>MDSY01118564.1_pt1 | contig 26366 bp, 24 predicted proteins | sample 811131 | NCBI WGS metagenome assembly MDSY01 (sample SAMN05326643, study PRJNA326480) | marine metagenome | isolation source: seawater | place: Atlantic Ocean: South West | collected 2010
AAACTTCCAGCATTAACTGCTAGTGAACCAGAACTTGACGACGGTGCGCAGTTGTATGCCACGCACTGCGGCCGATGCCATGGTCCCGCAGTGCAGGGCGGCGGGTTAGTGCCTGATTTACGGTATATGACCGAGCAAACGCACCAATTATTTGATGTTATTGTTTTGGGTGGTCTTTACGCAGACAAAGGGATGATAAGTTTTAATGAGGTTTTATCGGCGCCTGAAACGCAATTGATACATCAGTATGTCGTCTCTGAAATACAGGCCCATCACGCGATGAATGCGGACCCTGTTTGGTGGAACGACATAAAATTATGGTTTTATGAAAAGCTCATTCGTTATTCAGCAGGTTAGAATGTCTACAACTCACGGCAAAAATCCCTTTTATTTACTACTCTAGGATTGTTTTTCAAAATTCGCTGAGTAAAATGATGCTTTGTTCAAACGTGTCGTTTAGGCCGTGCAAAAAGCATTACGTGTAAACTTGATCAGTTGACATACACGTATTTATTTGACGTCATTGTAGGAATCATAGATGAGCGATTTACCATCAGAATTACGTTATGCGGCCAGTCATGAATGGGCTCGCGTTGAAGAAGACGGCACTGTTGTGGTAGGAATTACCGACCATGCTCAGGCGCAGTTAGGCGATGTGGTCTATGTCGAGTTGCCCGATATAGGCCAAATTTTATCGGCTGGCGATGAAGCGGGAGTCGTTGAGTCGGTTAAAGCCGCCTCTGACGTTTATGCGCCCATCTCAGGTGAGGTGATTGCAATTAATGAGCGATTGGATGGTGAGCCAGAAACGGTTAATAGTGAGCCTTATGAAGACGGTTGGTTCTATCGATTACAGCCGGCTGATAATGTTGAGCTTGATGAGCTGTTAACCTCAGATGCTTATGCTGAAGTCGTAGCCGAAGACGATTAAAGTCAAGTTCTATGAACAAGGTCTCATTAACGAGGCCTTTTTTTTGGCACCATTTTTAGTCATGAGTAAATCCAGTGATGAAAGGCCCTTACCCACTTAAGTTAGACTTACAGCAACAGCTGACTATGTTTGTCCATCAAAAAACTGATATCCATATTTCCAAGCAAATCATAGAACATGGAATATGGGAGTCATACGAAACTAGCTTACTACTAACATTATTATCTCCTGGTCGCACGTTTATTGATGTGGGCGCTAACATGGGTTACTACACGTTGATTGGCTCGTTACTTGTAGGTGAGCAGGGTCGCGTTGTTGCTTTTGAGCCTGAACAAGAAAATTTCACTTTATTAGAGAAAAACATACTAAACAATAAGCTCGCCAATGTTGTTGCGGTAAATGCAGGTTTGAGTGACCATCATGCTGACGGTAAGCTTTATCTTAACGACAAGAATCTCGGTGACCATCAAATATATCAGCCGGCGAATAATGCGGTATCTCGAGCAGAACAATCGATTCAATTATTGCAAGGAGACGATTTTTTACTGCATCGATTAACGTCTCCCGTGAGTCGTATCGATGTGCTTAAAGTGGATACTCAGGGAGCAGAATTTGTTGTGCTTACAGGCTTAATGCCGCTCTTAAAGCAGAGCTTACCGGAGTTAAAAATGATTGTGGAATTCACGCCTTACAGTTTAAAGCAAGCTGGCGCGAGTGGCATGGCCTTATTAGATATCGTTGTCGAACTTGGCTTGCCCATGCAACTGATTGATCACTTAGGTCGAAAATTAGTCCCTATTAGTGAGATTGAGATGCGGCAATGGATCGAGCAGACAGACGCAGCAGTTGGTAATCAGGGCTTTATTAACTTATTAGTTGGACATTATTGAATAACAGTTACGTCATCCCATAAAGAGTTTCTGCTGAGTATAATTTTACTATTGAAGCTAATCGAACGGAAATCGTATGAAAAACATATCGCTTATTCTTATTAGTGTTGGATTTTTTTATGCTGGCACCATGCACTTCACCGATGCGCAATCACTTGCTGCTATTACACCGCTGCCCTATGCGTTAGAAATAGTTTGGTTAACCGGCGTAATGGAGCTTATTTTTCCATTTTTTTTATTATGGCCAACGTACCGTCAGGTCACTGGAATTTGGTTATCGGCTTTTTGCTTGGCGGTGCTAGCAGCGAATATCAATATGGCAATTAACGACATACCTATGTTTGGTCAGCCAGTTGAGCCATGGATAGCATGGCTAAGATTACCCATGCAGTTTGTTTTAATCGCTTGGATTATCTATGCCTGTGAGTCAATGCCGTTAATAAAAAAATATCGATGGCGGGCATTTTTTCATTGTCAATGAGGGCGAAAACTCATGGGCCTCAAGAATCAATCTGTTTTGCTGAGGTAAGGTAATGCTACGCTTTTTTATGGTTCCTATAATCACGCTACTGAGTGCGTGCACTGGCGTGCCGGTAGATATTAAGCCGGTTGATGGTTTTGAGTTACAGCGTTATCTCGGAACTTGGTATGAGATAGCACGCTTAGATCATTCTTTTGAGCGGGGGTTAAGCCAAGTGACTGCAAATTATCAACTTAGTGATAATGCCACAATCGAAGTCATTAATCGTGGTTATGACGCAACTAACGACCGCTGGAATGATGCTCAAGGTAACGCCAAGCTAGTTAGCCAATCTTCTCAAGGCCATTTAAAAGTGTCTTTTTTTGGTCCTTTTTATGGTTCTTATGTCATTTTTGAACTGGATCATGACAGCTATAAATACGCATTTGTGACCAGTTACAATAAAGAATTTTTATGGTTTCTAGCGCGCACGCCAGTAGTCGACCCGGCACTGACTGAACACTTTATGCAGCTTGTTAGGCGTTATGGTTTTGATCAGCAAGCCTTGATCTGGGTTGACCAATCTATGAATGACGGGCTATCAATTAAATAAACGCAATGAGTCGATTGCGAGGAAGCTTAATATGTTGTTACAAAAAAAAGTGGGTTTAGTCACTGGTGGTGGTGATGGTATTGGTCGCGCGACGTGTTTAGCTTTTGCTAAGGACGGTGCTAGGGTAGCTGTAGCCGATATTCGCTTATCAATGGCGGAGCAAACCGTTGAGCTGATTAAAGCCTTCGGCGGTGATGCGATTGCTATTAAGGCCGATGTATCAAAAGCTGCTGAAGTTGAAGCAATGGTAGCGGCGACTGTTGCTCATTTTGGTTCACTTGATTGCGTGTCGAATAACGCGGCTGGTGGCGCAAGTTTTGCTATGCTGCCAGAAATGGAAGAGGCTAGTTGGGATAAAACACAAGCCATTTGTTTAAAAGGGGTTTGGCTGTGTTTAAAGTATGAAATACCAGCCATGCTAAAAAGTGGCGGCGGTGCAATCGTTAACATTGCCTCTTTATCCGGTGTTCGCGGCGAGGCGATGCAATCACCTTATAGCGCTGCTAAGGGTGGCGTTATTGCTCTGACGCGGACAGCGGCAGCTGAGTGGGCGAGAGACGGCATACGAATTAATGCGATTAATCCTGGGGGTATCCGGACTGAAGGTATTAAGCGTTATTTTGAGGAGGTTCCTGGGGCAGAAGAAAAAACGGCGGGCGTTCATGCAATGCGTCGTTTAGGTGAGCCCGAGGAAGTTGCTGATGCGGTGTGTTATTTGGTTTCTGATCGTGCTTCATTTATCACTGGTACGACATTAGATGTCGACGGGGGTATAATGATAAACCCCCACACCTTATGATAGATCGAATTACTCATAGTGAATGGTGTTAGTTGACTCGAAAATTAAAAAGAATTGGGTCTTAGCATAGCATCATGACCGCCATCAACAAAAAGGATGGTGCCTGAAATGAAGCCGGCTTTTTTTTGATCCAATAAAAAGCAAGTTGCTTCAGCAATATCTTCAGGTGAGCCTGGCCGACCAATAGGAATGCTTTTTATAAACGCTTCAAGTACTTCGGCGAACTCAGGATTGCTTCTGCCAGCATCTGTAAGTGGCGTTTCAGTAAAGCCTGGAGCAACTGCATTTAGTCGAATACCATTTGCGGCATAACTTTTAGACTCTCTTCGAAGCCAACAACTTAATGCATATTTACCGCCTCCGTAGGCGAGTTGGCCGTTGCCAATTTCGTCCAGCTTTGCGCTAGCGCCGGCTTCATTGCCCTCGAGCATTAAGTCTACTACACCTTGCTCATAGCCCATGGTCGCTGAGTTGGATGAGATCATCACAATAGCTCCCTTGCGTTTAGCGACCAGAGATTTCACTCCCTCAGTGACGGCTAGTGCGCCGAAGAAGTTAATTCTAGCTACTATTGAAGGCGGTGAGATATGTGGCCCCACACCTGCACAGGGAATAAAGCCATCGAGCCCGTCGGGAGCAGCGGCAGATATGCCTGCTATAGCGGCTTGGCGACCCTCAAGTGTTGAAAGATCAGCAATAATGTCGGCATCTTTAATATCAACCACAATCACTTGATTGCCTTGACGAACTAGTTGCTGCTTAATGGCGTTACCAATACCCGTTGCGCCGCCAGTCATTGCGTATAAACCCATGGTAAATTCCTTTAGTGTTGAATAAAAAACAATTATAACTGATATAAGTCGTCACTTTTCTATACGGACAGTTCATTTAAAACCATTTATTGGCGACGCTCAAGCGCTGCTTTTCTGAATTCAGAGTCAGCTAAGCCGAGATTAAACTTTTGATCCTGCCATTGCAGAACGGTTTCAGACTTTGAAATCATATTGACCATTTTTAACTGGCTTGGACGCCAAAATTTATCGAGATAGCGCTGATAATTTGAAAGGGTTAACTGCTTTGCTAACTGGCCTGTTCGGCGACTGTAAAATTCAATTTTCCAGCTGCGAAGTTCAGCCTGGTCTATATGACTAATGGTCTTTTCGTATCCGGTATAGGGATCATTGGAGCGCGTTTCAATAATATGGCAGGGTTGCAGTGGCTCACCGCATTTAGTTTCACCTAAATAAAGGTAATTGTTTTTTTCTAGCGAGAAGGCCGCCATGTCTTCAAAGGTAAATTCGCTGCCCATAAATCGGCCGGTTTTTCTTTTTGAGCTAATGCGTTTAACTCGATTTTGTGAAGGCAGATAAATCCATTGTTTATCGGATGCTAACGGAAAGCTATGGGTCAAAAAGATTGTGCCTTTAACGTCGAGAGGCTTAGAAAAAAACAACAAGCTTTTATCTTTGCCGACATCACCTTCCAACGTTTTAGTCATCACTTCGCGGCGGACTTCGCGACCGTCAGCACGGCGTATTATCATTGTCATATTAGCACTTGAGTCTTGCCAGCCTATATCCCTTTTATCTGACTCTGCCATAATAGCGTAAGCTTTTGATGCTTGACTAACGGCTTGACTTGTTTCTTGTGCTGACAACGAAGAGTTAAGCATTGGGCCAAATAAAACGATGAGTAAGACAAATAGAATAAGACTTGGCGGTCGGGTGTTACACATAAAGGCAATTTTATCCATAATTAGTTACTCTTAATTAAAAATATTGGGTGTATGACAGAGCTACATAGTCATCGTTATGTAGCTCAAAAAAATCAGTTTCTGCGGCGCGTGATAACGCGTTACCAGGCGCGTCAAATAAGCGAACCGTAAGGTCAATTTTTCCATTGCTGTTGTTACGGTAACTGTGCTCGATAAAGGTGAGATACTCTTGTCGATCTAGATCGATAATACTGCCAAATAAAAACTCTGACCCTTGCACGTCATTAAAACCTATTCGTAAACCAATAAAAGCATCATTAGCTAGCGAAGTGTTGCGTCGCTGATCCCATAGATATTCAGCAAGCAAGCTGTAATCAAAGTTAGAATTAAATAAGGGGGGTAAAGTAACTTCAAAGCCGAGTGCGGCTGATGAATATCGATGCAGTTGCTGGCCAGACGCAAGCATCAATTCTGCAGGAAGATTGAATCCTCCGCGAGAAATCGCTTCTAGTTTCCAGAGCCAGTTTTCGGCAGCATACTCTAGCTGTAGACCGGTCTGTTCAATAATGGGATAAAAAGGTGTGAGCTCTTGTGAATGGGATGAGAAAAGGATAGGTTCACGAGAGGTCCCTGAAAAGTGACTGATAGCTACTTCCCATTGATCGTGTAATATGACTAAGCGCATAGCGGCATCGATTCGGTTGCTTCCTGCGCTGGATTCGTATTCGGAGCGATCCGTGTTTATGGTGTAACTGCCTCTTAATCGGGCTTCATCGCCAGGAAAAATGCGTTCTCTAAAAAAAGGCAGCGCTAGTAGTTCAAAGCTAAACGTATCATTTAACCAAATCCAGTTAAGCATGGCTTGGCCAAGCTTATCCTCGTCATCAACATTAGCACTGGCGTCAGCCTGGTTGATAATATCAACTAAATTAACTGCTTCTGTAGTCCGCCAACTAATGGTTCTTATGCCGGTTCTTAGCTCCCAATTGGGCTGGATGTAATTCCAATTTAATGATTTGAAATCAACTTTAGACCGTTGATTGTCTTGGCTGTTATAGCGCAATATGGGGGCAATAGTTAGTTCATTCGTTAGCTGACCTTGATTATTCTGCCAGCTTTTTCGGTAATTTCCCTGCCAGCTTAGCGAGCCGTCATTGTCGTGATCAATGGTCGCGCTGCTGTTGATGAATTGCTTAAACTCTACGCTAATCGATTGTCGAGTTTCTATGGCCGAGGCGGCCGAACTGGTGTTTGCATTAAGCACACCGATAGCGAAAACTGACAATAAAAAAAAGTCGATAGGCCTATAGTGGTAAACTGCACGTTTATATTTCACATCCATTACTGGTATTTATCTGTTTTTACTAACAGTGAGGGTAAAAAGAATAGATCAGCGATCATTGCTGTCGCAATGCAAACAACGGACAGAGCATACATTTGTACATTCATGCGTAATTCAGCAGTAAAGACCGGAATTAAATAACCAATACAGAGAACCAGACTGGTAATGATTATGGCCCGTCCTACGAGAGCGTAAGTATTGTCGACAGCTAATTCAGGGCTGTTGCCTTGCAATCGCTGGCGGCGATAACTCACCACAAAATGTATTGTGTCATCAACAACTATACCGAGCGTCATACTGAAAATCATGGCCGTACCCATGTCGATTTCACCGATAAATAATCCACAAAGACCAAACGCAACAATAGCCGGCAGTAAGTTCGGTATCATACAGAGCAAGCCCAGCCTGATGGAGCGAAAAGCGATAATCATACTAAGGCAAACAAACGCAGCGACGAATAGGCAGCCTTGTAACATACTGAGAATGTTCGATTGAGCGACATAAGCCATCATTAATGGTGGGCTGGAAGATTCAAAGCTAGTAACCGCCGGTCCTGCCAATGCAAGTTTATTTAGCACGCGCTGATTAAAGGCTAATACTTCCTGACTACTAAGGGCCGCCATCATAGCAGTGACTCTAATAGCACTTTTATCAATGTTGATTGAATCCTGTAAGTCTAGTTCTTCAGGAATACTCGACTCATATACGAGTAAATATTCCGCGATAGCCCGTCTATCATCGGGTATGACATAGTAATCTCGGTCATCGCCGTGCATGGTTTTATTTAATCGTTTGATGATTTGGTGATAGCCACTCACTTTTAACACTTCTGGCTGCTGTTCTAACCACGTAGCGAAACGATCAACGCTTTGCAAAAATTCAGGCTCAACGATATCACCTGGCCCTGTGGAGCGAAGTAAATAATCAATCAGTTCTGAGCCCGATAGTTCGCGATCAAGGTATTCAGTTGCAACACGAATGGGTGCATCCTTATGAAAGGCTGACATTGACTCATGATTAGTGGTGTTCGACAAAGCGGCAGGCACCATAATTGCAATCACTAACCAGCCAATGGGTAAATACTTTTTACCGTGGCGTTTAAATAACGCTTGGCAATGATTAACAAGCCCTGAGACGGGCGGGCGACTGACTTTCTTGCCGGGTAGCAGCAGCATGATGGCGGGTAAAAGTGTGACCGAGGCAACAAAGGCAAACATCACACCGAAGGCGGTGGCCGTTCCAAACTCGCGAAAAGGCGGCGAGTCAGCAAAGTTCATTGCTAAAAATCCGACCGCAGTCGTTAAACTAGTAATCAATAATGCTTCCATGTTTTTGGACAGGCTATCCTTCATGGCTGAATATTTATCCATGCCTTGATTGAGCCGGCTAAAGTAAGCCGATAAAATATGCACGCAGTCTAATATAGCCATCATATACACGATGTAGGGCGTACTCATATTGATGCCATTAAAGTCGGTATAGACGAGCCCTAAAAAACCTGTCGCTGCGACGACACTGACAACCATAATAATTAAACTTGCCACAACTGCAGCAATTGATCTTAAAAAGAAAGCCAATAAAATCAGTAAGCAAAAAAACATTCGCAATTCAACATTGATAGCGTCTCGCTCAGCAATTTCTACAATATTTGCATCGACAGCTAATTGGCCGCTTATTTTTACTGATACAGATGGATGGAGTTGGGAGAATTTTTCTGCCAAATCACGACTGGCCTGCATAACCATTGGTTTTTGGTCTTGCTGTTCTTCAGCAATATTTAAATAAGCAATCACTAAGCTTATATTGCCTGCACTGTTGATGAGTCGATCCTTTAATTCGGGTTCGGCTAGGACGATATCTTTGATGTGCTGACTGTAGTCTGGGTCTTTATCGGCATAGGGATCAAATAGGTCTTCTACCCATAAATCATCGCCATCAGCAATGGTGTGTTGGTGGTTGGCAATAGAGAGTACGCGGCTGGTAAAAGGAAGTCGCCAGGCTTGATCATTAAACCACTGAATGGCGGCCAGTTTCTCAGGGCTAAACAGGTCGCCATTTTTGGCTTCAAGGATAAATATTTGAGTATAAGAATGAGTAAATTCTTGCTCCATATTTTCATAAGCAATTAACAGAGGGTCGTCATCATCAAAGAAAATACGGAAATCGGCATTGAAGCCAAAGTTACCTAATGAAGCGGCCAGCCAGCCGCTAATTAACAGTAAAAGAATGCTGCTCAGATACCGCCAGTTAATTAATTTATCAGCAATTGTTTGCCACATAAGCTCGCCTTATAAAAATCACAACACGGATGCTAAACATTTATGCAGGCTTAGACCAGCATTTTGCGGTGTTTTAAACTGTAAATTGATTACATCAACTTAAGAATTAACCAGCTATTTAGTCGCCTGCGGCTAGTTCAGTTTGCTCATAACCTTTTCGGCGGCGGTTAAACTCAGGTCAATAATGTCGGCGGTATGCGCGGCAGAAACAAAGCCTGCTTCATAACTTGCCGGCGCCAAATAAACACCATTAGCGAGCATGCCATGAAAAAACTGGTTAAATCGATCGGTATTAGTGTTGATCACTTCGCTGTAGCGTGTGACCTTTTGAACGTCAGTAAAAAAAATTCCGAACATGCTGCCCACATGATTGGTGGTGAAAGGAATGTTGCAAGTCTTTGCAATGCCCTCGAGGCCACTGGTCCACTGTTGGGTAGCGTGAAATAGTTTCGGATAAAAGTCATCATCCGCCAGTTGATTCAGTGTCGCTAAGCCTGCTGCCATAGCGACAGGATTGCCAGAAAGTGTGCCAGCTTGATAAACGGGTCCTATGGGTGCCAGTTGTTCCATAATATTTTTTTTGCCACCAAAGGCCCCCACCGGCATGCCTCCGCCGATCACTTTCCCCAAAGTGGTTAAGTCCGGTGTCACTTGATAGTGACCTTGTGCTCCTCGTGGATGCACACGAAACCCTGTCATAACTTCATCAAAAATCAATATCGCACCTGACGCGTCACAGACTTCCCGCAGCGCTTCTAAAAACCCTTCAATCGGTGGAACGCAATTCATATTTCCTGCCACCGGCTCTACGATAATGCAGGCAATGGTTTCACCTTGATCTGCAAAAATGCGCCTAACCTGCTCAATATCATTATAAGTTAAATTGAGTGTGTGTTTGACAAGTGAGGCGGGTACGCCGGGCGAGCTAGGGGTGCCAAATGTAAGCGCCCCTGAACCGGCTTTTACCAGCAGTGAATCAGAGTGGCCATGATAGCAACCTTCGAACTTCACTATTTTGTCGCGTCCTGTAAAGCCGCGTGCGAGGCGAATTGCACTCATAGTGGCTTCTGTTCCTGAACTCACCATGCGCAACATATCCATAGATGGAATAATAGATTTAACTTTTTCAGCTAAAGTGGTTTCTATTTCAGTGGGTGCGCCAAAGCTCAGTCCATGCGCCATTTTTTCTTGCACGGCAGCAATCACTTTTGGGTGTGCATGACCTAAAATCATAGGCCCCCAAGATTGGACGTAATCGATGTATTGATGGTTATCACTGTCGATAATATAAGGCCCTTTTGCCGACTGTATAAATAGCGGTGTGCCACCCACTGCCTTAAAGGCTCTGACGGGTGAGTTAACCCCACCAGGTATCGATGCTTGGGCTTGATCAAAAAGTTTTTCAGAATTAGGGCGAGGCAGTAGAGGCATGGTCTTATCCAGGGTGTTGTCAATTAATGTTACAATGTAAGTGCTAGCCGATAACATAACACTATACAGACGTCGTATCTGTTTTACTATTTACGCCGTACCAGCGCAGTGGATCAATTTATTGTGTGGATGCCCATGCCTTAGGTTTGATCTTTAAATTCAGGAGCGCGATTGTCTTTTCTAGCCTTAATGGCTTCTTGAAAATTATCAGTGGTCATTCGGACAAATAATTGAGTAATGCCCTCATGATGCATGTGGCCATGCAGAGAACCAGCTTCGATACTGGCGTTCATTAATGCTTTGGTTTGTTCAATGCCCATATGACTATGACGCAAGATGCTGTCGGCCAGGGTTAGGCTTTCCTCTAGTAAGCTGTCGTCACTGCATACGCGCGAAACAATGCCAAAGCGTTCGGCCTCTTGTGCGCCAACATCGCGACCAGTTAACATAATGTCATTGGCGCGTGTAATGCCAATCGTCCGTGGTAATAAATAACTTAGACCCAGTTCAGCCGAAGTCAGACCATTATTTATGCCAGCGGCGCGAAAAAATGCTGACTCAGAGGCGATGCGCAAATCGGCAGCCATTGCCAAGCAAAACCCGCCGCCGACGGCAGGGCCGTTAATTGCGGCAATAACAGGTTGCGTCATTTCACGAATGGTCATCATTACATCGTCCAGTACGCGCATAGCGCGCAAAGCTATCCGTGGCATAGTATGCCCATCAAAGACTGGCAGATAGCCTGGGTCTTGTAGATCAGCACCCGCACAAAAAGTACTGCCTTCACCGGTTAAAATAACGAGACGAATATCACTGCGAAAACTAATAGTTTCCAGCTCTTCTTTTAAAGGCTGCATGACATCAAAGGCCATCGCGTTCATTCGATCGGGACGATTAAGCGTCACTAGGGCTACGCCTTCTTTTGGATGAGTGATTTTTATAAATGACATATCTGTTTTAGATTCCTATATTTTTTTCGTTACCTGTAATGGTTAATGATTATACGTTAATTACGATTTGAATCGCTGCCTAATGCCGGCTCTTCTTTCTAGCATTTCATCTTCTCGTTGTTGTTGCCCTACTTGGTTTATTAATTCAGGGTAGGTTGCTGTTAGCGCTGCAACTGTTAGTTGCTCTGCATTAGGCTTAGGGTAATGGTCGCTGCCAATCCAGCGGTAAGTAATGTAACCTTCTTCATGTCCGCAGGGATCAAGCCAATTAGTGGCGCCAAGATCTTCATGGCTGATAATGATAGTTAGAACACCCTCATTATCAAGCTTTGCATGGTGACAGTTAGTGCTACTAAAGCGGTAGCGATAGTCCATTGTTTCCCACCAATAGTTACCAAATTCCACCGCCCAGTAATCAGCGTCGGGTGGCGTTACGCGCAGAATTAAAGCCTCGCCAGCAGGTATCTTCCAATAAGCAATAATGGGTGCGCCGCCAGGTGTAAAATCAATCTTGTTTTTTTCAAGTTCGCCATAGGACATAAATGTATTGGGCTGAGCCTTCCATTTGTCAATCATGTCAGCCCAATACGTTGTAGACCAGTTAACCCAGTGGCTGGTTTTTTTTAAGCCTTCACTGAGTATTTCGGCGGTAAATAAGGGCGTTTGATTATCTTGTCCCACTCGTTCAATACCAGCTTCCATGGGTTTTTCTTTTAACCAGTTTGCAAAGAACTGTCGAAAAGTGATGCGGTAAGATTCGGTCGAAGTTTCCATCCAATTGATTTTTTCGGCGTCAAAATTGTTAGGCTGCTTTGGCCCAATGAGTAATTCAAAGTGACCACTTTCATCGACGATCAAATCTTTACCGAGTCGAGTGTTGACTACGCCTCCCCCCCAAGGGGTATTGCCATCTTCAAGAATCGTAATTGCAAAATACTGCGCGGTGCCGCGGTACCCACTAATACGGTAGTAATCTTGGCCGTTAATAGGAGAGCCGCTGTAATGTGCATCGGTATTGTCACCACCTTGTTTTCTCAGTGGGTCAAAATAATGCAGCATCTCTGGAAATTTAGGGTCATTGTTTTCCATCTCAAATTGCATGGCCAGAGAGATATTTCTAGCCAGCAAGCGCATTCCTGTTGCGCGGGTGATTTCATTGTCAGGTATGCCGTCGCGAAATATAAGATCACCGCTGTCTTTAAGTTCGTCGCAGAATTGATGCCAAGCGTGACGGATTTTTTGATTATTATCATTGCTCATAAAACTTACCTTTGTGATTTTTTTTACCCTAAGGCATATAAGCGCCACCGCTGACACTGATTAATTGTCCAGTAATATAGCTCGATACATCTGAAGCTAAAAACATGGTGAGATTAGCGATGTCACTGGGTCGGCCCAATCTTGGAATGGGAAGTCCGCTCATATTAAACAGCGTACCTTTTTCCAGTGCTGATTGCATATCATCGGGCCGGCCAATCTGTTCAAAGCCGAATCGATTCCAAAAGCTGCCTTCGCCAACGTCTTCTTCATTGTGGGGTACGATCCAACCAGGACAAATATTGTTTACTCGCACCCCTGACTTTGCCCATTCCCACGCCAGACTTTTAGAAAAAGAATTGACAAAGCCCTTCACGCCGCCATAGTGGGCAATACCTGCAGCTGCCTCACCAAGGAGTGATGAATTGGATGAGATGTTGATAATACTGCCAGCACTTCTTGATAGCATATCTTTAGCGACAGCTTGACAGCAGTTGACAACCCCATCGATATTCAGCTTTTTCTCCCAATCACGATCGGCATCGCTGAGCTCTTCAAGAGCCGAAGGTTGTGAGACGCCGCCGGCATTGTTAACCAATACATCGACTAAACCAAACTGTTCATGGCAGCGTTGTATCATGGCATCGACCGAGGCGCGATCAGTGACGTCGGTTGCGACGGCTAACACCTTGCCGGTCAGGCGTTGTTTGATGGCTTCTTGCTCTAATAATGCACCTTGTTTGGTATCACGTGATGCGCTAATCACGTTCGCACCTTCTCTAGCGAATTCTAAAACAAGACCTCTGCCGATACCGCCGCTACCGCCTGTGATGATAATGTTTTTATTATTCAGTTCTAAATCCATAGTCATGTTCTCTTTAGTGGTAATGGTTTAAAGTGATAAAATATTGCTGGTGGTTGCCGATTATAGGCTAATAGCCCTACTTACTGCACGGCACGTGACCAAGCTGTAAACAAACCACGATTAAAAAATAATCTTAAAAGGCTGTGTAATGAGTAATCCGCAGAATCCAGACTGGTTGATAACGACAAATCAAGAGGGCGAGTCATTCGATTTGCCCTCGGTAGTCCCCTTAGATTACCACTCACTTATCCATTCAGCCTCTACTAAAGCTGGGCTGGATGACTTTGGCGATGATTATTGGCAGCAACCTCTAAAACTGCTGTGTGATGACTTAAACACGGTGGCTGAATTAACCCTATTTGGTCGGTTAATGGCACGTAATGATCTGTTAGTTTGGCTCGATCAACGTTTACAAATCACTGCGTTGACTAAGCAATATCCTGAAATTCTCGAGCAAAAAATTACTGCGCCAATGTTTATTGTTGGTTTGCCCCGATCAGGCACGTCAATCTTATTTGAAGTGTTGGCACAAGACCCTGATGTTGGGGTGCCAAAAATGTGGGAGTCAATGCTACCTACACCGCCACCAGAGACAGACAGTTATTTAACCGACACACGGATCGAGAAGGCCCATCAACTTTTTACGCAATGGAATAGAACTGTGCCTGAATTTGCTACTGTCCATGAGATGGCCGGTGATATTCCCGCAGAGTGCGGCTTAATCATGGCCGGCAGTTTTATCAGCGATCACATCGCTTCATTGCACATGTCTGATAATTACGGGGCATGGCATGCGCAGGCTGATCTAACGCCAGCCTACGAGTGGCATAAGATCATGTTACAAGTGTTGCAGTGGAAAAATCCTCGCCAACGGTGGCTGTTAAAAGCGCCTGCGCATCAGAGTAAGCTTGATACCTTACTCAAAATTTATCCCGATGCGCGTATTATTCAGACGCATCGCGACCCAATTCAATGCATGGGTTCGGCGACGAATTTGATGGCATGTTTGTATAAAATGAGAACGAACAAACCCTTTAATGCCGCAGCATTTGACGAGTTTTTAGTGGGCGAGGCGACAGCGCAGCGACTGGAATTAGTGATTGATCAAGTCGCTAGTGGCATTGTGCCTAAGACCAGTATTTGTGATTCGCGCTACTGCGATTTAATGGAGCAACCGATTGACTGTGTAAAGCATATATACCAGCACTTTAATATGCCCCTGACGGATATTACCAAGCAGCGAGTGTTAGATTACTTGGCGTCTAAGCCAAAAGGTAAATTCGGTGCTCATAACTATCAGTCGGATGCCACGGAGCGGCATTATTTTGAGCGCTATCAGAATCACTATCAGGTCCCTTCTGAAGTTTAGCTGGCGATGTATCATTTAATTCACGTATCGAGAAAACTATGGATAACACGATTAAACCTTTTGTTGTCAATGTCAGCGATGCTGATATTGCAGATTTAAAACAGCGTTTAGGCCTCACTCGCTGGCCTGATCAGATTCCCGATACAGAGTGGCGTTACGGAGCAAAAACAGACTATATCCAGCAGCTTTGTGAATATTGGCAGCATCATTATGATTGGCGAAAGCATGAAGCCGCGATCAATCACTTTGCACAATTTACCACCCAAATTGATGATCATAATATTCACTTTATTCATGTTCGTTCGAAGCATGCTAACGCAGTGCCACTGCTTATTAGTCATGGTTGGCCTGGTACGATTGTTGAATTTCTTAAAGTAATTGGGCCCTTAACTGATCCTGAGGCACATGGTGGTAACGCTGAAGATGCTTTTCATGTGGTATGCCCATCGTTACCAGGCTATGGTTTTTCAGGCACTACTCAGCGTGAGCAAGTTGACACGCTTGCGATGGCTGAAATGTTTGCCGAGTTGATGGCACGATTAGGCTATGAAAAGTATATCGCTCAAGGGGGTGATTGGGGCGCTATTATCACCTCTAATTTGGCAATCGTTGATGCTGAACACCTTCATGGAATTCATTTGAATATGCCCTTTGGCTATGCATTAAGCGAAAACCCACATGAGGGCTTAACTCAGCCAGAAATCGATGACGTAAATGCGATGGCCGCTTTTGAGTCGATGGAAACAGGTTATCAAAAAATTCAAGGCACTAAGCCGCAAACCTTAGGGGTTGGTTTGAACGACTCACCTGCTGGGCTCTGTGCTTGGATTACCGAAAAGTTTTATACCTGGATGGACTGTGACGGCGACATTGAATCTGTATTGGATAAAGATGAGCTGTTGACTAACATATCAGTCTATTGGTTCACGCAAAGTATATGTTCATCGACACGCTTATATTATGAAGTCACGCAAAATGCACGGTTAAAATTTTTAGAGCAACCTGTGACTGTTCCTCTGGGGGTGGCTCGTTATCCTAAAGAATTAATGCGATTTCCGCGGCAGTGGTGTGATAATGTCTATAGCAATATCGTCCATTGGCAAGATTTTGATCGTGGCGGGCACTTTGCTGCGATGGAGCGTCCAGACGAATTTTTGGCTGAGATTCGAAAATTCAGGGCAATCGTCTGCAAATAAAAAAACTAGTTTATTCAAGGGCTTATAATTGTTCTTCTGGTTTTTTGTGGTGCCTATTTTTTTTTTGGCGAATATTGCTGTTTGCTCATGCGACGACCGCTTTAGATTGCATTACGATGGTTAAAATTTTTTCTATCAGGAATGGTTTTTTTTGCATGATTTTGAGTGGCTTTGTTCTAGTATTTAAGCCCAATAAAGAGTATTTTTAAGCGTATCTTTGGGCTTTTTATAGGCAAATAACGTATTTTCCTTTACCAATGATTCAATAACAGCATTGAGGTTAATTATGTACGATCTAATTATAAAAAATGGCCGTATCGTCGATGGCACTGGTAGCCCTGCGTTCCATGGTGATATCGCTATTCAAGATGGCTTAGTAGCACAGCTGGGTAAGGTACAACAGCCGGCTAAAAAAACGATTGATGCCGAGGGTCATTTAGTTGCTCCAGGTTGGGTCGACACGCATTCACACATGGACGGCCAAGCAACCTGGGACCCATTCTGCAGCCCAGCGAACCACCACGGCATAACGACTTTAGTTATGGGTAATTGTGGCATAGGGTTTGCGCCTTGTGAGCGAACTGAAAAAGCCCATAAAGACTTGATTGAAGTCGTAGAAGACGTAGAAGATATTCCGGGCACGGCTTTGGCCGAAGGCATTAAGTGGAATTGGGAAAGCTTTCCTGAATACCTCGACGCCTTAGATGAAATGCCGCGAGCAGTTAATGTTGCCGCACAAGTGCCGCATTGCGCCATTCGTACTTACGTGATGGGCGACCGAGGTGTTAACAATGAACGAGCGACCCCCGAAGATGTTGAACGCATGGCTGAGTTAGTGGCCGAAGGCATTGATGCCGGCGGTGTCGGATTTACCACCTCACGTACCGAGTTACATAAAACGCGAAATGGATTATCCATGCCGGGCACTTACTCAGAGGAAGATGAGTTATTTGGCATCGGTAAGAAAATGGGTGAGTTAGGCAAAGGCTTTTACGGCATGGTATCTGATTTTGAAGATGATGCTTGGCTAGAAGAAATGGAGTGGGTGAAACGTCTCTCTATTGAAAATAACTGTCGCTTTAACTTTGTGCTTTTCTACCAGACTGATTCTCAATGGACTCGAGTGAAAGAGCAGTTAGCGTTTGTTCGTCAAGCAAATGCAGAGGGCGCGCAATTAGTGGCTCATGTCGGCGCTCGGCCTGTCAATGTGTTGATGAGTTATCACGGCACAGTCAACCCATTTTTCATGCACCAGAATTTTGGTCCGCTGACTGCTTTGAGCCCTGAAGAGCGGTTAGAAAAATTAAGAGACCCAGACGTGCGTGCTGCGATTTTAGCTGAGCCGACACCGGCAATGGGCATCGAGGCCGCCGATCGCATGGCGACTGACTTTCATCTTATGTTTGAGTTGGGCGAAGCCCCAGACTATGAGCAAAGCCCCGAGCAAAGCATTGCAGCAAAAGCTGAACGTGCGGGAGTAACGCCTCAAGAATATGCTTACGATGCATTATTGAAACGTGACGGTGAGGCGATGATTTATTTTCCTTTCATGGGTTATGACCAAGGTAATCTCGATCGTCAGTTTGAAATGCTAAAAGACGAAAATACCGTGATTAGCTTAGCGGATACCGGCGCGCACTGCGGTGTTTTATCTGATGCGTCAATGCCAACGTTTTTACTGAGTCATTATGCGCGTGATCGAACTCGCGGTCAGTTGACTATTGAAGAAGCCGTAAAAATGCATACGCAAGAAACTGCAAGGGCGGTCAAATTAGAAGATCGCGGGACTTTAGAAGTGGGTATGCGAGCTGACATTAATATTATTGACTTTGACAACTTACGTGTTTTGGCGCCGCAAGTGATTTATGATTTACCGGCTGGCGGCAAGCGTGTTTTCCAAAAAGCGATAGGTTATAAATACACGATTGTTGGTGGCGAAGTCATTATGCAGGAGGGCGTTGAAACTGATGCTCGACCTGGTGAGTTAGTCCGTGGTGCGCAACCCGCACCGAGCAATATTGCGGCAGCTTAATGGCCAATTAACGTTTAATTACCAAGTAAAAGAAAAAGCCGGCTAATTTTTTAGCCGGCTTTTTATTGATTAACACATTAAATTTTAGGATTACCAAAACGCATGCATAGCACACCTGAGGCTTTAATCACAGCACGAGCACAGTTGTTACAGACTGGTTCACCTTTTGAATTAACTGAACAGCAGCAAGATGGGCGACGCTATCAAACGTATAAGTTAGCTCCGACGAGTGTGCGCGAGGCATTGGCTGTTGGTCGCCAGCACGGTGATAATCTGTTTTTACAATATCAAGATGAAGATTGGAGCTTTAACCAATTTTTTAACCAGGTTGACGCGATTGCCTTTCAATTAATAAATCGCTATAAAATTAACAAAGGTGACAGAGTTGCGATAGCGATGCGTAATTTCCCAGAGTGGATGACGGTCTATACCGCGGTAACCTCTTTAGGTGCGGTTGTCGTGCCGGTGAATAGCTGGGGAAAAAAGGATGATTTAGTTTACGTGTTGACGGATTGTGGTGCGAAAATAGTGTTTGCTGATCAGCAGCGTTATGACTCCATTGCAGACGAACTTCAGGCCCTGCAGTTAAAAGCGGTGGTGGTGCGTAACAGTGGCGCAATCACCAATGACTGTGCCGAGTCATTAGAAGATTTTTTGGCCGATATTGACAGTGACCAACTGCCTGAATTGGCTGATTATAGCTTTGAAATTGAATCATCAGATGCAGCGATGATTTTATACACATCGGGCACCACCGGTCGACCCAAAGGTGCACTGAGCTCACACCTAAGTATTTGTCAGGCGTTAATAAACTTTGAGTTTCACGGCGCACAGTCAGCGATGACTAACGGTAAAGTTATTGAGAAAATGATGACCAGCGGATTTCCCTCTAAATCGTTGTTAGCCGTTCCTTTATTCCATGTGTCAGGCTTATACGCACACTTTCTTTTATCTTTGCGTGGCGGTCGGTCGATCAATATTATGTACAAGTGGGATCCCACTAAAGCTTTACAAGTGATTGCTGAACAACGAATCACGACGTTAAGTGGCGCACCATCGATGGTGCTCGATCTTCTAGAGCATCCTGATTTTGATAGCACTGACACGAGCAGTCTAATGGTTGCAAGCGGCGGTGGTGCGGCAAGTCCACCCAAGATGGCACAACTCATTAAAGATAAAATTTCTGATCCTTATCCTGGTAGTGGTTATGGGTTAACGGAGACTAATGCCAGTTGTTGCAGCGGCACGGGCGCTAGCTTTTGGTACAAGCCTTCAAGTTCAGGTACCTTGTCACCGATTATAGAATTAAAAACCATCGGCGAAGATGGTCAAGATCTACCGAAAGGCGAGCGTGGTGAAATTTGTATCCGCGGCATTTTAGTGGCTAGCGGTTATTGGAATAATCCTACAGCAACCGCTGAAAGTTTTATAGACGGTTGGTTTTTAACGGGCGATATTGGTTATCTTGATGATGAAAATTTCGTTTTTGTCGTCGATCGCGCTAAAGACATTATTATTCGCGGCGGTGAAAATATTTCAGCAAATGAGGTTGAGGCTTGTTATTTAGAGCATCCAGCGGTGAGAGAAGCTGCGGCATTTGCTGTTGCGCATGAAAGACTCGGTGAAGAAGTGGGTTTGGCGGTTTATTTCAAAGAAGGCCAACAGGCCAGCGCTGACGAATTAGCCGCTTTTGTTAACGGCAAGTTGGCGCACTTTAAAGTGGCCGCGCATTATTGGCTGCGCGAGCAACCTCTACCAAGGAATGCGGCAAACAAAGTGCTCAAGAAGCAACTTCGTGACGATTACAGCAAGCTCTAATATTGAGTTGCAGTGATCAAGTGATTAAGTGATTAAGGGTTGCGCTGTAAGTAATTAGCCAGATCTCGTTTTACTTCTGGTGCATACAGATACAGCCCAATGATGTTTGGAATTGCTATTAGGAATACCATTGCATCAGAAAAGTCCAGCACAGCCGATAACTCGACCATGCAACCGATAGCAATAAACCCGCAGAAAATCGTCTTAAATAACCCTTGCGCTAATATGCTTTCGCCGAATAAATAACTCCATGCTTTTAAGCCGTAATAAGACCATGCTATGGCGGTAGAAAAGGCGAACAGCAATGCCGCGATGCCGAGTAAAATAGGTGACCAGCTAATGTGATGGGCAAATGCTGCTGAAGTTAAGGCAATGCCTTCAAGGCCGAGGTTACTGTCCATGAGGCCGTTTGGGTAGGCGGTAGTCACAATCACTAATGAGGTAATAGTACATATAAGAACAGTATCAATAAATGGTTCTAGTAAAGAAACCAGCCCTTCAGAAATAGGTTCGTCAGTTTTCACTGCTGAATGGGCAATAGAAGCAGAGCCGATACCGGCCTCATTAGAAAATAACGCGCGCTGAAAGCCAATAATTATTGCTCCAATCATACCGCCATGGACACTCTGCCAAGCAAAAGCACTGGTGAATATAAGTTGAATAGCCCCCAGTAGGTGTTCAGCACTTAAAATAATGATGATGATGGCTGATAGGCAGTAAATAATAGCCATAACAGGCACCAATGCAGCAGCCACTTTAGCAATAGAGCGAATGCCGCCAATGATCACCGCGCCGACTAGCAGCGCGAGCAATAAGCCAAACAGCCAGCCTCGTTCGGCAAAAAGGCTATTCGCGCCTCCTGTGATAGTGACTATTTGCACATAGGCTTGATTTGACTGAAACATATTTCCGATGCCCAGACAGCCTATTACCAATGCCAAAGCATAGAAACCTCCTAAGAATTTTCCTAGTTTGGGTAGGTTACGGCTAGAAAAATAATGTTCTAAATAGTACATTGGCCCGCCAGAAACGGAGCCGTCGGCATTAACGCGTCTATATTTGACGCCAAGGGTGCACTCGACAAACTTTGTCGACATGGCTAAGAAACCAGCAATGACCAGCCAGAAGGCGGCCCCTGGCCCGCCAATGGCGATGGCAATAGCGACGCCACCAATATTACCTACTCCAACGGTGCCCGAAATCGCAGTGGACAATGCTTGAAAATGAGAGATTTCACCAGTACCAGATCCATAATGGGTTTTACCGCTTACGATGGTCAGTGCTCGCTTGAAGCCTCGAATATTAATAAAACCAAAATAAAGAGTGAATATTAATGCAGCAAGGGCTAGCCAGATGACGATAAGAGGGACGTCCTGCCCCATTAGTTGCCAATGATAAAAAACAATGCTCGAGAGTCCCTCGGCGATAGGACTAAAAAATGTTTCTATTTTTTGGTCAAGTGACATTTATTTACCTATTGAGAAAGTCAGGTTGAATTTATAAGGTGTATTTTTACTGGGTTAGATGGAGTAAATATTAATTAATCTGAATAAAAAATAGGTTACGATTAACTTTAGAATTCTGTATATTTACTTGGTTAATGAAAGCTAGTTTAAAGCTATATCAAGCTTGATACCAGCGAACAACATTTAGCCAGCTAAGATAACGTTCTGCAGCCAATATTTATTGGCTAAGGCTAATCGGTTAATGCCACAATGAAAGGTGTAGGCAATAAAACGGGCCAAGTCGATAACTGCCGCTTACGGCATTAGTATTTTGTAAGATTTTTAAGACCACCCTTTATGATGACACACTCAATAAGGAGTTATTATGACGTATACATATAATTTAGTTAGATGCACGCTACTCACCCTATTAAGCTTGGGCCATCTTCAGGTAAATGCTAATGATATTGCATTATCGATTAATGAAGAATTAATTGACCTGAGAATGACCTCGGACTTACAGCAGAATTTTGCCAGTGAATTAGCGATCATGCACACCGATTTTGAGGACAATGGTGCCGATCAAATTAGCTACCGGTTTTATAATCAAGACCAGCTAGGCAGTGTTAACTTTGAGTTAGGTGCGCGCTTATATTGGTTAGATGCTGAAGCGCCAAACGGGCAGGGGTATGACGGCCATGGTTTATCGCTTGATATTGGTAGTAACCATCAGCTAACCGATGTTTTTTTGTTGGAGATTAACCTCAGCCATGCGCCTGATATCATTACTGGCGGTGATTTTGAAAATGTCACTGAGTGGGATGTGCGTTTAAGCTATCAGTTAGTAGAGAAGGGCAGTGTTTTTGTTGGCTTGCGTAATTTAGAAGTCGATACGGGCGATCAAGATGTTGACGTCTACGACGATGCCTATTTTGGACTTAAATTTGAATTCTAAATAAAACGAATAAAAAATAAATAGTTAAAACAGAGAGAGCAATAATGAAATTAGAAACTAAAGCAATACATTCCGGTTTTGATGATGACCCCGCAACGAGAGCCGTAGCAGTGCCTATTTATCAAACCACGTCATACAGCTTTCGTGATACACAACACGGTGCCGATCTTTTTAATTTAGCAGAGCCGGGTTTTATTTACAGTCGTATCATGAACCCAACGCTCGATGTGTTAGAGCAAAGACTGGCAGATATGGAAGGCGGCATTGGTTCGTTGTGCATGGCCTCTGGCATGGCGGCAATCACGGCCAGCATTCAAACGCTTGCGGTTGCCGGTGACAATATTGTCAGTGTCAGTGAGTTGTATGGCGGTACTTATAATTTATTTGCCCATACTTTTCCGCAGCAGGGCATCGAGGCTCGGATGGCCTCAGGCAATGATATTGACGGGTTAGAAAAATTAATTGACGACAAAACAAAAGCTATTTTTTGCGAATCAATTGGCAACCCCGCGGGTAACGTCATTGACTTACAGGCCCTGTCAACGATGGCACACAAGCATGGCGTGCCGGTCATTGTCGATAACACAGTCGCCACACCGTATTTATGCCGACCGTTTGAATTTGGCGCTGACATTGTTGTTCACTCGCTAACTAAATACATTGGTGGTCATGGCACCACCATTGGCGGCATTATTGTTGATTCGGGCAAGTTCGCTTGGAAAGACAACCCGCGTTTTCCACAATTTAATGAGCCTGACCCTTCTTATCATGGTGTCGTGTATGCAGATGCACTGGGCGAGGCCGCGTATATTGGCCGTGCGCGCGTTGTGCCATTGCGCAACATGGGTGCCGCATTGGCACCGTTTAATGCCTTCTTAGCCATGCAGGGTTTAGAGACCTTAGCGTTACGCATGGATAGACACGTAGAAAATGCACAAAAAGTCGCTGAGTATCTGAGCGCTCACGAGCAACTGAGCTGGGTGAACTACGCGGGCTTAAAAGACAGCCCTTATTATGACGTTGCCCAACGCATGGTTGACGGTAAGCCATCGGCTATTTTGAGCTTTGGTATTCAAGGCGGCGCTGAAGCCGGCGCTAAATTTATTGATGCCTTGCAAATGATTAAACGCTTAGTCAATATTGGCGACGCAAAAAGCTTGGCTTGTCACCCAGCCTCAACCACGCATCGTCAGTTAAATGAAGATGAATTGGCCACGGCAGGCGTTAGCGCTGATCTGGTTCGCATCTCGGTCGGAATCGAGCATATTGACGATATCATTGCTGATATTGAGCAGGCTTTAGCTGCTGCGAAGTAAACCCCGCTAACGGCTAATCTAATCCGTTAGCCCTAAAAAACAGCAGTATGTTCATACTGCTGTTTTTTTTTGCATGTAAAAATCTTACGGGTATGCAGGGGCTAGCCTATACTTAGCTAGCATAACCTTGCCATTCTTCCCATTAATCAAGCTTTAATAAAGCGATGAGTTTCCATTGCTTATTTTTCTGTTGCCTTCAACACACAAGGCAAGGTCTTGCCAGCTATTCACCATCACCGTTTTAACATTGTTTTGCAACGACAAAGACAGCATTGCTTTACGATGGTAAGAGTAAGACGATAAACTACATCATACGCTGGTTTGTGTTGGCTTTTTTTAAAAATAGCAGGCAAGTGTTAACTAGCAGTTGGACTGGAATCGCTTATGTTCATTAGGTCAGCTAAGCGTTTGTTCAGATTAAATTAGCGGTATATTAAAGAATAGACGGCTCTATATTCTTTGATCCTCATTTCAAGAGTCAACGGAGAGGTGAAATGAAAAAATCGTTAATTGCAATTATGATTGCCGTATCTATTTCGAGTTGTGCAACTCAGACATTTGAAATCTCAGGTGGAAACAAGACTATTAACCCAAATAAAGAAACTATGCAGCCATTTTTTATTTCGGGCTTGGGTCAAACACAGGAAATGAACGCAGCAGCAATTTGTGGCGGCGCTGATAAAGTGGCTAAAGTTGAGGCGCATATGAGCTTTCTGGATGGCTTTTTGGGTTTGCTAACTAGTGGTATTTATACACCTCGTCAGGCGAAAGTTTACTGCACAGAATAGTTTTTAACAAAGCCATTAATTTGACCATCTTATGCTGTGCTCGAGTCGGCAAATTATGGCGACGTTATACGAATTTAGAACACCGGTACTGATGCCAATTAGGTTTCTGGGGAACTCAGTCGTGCCAACAACAGCAGCAAAAGCATGGATAACATTAAGTAAGAGGATGTCATGAAATTCAATGCCGAAAATCAGCGTGATGCTTACGAGAAAATCGCCGCTTTGAATAACTTTCCCGATGGCGAAGTAACGATAACGGTTAGCCAGCCGCGAATCACGAATAAGCAACACGGCGCGATGCGGTTGTGGTTCGAGTACCAGGCAGCGCTATTCAACAAATCTGGTATCGACAAACGAACAGTGTTGGAGCGGGTTCAGTCAGGTATTGTCTTGCCCTGGTGCGGCGACAGCATCGAGGTCGATATTTGGCGACCCCTTCAAAAAGCGATAACGGGCAAGCAGTCGATCGCAAAGTTAGAGCGCAAAGATGTTAGCGATATTTATTTAAATATTAACCGCTGGATGAATGACGTTGAATTGCCGTGTTGCCGATGGCCATCTCGATTCGACGATCCTATTAAAAAAAGGGAGAAAGTTAAATGCTAATTTTGGGTGTTGATCCTGATTCAAAAAAACACGGCAATGGAGTATCAAAATGAGAAAAATGGTTACTATATTATTAGCATTTGGGATGTTGTTTAGTAATTCTGTATTTGCAGGGAAGGTCACAATAGCAATTGGTGATATTGAGTATAGAGCAAAAGATAGTAGCGAAAATAAAAGATACGGCGCATATGGTAAAGGCTCCAGAGAAGATATTAGAGCATTTGTCGATATGCTTACAACTGCTCTTGTTAAGACCAGAAAATTTGATGTTATCGAACGAGATAGGATGGCTGAAATTCTAAAAGAATAAGGCCTTAGTTTAGAAGGCGTTGCTAATGGTGGTTACGAAGGCGACGGATTTAATTTAAAAGGTGTTGATTACATTATTACAGGTGCAATTACTGAATACGGCGAGACATCAAAGGCTACGGCGGTTGCGGGTTTTTCTACTGATAAACGAGTAGCTAGTATGGCTGTTGATATTCGAGTACTTGATGTTGCAAACGGATCCATTGGATTCGCAGACACAGTTAGATCTGAGGCAAAAGGAAGTAACTCTCTAAATGTTAAAGGCTTCTCTAGTGGAGGTGACAATAGTAGTGGTGCATTGCTGGGTAAAGTGATGAGAGATACATCAAAAAATGTCACTAACTTAATTGTTTCTACCATTTACCCTATCAAAGTTGTTGCGGTTACCAAAAAAGGTGACGTAATGCTAAATTATGGCAATGGCTACTTACAAAATGGTTATCAATTAGAAATATTCAGCCAAGGTGAATCGTTTGTAGATCCAGACACAGGCGAAGAGTTAGGTAGTGAAGAAGAGTTAGTTGGAAAAGTGTCTATTTTTAGTGCACAAGCTAAATTTTCAAAAGCAAAGATTCTCAACGGAAAAGGTGCTATTGAAAAAGGCATGATCGCAAGAGTTGTTAACACTAAGAAATCAAAAGAAGAGAAAAAAATAAATCATCACTTAGGTAATAATTTGTATAACAAGTTGCGCAACCGGGACAAAATGCTGCGCACTTCGTCACTTAGAACGGCGTTAGGTGTTGGTTGCAGGCAAGGTTATTGTTAAATCCATGAAAAATAAAAAGGTATATATCTATGAATATAGTTGCGAACATCCTCATATTTTGGGTGGCAATAAGTCATGTCGGAATTTTGATATTGGAAATGTTTTTTTGGAATCATCCGATTGGACAGAAAATATTTTCAATGACACCAGAGGTCGCAGAATCATCTTCAGTGCTTGCTATGAATCAGGGGCTTTATAACGGATTTCTCGCTGCAGGACTGTTTTGGGGCTT
>MDSY01067258.1_pt1 | contig 26359 bp, 18 predicted proteins | sample 811131 | NCBI WGS metagenome assembly MDSY01 (sample SAMN05326643, study PRJNA326480) | marine metagenome | isolation source: seawater | place: Atlantic Ocean: South West | collected 2010
ATTTGTTTATTTTTCAAGGCCAGATTCCGTAATTGATTCCATATCTGTTCACAAGGCAAGACTAAGAATGGGCGACTATCTTGGTGAAAAAATAAAAAATAATTATTCTTCGCTAAACATTGATGTTGTTGTGCCGGTGCCAGACACAAGCCGTACCGCAGCAATGCAGGTTGCATATCATTTGGGAGTAAAATACAGAGAAGGCTTCATTAAAAACCGCTATATAGGCAGAACATTTATAATGCCCGGACAGAGCGTTAGAAAACGATCAGTAAAACACAAGCTAAGCCCAATTGAAATTGAATTTAAAAACAAGAATGTTTTATTGGTTGATGACTCGATTGTTAGGGGCCACACCTCAAAAAAATTATAGAAATGGTTAAAAAAACGGGTGCAAAAAAAGTTTATTTTGCTTCTGCTGCCCCACCCGTAAGATATCAAAATATTTATGGCATTGATATGCCAGCAACGTCTGAGCTGGTTGCTCATAACAAAACAGAAAAACAGATTAGAAGGCTTATCGGGGCAGATGAGCTGATCTACCAAGACCTTGACGCTTTAAGAATGTCTGCGCACGCGGGAAATCCAAAAATTACGAGCTTTGAAGATTCTGTTTTTTCTGGGGAATATTGCGCAGGTAAAATTTCAAAAGAGTTTTTGGAAAATTTAGAAAAAAATAGGTCTGATTTTTCGCGAAAATTATGAAAAAAATTCTTTTAGTTGGCTCTGGAGCAAGAGAAGTTGCTATTGCAAGGAAAATTAAAACAAGCAGACATGATTCTATTCTTTTTTGTGTTAGCCCCACTATAAACCCACACATGTCTTCTTTGTGCCAAGAATACTTTTGTGTTTCTCTTTCCAACAACAAGGAAATTGTTAGCATAGCAAAAAACTTTGGTGTGGATTTTGTTGTTGTTGGGCCAGAAAACCCCCTAGAAAACGGACTTGTTGATGACATAGAAAAAGAAGGAATTCCTTGTGTTGCTCCCAAAAAAACTGTTGCAAGAATTGAAACGAGTAAATCGTTTGCTAGGAAGGTTTTGGATGGTTGTTACAAAGAAAAAAATCCAAAAAGAAAAGAGTTTAAGTCGGTTGACAAAGTTCAAGGCTTTTTAAAAGAGCTCCATGAAAACTATGTTATTAAACATGACGGTTTAATGGGGGGAAAGGGAGTAAAAATTTCAGGGGAACACCTACACTCCACAGAAGACGCTTTGGATTTCTGTAAAGAAATTATAAACAACAAGGGGTCTTTTTTAATAGAAGAAAAACTTGTTGGGGAAGAGTTTTCTTTGATGAGCTTTTGTGATGGTGTGAGCTGTGTCCACATGCCCGCAGTGCAAGACCACAAAAGAGCCTTTGAGGGGGATGTTGGGCCAAACACTGGTGGCATGGGAACATACTCTTTTGAAAACCACTCTCTTCCCTTTCTTTTTAAGGAAGAGGTTTTGGATGCACAAAAAACAAATGAGCTCGTGCTGAAAGAGTTAAAAACCATAACCGGAGAAGAGTTTAAAGGGGTTTTGTATGGCGGCTTTATGGCAACAAAAGACGGTGTAAGGGTTATAGAGTACAACGCCAGGTTTGGGGACCCAGAAGCAATGAACGTTTTGGCTCTCCTAAAAACTGACTTTATTGATGTTTGTGAGCACATTGTTAACAAGTCTTTAAACCTTTTGTCTGTTGAGTTTGAAAAAGCAGCAACTGTGTGCAAGTATGTTGTTCCGATCGGCTATCCAGATTCTCCTGAAAAAAACTTTAAAATCTCTTGTAAAAACGCAGACGACCAAAGGCTGTTTTTTGCGTCTGTAAAGGAGGAGGGTGGCAAGGTTTTTGCGACAGGGTCAAGAACAGCTGCTTATGTTGGAAAAGAAACAACAATTGAAGGTGCAGAAAAAGTCGCTGAAAAAGGGGTTCGGGGCGTTTCTGGAAAGCTTTTTCACAGAAAAGATATTGGAACAAAAAATTTGATACAAAAAAGAATGGACAACATGAAAAAGGTTCGCTCATGATTCGTCTTGGTGTTTTGGGGTCAACAAACGGCACTGATCTTCTGCCAATTTTAACGGCAATTAAAGATGGCGAGCTTGATGCGTCTGTTGAGCTGGTGGTTAGCAACAACAAAAAAGCTCTCATTTTAGAAAAAGCAAGGAGCCATAATATTGATTCTTTTTTTGTTGATCATAAAAACAAAAAAAGGGAGGTTTTTGACAAAGAAATTTCTCAAAGGTTGAAGGAAAAAGAGGTAGATTTAATTCTGTTAATTGGTTTTATGAGGATTCTTTCTGGCGGTTTTGTTTCGGAGTGGAGCGGAAAAATTATAAATGTACATCCGTCCCTGTTGCCAAAGTATGCTGGGGGCATGAATGAAGATGTTCACAAGCAAGTCTTAAAAGCAGGGGACAAAGAAACTGGTTGCACTGTTCACCTGGTAACAGCGCAGGTAGACGAGGGCCCAATTTTGGTTCAGAAGAGGTGCTCTGTTTTAGAAGACGACACAGTTAGGTCTTTAAAAGAAAAAGTTCAAAAGCTCGAAGGAGAGGCTTTTGTAGAAGCAATACGGGGGTGGAAAAAAAATGAACAATAAAATATTACCAAAAACTGCTCTTTTGTCTGTTTCTGACAAGTCGGGCCTTGTTCCTTTTGCAAAATTTTTAAAAAAGAAAAAGATTAAAATTATTGCCACGGGCGGAACGGCAAAAACCCTAAGGGGGGCAGGCATTTCTGTTGTTTCTGTTTCAAGGGTGACTGGGTTTCCTGAAATTTTTGGCGGAAGAGTAAAGTCTATGCACCCAAAAATTGCTGGGGGAATTTTGGGGCAAAGAGACTCCGACAAAGAAGAGGCTAAAAAGAATAAAATAGATTGGATTGACCTTGTTGTGTGCAATCTTTATCCCTTTGAAGCTCTAACAAAAAACAAAGACTCCACCCTTGAAGAAAAAGTTGAGCATATTGATGTTGGTGGACCAACAATGATTCGGTCTGCCGCAAAAAACAACAAGTGGGTTTCAGTTGTGGTTGACCCAAAAGACTATAAAAACATACAAAAATCAATTGATGGCGGTGGAATAGATGAAAAAAATCGACTAAAGCTTGCGGGAAAGGCTTTTGACCACTGTGCCTCTTACGACCGCGCAATATCAACAGAGCTTCAAGATGCGGCGCTACGCTTAAGATATGGAGAAAACCCACATCAAAAGGCTTTTGTTTTAAAAGAAAGACGCGACTCTTTTGGTTTGCCGCAAGCAAAACAAGTTCAAGGAAAAGAAATGTCTTATAATAATTTTTTAGATGGCGATGCGGCTCTTTTGTGTTTGCACGAATTTAAAAAACCTTCCTGCGTGATTGTAAAGCACGGGTCTCCCTGCGGTGTTGGCACCGGAAAAACCTCAAAAGAAGCTTTTTTAAAGGCTTTGAAAGTAGACCCTCTATCAGCCTTTGGCGGCGTTGTCGCAATAAACAAAAGGTGCGATCTTTCAACAGCAAAAGAACTAAATAAGACCTTTTTTGAGATTGTTGTGGCGCCGAGCTTTGATAGCGCTGCTTTGTCTCTTTTTTCAAAAAAGAAAAATTTGCGGGTTCTTGTTCTTCCAGGGTATAGGCCAAAAAAATCTTTTGGAAAAGAGATTGCTGGGGGCTGGGTTATACAAGAAACGGATCTTTCAAGGCTGAAAGAAAAGAGGCTAAAAACCGTAACAAAAAAATCTCCAACAAAGGCAGATCTTTCTACCCTTTTTCTTGCTTGGAAAACGGTAAAGCACACAAAGTCAAACGCAATTGTTGTAGCTCACAACAAAAAAATTGTTAGCATTTCTGGTGGACAAACAAGTCGGGTTGATGCTGTAAGGTATGCGCTAACAAAAAACAAGGTTCCTGTTGGGGCGGTTCTTGCTTCTGATGCGTTTTTTCCTTTTAGAGACTCAATTGATTTAATGGGAAAACACAAAATAAAGGCTGTTATACAGCCGGGGGGGTCAATAAAAGACCAGGATGTAATAGACGCGTGCAATGAGCACAAAATTTCTATGGTTTTTACAGGAACGCGAGTTTTTAAACATTAAAGGAGAAAATTATGAAAGCAATTATGTGTAAAGAGTTTGCTTCGGTTGACAATCTTTCTTGGGAAGAGGTCCCAGATCCGATTGCGAGCGAAAACGAAGTTGTTATTGACGTAAAGGCAGCCGGGTTAAACTATCCGGACAACCTAATTGTTCAGGGGCTTTATCAGTTTAGGCCTGATTTGCCTTTTTCCCCTGGGCACGAGGGCGCAGGTATTATAAGCAGTATAGGAAAAAATGTTTCTTCTTTCAACGTTGGGGATAGGGTTTCTTTTTTTAAGGGGTTTGGAGCGTTTGCTGAAAAAATTGTTGTTCCGGAGGCTTTAGCCTTCCCTTTGCCAAAAGAGCTTTCTTTTGATGTGGCCGGTGGAATGTTTATGGTTTATAGCACAAGCCTATTAGCCCTGAAACAAAGGGCGAACATTAAGGCCGGGGACGAAGTTTTAGTTTTAGGAGCAGCCGGTGGCGTTGGGCTTGCAGCCGTTGATCTGGCAAAAGCATATGGTGCCCGCGTTGTGGCTGCGGTTTCAACAGAAGAAAAGGCAGCGCTTTGCCGTAAATATGGCGCAGATGACGTTGTTGTATATGGAACAAAAAAACTAGACAAAGAGGCCCAGGTTTCGTTTGGAAAAGAGCTCAAGTCAAAAAGCAAAAACGGGGGGTACAACATTGTTTATGACCCGGTTGGAGACTGTTATGCGGTTCCTGCCCTCAGATCAGTTGGGTGGAAGGGCACTTATTTGGTTGTTGGGTTTGCGGCAGGAGAAATTCCTGTTTTTCCAGCCAACTTAATGCTGTTAAAGGGGTGCCAGGTTTCTGGTGTTTTTATTGGAAGGTTTCAAGCAGAAGAACCAAAAGCTAATGCGGAAAACCTTATAGAGATTGGAAAGCTTCTCGCTGGCGGGAAAATAAAACCTTTTGTGTCTAAGGCTGTTCCAATGGAAGAGGCTCTTGGCTCAATTAAGGCAATTGCTGAAAGAAAGGTTCTTGGAAAGGTTGTTTTTGTTAACGGATAGGGCCTATTTTGGCACAAACGAAAGCTTGTTTTTTGATTCTTTTTTTATTGCTTCCCTAGAAAAACGAAATGGCTTGTACCTGTCTTCGTTGTAAAGTTTTGTTTGGTCTTTGTAGTGAGGAGAGCCAAAAAGCCCTGACTGCCCCGTGGGCAAAACGCTAAAACCGTTATCAAGGTTTGATAAGTCAATTATGCGCCTCATTGAAGCCCCTGACGTAACCTTAAATGGGTTTCTTTGTTGGTAGCTTGCTGCTCTTGGCGTCCAACCTGACCCTGCCATAGGAAATGGGCCAACACTAAACCCTACAAGGTTTTTAACAAGGGGGTCGTTGTCAAGCCTGTGTTTAAATGTTACTGTGTGTTCGAATCCCCAGGTTTTTCCTTCTATGCTTTTATGGGTTTCTTCTAAAGAAAGCATTAACACGTCTTGTATGGTTTCTTTTTTTGGGGTGTTAACGTTATCTACCCACACGGAGCCGTTTTTTGAAAGAGCTTTTCTAGCGGCAAAAGAGGTTATTGATTTCAAGTCTAACAAAGTGTTCATTGCTTCTTTGTCAATTTTTTCTAGCTCATCAGAAAAGGTGTTTTCTAGAAACCTAAGGTATAGCGTGTGGAAAGCCATTGTCGCCTGTGAGCCTGTGGCTTCTACGCCGTTATACCCCCTTAAAAGGTCCATTGTTTTTTGAAACTTTTCTGTTTTTTCGTCTTTTATTAAAAATAAAATTGTTTCGTTTATTTCTTTTGCAAAAGGAGAGGTGATGTCGTTTTGAATGTCCATCATGTCAACAACTTCTATTTTTCTTTTGTCGCTTATAATTGCGTCAATTCTCTTTTCAATTTGTTGGGCTCTGCTTGGGTCTGCCCAATATTTAGATATGTAGTAAGGGTATGTGTCGTCGACTGCTTTGTTGTTTCCGTTAGAAATATATCCTTTTTGGGGGTTTAATAAAAAAGGCATCTCTTCAAAAGGAACATCCCCTCGCCAATCGTGTCTGCTGGTTGTTCCGTCAAAAGGAAGCAGTGTTTCTGCGCCGCTTCTTATTGGAATTTTTGAACCCGGTCTCCAGCCAATGTTCCCTTCTGTGTCTGCGTAGGTTAGGTTTTGCCCTGGCGCTCCAAATGTTTTGCTTGCTTCTGAAAACTCTGTCCAGTTTTTTGCTTGTGCTATTTTAAAAAGAGCTGTTGTTTCGTCAAATGCATCAAACTCTGTCCATTTAAAAGAAATTGCTTTTTTGTTTTTTGAGTGAGGATGGATAGAAGAAACAATTGGGCCCCTGTGTGTTGACCTAATAACGATTTCTTTTTCTTTTCCAGATTTGAGCAATATTTTTTCTTTTTTAATAACTAGGTCTTCCCATTTTCCGTTAAAAAAATATTTTGTGGTATCTTCGTTTAGGGTTTCAACATAAAAATCCATGTCGTCTGTCATAACGTTCGTAAAGCCCCACGCGATATTTTCGTTGTGCCCAAGAACAGGAAGGGGAAACCCATATAAACCATAACCGCCAAAATTATAGGACGCCCCTTTAAGCCGAATTTCATACCACCAGGGGGGAAGGTTTAGGGCCAGGTGGGGGTCGTTTGCTAAAAGAGGTTTTCCCGTGCTTGTTTTTTCTCCAGAAACAACCCAAGCGTTAGACCCATAACCCGTTTTGTCTGTTTCCAGGGTTTTTCGCAGTTTTTTTGTTTTGGACGCATATTCCCTATATGATCCCAAAAGAACGTTTTCCGTGTTTGCTATTGTCGGATATTCCTTTTTATAGTTTGGCATAATATCAGATAAATATTCTTCTCCGAGAGTCTCTTGAAGGGCTCCAAAGAAAAGTTCTGAGTCCCAACCCCCTTGAAGCTCCCAGGCCATCATGGTTGATAGTCCAGCAATGTCTTTTGGCTCAAAGGTTGGTAGCTCGTCTATCCCTATTAACCTAAACTCAAGAGGGTATTCCTTCGGTGAAAGCGTTTGAATGTATGCGTTTATTCCGTCGCAAGTTTTTTGAAGGTTTTTGACAATTTCTGGTGGCATTTTGTTTAGGCTTTTTTCCGCAATTGTTTCAAACCCAAGGGTTCTTAAAAATTTATCTTCAGCAAAAAGGGTGTCATTTAAAACCTTGGAAAGCTGTCCTTTGTAGGCATACTTCATGAAAGACATTTGGAAAAGGCGGTCTCTTGCTCCAATATACCCCGCAACAAAAAACATGTCTTCGTCTGTTTCAGCAAAAACGCTTGGTACACCATATTCATCAAAATAAACATCAACGGGGGCTCCGACCTCTTCCGTTTCAATTATTCCGTCATAAACAAGGTTTGTTGGTTTTGTGTAATTCTTAAAAAAAAGAGTGGCTAAAAAAATAACAAAGCCTATAAAAAGCATGGTTTTTTGTGTTTTTTTCATTTTTTAAACCGCCATTGGCGCCTTTATGCTGTCCATAGGACCATAATCAAGGAGTTTATAGTCTTTTGGGGTTGAGTGTATTATGTCTTCTATTTTTGTAATCTTTGGCATTAGCAGGGTTGGCGGGTTTTTTGGGTTTCTTTTTATTTGTTCTTTTACTTGAGTAAAGTGATTTTTATAAATGTGGCAATCTCCGCCGACCCAAACAAACTCGGACGGCTTTAGATCTAATATTTGAGCAATCATGTGGGTTAAGAGGCTATATGACGCAACATTAAAAGGGACCCCCAAAAACATGTCTGCGCTTCTTTGATAAAGCTGGCAGCTCAACTCTCTGCCTTGAACATAAAACTGAAACATTGTGTGGCACGGCGGAAGGGCCATTTGGTCAATTTTTTCCACATTCCAAGCGCTTACAAGGTGTCTTCTGCTGTGAGGGTCTTTTTTAATGTCGTTAATAATTTTTTTTATTTGGTCAATTCCTTTGTTTTCTTTTCCCCAAGACCTCCACTGTTTTCCATATATCGGTCCAAGCTCTTTTTTCTCTGGGGTGTTAATATACCCCAAGGCCTTTCCTTGTTTGTCTGCATTTGCTGTCCAAATTGTCTTTTTTTCGTATAGCTCTTTTCTGTTTTTTCCAAAATATATCTCTGCTAGCCTTCTCTCGTCAGTTTCTCCCTCTAAAAACCAAATGAGCTCACTTACCACGCTGCGCCAGGCTAGTTTTTTTGTAGTAACTGCAGGAAATCCGTCTTTTAGGTTAAAGCGCATTTGATAACCAAAAACGCCTCTTGTTCCAACGCCGGTTCTGTCTTCTCTGTCCTTTCCATTTTCAAGGACGTGTTTTAGTGCGCTAAGATATTGCTTCAACCTTTTTCCTTTTTTTCCAAATTTGAAACTCAACTGTTTCGTGTTTTTCTGTCCATGTTTTTTCAAACATATTTTTTATTTTGTTTAGAGGCAAAAAACCGTCACAAGCATATTTCCCTGGAATTCTACTTAAATAAATCTCTTCAACGGCTTCTATGGTTTGTTCAAAAACATTTATTCCTCCAATAACCCAAACGCTATCTTCTTTGGATAGTTTTTTTATTTCTCTGCAGAGGTCCCCTTTAATATATTCGTCTGCCCCTGGAAAGTCTTCTTTGCGCGAAGTTGCTAAAACATTTTTTCTGCGGGGAAGGGGCCAAGGCATAAGGGGGTCTTTCCATGTTTTTGAGCCCATAACAACCGTGCTCTTGGTGGTGTTTTTTTTAAACCAGGCCAAATCTTTTTTATTTTTTGGCCAAGGAAGGGTTCCGTTTTTGCTTACTCCCCCATCTTCGTCACACGCTAAAATAGCCCTAATCATAAACGCTATTCTTTTTCTAGCGGTTCTCCGTTTTTGTCAACGCTTCCTGCGGCAACCCGATAAAGGTCTTCAATAGAAATATATTTTTTTATTGCGTTGTTTACCTCTTCTAGGGTAACGGTGTTAATTTTGTCTGGTTGGCTGTCAACATATGATAGGTCCTCCCAGTCAACAACTGCGCTAAGAATTCCGTTTGCAAGGCCGCCTGTTGTGTCAAAACCAACTCTATATGAACCGGTTAGCGTAGTTTTCGCAATATCGAGTTCTTTTTGTGTAACGCCGTCTTCGGCCCATTTTTTAATTTCTCTTAAGGTAGAACTTTCTCCCCTAGAAAGAAGTTCTGGCGCAAAGGTTCCTCCAACATACCAATATCCGTCGTTGTCATTTGAAAAGCCTGACATGCTGGAACGGATTCCATATGTTAGCCCCTCTTTCACGCGAACCGTCTGCATTAGCCTTCCGGAAAAATTTCCTCCCAAGATGTAGCTGGCAACATAAAGAGGTCTATAGTCTGGGTGGTCTCTGTTTATCCCAACAGGAATGCCAACCAAAAAGTCTGTGCTGGTTTTGTCTTCCATTGTAATGTAGGTTTTACCTCCGGATTTTGATCCGCTTTTTTCTTCTTTTTTGTCAGAAAGCGGGGACGTTTTCCAGTTTTTAAAGCTTTCTTTTAAAAGGCTAGAAAGTTCTGCATGGTTTACGTCTCCGACGGCAACAAAAACCATGCTTCCTCTACCATAGGTTTCTTTGTGGTAGTTTTTAAGGTCTTCTGCTGTGATGTTTTCTATGTGTTTAATTGAAATGTCTGGGCTCTCTGAAGCGTTTTGGTGTCCGGGCGGATAAAAACTTTTCAACATGTCATTAAGGGCATTTCCTCTCGTGCTTTCTTTGCTTTTTTTGTACCCTGTTATTAGCCTGCTTTTTGTTTTTTCAAGCTCTTCACTATCAAACGCGGGGAGTTTAAGCTGTTCAGCTAAAAGCCCAACAACAAGGCTCATGTCTTCTGATAAAAACTTTCCACCAAACCCGACCCTTGCTTTTCCGTTTGAAAAGCTAAGCCTTGCGCCCGCGCCCTCAAGCTTGCTGCTTATTTCAAACTTTGAGTTTTTTGTTGTTCCTTGATCAAGCATAGAAACAACAACGTCCGGGATTCTTGGGTTTGTGCTTGGGGCATAAATGTCTCCCCCTAAGAAGCTGCCAGAAAAAGTAACAACCCCGGAACCTCTTTTTAGAGTTAGTAGTCTAACGCCCTCTACTGGCTCTGAGTCTTCTATTTGTGCTAAAAGAAGCCCCTCCTTATTTCCTTCGTTTGTTGAAAAATGTTTTTGTTTCATTTGTTCAAGCTCTGTTGTGCTAGACGGGCCTCTTCGTGCTCCCCCCCCTCCGACAGCCTTAGGAACAAAATGTCCCACGGTGCTTAGGTCTTCAAGAAAATATCTCTCAACAATGCTTTTAATGTCTTCCGCGGTTACGCCTGAAACTCTTTCTTCGTACCTTGTGTAAAGTGTCCAGTCTCCGGACGCAATTGCTTCATTAAGGCTTCCCGCAACCATGTATGATCCGTCTTGGCGAAATTTCATATTTGCAATAAGCTGGGCCTTTGCTTTATCAAGCTCTTCTTCTGTTACCCCTCTTTTCTTTATTTCTTCGTATTCGGCCATTATAATTTCTTCTACTTCTTTGTGTCCCGTCCCGGGGGTTAGGTTTGCATACACAGCAAAAAGTCCTGGGTCTCTAAAGAGAGAATCCCAAATAAAAACGCTTGTTGTTAACCCCTTGTCTGTTATTTTTTTATAGAATCTGCTGTTTTTCCCAGAAGAAAGAATTGAAGAAAGAACTAAAAATGCAGGAGCGTCTTCGTGTGTTGCGGACGGTGTTTTGTGAGCAACTCCAACAACCCCCTGTTGTCCCGCTCTTTTTAAAACAACTCTTCTTTGTCCTTCCTGTTCTGGTTCTTCTGTATAAACCTCAGGAATTTCGTTTCGGCTTTTTGGTATGCGGCCAAAGTGTTTTCTAACCATATTAAGGGCTTCTTCTTTTTTAAAGTCTCCCACAATTGTTGCCGTAGCGTTGTTTGGCCAATAAAAGGTGTCGTAAAAATCTTTTAGCCTTTCTATAGAAACGCCCTCAATGTCTGACTTCCAGCCAATCGTTGAATGGTGGTATGGGTGGGCCATATATGCCATAGCCCAAATGTGTTCATCTAACACTCCGAAAGGACTATTTTGTCCTCTTTCAAACTCATTTCTTACCACTGTCATTTCAGATTGCCTGTCTTCTTCTTTAATATAGGCGTTGCGCATTCTGTCTGCTTCAATTTCAATTGCTGTTTCGAGGTGTTCGCTTGGAACTGTTTCAAAGTAGTTTGTTCTGTCTAGCCAGGTGGTTGCGTTCATTCTTGCTCCCAAAGACTGCAACAGCTGAAAGACAGAGTTGCCTTTGTCTGTGTTAAACTTTCTAGACCCTTTAAACATTAGGTGCTCTAAAAGGTGCGTAGACCCAGTATACCCTATTGCTTCGTTTCTAGAACCAACGTCATAGGTCACCATAAAGGTTGCAACCGGAGCGCTGTGGTCCTCTTTTAATAAAACCGTGAGCCCGTTTGATACCATTTTGTATTCTTGAATTCCGCCCGACTCTTTGACGAACTCAAACCCGTAGTATTTTTCTTGAGACATTGTTATTCCTGTAATAAGTGTTAAAATTAATATAAGTTTTTTCATAATTTTTCCTTTAATTTTTTTGAGTTTTTTAGAAAGCCTTCTTTCGTGTGCTAAAAAACAAAATTTTTAATTCAAAACCAAGGTACAAACCTTGGAACTTCGTCCATGTAATCTAAATATTCTTGTCCAAAAATGTCAACAAGGTATTCTTCTTCTTTTTGAACAATTTTTGACCAAATTATATGGTGGAACGGTAAAAAAAACAGCAAAAAAAAGGACCCCCAAAACAGGGCATATAATATTGTCATGTGATAAATAATTACCGTATATATTGGGTGCCTTATAAAGCCATATATTCCTTTTTTTGATAGCTTTTTTCCTCTTTCTTTTGGAGGGAGACTAAACAAAACCCAAAACAATAAAACAAGGGCATCGAGAACCACAAGAGACACAAAAACCCAAAGAAGGGTGGGCCCAAGACTAAACCCCGGAAAATCAAGAAGCCTTTCTTCTGTCCAATAAATAAGATGTATAACAAAAATAGAAAAAACAAGCCCAGGTGGGCCAACATTCCAAAGTCTAAAGTAGTGTTTTGGGTTAAACCATCTTTTGAAATCAAGCACCCAGACCTCTCCTTCCAAAAATGCCTGTACCAACACGAACCATTGTTGCCCCTTCTTTTATTGCAATTAAAAAGTCATCGCTCATACCCATTGAAAGCTCTGTCATTTGTTTTTCTTTTGAGAGAGAACCATTAACGCTTAAAAAAAGAAACCTTAAAGACCTAAAAGCTTCTTCAATTTCTTTCTTGTTTTTTGTGTGTGGACCAACCGTCATAAGCCCCTCAATTCTTATCCCCTTAAGAGAAAAACATTTTAGTATTTCTTTTTTTTCGCTTTCTAAAAACCCATTTTTTGAGGGCTCTTTGCTTGTGTTAATCTGCAATAAAATTCTTTGTTCTTTTTTTAGCGCCTGACAGTGGCTTGAAATTTTTTCTGCCAAAACATAAGAGTGAACAGAGTCTATTGTGTCAAAAAGGGCTGTGGCTTTTTTAAGCTTGTTAGACTGAAGCCTTCCTACAAACCTTTTTTCTGTGGGTGTTTTTATTTGTTGAAATTTTTCTTCCGCTTCTTGGACCCTGTTTTCTCCAACAGAAACAATTCCAAAAGAAATTGCTTCATTTATTTCGTTGATAGATCGCGTTTTTGTAGCAGCAACAAGTTTTACTTTGTCGCTTCCTGTTTCTTGAAAGATTTTTTTTCTAAGCCTCTTTAGGTTCTGTTCTATCTGGCTCACCTTGGTCTTCTTCCTTATTTTCTTCGTCAGAAATAATTCGAGTAATGGACGCTACGGCAGCTCCCTTGTCTAGGTTTATAAGCTTAACGCCCTGCGTTGCTCTTCCAATTGCTCTTATTTTTGAAACTGCTTGCCTAATTAAAACCCCTTGCGTTGTAATAATCATAAGCTCGTCGGTGTCTAAAGCCTCTTTGATTGTGACCATTTTGCCAACCTTGTCTGTGGTTTTCATTGTTAAAACCCCCTTGCCGCCTCTTTTTTGGGCTCTATACTGAGAAATGTCTGTTCTTTTTCCAAAGCCTTTTTCTGTTGCAACGAGAACGGTTGTTCCCTCTCTTTTAATTAGCAGCATTCCGACAACTCTGTCATCTTTTGAGCTGAGAGTTATTCCTTTAACTCCCATTGTTTTCCTCCCGCTTGGCCTTATTTGTTGTTCAGAAAACCTTATGGACTTTCCGTCTCTTGTTCCAATTAAAATGTCGTTTTCTCCGGTAGAAACCCTTGCCTCAATCAGCTTGTCGCCTTCTCTAATTTCTACAGCATATATTCCTTTTTTTCGCGGGCGCGAATATGCCGAGAGCTTTGTTTTTTTCACAATACCTTTTTCTGTTGCCATAACAACATAGTGGTCGTCTGCAAAATCTTTCACGGTGATAAACGCGTTTACTTTTTCGTCTGTCTCGCACTCAATTAAATTTATAACGGCTCTTCCTTTTGCGGCCCTGCCGCCCTCTGGAATATCATAAACCTTTACCCAGTGACACTTTCCTTTGTCTGTAAAAAATAAAATATAGCTGTGGGTTGACGCCGTAAAAAGATGTTCAACAAAGTCCTCTTCTCTGGATCCCGCTCCCTGAACGCCTCTTCCCCCGCGCCTTTGGGTTCTGTAGGTGTTAATATTTGTTCTTTTGATGTAGCCGTTATGGGTAATTGTTAAAACAACATCTTCGTCTGCAATAAGGTCTTCCATGCTTCGTGCGGTATATTCTGCAATAACCTCTGTTCTTCTTTCTTCTCCAAACCTTTCTTTAATGTCTAAAAGCTCTTCTTTAATAATGTTCATTCTTTTTGATTTGCTTTCTAATATTCCCTTTAGCTCGGCCATAAGCTTTATTATTTCTTTATATTCATTAATAACCTTTTCTGTTTCCAGCCCAGTGAGCCTTTGAAGCCTCATATCAAGAATGGCCTGTGCCTGTTTTTCTGACAGCTTAAATTTTTTAACAAGCCCTTCTTTTGCTGTTGCTGGGTCGGGGCTTTTTTTGATGGCTTCTATAACTTTGTCGATATCTTTTAGGGCAATTTTTAGGCCCTCTAATATGTGTGCCCTGTCTTCAGCTTTTGAAAGGTCAAACTCTGTTCTCTTAATAATAACCTCTTGTCTAAAGTCTAAAAACTGATTTAAAAACTCCTTTAGCTGCATAATTTTTGGAGTTCCATCAACAAGGGCTAACAAGATTATCCCAAAGGTGTCTTCTAGCTGGGTTTGTTTATAGAGCTGACTAAGAACAACCTCTGGTACTGCATCTTTTTTAATTTCTATAACAACTCTCATTCCATCTTTATCTGATTCATCTCTTATTTCGGCGATTCCCTCTAGTTTTTTGTCTCTTGATAGGTCTGCAATTTTTTCTACAAGGTTTGCTTTGTTAACCTGGTATGGAATTTCTGTTATAATAAGCTTGCTTCTTCCTTTGTCTGGTGTCTCAGTATATGCCGTTCCTTGCATTTTTACCTTACCCCTTCCTGTGGAATATGCATCTTTAATTCCTTGCAAGCCCAAAACCTTTCCGCCGGTGGGAAAGTCTGGGCCTTTTATGTGTTTCATAAGGTCGTCGACTTCTGCAGCTGGGTTTTTAATAAGCTCAACAAGGGCACTTACGGTTTCTGAGAGGTTGTGTGGTGGAATTTTTGTTGCCATTCCAACAGCAATTCCTTCAGAGCCATTTACCAAAAGGTTTGGATAGACGGCTGGCAAAACTTCTGGTTCTTTTAGGGTTTCGTCAAAGTTTGTTGTCCAATTAACGGTTTCTTTTTCAAGGTCCCTTAAAAGCTCTCCTCCAATTTTTGACATTCTTGATTCTGTATATCTCATTGCGGCTGCACTGTCTCCGTCAACAGAGCCAAAATTCCCCTGCCCCTGAACAAGTTCATGTCTCATTGAAAAGTCTTGTGCCATTCTAACCATTGCATCATATATAGAAGAGTCGCCGTGGGGGTGATATTTTCCTAAAACGTCCCCAACAACTCTTGCAGATTTTTTGTATGGCCTATTCCAAAAGCAGCCAAGCTCGTGCATTCCATATAAAATTCTTCTGTGAACGGGCTTTAGTCCGTCTCTTGCGTCTGGAAGGGCTCTTGACATAATAACGGACATAGAATAGTTTAAATAACTTTCTTCTAGCTCCTTTAACAGCTCTTTATCTACAACGTTGTCTCTGTTTATATCTACCATTTTATATATCAATGTTGGTTGCAAGCCTTGCTTTTTCGGTTATAAACCTTCTTCTGTGTTCAACTTCGCTTCCCATAAGCTCTCTAAACCTTACATTGGTTTCTTCTTCCATTATGTGGTCTACCGTTACCTGCATTAGCGTTCTTGTTTCTGTGTTCATTGTGGTGTCCCATAGTTGTTCAGCGTTCATTTCCCCTAAGCCCTTATATCTTTGAATATCTATTTTAGTTGTTGAGTTTTCAGACTGCATTCTTTCAATTAAAGAATCTCTTTCTTCATCTGTATACGCATATCTTTCCTTTTTTCCTTGTTTCATTTTATAAAGAGGGGGCATCGCCATATATACGTGTCCCTCTTGAACAAGTTTTTTCATTTTTCTCCAAAAGAAGGTAAGAAGAAGCGTTCTAATGTGGCTACCGTCAACATCTGCATCTGTCATAATTACTATTTTATGATATCTTAGTTTTTCCAAGTTAAAGCTGTTTGGGTCGTCTTCCCCTTCTCCAAAACCCGCTCCAATTGCCGTAATAATTGATTGAATTTCGTTGTTTGATAGCAGCTTGTCTTCTCTTGCTTTTTCTGAATTAATTACTTTTCCCCTCAAGGGAAGTATTGCCTGAATTCTTCTGTCTCTTCCTTGTTTTGCTGTTCCTCCAGCAGAGTCTCCCTCAACAAGGAAAAGCTCACACTGAAGAGGGTCTTTGTTTGAACAGTCTGCAAGCTTTCCAGGCAAGGATCCAATAGATGATTTTTTTCTTACGAGCTCCCTTGCTTTTTTTGCTGCAATTCTTGCTCGAGCAGCTTCCGCAGCTTTCTCAATAATTCTTTTTCCTGTTGAAGGGTTTTGTTCTAAAAATGCTTGTATTCCATCATAAAGAATTCCATCTACAATTCCCTTAACTTCACCGTTCCCAAGCTTTGTTTTTGTTTGTCCCTCAAATTGAGGCTCTTGTACTTTAATAGATATTACAGCTGTTAACCCTTCTCTAAAGTCGTCCCCAGATAAAGAAAACTTTTCATTCTTTTTTGTTTTTATTAATTCATTTTTATTTGCATAATTATTTAATGCTCGGGTTAGCGCAGATCTAAAGCCAGAAAGGTGAGTTCCTCCTTCTATTGTATTAATATTATTAACAAAAGAAAAAATATTATTGTTGTAGCTCGTGCTATACCTAAAAGCAACATCTACAGGAACTTCTCCGTCTTCTTTAGAGACGGTTATTACTTCCTTGTGTATTAAATCTTCATCTCCGTCTAGATATTTTACAAAATCTGAAAGTCCTCCTGAAAAATGGAAGGTAATATCTTCTTCTTCTGTATTTTCATTAATTAAAATGATGGTGAGATTTTTATTTAAATAAGCTAATTCTTTAAGTCTTATTTTAATAATTTCTTCTTCAAAGCCTGAATGTTTAAATATTTCTGAATCTGGAGTAAATGTAATAATTGTTCCTCTTTTGTCTGTTTTTCCAATTTTTTCTACTGGGCCTTTTGGGGCTCCTATTGAATATTCTTGTTTATAACAAAATCCATCTCTGTGTACTTCTGCAATTAAATGTTCTGATAAAGCATTAACTACAGAAACTCCAACTCCATGTAGACCCCCAGAAACTTTATATGTGTCTTTATCAAATTTCCCTCCAGCATGTAAAACTGTCATTACAACTTGTAAGGCTGGAATACCTTCTTCTTTGTGTATATCTACCGGTATTCCTCTTCCATCATCTTCAATAGCAATTGAACCATCTTTTTTAATTGTTACAATTATTTTTGTACAAAAACCAGCCAATGCTTCATCAATGCTATTATCTATTACTTCATTAACAAGATGATGAAAACCTCTTTTTCCAACATCTCCAATGTACATTGCTGGTCTTTTTCTAACAGCTTCCAATCCTTTTAAAACTGAAATTTTTTCTGCACCATAATTATTTTTTTTACTCATTTATCCTCACAGGCATTAACAAAATTGTAATATTGTTTTCATTTGTTTTTGGTAAGAGAAGAGTAGCTGATAGATTGTCTTTAAATGTAAAATTAACTTTATCAGATGGATAATTTGAAATAGCTTCTTTTAAATAAGTTAAATTAAATCCAATAGAAATATCTTCTCCATTATATTCTGCACTTTTTAAAGGAGCATGTACTGTTTTGCTTTCAGGTTGATTCACACTTTTTAAATAAACCTCTCCCTTAGAAAGATTTAATGAAATTTGATTAGTATTTTTATTTGTTGCAATTGATGTTGCTTTTATACTATTTAATAAATCTTCTTTTTTAACTTGTAATATTTGATCATTGTTTTGAGGAATAACGGCATTATAATTTGGATATTTTTCATCTATCAAACGAGAATATAAAACATCACTTTCATTATTAATAAAAATATGACCATTACTAAATGTTAAAGATGATTCTTCTTGTCCTTTAATAAAAGAATTCAACATGTTTAAATATTTTTTTGGAATAATAAAATCTTCTGAGAGATTAGAATCATTAATTGCTTTTATTATAACAAGTCTATGTCCATCTGTAGAAACAAAATTAACTTCTTCATTAGAAAAAGAAAATAAAGCACCACTCAAAGCTGGTTTTAATTGATCTTTATTAATAGCATATATTATAGAGTCTAATATTATTTTTAAATCTTTAGTTTTTATATTATATATCTCTTCGTGTCTATTTTCTGGAATTGAAGGATATTCTTGAAATGGAAGAGTAGGTATATCAAATGAAGTTCCCTTTTCTGATTTAATATTTATATGAGGTCCAGCAACTTCTATATCAATTCTGCCTTCATCTATAACAGCAATAATATCATTAACCTCTGAAGTTGGAAATAATCCTTCACCTTCAGCATTAACAGATGCAATAATTGTTGTTTTTATTCCAACCTCCATATCTGTTGAGTGCAAAACAACTCCATGAGCTCCTGCAGATATATAAGTATAATTTATAAGTGGAGTCTGTGTTTTTACTTGAGATGTCTTTATTAATTTAGAAAAAGCTTTCTGGAGTTCTATCTTTGTAGTTGAAATATGCATAAATAACCCTAAAGTATAAAAATATACTTAGGCTTTAACAAGATTTAATTATGGTATATAAGACTACCTTAATAAGAGAAAGTCGTTTTTTAGGGCATTTTAAGCTTTTTTATTTTTTTTAAACCACTATTTATTAATTATATATTATATATATAAAAATAAATAATAATAGTAGTGGGGAAATGTTTATAAATGAATTAAAAGTATATTTTCTCGTCAATCAATTGAATTAAATATTTAATAAAAAAAATGTTAATAAACTGTGTATAAAAATGAATATTTATATTAGAAAAATTAATTAGTCATTTGTGGATAAGTAAGTGGATTTCTTTTTATATATACTTTTGTTTTTATTTCTGTTATCCAATTAGAATACCAATCTGATTTTTTCTTATTTAGTGCCATATCTTCTAGCTCTGTCCAATTATTTTTTAAATTTGGAGGTCCACCTTTTTTTATTTCATCAATCCAAAGTAAATGATATCCAAAATCTGTTAATATTGGAGCACTGCAAATATTACTTTCAATATTTTTAATAACAGATGATAATTCTTTTACTTGATAATATTCAGCATTAATCCAACCTAAATATCCACCATTTTCTTTTGTTGTTTCATCATTAGAATAATTTAATGCACTTGTAATAAAATTGTCTTTTGTTTTTATTTTTTGATATATATCTAAAGATTTTTTATATGTTTTTTCTTTATCTTCGTCGGTAGTTTTTGTTTTTATTAAAATATGCCTAACCTCAACTTTTTCACCTGATCTATTTAAAACTTCTATAATATGAAAACCAAATGATGTTTGTACTGGTTCACTAATCTTATTTATTTCTAATGTAAAAGCAGCTTTTTCAAATTCTTTTACAAAAGTTCCTCTAGAAACAACACCTAAATATCCACCAACCTCTTTAGAACCAGGATCTTCAGAATATTTTTTTGCAGCATTTTCAAAAGTCATTCCATTATCTATTTCTTTTATAATAGATAAAGCAACATTTTTTGTTTTTTTAATGGATTCATTGGAAGGTTTTATTTCAAAAAGAATATGTCTCACTTTATGTTCTGTAGGAAAGGAAGGAATACTATCTTTATATATACTAAAAAAAGATTCAACTTCTGGACGAGTAATTTGTATATCCATAGTTAATTGGCTTGTATATTTTTCAGCAACCAATTTTCCTTCCATATCATCTTTATAAGATCTTTTAAAATCTGATATTTTTTTACCTAAAACCTGTTCAGCAGCTTCTTTACTTCCTGACTGTGATATTATATTATCTATTTGTCTTTCTAGTGCTTTTTCCACATCTTTTTCTAATACAGTAATTGAATCAACTTCTGCCATTTTTATAATAACTAATTGTTCAATCATGCTTTCTGATGCCTTTAATAAAAGATCATTATATTTTTTAGGACTAACTGAAGGATTAACATTTTCTTGTGCTGCTAAAGCATTTGCAGCCAAAACAACATCACTTAATAATACAATTTTGTCGTCAACAACAGCTGCCACCCTATCTAATAAAATATTTTGTTGTGAAAATAAAAAACCACATAAAAATATTAATAAACTATGTTTTATTTTTGTATTCATTTCTTTTTTAACTTAATATTTCGTTTCACGTGAAACCAACGCTTTAAATATACTAATAAAATTGATATATCTGTTGGTCTAATACCATTAATACGTTGAGCTTGACCAATAGTTTCAGGCAATATTTGTAAAAATTTTTCCCTGCTTTCATTAGAAATGCTTTTTATTTCTTTATAATTAAAATCATTAGGAATAATCATGTCTTCATATACTTTGGTTTTTTCTATTTCTGCCTTTTGTCTATTAATATATCCACTATATTTTATTTTTGTTTCTGCTTCAAATAAAATTTCTTCTATAAAATTTTTATTTATAGAGCTCATTCTAATCTTTTCTATTTTTGGAAGATCTTTTAAAAGAATTTTAGGCCTTTTTAAAAGACTTGAAGCTTTTGTTGGCTGTAATATTTCTTTTTCTCCAATTTTTTTTAAAAAAGGGTTAATGTCTTTAGGGTTTATATTTGTTTTGTTTAAAATATCTTCAATATCTTTTGTTTTGTTTACTTTTTTTGTTAAATCTTTTATTAATTTTTCGTCGATAAGTTTAAATTTTTTTGAATATTTTAATAGTCTTTGGTCAGCATTAGATGCCCTGAGCTGAAGACGATATTCTGCTCTAGATGTAAACATTCTATAGGGTTCATTTGTATCTTTAATTACTAAATCATCAATTAAAACGCCTATATATGCATCATTTCTTTTTAATTTTAATTCTCCCGCTCCTTTTATTTTTAAAGAAGCATTTATCCCCGCTATTAACCCCTGAGAAGACGCTTCTTCATAGCCAGAGGTTCCGTTAATTTGCCCAGCAAAAAACAACCCCTCTATTTTTTTTGTTTCAAGGGTGTTTTTTAACTGAGAAGGAAAAAAGAAATCATATTCTATGGCATACCCCGGCCTTAAAAATTCCACCTCTTCTAAGCCCTCGACTGACCTTAAACACTTTAATTGTATATCCTCAGGAAGGCTTGTAGAAAAACCATTAACATAAATTTGACTAGAATTTGTCCACTCGGGCTCAAGCTGTAATATGTGACTTGGGTTGTGTGAAAACTTATAAACCTTGTCCTCTATTGATGGGCAATATCTTGGCCCAGAAGAGTCAATATCTCCAGAATACATAGGAGATCTGTTTATATTTTCTAATATTAAATTGTGTGTTTTTTTATTTGTTCTAAAGGCAAAACAAGGCTCATCTTTTGGCTTAAATTCTTTTGTATTGTAGGACAGAGGCTTTGGGTCTTTGTCCCCAAACCCAGCTTCTCCCTTTTCCCAATTAACAGATGATTTTTTTATTCTTGGAGGAGTTCCAGTTTTTAGCCTTCCAGATAAAAAACCAAGAGACTGTAAAGACTCTGTTATTCCAGCTGAATTCTCTTCTCCCATTCTCCCGGCCTTTATTTTTTTCTCTCCCACATGAATTAACCCATTTAAAAAGGTTCCACACGTTAAAACAGCAGAAGAACAAAAAATTTCTTCTCCAGAGGATAAAACAACAGACTTTATTTTTTTTTCTTTTTCAACTATAGATATTACCTCTCCCTCTATAAGCGACAGACCAGTTTTTTTTATATGTTTTTGAACGGTTTTTTCATACTTAATCTTATCAATTTGAGAGCGGGGAGACCAAACAGACCTTCCTTTTGATAAATTTAGAGTTTTGCTTTGAAGAGTACAGGCGTCTGCAAACATTGCCATGTGTCCACCAAGAACATCAAGCTCTTTTACCATTTGTCCTTTTGCAAGCCCCCCAATTGCTGGATTACAAGACATTCTTCCAACAGCTTTAGTATCCATTGAAATAAGAACAACATTAATTCCCATCTTTTGTGCAATCAAAGAAGCCTCTATTCCGGCGTGCCCCCCGCCAACAACAACCAAATCATATTTATTTTTTGAACGTTTCACGTGAAACTATTTTCCAACACAAAAAGAAGAAAAAATAGAACTTAAAACATCTTCCTTCGTTGTTTTTTTTGTTATTTTGTCGAGATAGAAAATAGAAGAATTTAGATCTTCCACCACAAGCTCTAAGGATGTTTCTTCAGAGAGTCCTTTTAGGGCCTTTTCCATGTGTTTTTTTGATAGTTTAATGTTTTCAACCTGTCTTTTTGACGTTAAAATAAAAGAAGAAACAGAAACCTCTTTTGATAACTTTTTTATTATGAGTTTTTTTAAGGGGTTTATATTTTTCCCTTTTAATGCAGAAATTTTAACATCATAGACCCCAGAAGAGGGAGTTTTTATATCAGACTTGTTAAATACATATATATAGTTTTCCGCTACGTCTTTTTCTTTTGGTTTTTTTCCTAAAAAAAGAACGAGGTCTGCAGAAAGCAGCTCTTTTTGGGTTTTATTTATTCCGGCTCTTTCTATTTTGTTTTTTGTTTTTCTAATTCCTGCTGTGTCCTTTAAAACAACAGGAATGCCTCCAAGGTTAATAGTGTCTTGAAGAACATCTCTTGTTGTTCCTGGCGTTTTGCTTATGATTGCTCTCTCCTCTTCTAAAAAAAGATTAAAAAGCGTAGATTTTCCAGCGTTTGTTGGCCCAGCAATAACAACATTTGCACCAACATTTAGAATGTTTGTTTTTTTAAACCCAGACAAAGCGCTGTCCATTTTGTTTTTTAGCAGCAATATTTTTTTGGCGCTTTTTTTAAAGAGGTTGGGCTGCAAGCTTTCCTCTGATATGTCTAGATTAAATTCTATTTCTCCAACAACAGAAATAAGGCTTTCTTTAGAAGAAGAAATGTTGGCAGAAAGCTTTCCGCCAAGGTTTTTATAGGTGGTTTTTGCGCCATCTAAAGACCTGGAAGAAATTAAAGAAGCAACAGACTCTGCTTGAGCAATATCAATCTTTCCGTTTAGGTAGGCTCTTTTTGTAAATTCTCCGGGGTCTGCTGTTCTGCAGCCAAAGTCACATGCCAAAGAAATGAGCTGGTCCACTATTATGGGGTTTCCATGACAAGATATCTCAGCAAGGTCTTCTCCGGTATAAGAGTTTGGGCCAAAAAAAACATTTATAATGCCCTCGTCAAAAATAGCCCCATCTTTATCTAAAAAGGAAGAAAGAAAGGGGGAGTTGTGCTTTATCTTTTTTGTTTTTTTCTGAAGTGAATTAATAAAACCTTTTGTTTTTGGCCCAGAAACCCTAACAACAGAAAGTGCGCTAGATCCAAACGGGGTTGAGCAGGCAACAACCGTATCCACTTCTACTTCTCGTTGTTTATAATTTTTTGTTGAAGAAGCTGTATTATGTTAAAACAAAAATAATAAAGGTTTAAACCGGAAGGAAATCCATAAAAAAGAAAAAACATCATTCCAGGAAACATATATTTCATCATTTTTTGAGTTGCCTCTTGTGCTGGGTCTGCAGAAACCTGCCCAGTGGATGCCCCCTTCATTGTATAATACATTGATATAGACATCAGAAACGGAAGAACATTTATAGGAAGAGAGCCTAGGGTAAAAAGGGTGTCAGGAGAAGCAAGGTCGCTAATCCAAAGAAAAAAGGGCTCACCCCTAAACTCAATGGTATTTCTAAAAACCATGAAAACAGCTATTAAAACAGGAAACTGTATAAGCATGGGAAGGCAGCCAGCCAACGGGTTTACGCCACTTTCTTGAAAAAGAGATGCCATTTTTTGTTGTTGCATTTTTGGGTCATTTTTATATTTTGCCTTTATTTTGTTTATTTCGGGTTGAATTTTTTGCATCTTTTTTGTTGATCTTAACTGTTTTGCCATAAGGGGGTAGGTTACTAGCTTAATAATAACAGCAAACAAAACAACAACAACCCCATAGTTAGGAACGATGCTGTATAAAAAAACCATTGTTTTATAAACCAGCCAGGAAATAGAGGAAAGCCACTGCCATCCCAAAATTTTCTTTTCTAAGCCAACGCCCAACGAAGAAACTCTTTCATAGTCCAGGGGCCCAAAAAACAAGCGAAGCCTATTTTCAGACATTTTCTGTTTTGCCGAAAGACCAACCTCTGGTCTAAAAGAGTCCCCCCTTTTTGTTATTTTAACGTCATCAAACTTGGTGCCTCCCGCCTTGTTTGTAACAAGAAAAACACCAAAATATTTGGTTCTATAACCGACAAAGTCGGCTTCACCTGAATAGTTTTTTGTTTCGGGCTCTATTATTTCACCTCCGCCACCAAAAAAGCTCGAAGAACCAACCCTATAAGATTGAATTTTTCCGGCCTGGCTTGTGAGCCCCTCCAAAAACAAAGACTCTTGTTTGCTGTCTTCTGTTAACTTAATTCCCCCGGGCCACAAGAGCTCAAACTCTCCCCCCGGAACACCGAGAGACTCAACATCAACGTCTATGTCTATTGTGTAGCTTCCGTCTTTAAAAATAAGGCTTTTTTTAGCCAAGCCGCTACCAACCTCCTTATAAAAGGAAAGAGTGTAAGAGCTTTTATTCTCTGTGTTAAGAAAAACCCGATCCGGCGAAGAAGGGTCTGTTCTCCAAAACCCGTCCAAAAGGAAAGGGCCAGAGACGCTATCAAAAGAAACCAAAAGGTTTTCCTGGTTTTTTGAATCAATAAGCTGAAGATCTTCTTCTCCCTCTTTACGGTGTTTTTTTATTATAAAAGACGAAAAAGACCCCCCGTTTTTATTGCTAACAACCGCAGAAAAAAGAGAGGTTTCTATATAAAAGAGTTCTTCTTTTTCTTCATAAGCAGATAGGGAAGGAGGCACGCTCGACGAGAAAGAGCTTGAAGCACTTTCAGACCGAGTCTTGGCGCTATTCTTTTCTTCAAAAACCTCTTGTTTGGTCTTTTCTTCAAAAACCTCTTGTTCTTTCTTGGGCTCTTGTTCTGGAGAAACAATGTTTCGATAAGAGGGGTATAAAAGCAAGATAATGCCAATTAAAATAAAACCAATAAGGGTGTTGCGATCCATTCTACAGCAAATTTAAGAAACAGTAAGCTTTTTGCGGCCCTTTTTTCTTCTTGAAGATAAAACCCTTTTTCCCGCGACAGAAGAGTTTCTTTTCATAAACCCGTGCTTATTTTTCCTTTTTCTGTTGCTTGGTTGATATGTTCTTTTCATAGCTTTCTTCTCGCCGAAATATAGGATATATAATTCATTTTGTGAAACAATAAAAACAGGAAAAACTTAAAACAAAGCCTTGCTGAAAGCAAAAAAGAATATTAACCTAATATAGCACAAAACAAACTTTGTGTTGATAACTTGTGGATAACTATGGACTATAAAAAAATATGGAAAAAAGCAAACAAAGAGTTAAAAGCCTCTTTGCCAGAACACGCATATAGGGCGTGGATTGAAACCCTGGTTCCCGTTGGCCTTACAAAGGACGCCTTTATCCTTGAGGCTCCAAACAGGTTTGCGCACGAATGGATTAATAGTAACTACTACGACTTTCTTTTTGAGGCAATTAAAGAACATGCCCCGGGGGTTGAGCTCAAAATATCAATAGCTTCCCCGTCAACCCAAAGCGTTCTGTCTGAAGAGCTAAACAAAAAAGAACCAACAAAACAAAGCAATGCGGGAAAAAGAAATAACATAAACCCAAACAATGTTTTTAACACCTTTATTGAGGGGCCCCATAACGAATTTGCTAAAAAGGCAGCCACACAAGTTTCGGAAAACCCTGGAGACGGAGCCTTTAATCCCCTAATTATATATGGCGGAGTGGGGCTTGGAAAAACACACCTGCTGCACGCAATTGCAAATGCTCTCATAGAAGGAAAAAAACCAATGAACGTTGTTTTGGCGTCTTCTGAAAAATTTACCAACGACTTTATAGCCAGCATACAAGAAAACAAGTCTTTAGACTTTTCAAAGGTGTATAGAAAAGCAGATGTTCTTCTTATTGATGATATTCAGTTTTTTCAAGGGAAAGAACAAACACAGGAACAGTTTTTTCACACATTTAACGATCTTTTAACCTCAGGAAAACAGGTTGTTATGACAGCAGACAGGTACCCAGGAGAAATGGTTGGATTGCAAGACAGGCTTTTATCTAGATTTGAGTCTGGTTTACACGCAGACATTCAACCGCCAAACTTTGAAACTCGCGTTGCCATCCTTGCTGCAAAAGCAAAACAAAACAAAGTAAGCATTGAACCAAGGTTTTTAGAAACAATTGCATCATACGTCAAAACAAACATTAGAGACCTTGAAAGCTGTGTTACAAAGCTTTTAGCTCACGCAACCTTTTCTGAAAAAGGAATTACCAAAGACCTTGTAGAGGCGGTAATCAGAGAAAGGCTTGGAGACCAGGCGTATGGGCAAACAACAATACAAGACATTATAAACAGGGTGTGCACAGTTTTTTCTGTTAGCGAAGAAGAGGTTGTTGGAAAATCTAGAAGAAAAAACATAGCAGAAGCAAGACAGGTTGTTGCATATCTTTCTAGAAAAACCCTAGACATGCCACTTAACTCAATTGGGCTTCACCTGGGAGGCAGAGACCACACAACAATTATGCACGCAGAGAAAAAAGTGGAAGA
>MDSY01076276.1_pt1 | contig 26320 bp, 9 predicted proteins | sample 811131 | NCBI WGS metagenome assembly MDSY01 (sample SAMN05326643, study PRJNA326480) | marine metagenome | isolation source: seawater | place: Atlantic Ocean: South West | collected 2010
AACGGTCTACATCACACTAACAACAACCGACCAGTTCAACCAAACAAGCACATCGGCCCACACATATCTGATTGATGGAGATGTGACTAGCAAACCAACGTTATCTATATCTGGGGACCGATTATCTGTGATGGGTATTTCTTATGTTGGTAGTCAGAGCAACATTATCATTTCAAATGTAGACGAATTCACTGGTGTTGGTGCATCTCACGCTGAATGCTTCAACAACGCAAATCCAAATGGTGTGAATTACTTCAACGATAATTCAGTATCGTTTGTTGGGCAGACCGGCACACTAAATAACTCTACGATTAAATGCAGAATTGTAGATCTTTTAGGTAATGTAGGCCAATATCAATCAATCAATTTCATTATCGATTTGGCGCCGCCAGTGAATCATTTATCACCAGCATCTGGGTCGATAATCACGCCGATATCAAATCTAAATGTGTCTGCGATAGATGGGGTAATGAATGGCACTTCATCTGTGTCGATCGTATGGAGTAACGTGACCTCAAATTGGTCAACGACAGTTACGTTTAACGGTTCATGGATTGGGCAAATTGGTACACTAAACTCATCATTAAGAGACGGGAGTATTGTTTGTACCATTAGCGGTCGTGATATGTTTGGTAATATCGCAGTCAGTCAACAGTACACTTTCATCTTCAATACTACGGCTACTACTGCTTTAGTCGCCAGCAATACAAATGGGGGTATGAAATTTTATGGAGAATACATCGGATCGAGCGCTTCATTGATTGTGACGCCTCCTTTCATGGGGACGGCTACATATGTATTAGCACATTCAACCGATGGTATTCTATTGAATCATTCTTCATCATTCAATTCCTCAATCTACGTAAACCAATCTTCACTGAGTAGCGGTATTTTATGGCTAAATGTGTCCAGTGTAGACCAATATGGACGAAATGGTCAAATCTCATACACCTATAACGTCGATGCAGACGTCACGACCCTACCCTTGCTGAGTCCACACAACAAGTTTCTCTTGTCACAAAATGGAACTATTTTGGGCCCAATGTCAAAAATCAGATTATCAAACGTAAGCGATCAAAGCGGCGTTGGGGTGGATTTCGTAGAATGCTATCAGAATGGTTCATCGACGCCAGTTAATTATCAACCAACTAACTTAATCACGCCCCTCGGACAATATGGTTCTATTTCTCCACATAGTGTCAAGTGTCGAATTGTAGATTATCTAGAAAACCGAGGGGCCTTTTCATGGCTGAACACAACAATTGATCTTCAACCCCCTGTATCATCGAACGCCGTGAGTTCTGGAACAGAGATTATCCTCTCAACACCACTATCTTTCACTGCTATCGACCAAACTCTCAACGGTCCATCTGAACTTTTCATACAATGGGCGAACAGTTCGGCAAGTTGGAACGGAACATTAAATTTTAACGGAACTTGGAACGGGAGTTTAGCATCACTAAACCCAAGTCTTACAGGGGGCAATTTAACAGTCCGAGTATTAGGAAGAGACTGGCTAGGAAACATAGCAACCATCAACACATACGGGTACACACTCAACGGAACGTTTGTCCATGCACTGACAAACTTAGACCTAAGTAAGGGGACGCAATCATACGGAAACTATGTTGGAGGACACATCGATTTCATGGTCCAGGCCCCTTCAAATTCTACATATTCCATAGTAGTGCTGCATTCGAGTGGAACACTACTTTTCAACCTCACCAATGCCCAGAATCTTTCAACATGGTTTAATGTGTCTGATCTTTCCTCTGGTACGGTCACTGTGATTGTCAACACAACAGACGCCTTTGGTAGAACCGGATCATTGCCGAGCACTTATCTTGTCGATGCAGATGTATACGACAAGCCTAATTTGAGTTACTATGGAGCGACCCATAATGAAAATGGAACTGTTTTCATCGGCCCGACAGGAAGAATTAGGGTTACAGGATTCTTTGATTCAGGTGGCGTCGGCGCTGATTACATAGAGTGCAGATGGAATCAAAATCAACAATGGATCAATTTACAAAGTGTTACGAGTCTTGTCCCGCCAAGTGCAACTTCTTCGATGAGCCCGTTTAATCTGAAATGTAGAATTGTTGATAATCTTGGCAACATTGGCAATTTAACTCAGCTAAATGGTTCGGTGGACCAAGTCAACCCTTCAATGACCATAGCACCAAATGCGAACGCAATCATTACGATGAATACCTCACTATACGCCTATTGCGTGGACAATTTGGTCAATGGAACATCCCAAATTGACATATCTTGGCAGAATGCATCAACCAGTTGGACGACGACGTTGCAATTTAATGGTTCCAGGGTATTCAGTCTCGCAAATGTAAACCAATCTTTGGAAGACGGAACGATTCAAGCACAAATTTATTGTCAAGATTGGTTGGGCAACCAAGTTGTCTCTCAGACAAGGTCTTGGCAACTTAACAATACAATTTTACCAACTGTAGTAGCACTTGATACAACATTAGGTGAAAAATATTGGAACAATTTTGTTTCAGACACAATTAGTTTCTCATTATCTCCACCAACAGGCTCTAGTTTCACATACACAATGACGCATTCCTCAGGTACACCAAATTACAGCATCAGTACTGGAATAACAAACGCCACTATAATTACAGAATCTAATATGAGCAATGGAGAGATTTGGTTTAACATCACGACCCTTGACAGCTTTGGAAGAACACATACTGGGTTTCATAGGTACACAGTTGACACAAACGTTGCATCGCTTCCACAATTCACACTCAATAGCACAAACCAGGTCGTCAATGGAACAATTTACAGTGAAGCTATCGCTGAAATAGTTGTAACAAACTTATCGGATGATGTTTCCGGAGTTGGATACAAGAATACAGAATGTAGAACGAACAACGGGACTATAACCACTCTAGTTGGAAATCAGATTATGCTGTCCAGTCAACAATCGATTGAATTAGCCATCCAATTAGAATGCAGAATTGTGGACCTCTTAGACAATGTTGGAGCATGGAGATCGCTATCATTTGTGGTTGACTCAAAGCCCCCAGATGTGATAAATTACCTAGAAAGCGGAGATTTTTTGGGGCCAAACTCTACAATATCGTTTGCTTGTACCGACACAGTATCATCAATGAGGATGAAAATTGTGTACTCTCATCAAAACCTAACTACGTCTAGAAATGGGGTCCTTTGGCTAAATGGAACTCAACCAATTTTAAATCAACTTAACCTCCTTCCATCTGGCCAACTCAACCTTCAACTCTATTGCAAAGATACCTTAGGCAATGTGGGGTCAATCAATGTATCTGGGTTGTATTTCACAGAGTTAGGCCCATACTCAGAAATTCTGTTTAATGGCACAAACTACCACGATGGCTCCAACGGAGTTTCCTATGTTGGGGCAAACATGACCGTTTATTCGAACTATAATGCGAATGGAAATGGGAACGGAACGCTAAATGTATCAGTTTATAGATCCAATTCACTCGTGTATTCACGCACTTCAAACAGTTCAATCGAACTAGAATTAGGGAATTTTTCTGAGGGGGCGTACCGACTCAAATTCACTACCTGTTCAACAGTACACTGTACCGTGTCCAACGAATTCCTTGAGATAGATCGGACTGGACCAAATCGGCCATCGGTTATGTTTGCAAATAACTTAACACTTACACAATTAAACAGTACTGTTAACATCGGTAAACTAAGCGAACTCAGTGTAATCTCTGCGGGAGACACATCCTCAGGACTCGCACGTACAGTGTGCCACACAAGCATAAATTCAATCCAGTGGAATACTAATCAAACAATGGTATTCTCTCCGTACTTGCAGTCATTTTTACAAACAAACACCACGCAAGAACTAATTTGTAAGGGATTCGACCATGTAAACAATCCTTCGGTTGCCTACACTATCACCATGGACGGGGATTTTGTTGACCCAATCGCTCTTTTATCTTTGAATCGATCGAATGGGTACCTGTTCCCTGACAGTGAGATTGCAATTATTTGTTCAGAAGAACCCATTGAAACTGTAACCTTGATTGTTGAGAATTCTTTTCAGACTACATTTACTCAAAATTTGACGACAAATCGAACATACCAGATGAATGAAATCAACGGGTTAAACAATCAATCGCAACTGATGAATTTCACGGCTATTTGTTACGATGGACATGATAACTTCCACTCAGTTCAAATTAGCAATATCCATTATCGACAGGATTTGGGCGAACTCAATTTCACATTTGGCCAGATATTGGCAGTAAATGGAAGCCAATTTTTGGGGAATGGTTCGACAATTGAATTTTCCCATGACTTGCCGATTGGAATCACGACCATTACGGCCTCGATAAACGGAAGCGAGGTTTGGGTGCAAAATTACTCATCGACATCAAGAATTGAACTGTCGTACAATCAGTGGAATAGTATCTTTCAAAACACAGGTTTGAATACGTTAGTCCGCTTGACTGCAGTGCATTCTTCAAACGGAACAAACACATCAAACCAAGTCACAATAGGAGACTTTAGAAAATTGCAATTTACTGAATTTGTATCGGCTTCAAACCTTGAATTATCCAACGGATCGTCAGTCCATATAGCGCACACTTATTCGATGTGTAGTTACATAAATTCCCAAATTACAGAAATGTATCCGAATGCACCTAGCGTGACTCAGGTCAATCAAACCAGCAAATTGGGAATAAACCTTACAATGCCGTTTGGAATTCTTGATTACCAGATATTTACAATTTCGAGAGAAGATTGCGTAGGAAATACTGGCCAGGAGACTCTCAATGTTTCCCGGGATATAATCGAACCAACAGTGACGCTAGAGGGAGTGCTTGATGGCATAATTTCACCCAACCGAGTGCTGATTTTGAGTGCAAGTGATGACTCAGTGATCTCTAATCTAACCCTGATTATTCACAATTCGACCAGTCAAAAATTAATTTGTACTGCGGTTTGCAACTTTTATCTCCCGGCAGATTTACGATTTAGCCATAATGATACCGGCCTCATTGTAATCAGCATCTCAACAGAAAGTGGACAACGAAGAACAACAAACATATTGTTTACGTTTGACACCGAAGTTTCACCACCAACCATCGGCCAACAATCAGAAAATTATTCCTATCCATACGTCGGTATTCATTCGAGATTAGCCATCACGAGTGAAGAACCTGCAGAGAGGATATGTGCGTCAGTACTCGGCGCACTAAACAGCACTTGCGCCACAAATGTCACAACGATTCATTGGCAAGTTCCTCAATTCTCGATGCGCCAGAATTTTACTCTCCGGACTAATGTAACGGATCTACATGGTAACTACGCTGAAACATTTTATTCCTTCACGTTCATACCACAAGGCGGCTCATTTACGCAAACGAATTACTATTTACGTCAACCCTCGTATCTGGAAATAGCCCATAATTCCGAAGTCCCAACAACCGTGACGTTAGACGGAGTATTTTCGGGCTCCAGCTCCAATGCCTCTTTCTTGATTGATGTCACTGGAAGACATAACTTGAATGCAACGATGGAGGATGCCTTAGGCTATATTACCATTGATTCAATATTCATCATATATGATTCAACTGCGCCAGTGGTTAATCTATCGCTATCAAATTCGACATACATGGGTAGGAACAGTTCGATCAATGTCTATGCAGAAGATTCGATTTCTAACATTACTTCTCTGCTTGTTCAGATTGAAGAGGGTGGTCGTATCTGTAACCATATGACCTATCCATCCACCAGAAACACAAACCAAACAGTCTACGTACATACAATTCTAGCAGGCAACTGTGCGATAAATTCAACAGATATTTTCACTCTCAATATTTCTGTTGTCGCCTTCAACGAAGTTGGGCAAAACTCAACGACAACCTCCAGTGTGTCTTACTATGGTCGGCATTTGGAAGGCATGTTGATTGGGATGAACTATTCAGAGTCATCTCAATTTACGATTTATGTTTCCGAACATACAGAGTTAAGTTGCACAACAAACCATCTTGTCCCCACACAACTGGTCATAGCCGTGAATGGGGGCAATTATTCCATTACAGGCCAACAGATCAATTGGAATTCAGGCAGTGCAACCCTTACGTGCAGCTTTGTTGATGTATTGTCCAACAAATGGGAGCAATCTTGGAATGTCGCCTTCGTACTCAATGACATCCAAATTAACATTGATTTGTTGAACAATTCAGAAAATATTACGCGCTTTGGCCAATCCAATATTGGGTATTCTACGACCAGTTCAAACGACATTACTGGGCTGTTTTACTACCTAAATTCCAACGCGGGAGTACGACTATTGCAACAGAATGACACGATCAATATCCTCGCGCCTGATGGAAATTACACCCTCAGGATTCAAGCCATATCGATCCTTGGATATGTGAGCGAGCAAAGCATTGACTTCCAAATGGATAGTACAGCACCTCACCTACAAATATCTAATGGAACGGCATGGGCAATCAACAATCAGACCCAAAGTATCTACATCAGAGGTCAAACCGAAACCATTAATCTGCATCATTACGATACAGCATGTGGAACTAACAACAGTGTGACTTCCGCTGACGCAGATATAACTTCGATTAGAACTGGCGGGGCTTCTATCTTGATTGGAAATTTAACCAATCAAGTATCCATAACCATTACCGATTGTGTTGGAATTGAATCCAAAACCACCCTAAACATTGTTCGTGTCTCCAACGTCCCAATTCAAAATCTAACCTCTGTACTGAACTCCATTGTCAATAACGGTTCAATTACTTCCGGAATCAACTCTTCATATCTTATGTCAGTGCCCGGGCCATTAACTGTCGAAATCATATGCTCAACAACAACCGGACAAATAAATTGCAATGAAGTGAGCAAAAACACATGGCAGATGGATTTACTTGGTGTACGATCAAATGGATTGATGGAAATTAATTTCTTGGATCAAATAGGAAATTCAAGAACATTGAGTTTGAACATAAGTTCAGATGACACTGCACCAACGTGTGTCCACAGGGGTGCTATGGTTGGGAGTATCCTGTACGTAAGAACGTTGATGAATTTCGTAGTAGAATGCAGCGATAATAGCGGACAGTTGCAACACATATCCATCATCGGTCAAGGAATAAGCAAAATCGAATTGGAGCGAAACAACGTTAGTATTCATCTCTCGCCGGGGAACCTTACCATACAATCAAGAGATATTTTCGGTAACACCTTTGAGCAGACCTTCAATGTCGTCATCGACATATCGGCACCAACGATTAACTGTCACTTAGAGGGTTCGTTGATGAACACCTCGGAAGTTCATTACGTTCGGACTATTTCGAACATTTACTGTGAAGTTTATGATGTGGTTTCCGTTCAAACCAATTTAACTTTGACAACTTCAGACTCTTCCAACATAACCAGCTTATTAGCTGAGGCAATAAGTCAAAATCAAACCGCTGTTATTACCGTACCACTTCAATCTCACGGGACGACAAACAAATTGGTAATTATGGGCATGGATGCACTAGGAAACATGTATTATTCTACCTATACACTATCTTTTGACACACATTACCCCGAAATTACGACTGTGGTCAGAAATTCAGATGGAAACTTGATTGAAAACCATGAACTGTTCGTTGTAGATGGAACCTATGAGTTATGGATCAGTGACGATACCAATATTACATCATCCGCCGAAGTGTATTGTGAATCAGGGAATTATTTCCAGTATACTTTTTCCAATTTCATTGAAATTTTACCCGTTCTGGAGGACAGAGTCGCCTGCGGAAGTTATGCTTCGTTGATATCCACCGCCACTGATGTAGCAGGAAATCAAAAGCAAAACTCTACTCAACTTATCTTTGATTCAGATGCTCCAGAACTCATTTTAAGTAGCACATGCCCAATTTCACAAGGTGGAATTTCAACAGTTTTGCGAAGTTGTCAAATTGTGATGATTGCCAACGACGATTCGAATTCTGTAGTCAAGATGACTTTGTACATGAACGACCAACTGATTGGGGTGTACAATAACACGCACCTACTAGATTTTGATAACTTACCAACAAATGAAGTACAGAGGGTGAGCCTAGTTCTTTCTGATGAAGTTGGAAGAAGTTTGATGAAATCCTTTGAGTTTAGAATTCAAGGGGAATTGTTTACTAACATATCAAGGGGAAGTTGTTCTCAGACCCAATTGCAATGCGAACCAAATTTACAATTGATGTATGATTATTTACTGACCGGTGACGCAAATATAGATTTGGAACCTACTGCAATTGAACAAGGGAGTGTCGATTTAGTGTCCTTTAACGCCACACTATGTCACGAAGATTATGATATTCCTTGCCTCTACTATTCTCAATTACCGGTTTCGCTGTCGACAAGCGGAGCAGGTGGTTATTGGACATTTGACTACACTGTCGTAGATAACTTGGGTAGGACACATTCGACTTCAGAAACCTTATTGTTTGAGGTAACGGAACCAAAAATAAACATCTTGGAGGCTTATCCACGTCAAGTGAATGAGAATATGTATTTGGTTTGTGAAACCTGTTTTGTAATGGTGACGGTGGATTTAGACCACAGCCCCATACTCACATCGAACACACAGATTGATTCGGTACTCCAAACTTCAACCAGTGAATGGATGGTCAAATTAAACCTATCAGAAAGTAGAATTGAACGAAGCGCCAATTCTGTTGAATTACAAGTTATGTCTGCTGGAGGGAAGATCGTTTTGACCTCAATTCCGATTGAATACTTGGAGCCGTTCTTAATCATTCCAAGAATCAATGGCACAAACGCATGCACCGACAATGCTCCTCTTTTATTAGATTCGCAGAAAAACCCATCCTTCCTCTGCTTGTATGATTCAAAAGACCTAAATGAAGACGGTAATCAAATCGAGTTGTTGCTGGATGTTTATTTGAGTCATGATTCACCGATTGGTCTAGAAATAGAAAATTGTTTCATTTTAGAAACCTCAGAATGTGAGAATTCAAGTTTTGTGTTCAATTCCACTATCGAACCGATACCTATCAAGTTGAACACCAAAGCAGATTCATGGGGGATATGGATGGAATATGAATTCCGGATATATGTGGATTACATGGAAGAACCCATAGTGCGGACAGTAGCTTTGCTGGAACGTGAGGATTTCATTGCGAATGTCATGATAGACACCAGTGACTCAAACATCATAATTCTTGAATCAGGCCGAGTAGAGTTTGTCATGAATCTAGACTTGGGCGTCGAACTTGCAGGGCATTCGGATTTGGATGTTTCTGCTTATCTTGAATTGTTTAAATCTGAGTTGATGAAAGCAAACTGCACCATGAGCGGATCACAGTATAGAGTCACCAATCAACAACGACTTGGTTCGTTATACCTGGAGGAAACTGTAGAGCATTTCCAAATGAATTGCATAACAGAAGTATATATAAAATCCAAAACAGAAATAGAGATTAGGTCAATAACGGAGTGGGCAGGAACTCAGAATAATACTATGTCCAGGGATGGGCTAGGAATATTCCATCTGTTTGTACCAAAGGATTTCGAAATTCAATATTTTGCACCGATTGAAGATTCGCCTGATAATTTGTTTTGGGTAATTGATGAATATACAGTCTCATCAAATCAAGAATTCAGCCCAAAAACGGAGTGGAATACGTCAATATGTGATTCCATTGCCACGATTGGAAGCGGTACGCTTGGACAGAGAGTAGATGGGGAAACACTGAAGTCTTGCCTTGAATCGTTTAGCGATGCAGATGGTGTCTACGCTCTGGGGCTGCAACTCACGATGAGAACAAACCAGGGGGATGATATAATTGTCCGAGTTTTGTGCAGAGATGAAATACCCTCAGAATTATTGGAGGAGTGGTTGAGTATCGAGTACTATTCTGAACGTGAATCTTGCAGTCAATCAAACCTCAACGACATACAGTTCGACAATGAGTACAAATCAATAGACTTGACTCTCTTAATCTGTGATCTACGATGTAAAATCAAAGCAGATGCCCCGCCTAAAGACAAAATTATCGATCTCGCTGAAGTAGTTCGAGGTTATGAAAAACTTACTTCCAATGACCAGCCACTCGTAGACCCTGATTACGATAAAACATTGGTCGTGATCGGAATGTCCCTAATTATCGCGTGTGTCATAATAACGGTTCTATGCTTTTTAATGACTAGAGACAAGCCAAAGAAATTTATATCAAAATTATTAAACTCTTCAAAGCCATTTAAATCCAAAGATGGAGAATGATTTATATCAATAGCATATGTGGTAGGCTCATGGATACGACAACAATTGCAGCAGTCACAGCTGCGGCAGCCTTTTTTGGTGGAGCCGTGGTGTATTATCTCACAAGAGACGCACAGTCTGATTTGATTATCTATGATGACGATTTGAGGTCGATGGGCCTGCTGCATGCAAGAAGAGAAGTTGCTGAGATTTTCCTTCTAAAAAATGAAGACAGGAGAATTTTGTTTGCGAAGAATGAGTTTGCCAAAGCTGAGGAAACAAAAGAAGTGTACGACGAACAAATGATTGAACTAGAGGATGACATCGAAAGACTAAACGACTCACTCAATCCGATTATTGAAACTATTTCTGGTCAAGATAGTCAAGGCCAAGAAGAAATTATGTCACAAGCGAAGTTTACCCGACCATTCATGAAGTTGACAGACCACCTTGCACGACTGTCGACCATACTCAATGCTTACGTATTCGAATGCTCCAAGTCGAGATTTTTTGAAATGGTCAAGCAAGGATATGAAAAAGATGCAGTAATCGAAAACATGGTGGATAAAAACCGCGGACAAGATGTGATCGATACCAAGTTCAGTGCCTTCTTGAAAGCACAAATGAAATCGATGGAACTTAAGATGTCAACACAAGATAAAATCAAAGACAGATTTTTATCCGAGAAGTGAAGTGGTCCTTTGCCCGAGGTGTCAGTCAACAAAGCTCGCGAGTTGATTGCGCAGCTTGTGGAACAGTTTAAGACCCATATCGAGGAAAAAGCATGATTGATAGAAATGTTTTGAAAGACTCCTTAAACAGGCGCCTTACATTCTACCAAAGTTCCCGTAGAAAAGGTCCCAAATTGTACAAAAAACTTCGCAAGATGAACGATAAGTACGTCTCCAAACGCAAAATTCCAGCAGAGGAATTAGAAGAATTCGTCAGGCTTAATCTAACCATTGAGTTCGCTTCCATCTTATCTGCAAAAAGAATATCCAAAACAATAATCGATTTGAGCGAGTTCCCTGAACTTGAACGCGCATGGAACCACACTGCCTCTGAACTTGAAAAACTCTAGGTGATTGTGTTGAAACCCTGGCGTAAATCAGCAAACCAATTGTCACTATATATTCAGTATACTGATTTCATTGGGTTAATTTTTTGTTTGTTTGTATTAGTTCATGCGAACACGGATACAAACTTCTCGGACTCAAATGAATTGTACACAATTGGATGCGCCTTGGGGTTACTCGTAGTAATCATCCACTTGGTCAATACTATTTATCTAGCAAAAGAGCATCCAAATCAATCAGAGATTGTCGATTTTGTTTTTGAGATTGCCTCTTTCCTATGGTTCCTCTTATTACCATTCTATTTGATACCCGCTACCACAGTGTTTGCACAAGGATTCAGTCCTGTGTTTACAATGATTCTTTTCCGAAAGCTAACACGACAGAGGATCATTGAGTTGGATGATTGGAGGACAATAAAGAGTCTGATTTCTAGATTCTCAGTCAATTCCTCTAAAACAAACACGCCGCAAGTAATAGCATTGTTAATCTGTAAAGAGTCAAAAAAGGGAACTACTTTGGATTTCATTGCACCTTCTAGCCCGGAAAACTTAACCCCATCAGAGGATAAAAAACTCTTTGGCCAAAGACCACTTTTTAGGTCAACACCCTACTTTTTCCTCGATGAAACGAACTCTACTTCACATCTTGCACAATATTTGATTCCATCTGAATCAACTTTTCAAGACCTCGACTTGCAATCAACATTGGTCGTACCGCCAAACCTAAACAATGTGAGAGACGTTGCTCTGGCTTACTTTTTTCAAATCGATTTTTTCGGTGTTCAAGAAAAGGAGAATAATGGTGAACGATTTGAGATTGAACACTTTTTATCGAATGGACACCTAAGCACCTTTACTCACCACATTATGAACTCCCAAAACGAAACACGCACAACATACCAAATCACTCATGATTGGAATCCGCAGGAACTTTCTAGGGTTGTTGGTTACCTAATTGGCTCCATAGTGAGCGAGAATGTCAACGAAGAATGGGGGCGAGTTTCTGATTATTTCGAGGAAAAACTTCGTGAACTCTATGTTCGCAAGGGAAAACAACATGTTCTTGCAGGTATTCACTTTTTATGCGCAGTGGATTTACTAAATCAACAAACAGTCACCGAATGTTGGGAGGGGATGATTACTTCTTTTTCATCTACCCTCAAAATCATGTTGCCCAACTTCAAAAGTGACGGGCTACCTCAAGGCGATAAAACTGAATTAGATTGGCGCAAAATGTTAGCCGATATTACTGACAAGGCAGGAACCATTCTAGCAAAACCTGTTGAAGAATTCATCAAATACCACGACGAAGTACTCAATTTGGCGGAGAAAAGAGAAGACGAGAAGTTGTACAATATTCTTAACGAAACAGTTCAAAAAACGATGGATGAACTTCAAAGAACAATATACAAGAGAAAGTTGTCAAAAAAAGGTCGTTACAATGTATCTCAACTTATTAGTTATCGAAAAGGTACAGTCGCAGGTTCGACCCTAGCCTTATCCTATCTCGCTCGTCAGATATCAGAAGGGGGGGCATTATGATTGGCAAACGTGGAATAAGGGTCAGTGACGATCAGGTATTAGGGATCATATACGCACTTTATCGATCGATGCATATTGCTTTCTTTGAAACAGCAACACCAACCATCCGCAGAACTCAGCTCCAAACCATGATTGATGGCACATATAACCCCGCGAAGTACTTTTCAAAAATGGAGGAAGATTATGAGGGGAACTCTCAGTTAACCCAACCTCATGTATTTTCAAACCTTGTGGAGATGTTATCAGCAGATTCTCATGAACCATTTGCCTCCCCTTGGATTCAACCCTGTCGGAGCCAATCCGTGAATTGCACCAATCAAACTGTGTTTCAATCCGCCATCCACTCAAATAATGCGAGGGATCTTGATGAAACAACACTCACACTCTCCCACATTTTGTTGAATGTATTAAAGGGTCGAGAAGATTCATGTTACTCATGCACTAAAGATCACAATGATTACACACTGAAAGAACATCTAAAAATCATGTATTCAGAAACACACAGTCAACCAAGATGTGTGTTGATGCCAAACCCAGCATCGACGAAAATGGGCTTTGTTCTCGACATGGGATGGCATCTTGATGCATTCTACATTAAGAAGGTCCAGTTGCATCCAAAAATGGAAAAATCATTTAAATTGTATCTGAGCAAAATCAGAGCACTTAGCGGGAAGGAAATAGAGTCACTTGGAAAAATTATTAACACGGAAGTCAATATTTCCAAGCGTCATATCACACTTAAAATCCCAAACGCTCGAAATGTAACTGATTCTTTGAGTGATCTGGCCACATTGGGATACATTACAACTCTCAAAATAAGCAAAAAACATAACACTGAAACACAAAAATATTTTACGGAAATTATTGATGGAATTTTAAGGCTAAAAAACCTCTCTGAGCAAGCTTGTAATCCATTGACTATTCGAACCGTTCAGGCTATGCTCAAAATTGATAATCAATTAGGAAATACAGACCAAAACCAGAAACCATGGCCAATCGACTACCTTGCGATCGGTGATGAAATGCTGACGGAGGTACAACGGCAGATATCAATTAAAGGTGCGGACATAAAAGGAATGAATGATATGTTGTGGAAAATAGATGATCATCTCGATGCAGATCAAATTTGCATTGCAATATCTCCTGTACATTTTTGGGTGTGATGCTATGTTATGGGATAATAAAACTGGATTGCTTAACAAGGCTCCTGTATTTTTTGGATATATTGTGATCTTACTATGCATCTTCCTGCCTCTGTCATGGGCTGCCGAGTTGAATTTTTTATGGTCAGGCATTGAAGTAACAAAAAACGAAAAATTAAGATCAGCTACAATACTAGCAGCCATTGTGTGCCTGTGTGCTGCTGTAATGAATAGACAATTTGATAGAATTAATTTACCATTTAGCAGTAAAGTCGAGAACATACTTTGGTTTATTATTTGGTGTATACTCTTATTCCTCGTGTGGGTCCTACCTGAATTTTTTGTTCAAAATGAAGTCGAATTGAATGGATTTTATGTACAAATTCTAGATTTGGTTTTGTTTATGGTGATACTGGGCCCAGTCGCAATAATATCGTCCAAGGGATTTCGGAAAATAGTCAGTCACCGAGGAACACCTGTCGAACAACCTGATAAGGATACACTTACATGGGGCACGCAATTATTAGAACGAATTCTAAGTTTTGATAACTTCTTCACCCAAAAAGAAGTCTCACAGAACAAGCACTTTGAATCCACAATACGTAGCAAGGCCCATGCGAAGGTCAAGCAAGACTTGGTAATGAAAGAAATATCCAATCCTTATTGGGATTTCACTATTTCCTTCCGAAACATTACAAAGCAAGTCTATGAACAACTCCAAACTTATGGTTGGCCCACAGGGGGTGAATCAAAAAATGAAGCATTTGAGTCCCTTAGAAACTACATGCAAAGGAAGAACATCGATGACGAAATAAAGAACCAATATGTATTGATGTCACTAGTGAAGACATTTTCAAAGGACAAGGTCGCCATAGTGGGTGTAGAATTTTGGAACCTCTTGAAACTTATTGATGGTTGCCCCACTCGCCAAGCCATTGAGCAATCCCCTGGCGATTATTTACTGGGGGATTTCTTACAGCCAGACCGATCGGGTAGTCAGCATGATTTTACTTCGAGAGCAATAATATTCCTAAACACACTTAACGCTCAATTTCGACGGGTAGGCGATTTGACAATGTTTAATTTGGAAAATAATTTCATTGACAAAGAACTCGTAGTTGATGTGTTTAGAAAGTGTGCTGCTGAGCACGTATCCAACAAGGCAAGAAGACCTATTTCTGAAGCATATCCACCGAGCGGTGGTCTTCAACCAGACTATCTAAAAATCCCCTCATCGCGATACCTTGGGTCAGATGTGGTGAAATTGCTCCAGCAATTACTTCAGGGTGCCGAATCAAATTTATATTTCCCAATGGAACGAATCATACAACCCAGAACAGACGCATTGACCAACACACTGGAGACACTCCAAATGCACTACAAAACCATCCAGTGATACGATGAAAGGGATGCCTATGTCACAGACAAGTCACAAAAACCGGTCGACCGACTTGAATTGGTTCGACGCTGCTTATCCTGAAATCGGACACGGCTCCTTGGTAACAGATATTGAAATTGAAAACCGGCCTGCAGGAATTCAAATACCTCTAAAGGGACATGGTGCTACCTTAAAGAAAATTTTTGCAATCCGCAGGACTGCAGACAAGCATGAATCTTTGTTAGAACTAACCGATTTATACGCAGAAAATATTCAGCAACCAACAGTCCCTTGCTTAATTGACCCAGAAGCATTAATGATCAATCTAGAACTGTGCAAATGGTGCACCCTCAAGAAGTCATGTGAAAATCATCAATCCAAGCAAACACATCGAATCGGTATTTCTGCACGCTCAGGGTACGGTACAAAAACTGGAATTAGAACCGATATCAAAACATTGCTTAAATGGTTTGAAAGTAAGGAGTATATCCAGAAAACTGACATTCCAGGTATGATTTTTAGTAAAGGAGAAGATCCATTCAAACCTGGTTTTGGACGGAAGGGGAATCGAAACTTATTGCTCATCCCACTAGATGAGGTTCAAGATGATTCGAATTCAAAGCTTAACCATTGGGCACATGTTTTTTATTCCGAAATATTAGAGCGTTCTTTGTCTGTCTCAGAGGCCATTTTGATTGACTACCTGCCTACAACAAAATCTGATTTTTCCCTAAGTGGTAAATCTTACAAAACACTAGGCGAACTCAAAGCATTCTTCGATAACTGCAATGTATCTAATGGTTTGAATTTCACTAGATTCTCCAGTAAAATAAATTCCTCACTTGCGGTGAACATAGACGAATCGAAGGAACAAAATTTACTTTACAATCAATTGTCCAATAATTTAAACGAATTTGAACGGTCTGGACTAATTGGTGTTGTTGAACACACATCACAGGAGAAATATAACCCTGACGATGTCCCACAGATCACAAAACTGCTTTGGGAGTTCTATAAATCATTACAAAAAAATAAATCAATGCCTGATCATTTTGAACTCGTAAAATTGCGAGAGCACTGTATATTATTATCGAATGGTGGTAAGGAGATGAACATACCGTCAAGATACCAGGTTATCAGAATATGCAAGGTGAATCAAATAAAGCATAATTGGTTGTTAATCGATTCTGAAAAAATGACACGTCTTAACAACAATAACAACAAAAACGACAAAACACAAATGCCCCGGCAATGGCTTGAACAAAAATCCAGTCCACCAAAATTACTCCAAGAGTGGTTGAGTCATCCCCCTGGATTCAAACGAATGAGGAGCCAAATTCGACCACAATTTGATCTGAAGCACTGGAATGTGAATCGGAAAAATCTGAACCAATTAAAGAATGGCACGGTCTTAACAAACTGGTTTTCGGGATGGGAGTTTTTCTCTGCCTACGCAATGAATACCCAATTTCGAAACATAAAGAGCAGTGAAGTAACACCTGGATGGGACGTAAAGTTTTCTGACCTAGATGGCATATTTAGAGCTCTATTTTTCCAACACATGGAACAATATGGTCAGGGGGGTCGCCTAAATGAGATGCATTTTGAGTTTCACAAACCGTCTCACACACGCCAACATCCAAGAGAAATTCTAATCCATTTAGGCAAACAGAAAAGATTTCAAAGTCTAGTTAAATTTCTAACGGATCCCGACGGCACTGACTATGCAAAGAATATGAACACTCAGGAATTACAATTTATCAGCCCAGAAACCTCTGATGAAGTTGAACAAAGCGTATGGGTATTTAGAAAACAAGTATGGAAAAACATGACGAGGCCAGAGGACGATGCCATCCAAGATAGATGGTTTGAGCATAAAATCGATGGTCGAGAAGTTGAAATGCAATTTATTCGGAAAAGAAAACTCTTAGAGGTACTAAATTGGGAACCATCTCAAGAGTTGAGACAGTTTACCTCATCACGAAGTATTTGGACCTCGCCTAAGGTCTCACAAGTCTTCGACACTGACAACACTCAATCACGGGAATTATGTGAGATCATCAGAAACCGAATAAATCAGGAAGGTTTGGATGGTGTTGTGTTCTTTGCATTCAATGATGAATTAGATTCAATAAGAAAAATGGTTGGTGAGGAAAACTTCGTCGAGATATTTCAACTAAATTCTTCGGTTATTTATTGCTGGAATCCACATCCAACAGTTTCAGATTTCTCCCCCAATTTCCTTAACCACGGCAAGTTGGAATGGTGACTCGTCAACGAGTATATGTACTACCAAATTCTAGAACAACCATGACCGAACAAGAGAGCGAAGCGCTAACCCGCATGTGGCTCGCGATTAACCTCGAGTATTCAAAGCCTGAAAGAGGTGCAATAGACAATCTTACAGATTGGACAAAGTTAGCTGCGGACTCTCCGTTTGGCCTACGCACTAGTAGATTAAAAACCAGTTTGGCAAAGAACAATAAAACTCAAATCCCTCCAAACCAACTCAACTGGATTCGAAAGTTGCCCTTTAGCAAAGCCAAGCTAAAAATTAGCGATCGTGGAGGCAGAGTGGCATTGGAGGCGAACGGATTTGAAGTCTCCAAAATTCGGTTCATCAAGCGAAATCAAACGATGCTAACAGAATTGGAGAAGTATCGTAACCAAACCAAACAGAAAGGGTTGACATACAATGAATTCTCCTTTTTCACTGCAGCAACCCAACTTACCCAGATTTTAAGTAAATCTCTGGCCTCTGAATTTTCAAAATCATCCTCAAGTACCATCGATTCCCAAACACTGAACCTTTGCATATCGCTTGAAACACTAAGTCCGGATGCTATTGCAACCGCACTTAATGAACTCATCTCTTCCCGATACTTCGGAGCTTATCTTTTCTCGGAACTGCTTTCTAAAATTGGCAAAGCCCCAATTGTAAATGAGCTCAAAGAATTCACCGACATGTGCTACAAGGTCATCCACGAATTGCAAAATGCCCTTGCTCAGAAAGAGAATTATCCTGTGGAATCATTGCAAGAACTGACCAACATACTTGAATTTGGGTCACTAGGAAGGCTTCTAAAAGTACCACCTGTGAATCCAAACCTCCTGAACATTCTAAATGTCAGGAACCATCAAATAAGAAAAGGTAGCCAAGAATATGCGATCCTCGAGAATCTGACTTTAGACGTTTTCAGTGATTTGTTCGCTAACTCTAAGGGGATTGTAGGTGAATTGAATCCAGCTGGTATGACTGAAACTGAAGAGGCAATCAAGTGGACTGACATCGTGGAAAAACTGGCAAACAACATCCAAGATTACTTGAAAGATTACCAAACTGCGGTAGGTCGATCACAACACCTTCGAATTACAACAACCGATTCAGAATTACAGAAGAAGTTGGATGAACTGGTGAAAAAATCCAAAGAGCACATGTCTTCCATCAGAAAGGCGGAAAACCTCACTAACTTGATGGATTGCCTCAAAGAGTCACCGAGAATCATCAATGAAAAAAATCTAAACATTGCTGAAGGGTTTGATGCTGAATTCATGATGATGACGCAACTTGAAACATTTGAATATCAAATAACGCAAAATGCAAATAAAATATTATTAGAAAAGATCCAACCCATTTCCGAGGATACACAAGAAATTCATGAAATGTTGAAGGAAGCAGTCTATCTTATGGCATCTGCATCCGATGCTGAACAGATGTTGAGCAGGCAACTAAGCAATAGAAACTCTAGATACACCAGCGCACAAGAGGGGAAAGTCATACAGACTCAAATCAACACTTCTAAATCAACATTAAAAATCGACTTTGAGAAGATTCTAGATGGTATACAAAAGGAAAAGCCTGATCTCAAATCCGTAGCTAACAAGATCAACGAAGTCATAAATATATACAGAAATACTATCGATGAGAAGAATGCTGATTCGATTGTCACTCATTCAGGTGCAAACGCAGCGTTAATGATTGGCCTTGGGCAAGGCGGCGAACAAATCATACGCGCTGCCATGGCCAAGATCCTTAACACCAATACCGATTCGCGTTGCAGAAACATCATACGCGGCCTCAATATTAGTTTAGAAGAGTTGGAGGCATTCAAGCAAAAAGCCGACGGAAACATCGACCTTTTCATAAAGGACGAATCAGAATATTCAGCGGATATTTCTATGTTTAACAGTGCCAATTTGTTAGCCATCAACACCGGGCCCGAACAAGCAAGGATGCTCAAACAACCTTACAATTACATTTGGGGAACAAAAGATCAAGTGATTCGCGTGGCGTCAAAAGATCGTTATCATCAACCTACCTCGAACACCATACTTTTGGATGTTACAGGTCAAGGTTGTGGAGGGAAAATGGGGAAAGGACGAGGGTATGCTAGTGAATCTGGTGAAGCACTTGAGCAAGCAATACGCTCAAAGAAATTAGGCCAAACAATCACTCAAGTTTGCATCGTCCACAGTTTTGCCGGGGGAAGCGGGAGTGGAATGATTCTACCTGTTTTAACAAAAATCAAAAAACTCTTGCCATCCGCTGTTGTATGGGTCTTTTCCGCAGGAGATGTTCTTGATGGGAAATCAAAATACGGTTCGGAAAATGTAACTTACATCACAAGTGATGTACTCCAATCCCATTACAATGCTCTCCATCACGAGCCAGATACGATTACGACCAATGAATGGGCTGATTTCAAAAGTTATGTTTCAAATAATTACAGTTCATTAAGGGATGATTGGAAAGGGATTCAAAAAGTACTGAAAAAACTTCCAGATGATGATACAGAGACCTCTATCACATCCGAAATATCTCGGGCACGTCAATACTTTACCGGTGATCAAAGCTATATTGAAATGGGATTCTCTGACCCAAGTTCTGAGGAGGAAGGATATTGCCCCTCAGAGTATCTACCAGTGGGTGATAAACAAGCAGAGAGTTTCAGCAAATTTGTAAAAGATCCGAGTAATTATGAAGTCGGATTATCAAACTTCACGCATTGGATGAAGGCAGCCGAAGATTTTGGATCGATTGCTCTTCGAACCGCGGATGCATTTAGCGATGTCTTTGGAGAAATTGAAAAACCCGATGCTGATCAATTACATTACATCACAAATGCTGGACATTTACGATACATCGCGAAGGGTGTTAAGGATGCTAAAAATAAGGATATCAAACAACTGTTACTAAATTTTGAAAATAGAGAAAGCAGTTCTTTGATACCGTTCAAACCGCTCATTACTGCAGGGTATGAATTGGAATTTACCGAGGGAATGAAAACCAGAGAAGATGTTCAAACAACAATTGCAAACTACGCAAATAAAATGCGTGATTATCATCAAACAATTTACAACATGTTTGAAAGGGTTAAACTCAATCTAGTGGTCTCTAACGATCCTCTTGTTAAGCACGTCATTCTCAGTAATGCACACCTGGATAAAGCTGCAAACTTCTACACTGCAGGCCCCCGGTATGAGATTTATAATTCTACGATGATCGATGTATTTCTTAACTTGGTTCATGGCTTGGTCGCACCCGAAGATTTTGATAGTGAACACTTGACTTCAACCGCATCGAGTTACGAAGTGATGGATCTTAACGATATGAAAAATCGAACAAAACCATCTGTTTCTGCAACCATGCTCAGTCTAACCTCAACGAATTCCCTGACCAACTATATCGAGTACAGTACACTTCTGAACGACTTGTACGACGAAACAGTTGGATGGAAATTGTTTGAAGCATTATTTTTGTATGAAAATTCACCTCTAAAAAATGTGAAGCAAGACGTTGATTTTGCAATATCCAAAATGCCAGATGTGAACGCTCTGAAAGCCGTATACATACATTATCTCTCCCAGAAACATGGACTACGGATATTTACTCCAACCGAAGTGATTGATTCATTGGATGAAGAAAAATTAGATGAGGAATTGCTAAACATCAAGAAGAAATCCGGGACCTTTTACAACAATTTCAGGAAAGAGATACTTAACGAAGTGGACGTAGAAAAGCTCCATCACGAAAATGAGAACATTGCCCAAGAGACTTTTGAAAAGATGGTCATGTGGGTCCGGCTTCTTGGCCCACAATTCTTCAGAGAAATTTATTCCGCACATAGCGATGAATTGGCCGCAGATTTCGAGGATTCAACTAAAGAATGGGCGGAGGATTGGTATAAATTCTATAATCATGAACATAGAGCAAATTCAACTAACGAAGAAAACAGAAAAAATACCATCTCAAATTTAGTCAGTGAATTTTCAGGAAATTCCAGTACAGAATCGAAAAAACAAATGTCGCTATTTTTGGGAGATTTGGGAATTATAGATGCCTCACATATCGCTGCTTTCCCTTCCGCACTGTTCTATACTTATGCCCCAAATTTGATTCTGAAAAATGTGGAACCAATTGGGATATTTGTAAACATGCAGGACGGAGGGGGGGAATTCCCTCTTACTGAAGAGTATCAGAAACAAATCTTTGCAGAGAATCCCAGTCCGATAGCACAGCTAGCTAAAGAATCAAGACAATCTCCGTGGTGGAAATTCCAAAAGGGAAACTTCAAGCCCTACCTTTGGACATGGAGGGTTGATAAATCGGAATATTTGGAAATATTTAATCCGCAGGATGGAGACTCTGCAACAAACGCCCCAATTATCTCAGTGAGTCAGACATTTATGAAAAATATGGCTTCGATCAAAATCGAGGTAGCCAATCGTTATCCAGATTTTGCCTCAATGACTCTGTTTGACAAATTAGTAATGGCCTCTTCCGATCAACGGGGAGTGTCCAACAAGAGGTTGGACAGCGAAAAACCAAATTTCAGATATGCTAGACAAGAATTAGAAATATACGCATCTCCGAGGCGGTTAGTAAGAGATGAAGATGAAGAATCAATCTTTTTGAGGACCCTCCTACTTCATCCAGAGACCCTGACATCCGGCCAGGAAGCATTGTACAATAAGAATCTGAGCAGCGGAATCTCTCAAATCACTGTAAATAATTCCAAATCATCGCAAGAGCAAAAGGTTATGCAATACAATGAAACTTTCACCATGGCAGATTTTGCGGCTACGTTACATGAACGAATTCAAATGCTTCGTGATTTGCCTTTGGATGCGATTGAAGAAATCCCTGCGATCACTAGAAGAATACTGGAATGGGTACAAGAAGAGATTGGGAACCTAGATTCTATTTCTGAGGACGTTTCTGCATTGGAATTCAACCCTAAGAAGTTCTTTGATGATATGTTTGAAAGATTCAATAAGGATTCCGCTAGCGGATATGATACCCATAAGGAGGACGTGGATAAGTTCGACCTTATTCAATGGAATGAAATTAGCCGGAATTTAGCCAATTTGTTTTCAAGGCTTTCTTCAATCGTGTTTGCTGCACTACGTCAGGAACGTTTCGAGAGGGGTGAGATGGTGCCCGGCTCCGGCGTATCTTACGAATTCAGCGGCTCAATTGACGCCATACGGTCTGTAACAGATGATTACTTGGCCGTGATCAACACAAGCGCCAATTTAGATGTGACACAAATAAAAACCTCTATTGATTATTTTTATGGGAATTTCCTGCGCAATCCTGAGATTGCTGGTAAAACATTCGTCCAGCGGATTGAAACTGGACCACTCGCTCATCTAACGCTTGTTTCCCAGCAATCAGCGGTGACTGAAGTGGCAACCAACTATCAAAATTTAATCAGGAAACTGGAAAAATACCAATTCCAGACAATCACAGGTCCGTGCGTTCACCCGTACGCCTTTGTACGTAACATCCTCTGGATGCACACCTTCAGAAATGTGTGGATTCACAATTCAACAAATACCTATCTAGACTCTCTTGACATCACAGAAGAAGTCATTCTAGAGGTCATTGGCAAACCAAATACCATCGAGACGAGTCAACACAGTGTCATGGCGTCTGGCGAAATGGTAGGAACTACCCTTCCCCAAAACGATCGTAAAATGTTTGAAGATGTGAAACTCGTATCGAAGTCAATCGACGAAATGTCCCAATTAGAAATGGAAACCCGAATGAGATCACAACTCCACATACCGGATATGATTTTGATTAATTACCTGAGAACTTTGGTTGAAGAAGGTGGAACTGAGCAAACTTTCTCTAAACTATTGGAAGAAGGAGAACCTAAGATTAATGCAATCTACCCACCCGGTAACTGGGCCAAGTTGATTAAAAACAAAGTCAAAACCGATGGATGGAATGTAACGAAAAAGAGCAATGGGGATTCACCACGTCTGGACCCATTCGGCCGACCCATAGCTGGAGAGAAAAATCTCAAATCTACTGCTTGGCTAACTGCACTTTCCGAATGGATGGTTTTTGCACGCAAAAAATCAAACAGTCCCCAAGACGATGACACCGGCTCGGAGGAATGATGGATGATGAACCTCGGGAACTGCCGAGTTTCGGGTACTGAAATTCGCCTCCCTCCAAAGTTCCTAAAAAAGCATGTAGCGATCCTTGGCCAAACGGGCTCAGGTAAAACTGTGGTACTGAAGGTCTTCATCGAAGAGGCGATTCGAGCTGAGATTCCTTGCGTCGTCATGGATCCCCACGGCGATCTGTCCCAATTTGGTCTACCCTTTGTGGAAGATGCTGATGGCATGGATAAAGTAGACCAGGGCGCACGATCTGATTTTTACTCTAAAGTCGAAGTGCGTATTTGGACGCCAGTGCGGTCGAAAGGACTACCGATTTGCCTCAACCCATTTGTCCCACCGCAAGAAGATGCTGATACGGAGAGAATGACTGCATCATGGGACATGATGGCAGCAGGGTTCACCGGAATCGCAGGATTTAACTTGGCTAAACCCGAAGGAGTTGAAGTCAAAAGTTACCTTGTGACATTGCTCCAACTGGCGAACTTAAACGAGCAGTTACCCACGAATTTCTATGAATTGGCGGACCTTGTGGAAGTTCCAGAAACCCTTCGAAAGGCCTCAGGACTTAATGCCGTTCAGTTTGATTCACGTGTAGCGGAACTTGTGACAAAGTCAACACGTGAAAAGTTAGCAAGAAGGTTCCGTGCACAACAAACCGGAGTCAACCATCTGTTGTTTACGCTCGGAACCCCTGTTGATTTTGATTCAATGTGCACGCCTTGCGAACCGGGCAAAGTTCCTCTGAATGTGATCTACATGGCAACCCTTGGAACGGATGACTACAAGCAAACCTTCATGCTTGAATTTTGTCGCAGGCTCTATGATTGGACGATCAAGCAAAAGTCTGGCAGTGATGACACTGCATTGGTGTTTGCTGTTGACGAAGTACACCCTTACATACCCACTCATCCTAAGAACCCGCCCGCAAAGGAAATACTGGGACGCTTGGCTGCAGAAGCTAGAAAATTTGGTGTTTCCTGCTTCTTTGCAACACAAAACATTCGGATGGTGGATTATAAAATTCTTGGTCAAGCGGCTACCACTTGCGTTGGTCAGTATGAATCTGATCAAAACATCAAGGCAATGACAACGCTCTTGAGCCTGGGGACAAAAGATAATTCCTCACTTGCTGATGAACTACCAAAACTCAAACCTGGTGAATTTCAGTTGGTGAACAACGAGGCCTTTGGCGAACCTCAACAACTCAACGTTCGTTGGCTGTACACTCCTCACGGCGGTGCGACATTAAGTGAGGACGATATCGAAGCAATAACCCCTGAATCCTTGCGAAAGTGTGTTGCAACCCTCGCAAAGGGTGAAAAAATGGGTGGCATAATCGATGGGTCTGAAGAATTCTCAGACACTGAACTGAGTTCTATGGACGAAGAACCTCTAACTCAAGATGAGATTGAAGATTTCGAGGAGGATACAGAACAAGCCAACAGCATCGACTCTACATCTGTAACGGCCGCATTCATCGAACCTCAATCTGAAAAAGAAGAGTTTGAAATGAACCTAGTTGGTGGTTTTTCCCTCTTCAAAGATCAGAAGGATGAACTTGCAGTAATGTTGGGCATCACCAACATCCTCACCACATTCGTCCTGTTGTGGGCCTCTTGGAATATTGCAGAATTTGCTTTGAACAATGATTCCAATACCGTAGCCGCGCTTTTTACGCTAGCGATATCCATGCTCTCTGCTGGTGTGCTTTTTTCTGAGCTGCTCGCCAACGGAGAAATGTCAGTTATTCGGACCATTCGCACGAGGGCCCGACCACTCCAATACTTGAGTCTAGCTTGGCTTTGGGTGATGTGGTTCATTATCAGATCAGGAGAATTACCTTTGAACAATCTTCTTGGTCCACTTGAAGTGGTTCAAACAATGATGACTGCCTTTGTCTTACTGGAGATGGGACATCGAATAAAACTAGGAAAAATGGAATGGCCAATAGGCGGCTCTATAGCACAGTGGGCAAAAGGCGGGATTCGCTCTCTTACAGCGGTTGTGAAGCGGACGGAACTCGAGACATTGCGTTCCACTTCCAATGAACTCCTCTCAACATTCCGTTTAGTTATGGACGGCATCGTCCTGTTAACTTTCATACTCCTCATCGGTGATTTTGAGATTGGAGGCTATTTCTCCAGCGACGATTGGCTTGTACGGGGAGTTTCGATTTACGCACTGCTATTCGGATCACAAGTGTTGGTCCGTTGGCGAAACCGTTGATGGGACCCAATGGAACGTTCCTGTGACCAATCATTGGATTAGAATGTGAACGACATCAAGATTGAATCATTCATTTTCGCCTTTCATGGCTGCAACGAAATCCCTGTAATCCTTTTCTTCATCAAATTCGATTGGGATCACCATCAGTTCCAAACAGTCTTGGCACTGATAACGTTGACCTGTCATGAAACCAACATAGGGGTAGACTCGAATTCCATAGCAAGCAATGCAGACGCGAAATGACATTTGTAACCCTCGTTAACTCACAGCATGTGGTGGCC
>MDSY01032661.1_pt1 | contig 26312 bp, 24 predicted proteins | sample 811131 | NCBI WGS metagenome assembly MDSY01 (sample SAMN05326643, study PRJNA326480) | marine metagenome | isolation source: seawater | place: Atlantic Ocean: South West | collected 2010
AATTATAGATCCAGTATTAATAATACATCCATTTCCAATTTTCACTTGTGAGTTTATAATCGCACCTGCACATATAAGTGTCTGAAAACCAATATCAACTGTATTAGAGATAATAGAGTTTGGGTGAATTAAATTAATATTAAAGTCTAGGTTTGGAAGGCTTTTATATATATTTTTTCTGATAATATTATCTGCTATACAAATAAATACTTCTTGCTCAGAATTCATGTTTTGTTCTTCTCCTAAATAATTTAATTCATAGGGGTTTTTATTTTTTTTATTTAAGTCACAATAACCCTCTATAACTATATCATTTAGCATAGCTATTTCAATACATACAAATGCATGTCCTGAATAACCGATTATATTTATTTTTTTTTCCATAAAACTTTTTATAAAACTAGTATAATAATTACTCTTTTATTTTCAATTTACAATTGCTTTAATTTCTTCAAGATATTTTTTAGATAATCTTAAACGATCAAAATTTTCTTTTGCATGATTGTATCCGTTCAAACCCATTTTATATAAATCATTTTTTGCTAAATCACTCATTTCTTTACATCTGTTTGCAATATCTAAATAATTTTCTGGTTCAGCATAAATACCACATTTTGCAGTTTCAATTAAATCTCTAGAAATACCATCTATAACTAATAAAATTGGTTTTTTACAAGACATGTAATCAAAGGTTTTATTCGAATAGATTGTTTTAAATGTTTCAATATTTTTAAGAACAGATGTACCAACATCAGATGCTAATATATATTTAAAAATTTCTAATTTAGGAACTGGTTCTCTAAAAACTACATTTTTCAAATTTCTTTTCAATACTTCTTCTTGAAGGAATTTTTTTCTCATTCCAGAGCCTATTAATTGAAATAAAATATTAGTATTCTGTAACTTTTCTGCAGCATCAATTAGTTGAATTAAATGATTTGCTAATCCATGGGCTCCTACATAAGTTATTACGAATTTATTTTCAAAACCTAATTCTTTTTTAAATTTTATTGAATCAAATGAATAATCATTTTGAATTTTTTCAGCAAGTGAAAAATCAGCAGCATTAGGAATAAATATTATTTTTTCATTAGGAACTTTTTTATCCGTAATCAGTTTATCTCTAAATGCTGGGGTTAAAACGTTAATTAATTTTGCTTCTTCGTATATAAATTTTTCAAACCAAAAAGCTAATTTAATAATTAATTTATTTTTTAAAACTCCAGTATCAATTGCAGACTCGGGCCATAAATCTCTAACTTCAAAAACATATGGAATCTTATAGATCCGTGATAATAAATATGCCGTAGCTCCTACAAATAATGGAGGTGACGTAACTAATATCGCATCATATTTCCCTTTAGTTCTAAATAGACCAGCATAAATGCTTGAAACCACAAACGAAAAATAAGCCCATAATCTACCAACAAAACTTAAATTATAACTTTCCGAAACATGACAACGAATTACATCTACATTTTTGTAAAATTGCGAATCAACATATATAAATTTCCCTTTATACTTGTTCGGTTTTTTACCCGTGTTATAATGTATCATCCCTGCCAAAACAGTTATTTCATGCCCTAAATCAGACCATGTTCTAGTCATTTCGTTAAAACGAGAACCTCCTCCTTCATTTTTTTCTAAAAAATATTGATGTATAACTAATATCCTCATTTCTTATATGTAATTGTTGTTGTAAACTTATTTGTTTTAGACTTAAATGATAATCTCATTGATTTCTCTTTAGTGCCATAATATGAGGAATACCATTTTTCTTCTACAATAGGATCTAGTTTTTTATTATTTTTATCGAATGAGGTAATTGATAAATTATCAATCTCATCTTTTGAAAAATGCCAGTACTGAAATGAAGTCTTATTTTCAATTCCAGTAATAACATCTTCCACAAACCACTCATCTAATCCTTTTGTTTTTGTAACTATTCTTTGATGTGAAATACCTTTACCCAAATGTTTAAAACCTTTTATTTCGCCCCTAAAAATAAATTTGCTTTTCAACTCATTTAGAGTTCCTACTGCGGATTTAACCCAATAATTCCAAATGAATCTATCACCTTTTAGCATTTGATTTTTACCATCAATGCTAATTGTATTATGCCCTTCACAACCGTTAAAATAATTTAATAAATATTTTTTTGTATTGTATTTATATGAGCCACTATCTCTTAATATATTCTTGCCATCAACCCAAATATCTAAATGTAAATTGTCCGACTGATAAGGCCTATCCTTATAAGCTCCACATCTAACAAAAGTTTTAGATTTTTTATCTTGAATAATGTAGTAACCACTTTCATTAAATTCATTTATTACAGACAAATCTGTCAGAGAATTCTTTACTGGATTTACACCATACCAAAATGAACTTTTAGTATCAAACTCTGTGTAGCCTTTTAAAACTGCTGTTAGATCATCTAATTGCGATCGATAATCTCTATAATCATCATTATTCAATTTAAAAAATAACGCGCCATCATTAGAGCCATAATTTGGTAATTGTCCACTTTTAAAATCCATGCATGTTATTAGAAAAGTCAATGATTTTCCTGCCCTTTCGTAAACAATATCGTTAAATGGATCATTATTTAATTTAGAAAGTTGAATTCCCCATGTCAGTAGTTGGACTACTACACGATGATAGTTCATAGAGAACTGTAAAAATGTTCCGTCTGAATAAATTTGATATTCAATTTCTTGTTCAAACCATGATTTCCCCTTTTTACTCCAGTTTCTCACATTTGGGAGAAAAGGAAATAGCTTATCGGACAGATATAACAACAAGGCTTCTGTTATTGCATGATTGTTCCTTACTGAAATCAATGAAAAATGAATATTTTTATATACATGATGAACTTGCCAATATATTGAATGCAGTATTTTATCAAATAGGGCTTCAGTCAAATAGTTTGAATCTTTGTAATAGTACAAAGCAAACGTCCAATTAAGCACTCTTAAACTAATTTCTTGACTACACTTATAATTTGGCCCTTGATTTATAGGGTTTTTATCTATGAAACCTTCTATCTGCTCAAATACAAACTGAGATTGATCTTCTTCGAAATGATAATCGTATCGAATAACATCGTATAAAAAAGAAAAACGTGCTTTCTCCCAAACATACTTTATATCTCCAGCATCAGGGGATAAATCCTGTATTTCTGACCAATGCTTACTAATATCGTATGTATAATTCGTAGATGGATTTGTAACCCAATCGTAATCAACTCCTAAATCAATTTTAGTTTTATTAAAAAAAGTATAAACCCCTTTTTTTAAATCTTCTATGTTCTCTTTTAAACCTTCAGCAGGTTGTCTTTTTAATCCTTTAATTTCCTTTCCATAGAAAAAAAATGGCGGTGCATTATCTTTCCAATCTATAAAACTAATGTGCTTTTTAAAATCAGGGTTAGTTGGAAAAGTTCTTTTTTGCCAACCTATCTTGGTCTTAATCAAGTAATTAATTCTAAAAATAACATACCTTATTCCCATATTGGATACAAGGTTTATTATTATTCTTATTTTTTTTATCATATATATCTAAAAAACCTAATCAATATTAACCCAAGATCTTTCTTTTAAACTTTGTATTGCTGCAAAACTTGCCTTGGTTACATTGATTAATTCTTCATACGGAATTAACTCAACAGAACCTTGTTTTATTTTTTCTGCTATCTGAACAAATTGATCTTTATGACCTTTATCTAATTTAGTTCTTAACGAAGAAAAACCTTTAACACCATAACCAGTAGTCTTAATAAAATTATCCATAATTAACACTTTCTCCTGTGAAAAAACTTCCAAACGTTCTTTAGAATATGATTTTGCCCCGTTTGCAAAATAGTTTACAACTCCAGTAGAACCGTTTTCCATTTTAACTAAAATAGAAGCATTATCTGTAGTCTGTGATGGATTTTCTCCTAAGGCGCTCATACACACAGCTTTTATTTTACTTCCGGACAAGAAAACCATTAAATCTAAATAATGACAAGCTTCGCCAATTATTCTTCCACCACCAATTGCCTTATCATGTACCCAAACATCTAGAGGAATATTTCCTGCATTCATGGTTGCAACTATATTCATTGGTAAATTACCGACCAACGATTTTATCTTTTTTGTGTGTGGTGAATATCTGCGGTTGAACCCAACCATTAAAGTCCCCTTACTTTTGATATATGCCTCTTGAACAGCATTCAACTCTTCAATATTTAATGCTAGAGGTTTTTCTACAAATACGTGCTTGTCGTTATTTAAGGCCTTAATTACCATATCTGCATGTAAATTATGGCGCGTAGTAATCATGACTAAATCTACAGCTGAATCGTCTAAAACCAAATCATAATCTGTTGTGCTTTGTTCAATATTATACTTTTTAGCTAAAGCTGTTCCGTTAACACCACCAGAAGAAACTATGTGCTTAATATTTACATTTGTTCCTTTTAAAGCTGGTAACATTGTCATCTTAGTAAAGTTACCTGCTCCAATAATTCCTATACCTCCTTTTATTTGAATATTATTTTTTTTATTGACTATAACAGTATGCTGTGGAACATTATTTTCATCATATTTAAAAATTGAAGCTATTGATTTTGAATTACCAATATCTCCATAAATTTTATCGTATTCTTCTAACGGAATAACTTCAGAAATTAATTCTTTCACATTTAATTTTCTTGATGAAATTAACTGTAGAATAGTTTCAAAATTTCTCTTTTCAGTCCAACGAACATAAGGTAACGGATAATCAATGCCTTTATATTCATAATCATCATCATAACGTCCAGGGCCATAGGAACAAGAAACCTGAAAGCTTAATTCCTTTTCATAAAAATCTGCTCTTGAAATATTTAATCCAATTACACCAACTAATACAATTCTACCTCTCCTTCTGCTCATATGAGCGGCTTGGGATATAATATCATTAGATTTTGTAGATGCAGTTATTAAAACTGCATCGGCACCAATATTATCAGTTTGATTATTTACAAATTTGACTGGATCATTCCCTTTTAATGGATTAAAAGCAATTATACCTTTGGTTTTTGCAATTTCTACTTTGTTATCATCTAAATCGTATCCGATAACTTTACAGCCATTTGCTATTAACATTTCTGCCGCTAGTAAACCAATTAAGCCTAACCCAATTACAACAATAGTTTCACCCATAGTTGGATTTATTAAACGGATACCTTGTAAGCCAATTGAACCAATTACTGTAAAAACTGCTTCATCATCAGAAATATCATCTGGAATGTGTGCTGCTAAATTTTGAGGTACTGAGACAAATTCAGCATGTTGTCCATTAGATGCCACTCTGTCACCAACTTTAAAATTTGTAACGCGATCACCAACATCAATTACTTTACCAACATTACAATATCCTAATGGAAGAGGTGCTTCCAACTTGTTAAAGACAGTTTCTAAAGTAGGCATAAGCCCATCAGTCTTAATCTTATCTAAAACCATCTTAACCTTTTCTGGTTGTTGTCTGGCTTTTTGAATTAAAGATGCCTTCCCAAATTCAACTAGCATTTTCTCTGTACCCAAAGAAACTAAACTTCTAGTAGTTTGAATTAATAATTGACCTGATTTTACAGTTGGTGAAGGTACTTCTGTAAGCACAGTATCACCTGTTTTAAACGATTGTATTATTTGTTTCATTAATTATTTTTTTAAATTAGACCACGAAAATTGATTTAACCAACTTTGGATTGCCAATAAACTTAAAATAGTATATCCATAATCTTCTTTCCCTTCATCATGTGCTGATAAAATTTGCTGGACTTTCATTGGAGAAAAAAGATTTTGTTTTTTCAATCTTTTTTGATTAAGATAATTTTTGATTAAGGGTTTAAACTCAGATGAAATCATGTCTCTAACAGGTGCTCCAAAACCAGTTTTTGAACGATATATCACTTCTTTTGGTAAATACTTTTCAGCTACTTTTTTTAAAATATATTTAGCTTCCCCGTTCTTTATTCTCAATGTATCTGGTATTTGATTTGCTAACTTAACTAATTCGAAATCTAAAAATGGCACACGAGACTCAACTCCTTCTAGCATGGAAAGCTTATCTGTATAATTTAAATTATGATCCACTAAAAATGTACTCTGTTCAAGGAGTAACATTTGCTGGAGTAAAGAGTTAGATTTTATACTTTCCAAAACTTGTTCACCATATTTGTTTGGATTGAATGATTCATCCAACCCAGGAACTAAATCATGAATCATTCCATTCTTTGGCAACCAATTAAAATATCCTAGTAGCCTTTCTTGAGTTGGTTTTCCCCAATCACGACTAAGTTTAATTAATCTTCTAAATAGTGGTACTTTAGCTGGTAAAAAGTTTAATAATCTTTTAAAAAATTTAAGAATCCAATTAGGAATAAAATTCAATTTATTTTCTAATAAGATAGCATGGTGTCTTCTATATCCGCTAAAAAGATCATCACCTGCCGCCCCTCCAATTAAAACTTTTATTCCTTTCTTTTTCGCAAGATGACAAATCAATCGTACGTTTTCAGGAGCTAAATCAGCTTGAGGCTCATCTAATGCGTAAACCATTTCGTCAAAACGAGATATATCCTCTACTTTAATTTTCACCTCATTTAAGTTGACCTTTAAGTAGTCCGCTACTTTACGTGCATAAGGCAAATCATCCTCAAATCCTTCTTTTCCCTTTTTGGTAGATGTATTTATCGTAAAACATTCTAATTCTTTGTTGGGATTTTGCTTCTTTGCGATTGCCACTAGTAAACTTGAATCTAGCCCTCCTGAAAGAAAAAAACCTAGCGGAACATCTGATAACATTTGTCTTTTCACTGCATTATTAAGTGCTTCATCTACCTTTTCAATCCATTCAGTTTCCGAAAATTTTTGGTTTTCAACTTGCTGGCAACGATCAAAGTATTCAATATCTTCAGTGATTCTATCTTTTAGATTCACTCTTAACAGATGACCAGGTAATAACTTTTTAACCATGGTATTCATTGTGTCTTCACCAGGGCTCCACAAAAAACTTAAATAATTACCAATAGCTGATAAGTTTAATTCTCCATCAAACTCAGCCAGTAAAGCAAAAGATTTTGCTTCTGAGGAAAATGCTAGTACTGTCCCTTTTTGATAAACATATAATGGCTTTACTCCAAAAGGATCACGGACTATAGTTAGACAATTCTTGAGTTTATCAAAAATAGCAAATGAAAAAATTCCGTTTAAACGCTCAAGAATTTTCTCTCCTTCTTCCATCCACCCCTTTAACAACGTTTCTGTATCTGAACCTGAACTAAACTCAGTATTATGAGCTCTGGCTAAATCTTTTCGTATTTCTAAGTGGTTATATATCTCTCCATTAAATACCAAAACAAAATCTTTTTTTTCAGAAAACATAGGTTGATGACCTGCTGATGAAGTATCTATAATGCTTAATCTTGTATGACCTAGATATAAATTTTCAAAAGAGTAATCTGAGGAGAAATCGGGTCCTCGTTGTGAAATACTCTCCAATGGACTAGATTTCCATTCTCCGTTAATACTTCCAATTATTCCGCACATTAAATAAGAATTTTGTAAACATTTATTACATCTGTAGCACTCCTAATAGGGCTATTCAGATCATTAAATTTATTGAACGAATTTAGTCCCATTTTTTTCAATAGACTTCTATCATTGTTTAATTTTAAAATAGCATTAGATATTTCACTTGGCTTTTTTTCCTGAACTATGTAGCCATTTACACCATCTTGTACAACATCTTCAACTTTTGTTTTTAAAGATATAATGGATGGAACACCATGAGAACCGGCTTCAAAAATACTTCTTGAAGGTTGATTCATATGAATTGGAAGTAACAATAGATCGGCTTTATTTATTTGCTCTTTTATGTTTTTAATTTGTCCTAAAAAAACTATGTTTTTTAAATTTTTATTGTTTTTTATATTTCTTACATCTTTATCAATATTGGGATACAATCTGAAAAAAACTAAAAATTTACCAAGAAAACTATCGTAAAAATTATTTGATTTAACGTTTGAACCAGCAATCAAAAATTTAATATTATTAAAATTATTTAACTCCTCTGCAACATTAATTAAATCATAAATACCTTTATGAACTAAAAAATTAGACAAAAATAATATTGTAAAAGTTTCGTTATCACCAATTGTATTAGTTTTTTTATTTATAGTAATCAATGGATTATATACTATAGTTTTTTTTACTTTCACATTTAAACTACTACTTGCACTTTCATCTATGCATATTATATGATCAACATACTTATTAATATAATTGGTTGATAAATTATAAATAATTCTAAATGACGGATTTACTGCCACTCTTACGTGCATTACAACCTTAATACCCATTTGTTTAACACATTTTGCAGTAGTTATTAACCCTACTTCATTTAAATGTACTAGATCAGGTTTAATTTCATTTATAATCTTTTTTAATTGTTTATTGGTATTGGAAAAAATTGTTGAAATTAAAGATCGTAAAATAGGAAAACTTACTCCATAAACTGCTTGGATTTGAGAAGGTGTATCTATAATATGAATATTATTAGTGACAGACCTAAATTTATTAATTACAGGACCATTTGGTGTTGCAACGTGAACATCAATACCTTTTTTTTTGAGCTCTCTAATTAAAATTATTAAACTATTTGAAGCACCACCTGTTGCTGAATTATGATGAATGTATAATACCCTCATTACTTAAAAAATGTTTTTATTTTGTCTACTACATAATCAATTTGATCTGTTGTCATTTCTGGATAAATAGGTAAAGATAATTCTTGATTTTGAAGACTGTGTGCATTTGGATAGTCTCCCTGTAAAGCTCCCAAATGTTTATAAGCTGGCATAAATGGCATTGCTTTGGGATAATGAATCTGGCATGAAATTCCATTTTTTTCTAAAAAATCTTTTAAAGCATCTCGGTTTTTAAGTTTTATTCCAAACACATGAAACGAGTGCTTTGAATTGGGTCTAACTTTAGGTAGTTCGATATAATCAACTCCTTTAAGACCGTTAAAGTATCTATTTGCTACACGAATTCGATCATCAGTCCAATTCAGAATATACGGTAATTTAATATTTAAAATACCCGCCTGTAATGAATCCATTCTACTATTCATTCCTTCAACCTCGTGGTGGTGTTTTTTCAGAGAACCATGATTAGCAAATCTCTTAATTTTCATAGCTAATTCAGAGTTATTTGTCACTAACCCTCCTGCATCTCCATATGCACCCAGATTTTTGCCTGGATAAAAACTAAATGTACCAACATCTCCAAATAAGCCTGCTCTTTTACCATCAATTTCTGAAAAATGACTTTGTGCACAGTCTTCGATTACTCTAAGTTTATACTTATTAGCAATAACCATTATCGAAGACATATCAGCCATCTGTCCATAAAGATGAACAGGAATAATTGCCTTTGTTTTATTAGTTATTTTATTTTCAATAAGACTTGAGTCAATTGTAAAGAAATCATCAATGTCTACAAAAACAGCTTTAGCTCCAGTTTGTGAGATAGTTTCAGATGTCGATATCCAAGATGATGCAGTGGTTATAACCTCATCTCCCTGACCAATACCCATCATTTTCATTGCAATATAAAGTGCATCTGTACCATTGGCTAGAGGAACAAAATAATCCGCTCCATAGAGTTCTGCAAAATTTACTGAGAAATTTTTCAATTCTTCTCCTCCAATAAAGGCAGTTTTTTCAATTATTGATTTAATTTTAAGATCCATTTCTGACTTTAAACTCAAATATTGTGCTTTAAGATCTACATAAGGTACTTTCATTTCTTTAAATTTTTTTCTGGGATTATATAATATTTTTTACCATTTACTATCGTAAAGGGTTGTTCAAATCCTGGCATTGCTGTTGCCTTTATTTTTAATATAATTTCATCTTCAGATTCATTTAAATCTATCTGCTTTAATTTATTAATATCTTTTCTAGTATAATAATGAGTCTCTCTAATTTTTAAAAGATCACTTTGTTTTTTCATTTTATAATTAAGTGATAAAATATCAGAAATATTTTCTTTAAAGAGTTTAATCGATGCTTTATATGTTTTATCGTAAAGAGATTTAACATCGTCATTAGGATCAATTTCGAACCTTTCTTCAAAAATAATATCACCATTATCAATGCCACTTTCTAATTTATGTATTGTAGTTCCGAATATCTTTGATTTATTATATATCGCAAAAGAAAACTGGTTACAGCCCCTGTATTCTGGTAGGGGAGCCATATGCAGATTAATTGCCAGTTTATTAGCAACCTCAATATGTTTAGTCTTCAATATCTGGTGATATTGAATTGATATTATGAAATCTACATATTTAATATCCACAATGTCATCTAAATCTTTAACAAATGGAATACCATACTTATTTGCCAGCTTTTGCACACTAAACTCAGAACCAAAAACAGGGTTATCATTGGATAATACACCAACTATTTCAATTCGGAGTTCTTCTTGAAAATCAATCAAATATTTTAAACAATTAAACCCAATTGGCTTTGAACCCAAAAAAAGTACTTTATTCATAACTAAACTTGCCTCCATTATTTTGTATAAAAGATATTAAAGAACTATTCCCTGAATCATAAACATAATCTAATACAGTCCAACCATTTTTAATATCTTTTGAGTTGATTTCTGCACCATTTTTGATTAAATAGCTCAATATTTTAAAATTATTATTAATACATTTTGTCTTTGCATACATGAATACAGTAGTTCCATTATTATTGACATCATTTATATTAGCATTATAATTTAAAAGAATGGGCAATACAGCAAAACTGTGATTAAAAGCTGCCATAATGATACCACTCCAACCACGATGATTCTTTTTGTGAATATCTTTAATGCTGTCAATTACATCCAACAAATCATCAACATTATTTTGAGCGCATGCATCCCAAAATTTTGTATAAATCAAATCTTTTTGCAAAGCTACCTTATAGATGAATAAATCTTATCAATTATTTCCACTGTTTTAAGACCCTCAAAAGCATTTGCAGAAATAGAATCGCCACTTTGCATTACATTTACTAAATTTTCGTAAACTTTATCATGATTACTCATTGAACCTTGATAATTTCCATAATTATTTGATGTATTTCCCTTTGGAAGATCTTTAATTTCAAATCCATCAATATTCTGATATTCAAGTTCGTTAAGGTATTGACCACCAATTTTTACAGTACCTTTCTCACCAAATATTGTGAGTGAGCCTTCCATATTTTTTCCATAACTATTCACTGTGTAGTTTATAGTTCCTATAGCACCATTATAAAATTCAAGAGCAACAACTCCAGAATCTTCAAATTCAATAATTTCTTGATGCATTGAATTCCGGCTAAATCCGTAGGTATTTTTAATATCTCCAATCATCCAATATAGAAGATCTATGAAATGACTGAACTGTGTGTATAGTGTTCCTCCGTCCAAGTCCATAGTACCTTTCCAACTATTATTGTAATAATCTTCATTTCTATTCCAAAAACAAGACAATTGAATACTTAAAATTTTTCCTAATTTTCCAGAGTCAATTACTTTTTTAACGGCATCGACAGGTGGATTAAATCTATTTTGTTTAATTGCGAAGAGTCTTCTATTATTTCGTTCTGCAGCTTTTAGCATTTCGCCACACTCAGAAACATTTATTCCAAGTGGCTTTTCACATAAAACATTATAACCCTTGTTTAACGACATAATAGAATGTTTAGCATGTAATCCATTTGGAGTACAAACTGCAATAACATCACATTCAATATTAGAGTTTAATAATTTTTCTATTGAATAAAATATGGATGTATTATATTCTTTTCCCAAACTATCTGCATTTTCTTTTATAATGTCACACACTGCTACTAGTTCACAGTAAGTTTTGATATGTTTTGCATGACGATTACCAATTCGACCACATCCAATAATTATAATTTTTAATTTTTTCATATTTTATTTAACCTTTTGTATTAATTTACTTTGTTTGTCTTTTAACGTCTCTAAAAATCTATAATCAAATGAAAGAGTTAAAAATAAAAAATAATTTTGCATGATATTACCACTAAATAAACTCAATATTGCAAAAGATATTACAAATAATTTTAATTCTTTACCTCTTAAAGTTAAGTAAGCATTAGTAAAATAAACTGTAAATACTAAAAAACCAATAAATCCTAGTTCTGCTAAAAGTTCTAATATAATATTATGTGGATAAGAGTAAGCTTGATCGGTATACCCGAAACCCCATCCAAACAGGGGCTTTTCAATAAATAAATTAAACGCCCAACTAATCATCCCTCCTCTATTATCTCTATCATTATAATTAGATATGTTTTCTTGTAATTCAAAAAGCCTTGGAGCAGCAGAATAAATATCTTCAACAAGATCAAAATTATAAATTAAAATCCCAATTATAAATACTATTACGTATATTCCAGCTCTTTTTAAAGCTTTTAAATCTCTATTTTTTTTATTATGAAAAATTGTGTACGGTATAACAATCAAAAGAATAACCAATAAAGTTTGTTTTGTTTGCGTAGCCATGATTCCAGCTAAAAGCAAAATAACACTAAAAAAATAAAAAGGAGATTTTTTAAATTTAACTATAGTGTAAATTAAAATAAAAAAAAGAGATCTAGAATCTTCAATAACCCCTAAAATAATTCTTGTTTTTTCGGTTTCCTCTATTATCAAACTAGTTCTAAATAAAAAATTATTTAGACTTGCTTGGTATAATAAAATTATAGAAATTAAAACACCTAAACCTATGATAAATTTTTCATTTATTCTGTACCCTAAATTTAAAAATAGTTGTAAAATCAAAAGTCCTAAAAACATTCTAGAAATTAGAAGTTGAAATTTAATAAACCCATAATCAACTTGAAATATTAAGAGATTTATTATCACAAATAATAAGAAAATAAACAGTAGTGATAATCGATTAAATCTAAATACTCTTAGGCCCCCCTCTAATGAAATAAAAAGAATAGAAAAGACAAAAAATAATACAGCATAAACAACTGAAAAATTAAAACCACCTAATTTAAAGCAATAGTTTATTAAATTAAATGATATAATAATTACTAAATTAAGATGGAAGATGATATTACCTAATTTTTTCACTTTGTAATATTAGGTTATGGTTAGTACATTAGACAAAAGCTTTTCCATCTCAAATATATTAGAATTTTTTCTTCTAAAATCTTCAAATATGCTATTATTTATTTTTTCAGATAAAAATAAATCTAATTCTTTTTTACTCGTGTTGGCTGATAAAATCATGCCAAAAGGAAACTTTTTAAATGTTTTATCAAACAGAACTTGATTGGTGGTTAGCATCTTCAAATTAAATTGAGCATACTCGTATAGTTTGTTTGGAGCACAATATTTATTATTTAAATTTTGCATAGAATAAGATATAATGCCACAAAAAGAAATTTTAACTAAGCTATAAAGAATGTGTAAATTTACTTTACCAACAAAATGAATGTTAGTGTTATTTTCATATTTAGAAACTAGGCTGTCATAATATTTTTTAGGACCGTCTCCCACAATTAATATATCATACTCTTTCAATTGAGATAAAGGGTCCAAAATATTTTCCAAATCTCTTGCAGGAGTAACTACTCCTTGATAAATTATATATTTTTTATTTTTGTTTAGAAAAGGAAACGATTTTTTTAATTTTAAAAAACTTACTGTACCCTCATGCACAGATTTTCCTGGAATATTTTTTATACTAACAACCTGCACTTGGTTTAAGTTATAAAAATTAATCAATTGAGTCGCTCTTTCATCATTCGCTGAAATAACTAAATCGTATTTTTTTATAGCTCTCTTTTCCAATTGAGCATAGAACCAATTTCTTTTTGATTCATGATAATCACTATCTATAATTAATTCGTGAGCATCATAAATAATTTTAGCTCCGCACATGCGACCAGCAATAACACCCAGAGCAGATAAATAATAATCATGAACGTATATTATTGAAGGGCGAGTCCTTATGGCTCGTAATACAAATTTAAAATGAAATAGAATATGATCAATTACGCGTGAATAAAAGGCCAATCGATATTTATATCTAGCTACTTCAACAAATTTTAAAGAAAAATTTTCATCACTAACACTGCCAAATATCGAAATATCAAATTTATCTTTTAATGCCTCAATGGATCTTAAAACCCTACCATCGGAATTAATTTGACCAAATACAGCCATTAACAAGCTATTTTCAACGTTTCGATTATTCATTTATGGAATTATATTTTTTATTTATTGCAATTGATAGACTTAACTTCAAATCAACAAAATCTCTTAAACATAATTTTGTGTTTTTTACAAACAAAGTCATATAGTAAATAAACATTATAAAATTTACAAAAAGAACTGATAATGAAGCGAATATAAATGAGATGTTTATTAAAAAATATAATAGAATAAATAAAATGACAAGGGAACAAATAACTGCTCTAGCTGTAGTATTCACTTTCCCAATTGATATTAAAAAATTCGTTATAGAATTGTTCATTGAATAAAAAGTTAATGCTGCTATAATTACTAACATTGACAAATAAGATTCAGAAAATGCTACTCCGTAAATAAAATCAATAATTGTTTGTCCAATTAAGCTCAATATAATTAATGAAATAGTTCCAATGGAAAGTGTTAGCAAAAGTGCAATTATCGTTAATCTTTTTCCACTTTTTTTCTCATTAGTTATATACGGATATAGGATAAATGAAATTTGAGAGGATGCTACATTTATAAGTCCTGGAAACGACTCTGACACAGAATATACCCCCACTTTATCATTTGAATAATAATTATCTAAAAAGAAATAAACTATCCGTTGATTTAAGGTTGCTCCTAATCCCATAAAAAAAAACTTATAACATTGCTTAGAAATATCCTTAAAATAGTTTAATACAGCTACTTTTTGTTCAAACACTTTTTTTAATTCAAATTTAAAGACAAAATTCAAAGCTGTTATAATTGCAATAAAGCGTGATAATAATAAAACTATAAGTACATTGTTGATATAGAGTATATCAGAAAAGTATAAAAACAGTAATGCTAATAAATAACTTACAGTTTGAATGAGAACATTAAAATTATATTTTTTAATTTTTTTAAAGCCTAGCATCAAATGTCTAAAGTGAGTAGCGATAGATTCCAATAATCCCCCAACTAATAGCAAAACAGCAAATTCAAATAAATTGTAATTTGAAAATATATACAAATAAGTTACAACCAAACTCAACCCCAAAAAAATAAGTATTGAATAGCTTAATCCAACTAGCAGAATAACTTCTGGTTTAAATATTTTCTTTCCGTAACTTAAGATATTAAACTCCGGTATACCAAAATTATATAATTGAGAAATAATTACAAGATTAACTAAAAAAAGTGCGATTTCACCTTTGCCTTCAGGACCCAAAAGACGAGCAATCATAATACCAGTTACAATATTTAATGACATTCCGATATACTTTATTATGACACTAAATCCAATATCTTTTAAAAAATTCAAATTGAAGGTTGATTTTTAGTTTTAATAATAATTTTTAACTAATTTTTTTATTAATTAAATCTGTAATAATTTCAACATTTGTAATAGACTCAATTTCTTCTGGTTCTAAGGATATTTTATATATTTCCTCAACTTCAGAAACAATCATTAAAAGAGATATAGAATCCCAATTATCACAAGTCTCAATTCCAGTTGAATTATCAATCTCCGACGATTCCATTTCAAGAATTTCAGCCAATAAATTATAAAGTTTTTCTTTCATCATATAAATTTATAATATTCTTTTATATTTAATTTATGTTGTAGATCAATGTTGTACCTTTTAGTTCCGCATTCAACTTCTTCAACTAAATTAAAACCTAACTTTTCATAAAAATCTTTGGTCTGAACGTTTTTCTTACTTGGAATAAAGACAGCAGATACTTCATTAATTCCGTCAGCATATAGCTGGTTAAGCATATATTTCATGAAGGCGACTTCAATACCTCGTCCAAGAATTCTACAACTTAAGAGAAAACTATCAATATTTCCCTGATTTCCATCCTTGTGTACAATTGTTGCGACCGTAATTCCATTATCACCAAACTTATCCTTGACACTTAAACAATACACTAATGACCCTTTATCAATAAAACTCTTAACATCGGCAGAAGTATATCTTCGTGTCGTCAAATTAAACTGATTTGTTTTTTGTGTCATCGAGGCTATTCTATCTAAGCTAAAATCATTTCCTTTATGGACCTTCAACACCATATCTAAATCTGTTAAAAAACTATCCATATCAACAGCAGCAGAAGCAGCTGATTTTCGATTAGAATTTTCTTTGTACTGTCGGGTTTTATTTTTATCCTCATTTGTTAAAGAATAAATTTGAAAATGATCTTCCATTACTTTTCTAAAGAAGACTTCCATTTCATATGGCTCATCCGGAAAATCAGGGACTGTTACATCTGGCAAAGTTTGTTTTACCATCATTCGTTCAGCAGGATTATCGTCTATAAATACAATACTATCTAATGCAATATTTAACTCTGCTGCTATTTCTGTAATATTAATAGCCTTATTTTTCCAGTTAATTCTGAAAGCACTAAGATGATCTTTGTTCAGTTTTATAAAAGGGTTTTTATTCCATACTTCTTCAATATCTATTTCATTATTTTTACTACACACAGTAAGAATAATCCCATTTTTCCCCGCTTCAATTAAGTTTTCTTGAAAAAGCATAAATGCATTACCAGGATAAGTATCTCCAATTGAAATTCCACTTACTCCATCTTCACCCACAACACCTCCCCATAAAGTATTGTCCAAATCCAGAACCAAACATTTTTTTCGTTTATTAATCAGTCCAGATATTCTTTTTGTAAACCATACTTTAAAATCTTTTGCCAATTTGGGACTTATTAGTATTTGAGAAATATGATAAAATTTCCAGTCAGTCAAAGATGTTAAAGCGTAGTTTGTGAAGAATTGATCTATATCAATGAATTGTACCAAAGGATTTAAACGAGAAAGACTGATTACTTTTTGATTAAATCGTGTAATAGCCTCTTCTAAATGAGTATCATTATGACTGAATTGTTTTATCATTCTAGCCGAGAGTAAAAACACTAATATTTTCTTTTCCGCATTATTATTTAGCAACAACTGCAAACGTTGAAAATATGATTCAACTTCTTCTTCTAAAACTTCATTGCTACCACCTATTTTTGGCATATAAAACCATACTAACCAATTGGCATCAAGCGGATCAGAGAGTATATCGTCATAACCACTATAGCTTACATCAAATCCTTTAAATAAGTGTTCTACAGTATGATTTCTATATATATAAAATTTATTCATTTATTTTTCAAGTAATTCAATTAAACCAATATATTTGTGATATAAAAAAGCTATTTTTTTATTGTTGAAAGCGATAGCAGGTGTTGGTTTTTGGACAAGAACAAATCGTTGTTTTTTAAAATCCTTAATAGTAACTTCTAAATCTGAAGTTTCATAACAAGTATGGTAAGGAGTTGTTCTCATTTTGTTAAGAATGGTTTTTACTGGTGATTCTTCATCCAAAGGTGAAACCAACTCAATTAACGGATGATTTTTTTTGAACATAAAAGCCAATTTCACCCTTTGAATGGGGTCAACGATACCCCTGCTACCTTTAGTTACATATCCCATGAATTCATATAATTCTATGGATTTCTCCAAATCGCCAGTAGCAATACCGATGTGATGAAAATCAAGATCTTCTGTCATAATTACACGTCCTTTAATTCTCGTTCAACAATCCGTGTTAAATTCATAAAGCTAAATTCTTCAACTACCCTTTTTCTTGCATTAGCTCCAATCCTAAGTCTCTCATCTTTATTTTCTATTAACCATGAAATGGCATTAGAGGCTTCGTGAATTCTGTTTTTTGTAGGTACTAAAATACCATCAACCTTATGATTTATGAATTCAGTTTGTGTATGGCTCTCGCCATCAACAGTTAGGGCTACCTTACCACAACTCATTGCCTCTCTTACAATACTTCCCCCATGTGGGTCGTAATGAATCAAAGGTACAACATCCATTACCGAAATATAATATGGTACTTTTTCATAAGGGACAACTCCAATAAAATGAACCAAGTGGACATAGTTCCCTTTTGATGCTATACTTTGAAGCTTTTGTTTCAATACGCCATCTCCTACAATTAACAATTTTATCTTTTTTTGATTTTTTCTCAAAAGTGCTTCAAACACCTCAAAAGTTTCTTCAATCTCCATTTGGGCCGTCAATCTACCTATCCAACCTATAACAAATTCATCATCGGCTATTCCGATTTTTTTCCGAAGAGCAGTATCCTTCTTTGGACTAAAAAGCTCATGATCAACAGCTTTCATTAGCGAAAATTGTTCAGAAATTGACTTTTTTGCACCTAATTTTTCTACCATTAGTTTATTTATAAAAAAGTAACCAAAGTATTTTTTTGGTATTCTATACAAAAAATTAAATAGTCGAGAGCCAAAATATGAACCCTCTTGCTTCCTCAGGTCTCCTCCTATAAATCTAACTACTTTAATTCCATAAAACCGAGAAACAAAAACAGAAATAATAAATGTATAAAAGCCATTACAACCAATCACATCAATCTTTTTTCTTTTCGCTATCGAGGCCAATAATCGTACAAGACCAATTAGTTTGAAAAGGCTCATCAAATTTTTATTGAATCCAATCGGCCTTTTATCTATTCTCTCAATGCTTTTAGAAATTTCATTATAGTTGTCATACATCTCAGTTTTTTCATTGATATAAACTGTATGCAACTCTATTTTCTGTTTATCAAAATTCTTAAAAACATTGTAAAAAAAAGATTGTTGACCTCCAAAGTTAACCCCCTCAATGAAGTATAAAAAGCGTACTGGTTTCTTTTTTACTTCCATAATTAATTGCTTCCAAACACTTTAGCTGGGTTCCCAAAACACTTTTTATTTGACTCAATATTTTTTATAACAATAGATCCCATTCCTACGGAACAATTCTCTCCAATGGTCAATCCGTCTGCAACGTTCACTCCAGTCCAAATTTCTGTGTAATCACCAATTACCGAGCTACCTGCTATTGAAGTCTGTGCAGCAATATAAACACCTTGACCAACTTTTACGTTATGTCCAATATGAACAAGGTTATCAATTTTGGCCCCTTTTCTAATAATGGTAGGTCCAAGCGCTCCATTATCTACACAAGTGTTAGCTCCTAACTCTACATCATCTTCAATAATAATTCCACCTATATGTGGAAACTGTATGGCCTTTTTATCATTATCTCTATTATATCCATAGCCATCTGCCCCGAGGACACAACCTGCTTGTACAATTACATTACCTCCAATCTTAACATTGTCTCCGATCCAAACATTACCCATAATTTGGCTATTATCACCAATCTCTACTTTTCCTATAATACTATTTGGCCCAATATAAACTCCTTTTCCTATTTTCGCAGCTCCATCAATAATTGCTTTATCTGACAAAGCAGGTATCGGTCTATGGACAAAGAATTTGTTTGAGATAAGACTAAAACATACTTTTGGGTTTTGAACAATTAAAATATTTTGATTTTGATTTCTATGTATTAAAAGTTCCTCATCACCAATAATTAACCCCGCCGAACAATTCGAAAGGAGTTCAGCCTTATCAGTTCTGTTTTTATCAATGAAGGTCAGTTGAGTTTTACCCGCAATTCCTGTCATATCAATCCCATCAATACCAATAGATTTGTCATTACCCTTAAGGTAATAAGTTTCGCTCAAAACTTCTACCAAATCTTCATATGTATACTTTTTATTCATATATGTGTCTTATGTAATATGTATCTGGATGAATCAATAAATGGATTAATTGATGATTATCTGTCAAGTGTTCAGTAGGACTTCTTCTATCATTCTCTACCAACGTTCCTTTATTATAACATTTCCATTGCGTCCATTCTGAGTCTGATATATAAAAAGCTTCTTGAAACAAATTGTACTCAGATTCTTTATCATAGCCCTCATATAATAAACTATAGTCTTTAGGTTTCTTATCTTTCCAAAAGTCTAAATTATTAAAACCTGTATTACCTCCATGGGATGCTACACTTTTAACCTGGTAATTAAACATATTTCCCAAAACTTTTAAATCTCTTATTAAGCAGTCTTCTGCTTCTTCTTCCCAAATAATTGATTGATCAATAATCTCAGTATGATACCCTAATTCATGACCCGAATTAAGTAACCTCTTTAATACTCGATAGCTTTCAAATGAAAATGGATTATATTCTGGTGCATGTAATCTCACGAAAAAGGTTCCTTTAATATTTAATCTATCAAAAATATCTAAGATGTTAATCACTTTTTTTACTGAAAAATCAATATCTATTCTGTTTACAACAACTTTAGCTGGAAGATTTTCTTTTATTCTTACATATTCTTCACACGTAATTATTTGATATCCTTTATCAAGTATTGCTCTAAATTCATTTTCTAAATTGCCCCAAGTAAAACTATATTTCTCCATACTTTTTTTTAACGCCTCAGAATATAATTACCCACACATTTGAGAACACAAGGTTTCTATTAAATAATTATTTTGTTTTTGTAAGTTTCCATACATCAGATTCCATATTGTTCCCAGCAATAACAAAAAGAGAATTGTTGTGAATAAAAACACTGGAAGCATGTCTTTCCTTCCATGGTGTATTCGGTAGTTCTTGATAATTAATTCCGTCTTTTGAGAACCAAACATCATTTCTATTTTGAATTCTTGTTATATAATTACCATAATAGATCAATAAAGCAATTATTGAAATAAAAAAAATACTTAATAAAAAAAAATGTTTTGTATATTTATTCACTCTTCAAATTTTAGTATTTGACTTAATATATCTCTCTGCGGAAAATTAACCAAAACTCCCATTCCTTCATTTTGATAAACTACCATACTTCCTAAACTAACAGCGGAAGCACATCCTTGTTTTACTGCTTTTTTAATATCTTCTATTGAAGATGCACCTCCGTTAGCAATAACAGGTATGCTTACAGTATTTGAAATTTTTTCTATAATATTTATGTCAAACCCCGTCCAAGTTCCTTCTTGATGAATAGCTGTTAATAATATTTCTCCAGCACCTAGTCGCTCTAGCTCTTGTGCCCAGGTTACTGGATCTACTTTTTGTTTTTTTGTGCCAGAATTAGAAAACACTTGATATTTTCCAAACATATTCTTTTTAACATCTATAGATGCAACTATTGCCTGATTTCCAAAATGTTCAGCTAGTTCTGTAATAAAAAGGGGATTGGTAAAAGCCGCCGAATTAATAACAACTTTTTCTATACCTATTTGAAAAATCTTCTTAGCATCTTCAAAATTACAAACTCCTCCTCCATAAGCCAATGGCATAAAACATTCATTGGCTAATTCTGCTAAAATTTTAAAATCTGGTTTTTTATTATTATTGGTTGCCGATATATCTAAAAGCGTTAATTCATCTACTTCAAGTTCATTAAAAATTCGAGCTGTATTCAGAGGGTCTCCAATATAAGAAGCATTTTTAAAATTCACTGTTTTTACTAAACTATCGTCCTTTAGTAATAAACATGGAATGATTCTTGTTTGTAGCATAAATTAAATTTTTGAAAAATTCTCGAGTAATTTCATTCCAAATTTATGACTCTTTTCTGGGTGAAATTGAGCTCCATAAACATTTTCATGTTGTATTCCGGAATCAAACCCCAATCCATAATTCGATTTCATGATAGAATTCACTTGATTTTCAACCTCTACATAATACGAATGAACAAAGTAGAACCTTGATTCTTGAATAAACCCCTCAGTTAACTTACTCTTAGTCGATTTATGAACCAAATTCCATCCCATGTGTGGAACCTTCATTTTTTTATCTTGAAAAGAAAATTTCTTAGCAGATGCATTAATATATCCTAGCCCTTTTTCTATACCTTCCTCGCTAGCATTTGTCAACAACTGCATTCCTAAACAAATTCCCAATATTGGAGTTTCCTCAACCAAAACCTTTTGATTTAATACTTCTTTAATCCCAGAAGTATTAATTCTTTGCATGGCTTTATCAAAAGAGCCAACTCCTGGAAGTAGCAACTTTTTTGCAGATTTTATTTCTTCTAAGTCCGATGTTATTATAGATGCTACTCCAATTTTCTTAAACATATTGGAGACCGAACCTAAATTACCCATACCGTAATCTACTATTGTAATCATTATTTATTATTTTTTGAAGGAAAACAATATTTTAAATAAAAGCTCATAGGAACTAAATTAGCTTTTGCTAAAGAAAAAAACAAAGGTCTTAAACGTTCAAAGCGCTTTTTATAAGTCGGGAACTGATACCAAGACTTGGGGGTATTATTCATTAAGTTTTGAAATTCCTCATCAGTTAACGAAAGTCTTTTCTTAAAGTACTCCAATAAATCAGCTTCTAAATGAGGCTCTGTGTTATATTCTTTCCATGCTTCTACTCTATCCATCTTACCCATTCTAACCTTTGCTGAAAGTGTGTTATTTCTATAGTCTGTGTTAAATTTTTTAGGCATATAATAACTATGAAAAAATGCAGTCATTCTATTTTCTAAATGATGACCTCCGTAATATTTCCAATCGTATTCTTTTTCTAAAAAAGCACGTGCTTCTTCTTTATTATAATCTATATACCAAAATGGTCTAATTTTTTTAATTCGCTTAAAAACCGTCCAATATATAAACCTTGAAAAGGTCATTAAAGGATAGGTCTTCATAGGAAGCTTACCGTATTTTTTATGAATAGATTTAATATACTTTCCATCAAAATAATTTCTTCCAACAGGTGTAATTCCTTCTGTAATAAAAGAATGCCCTTCAAAAACATACTTAACACCATATTTAGATGCCGCTCTATACATAGTTTCAGCTAATGCTAAATCTGTCGATGCTTCAATTTCTGCTACGCTTGCAGTAAAGAAAGCTTTAAAAATATCATCTGCTTCTTTATTATCCGTTACATGTGTATACAAATCTACATTTAATGCAGAAAGTACTTTTCTAATATTTTCAGTGGCAATAGCACTATTCCATGTATTATCATAATGTACAGCTAATGGTCGTAAGCCCCATTTTAATGCCAAAAAAAGCATGAAAGAGGAATCTGTACCTCCACTCACTCCAACGACACAATCATATTTTTTACCTTTTCCTGCTTTTTTTACATCTTCAACAATTGCTTTTAGATTATTGTCTCCTTTGGAGGTTCCTGTGCCATATTTTAACTCTAACTCGTCTATTTGTTTACAATAATTACATTCTCCTTTATTATCAAAGGAAATTGCATTTACTCTTTCATCATAAATACATCTTGTACATATCTGTACTGATGCTTTTTCTATATTTGGTTCTAATTTAATCATTTTAAAGATTGTTTTAAGGATTCTCTTCTATAATATTTGCATCCCAAATGGTGATTTTTTTATTATTTAAAATAGTATAAGCCCCAGGATACGGTTTCGTTTGTGCTCGTATAAAGTTTTTTATTCTCTCGACATCCCATGACCAATCAATTAATCCGTCCTCAGGGCTTCGTTGAGGATATATTTCTATTTTTGTTTTGTCCTGTGGATTAAATTGAATATTAGGGGAAATTAGCACCTCTTCTAATATATTTATAGATGAAATAGTTGCCTTTTCATAAACTTCTTTTATTGTGTCTTGCTCTAAAATAGGAAAGCTTTTCTGAGAAATAATATCCCCATCATCAACTCCTGACTCCATTCTAAATAGTGTAACTCCTGTTTCTTTTTCACCTTTAATAATAGACCAAACTAATGGTGCTCCACCAGCGTATTTTGGCAACAAAGAAGCGTGAATCCCCCAAGCTCCATATTTTGGGATATCTCTAATAGATTTAGGCACCATATAATACCATCCTAAAACGAGAATAACATCAGGTTTAAGCTTCATTATTTCGTGAGAATAATCTGAAGTTTTTTTTCCGGAAACTGAGTCTACTTCATAATGTGAGATGTTATTTTCTTTTGCAATAAGTTTAATATCTGCAAAATTTGTGTTTTTTACCTTTTCATCGCTATACGAAATATTAAATTCTTCTGGTATTGAAAAAACACCAACAATTGAATGTTTTTTCTGCAATAAGTTTTTTAGTAAATGTTCACTAAATTTTGTGCAACCAAAAAAAACTATTCTCATACTCACTAAACTTTTTCTCCATTAATAAATATTTTACACCACCATTCAAAATTCATAAAAGACCAAATCAATAAACGATGATTTATTCCTTCTTCTATATGCTCTTTGATGATTTTGTTGATATAATCTTTATTTATATACTTAGTACTAACCGTATTATCATTTAACAATAATTCTTTAACATACTCGGCATTTTCTCCTCTATACCAACTTTCATCAGGTGCTGAGAATCCTTGTTTTTTTCTGTTTATAATTTTCTCAGGAATAAAGTCTGACATAGCTTTTCTTAGTACATTCTTACCATCATCAAATTCCCGATAAGAAGTGGTTTTTTTCTTCTCTGCTGTTTCATTTTCATCAATTTTGGAAATTTCTTTTGTAAGATTACCTAGCTTATGCTTCACAGGAACCTTCATGGCAAAATCTACCAAATCATTATCCATAAAAGGAAAACGTTCCTCTAAGCCATGTGCCATTGCTAATTTATCTCCTACCAAAAAAAGTCCTGGTAAAAAAGTTTTTATTTCAAAATACAAAGAATTATTTATATGCTCTTCTGGAGTATCGTATTTTAATTTATCATTAAAAGTAAACACACGTTCAAAAACTTTTCGTGGTTCATCTATATCTATATTATCAAAAACTTCTTTTGTAAACAAATCTTGTTTCTCAGTATCAGGCACCAATCGCTGCCAAAAATCATAGTATTGACCAAAAAAATCTTTTTGATTTAAAGAATCAAAAACTTTATAATAACGCCACGGATATCCTCCGAATAACTCGTCTCCTCCAGTCCCTTGTAAACAAACTTTCACAAACTTTGAAGCTAAACGTGATATATAATAATTTGGATACGACATGCCGACTCTCAAATCTTCTAAATGATAAACTAACTTGGGCAAAGACCATCTAATATCACCAGCATTCATAACCTGTTCAAAGTGTTCTGTTTTGAAATGGTTAGCCATTAACTCTGCATCTCTACGCTCATCAAAATTTGCTTCTCTGCCCGTAACTTCACTCATGTCAAAACCACATGTAAAAGTAGGTAATCTATCTACATGTTTAGATGCTATTGATGTAATTGAACCTGAATCCATTCCTCCAGATAAATATGAGCCGATTGGCACATCGGCAATCATTTGACGAGTTACAGCTTGCTCAAAAAGACGTTTTGTTTCACTTTGAGCAAATTCAAAAGACATAGATTCGTCTGTTTTTGTAAAATCGTAATCCCACCAAGAATTATGTTCTATAAAAGAACTTTCATTATTTATTTTTATTGTATTTGCTGGTGGTAACATTGTTACTCCTTTAAATAAAGTGTTAAAAGAAAAAACATTTTGAAATGTAAAGTACTCATTTAAGGCTTTTAAATCTACATCGATTTTATAATCTGGATGCTCAATAATAGCTTTAATTTCACTGGAAAAACAAATATTTTTTCCATTAAACCAATAATACAAAGGTTTAATACCAAAACGATCTCGACTTAAGTATAATTCTTTATTTTGATTATCCCATGCGCCAATTGCAAACATTCCATTTAGGCGTTCAAAAAAAGAAATTCCATACTCATCTAAACCTTCACAAATTACCTCAGTATCTGATTCAGAATTAAAAATATGACCCTTAGCTTTCAGTTCTTGCTTAAGCTCTGAAAAATTATATATACAACCATTAAACACAATAGTCCATCTATTATTTTTAGAATTCATTGGTTGAGCACCTTTTTTGGAAACATCTAATATTGCTAACCTATTATGGGCTAAACCAATATTATCCTTTAAAAAATAACCCTGACCATCCGGGCCTCTATGAGCTATCTTATTAGACATAGATTTTAGGACACTCCTATTGACTGTCTGATTATTTAAATTAAATACTCCAACTATTCCACACATATTATAAACAAGCTTTTAATTCTTTAATAACACATTCCTGCAATTCAGGTGTTAAATCATTATACAATGGTAGTGCTAATGCGTGTTCATA
>MDSY01073953.1_pt1 | contig 26309 bp, 29 predicted proteins | sample 811131 | NCBI WGS metagenome assembly MDSY01 (sample SAMN05326643, study PRJNA326480) | marine metagenome | isolation source: seawater | place: Atlantic Ocean: South West | collected 2010
CTAAAAACCATACTTTTAAACCATTAAAATCTACATGGTCTGATCCAACAAAAGCAGGTGGTTATGGGTGGGGTCAGACATCTCATTTGTTAGGTGCTATTTTTAAGTTAGTCAACGTAACTCCAAACAAATTATTTTGTATGCATTTAAATTCTCCAACAAAGGTAGATTACACAAACGCAGTATCAATGAATTTTAAAGAGGGTATAACTGCATCAATTTCAGGATGTGCTTATTTACCAAAAAATAAAGAAGAACATATAGAAATTAAAATTCATGGATCGAAAGGCGCTCTTTTTTTAGATATTGAACCTTATAGAGAGAGATTAACGCTCAAAATAGAAGGTGAAAATATTGAGTATAATATGAAGGGTGAAGGAGCCCTTACTTACTCAACAAATCCAGCTATTGATGCTTTAGTAAGTGCTTGTAGAGGTAAGATTATTGACCATGGAAGTGATGAAACTAATGGTTATAAAACAGTTCAAGTTTTAGAAGCAATGTATAAATCTATGAAATCAGGAAAAGTAGAAAAAGTTATTTAATGCTTTAAAGCACCCATTGTCATACCTGCAATAAACCACCTTTGAAAAACAGCAAAAATTATCATTACTGGAATTATCGTTATCATTACAGAAGCGCTATAAGTACCAATATTTACATGATATCTACTTGTTCCAATTTTCGCCAGCCCTACAGGAACTGTATGAATTGTTGAATCTTGCATAAATATCATTGCATAAACAAATTCATTCCACGTATCTAAAAAAAGTAAAATAATGCAAGTTGCAATGGCAGGTTTTGCCAATGGCAATAATATTTTTATTAATAATTGTAAATCCGAAGCCCCATCCACAGTTCCAGCTTCTGTTAATTCACCGGGTATTTGTTCATAAAACATACGCAATATCAAAATACCAATAGGTATTAAAAAACCTGCGTAAGCTAGAATAACAGCAGAATAAGTATTAATTATTCCTAAATAAATAAATATATAAAAAAGAGGTATAAGAAGTACTTGGGCTGGCATAGCAACACTTGCTATCATAATGTTATACAAACCTTCCTTAAAAGGAAATCGAAGATGGCTAAATGCAAAAGCAGAGAATATTGATAAAATTATAATAAGTGAAACTGATAAAGATGTTACAATTGCGCTATTTAAAAACATTCTTGGAAATGAAACTTTAAGTCTTTGTTCTGCATTTACAAAAGCATCAATGTAATTTTGAAATGAAAATTCATAAGGTATTAAGAAAAATCTTGCACTGTATACTGTATCAGGAGATCTTACTGATAATGATAATGTATATAGTAGTGGAAAAATAATTATAATTATAAAAAATAACACTACTATTCTGGTTACTATATAAAATATAGGACTTCTTTTAAATGTTGCTCCATAGTTATTTTTTTTTAATTCTTCCATTTTTAATTACTTTTCCATTTTTTTATTGATAATTATTCTAACTATCGCAATTGTTAAAATACATGCAAATATTACAAATGCAACTGAAGCACCTACACCCATTTTATTTGGCCCACCAGCTGCAAAAGAATAATAATAGAGATAAGAAGCAAGCACTTCTGAATAATGAGCTGGCCCCCCTCTTGTTAGAACATACACAATATCAAATGCTCTAAATCCACCAATTAAATTCAAAATCATATTTAAAATTGTTGTTGGCCATAAAAGAGGAATCACTACAGAAAAAATTTTCTGTGACCAATTGGCACCATCTATATCTGATGCCTCTAATAATTCAATATTCATACTTTGAAGTCCAGCATAATATATAACAAGATTATAACCAATCCATTGCCATGTATTGACGGTAATTATTAACCACATAACTAAACTTACTGAAGATAACCATGAATAATCTAAACCTAAAATTGAATTTAAAACACCATCTTGTTCTAAAATTTTTTTCCATACAAGTCCCACTGAAACTGGAGCAAGAACACAAGGAAAAAATATTATTGATCTTACTAGTACTGAAAACTTAAAATTTCCAAAGAAAATAAAAATAGATAAAATTAAAGCTATACCAGTTTGAATAAAAACAGCTCCAAATACAAATAAAAATGTATTTTTTAAAGCTATCCAAAAATACTTATCTTCATAAATTTTTATAAAATTATCTATTCCTACAAACTTTTTAAAAAGATTAGTTTCAAAGCCTGTAAAATCGAAAAAACTTAAAATTAAAGATGTTAATCCAGGAATTACATTAAAAATAAGAAAAATAAAAACAGCAGGTAATAAATAAATTAATGTTCTGAAATGAAAAGTTTTATAAATCATTAATGAAGAGATTAGGGGTAAGAATACCCCTAATCATTATAAAAAGTTAACCGCTAAATCCAGTTTCTTTATTCATTTTTGCAACAACTTCATCAATTGTTGTAACTCCAAGGAATATTTCCATGATTCCATCATAAAGATGTTTCATAGGCTCAGCTTGAGAGTAATAAATATTAGTATTTCTACCCTCAGTTGCTAACATTTTGATTCCTTCATTAAATAATAAATTTGGAGAAGCAGCAAGTGCGTCCATATCTACAGCTGCTAAATTAGCAGGTATTTGTCCATATCCTGCAAATGTTTCAGAAGCCCACGGACTATTAGTTAATTTAACAAACTCCAATGCTAAATCCAGATTAGCTGAATTTGCATTTACTCCAAGATTTGTACCAGTTGCTTTGTTATAAACCATTGGTGAGTCTGCAGATAATTTTGGATAAGACATCATAGTAATACCAAGACTGTCAGCAGTATTATAATCTGCTGGTGCAGATGAAATAAACCAGTCACCATTACAATAGATACCTACTCCTTCACGATCAAGCCATTTACCCCAAGCTTGAACTTGATAATCCATACTTAGAGAATCTGCTCTCCAAACACCATTATCATGAAGAGTTTTATAAGCTTGTAATGCATCTCTAAACATTGGTTGATCCCAAGTAATTTTCCCATCATAAGCAAGGCCTAAGACATCAGTAGGATAATCATCATTTTGTTGATTAACAAAGTTAGCGAAACCATCTAAAACACACCATGATTCAACAGGTCCAAACATCAGACCATCTAAACCTTTTGCTTTAGCTGCTTTCCCAATAGCTACCCATTCATCAACAGTATAAGAATCTCCAAAAGCTGGTAATTCAAATCCAAGATCAGCAATCATATCATTGTAAACCCAAATTTCTTCAGTAAAAGCATCTTGAGGCGCCATATAAAGATTACCATTTCTTCCTAATTCAGGAATGTTGATATTATTTCCAAGCCAGCCCTTCCATTCTGAATCAGCTAATTCTGATAAGTTAGCTAAGTGACCAGCGTTAACAACTTCATCAACATCAGGTCCTGGATAAACTGCAAAAACATCAGGTCCTTGGCCTGAAGACAGTGCAGGCTTAAGATATTCATTATATGTTGAAACTGTGTACTGAGTGTACTCAACTTTTACACCAGGATTGTCAGCTTCAAATTTTGCAATAAAATCAGCATAAGCATTTGTAATACCACCAACTCCTGATTGCCAATCTACAACACTTATTACTGTGTCTGCTTTAGTAAAATTTGCATAACCTAAAGTTATCAATAAAGCTGAGACAAATAATTTAGTAAAATTTTTAATCATTAATCCTCCTATTTATTTATATTTTATATAAAATAGATTGTATAATGGCTAAAAAAATAAATTATTCAAATATAAAATTAATTTTAAAATTAAAGTAATTGAAATAAGCTAAAAATTAGGTAAATTCTTTATTTAATGAACAAAAAATACATCATTTCTGACATTAAAGTTTCAATAGTTAAAACTCAAAGTGCTGGAGCTGACTATACTGATCATGCTGCTGGACATTGGATCAATGATACTATTATTGCTAATCCAATGTCGGTTTATAATACTTATCAACATTCCCGCTCAGCTTGGGGAATGGATGTGCTTAAAGGTATTTTTATAGAAGTTACCACTGAAAGTGGTCATCAAGGGTATGCTACAGCGTATGGAGGATATATTTCTAGTTGGATTATAAAAAATCATTTAAATCGATTTTTAGTTGGTGCAGATGCAAGAGATTTAAACCTTCTATATGATCAAATGTACAGAGCTGCAATTCCTTACTCTGGTCAGAACGGAGTAGTAATTAATACAATCGCTGGAATTGATTTAGCTTTATGGGATCTGATAGGTAAGGTTAGAGAAGAACCAGTTTACAAAATGATTGGTGGCAAGGTACGTGACAAGCTTCAAACATATGTCACGGGACCTGAAGCAAAACTTGCTCAGGATTGGGGTCATGTGGGATCTAAAATTCCTTTACCTTATGGACCAGGAGATGGAATTAAAGGTCTTAAGAAAAATCAGGAATATATAATGGAAACTAGAAAACAAGTTGGTCCTGATTATAGACTTATGATTGATTGTTACATGTCACTTGATGTTCCCTACGCAATTGATTTAGCTAATGCAGTAAGAGAAGCAAATTTGTTTTGGATTGAAGAGGCTCTCCCTCCTCATGATCTTGAAAGTCACAAGTTAATTAAAGAAGCTTGCCCTTGGCAAAAATGGGCAACAGGTGAGCATACTAATTCACGCTATGGTTTTAGAAACATAATAAGAGATAGGTCTGTAGATATCTTACAACCAGACTTAACTTTATGTGGAATGACTGAGACACTTAGGATTGCTGCTATGGCATCTGCCTACGATATGATTGTTATTCCTCATTGTAGTGGAGTTTATGCTTATAACTTTGGCATTTCATCTACTCTTACACCTTTTAATGAATTTATAAATTTGCATCCCAAAGCAACTGAAGTTGTACCTATTTTTGGTAAGATGTTTACCAATGAACCTGTTCCAGTAAATGGAGAAGTTACTCTAACAGACTTGCCAGGTTTTGGAGCTGAACTTAACAAAGAAGTAGAACTTGAAGAAATATAAATTTTAGGTTAATTTTTTTAGAGTGAATTCCAAAGATATTTTATTTTACAAAAAAAATGGTTATTTAGTTAAGCCAAATTTAATAAGTAAAAATTTTATTCAAAAAATAAATAATGAAATAAAAAAATTGAAAAGATTGAAAAATCATAAATATTTTGAATATAAAAAAATAAAAAACAAAAAATATATTTTAAGATTACAAGACCCACATCTTAGGCATAGTTTATTTTTGAACTTATCAAAAAATAATAAAATAATAAAAATAGCTGCTAGCTTAATGGGAGGAACAGCAAGATTTCATCATAGTAAATTAAATTTTAAATTACCTTCTAAATTAGGAGGCGTTATACATTGGCATCAAGATTGGTCTTTTTATCCTCATACTAATGATGATTTATTGGCCGTAGGCATATATCTTGAAGATTGTTTTGAAAATAATGGTCCTCTAAAAGTGATTCCAGGTTCTCATAAAGGCAAACTATATAATCATCATCATAAAGGCAACTTTATAGGCAAAATTAAAGAAAAAATTAATATTAGTAATGCTGTTTCTTTAAAAGGAGCTGCAGGTACAGTAACTTTCCACCATGTTAGAACGCTACATGCTTCGGGATTAAACTTTACAGAAAATTCAAGACCTTTATTATTATTTGGCTATGCTGCTGTCGATGCATGGCCTTTAACTTATGATAAAGGAAGTTCAGCAGATCCAAATAATAATTTATCAAAATATGATATGTTAATTCTTAAAGGTAAAAAAACATTAAAGCCTAGAATTACTAAGACACCTATAATAATTCCTTTGCCAAGAAAGTCAGACTCCATATATGATCTTCAAAAAAGTAAATTAAAGTAAATTAAATTAAAACTATAATTTTTTTGCTGTTGAAACTAGTATTTTAATTTTGTTATTCACTATATCAATTGGAACATGGCCAAATCCACATTCACTTGTAAGCAATATTTTTTCTTTTGGAAAATATTCTAAAGCTGGTTGAATTGCTTTGATTATATCTTCTTCTGTTTCTATATTATCTATACGTTGATCTATAACCCCTAAAGATATTTTGCCATTAAAATTCCAGTCATTAAAAACATCTAACATGTTGTAATGAAGACTGCAGTGTTCCAAATGAATTTCATTTACCTTTAATATTTTAAATGCCTCAATCATATCAGTGTATCTACCAAAGAAACCTCTTTTGCGATGAGCATTCCCCCCACACACATGCAAGTTAAAGTCAACATTAGGAAATTTTTCAATTATTTCATTTAATATTTTAGCAGCCCATAATGTTTCTTGAACATTTTCAGTCCAAACAGGTTCATCAATTTGAATGTAATCACAACCTTCATTCACTACTTTTTCTATTTCTTCAGTTATGACCGCAGCATAGGCTTTTGCAAGATCTCTATCACTTGGATAAAGATCAATCCTTTCATTTACACTAAATCTTGCAAGCATATGCGGACCTGTAATTGTTTGTTTCACTCTTATGTTGGAAGGGGTATTATCTCTCGCAACACGCCATTTTTTTGCCAATCCTGTTTTAAGATTTTTTATTTCATTTTTAATTACAGCACACTCTATTCCAAAACCCTTAGTTCCATGGGTCTTACTTAAATCAACACCTTCCGTTGACCCCCCTAAAGTAAAATTTTTACGAATTTTATTTATAGCATCAACGCCGTCTAATCGTAATTGGTAAAACCAATACATATTTTCTCGATATCCCTCACCGTCAGTAATTATATCTAAACCAAGATCAGATTGTTCTTTAACAGCCCATTTTATCATTTCCAGTGCTTCTTCTTCTGAAACACTTGGTTTTCGAAGTGTATCTTTTTGAACTTCTTTTCTTGGATAACTACCAGTAACAGTTGTTAAATAACTCATAATTTTTTTTAATTATTTTCTCTTACATCATTTATAAGACACTCAACACCTTCTTCAAATGATCTTGGATTAAAGTCTATTTCTTTTCTAATTCTTTCATCATTTTGGTCATCTATTAGAGGTGTGGATTGTATACTTTCATCAAAATATATTTCAGCACTTGGAATTATTTTTTTAACAGTTGATTCTAATTGATGACCATCTAAAGTTTCAGCACCTGTGTTAAAACAAGAATAATTTAATTTTTCTTTTAATGCCAATCGAACTAGTTGTTCTGCACAGTCATCAACATAAATCCAATTGTCTTTATTTTTTTTTGAGAAAGGCATATGTGCTGCTTGTCCTAATGCAGGTTTCGCAGCAAAATCTTCTGCCCAATTTATAGAAGTATTTTGTCTACCATATCCAAATACAACAGATGGCCTTGTATACGCTATACTGCACCCGTATTTTTTTATATATTTTTCAGCCATAAATTCATTTAATAGTTTCATAACGCCATAAGTAAAATAATGATTATCAATTCCTGTATAATCAGTTTCTTTTATTTTTTTATTTCCAAAAACAGATTGCTTAGCCCCATAGACGGTTTCACTGCTTGCAAATACTAGCCTTCTAACTTTGTATTTAACAATCATTTCAAAAATCGAAGTTGTACCAACAATATTAATTTTGCTCGCTAACAGTGGATTTTCTTCACAAACAGTTCCAATTCCATAAGCAAGATTTATTACGCAATCAAAAGTGTATTTTGAAAAAAGATTTTCAATATTATCATGATTAGTAATATCAAGTTTTTCAAAGGTTAATAGATTATTATTTAATCCTAAATTGGTATATTTATCTTCAATTTTAGATTTATTTTTACCAAAATCTAAATCTGCAGCAACAATAGGCAATTTTCTTTTGCCTAAATTCAAAACAACTCTACTTCCAATAAAGCCAGTTGCTCCTGTTACCAAAACTGTCATACTAAAATGTTAAACTTATATCGTTATTATTGGTTGATATCATAGTATTAATTTTTTCTTTGTATGGAAATTTTTTTATTAAATCTTTATCAAATTTTACTCCTAATCCATAACAATTAGGTTTTTCTACATAACCATTTTTAATATTTATTTTTTTGTTTTTAAATAAATAATTATTAATTGGATGATCCATAAAACAATATTCTGTAAAAGCTGAATTTGGTATTGTTAAGCCAAAATGAATACCAGCCATTATACTTATAGCGCTACCCCAAGAATGTATCGCAATAGGTTTATTATTTATATAGGCTAAATCAGCAATTCTTCTACCTTCAGTAAATCCTGAAGTAGCAATATCAAATTGCAAAACATCAAAAACTGATGAATCTAAATAAGGTTTAAAAGCTCTTGCTGTAGGTATGCTTTCCGCACCTGCTATATTTAAAGTAGTTGATTTTTTAATTTCTTTATACCCTTGTAAATTTTCAACTCTGCAAGGTTCTTCAAAAAATAATATATTAAATTTTTCTAACTCTTTAGCTAAGTTGATTGAAACTTTTGTAGCCCATGGATTAGCAGCCGATCCTTGAACAGCATCAACAATTAGATCCATTTTATCATTAAATTCTTTTTTAAATTTTGCGACTATATTGATAAGTGTGTTGGGATTAACAACTCTCATTTTATATGCTCTAAAACCAAGTTTAAATGCTTTTTTTGCATCTTTAATTAATTCATTACTTGATTCAAAAAGTCCGTTACTTGCATATATTCTAATTTTTTCTTTATTGATCCCTCCAAGAAGTTGATAAACTGGTTGTTTTAGTTTTTTACCTAGAAGATCATACATAGCAATATTGATTCCACCCATAACACCAATGCCAATTCCTTCTCTATTCCAGAAAACGCTTGATCCATACATTTTTTCCCAAGCATGGTTGATATTTTCTACATCAGTTTCTTTTAATAAATCTCTAAAATGTTCTACTAAACCAATAATTGGTTTATGAGTAAATTGACCATGTGTAACCTCACCCAATCCATAGTCTCCTTTGTTATCAGTAACTTTGATAACTGGGACAATCATATTTTCTACTACACCAGCACTATACTTATAATTTAATTTTTTAGGAAAATTATATTCAAGAAAAAAAACTTCAATATTTTTAATTTTAGCCATTTGTTATTTATTAGATGTTGATTATTCCATGTAGAATATTTCGTCCATCATTACCCAAGAGTTATTATTTTCATTATTTGGAAAAGGACTAAAACATTCAATCATTAAATCTGTCCATTTTTTAACAATAGGAATTTTTCCCATCTCAGCCATATCTTGATCAAAGTTATCACCATCATATTCTAGATATCCAAACATAAAATCTTCTTTTAAATAGATGCTGTAATTTTTAACTTTTATTTTTTTTAATTCATTAAGAATTTCAGGCCAAACATTTGCATGATTTTTAATATAAAATTCTCTTTTTTCATCTTTTAACCTAACAGCCATTGCATATCGTTTTGTTGTCATATCTTTCCTCTTTAGCGATATTAATATATTTATATATAAATATTATCTTCATATTTAAAAATTACTATATTTTTCCTTTTAAATTTATTGATACGGTGTAATATCTATCAAAAATTGGAGGAAAATATGAAATTTTTAAAAAGCATTTTAGTAGTAATATCTATCTTAGCTTTTCCATTTAGTACATTTGCCGTTGATACAAGTTTTCCTAACGATAAAGTTACTATGTGGGGGGACTTTAGTGGAATTACATTAGATGTTAAGCTTATTGGTGGAGCACCTTACGATCCACTTTATCAAGAAATGATTCCTGTTTGGGAAGAAAAAACAGGCGGTAAGGTTAAGATTTTATCAAAGAAAAGTCACTTTGAATTAGATAAAGAAATAAAACAAGACATTGCTGCTGGCAATATAAGTTATTGTGTTGTTTCTAATCATACTAGTTTTGCTACTCAATATGGAGACATATATAGAGATTTAAATGGTATTGTGCCCGGTGATTATTTAGCAGAGTTCGTACCACTTGTTTTAGATCACTCGACAGTTGAGGGTCGTTTAGTTCAACTACCACAACACAGTGATGTCAGTAATCTTTGGTATATCAAAAGTCTTTATGAAAATGATGCAAACAAAAGTAGTTTTAAATCTGAGTACGGCTATGATTTAACACCTCCAGAAACACTTGAGCAATGGAAAGATCAAGCTATCTTTTTTTCTAATCCACCAAATTTTTTTGGAACACAATATGTTGGAAAAGAAGAGGCTATTACAGGTCGTTTTTATGAGTTAGTGATTGCTGAGGGTGGCGCTTTGTTTGATGATGAATGGCGACCAACGTTTAATGATGAAGCAGGCCAACGAGCTTTACAATGGTTTGTAGATCTATACGATTCAAAAGCTGTGCCTGCGGGAGTACTAAATTATCTTTGGGATGAAACAGGCTTAGGATTTGCTAGTGGTACTGTTGCTCTAAACCTTGATTGGGGTGGATGGGGCGCATATTTTAATAGTGCAGATTCAAAAATTGGAGGAGATGTTGGACTTGTTAGATTTCCTAAAGGATCAAGTGGAAAAAGAGGCGGCTGGTCTGGCTCACACACATATTCAATCTTAAATGGTTGTCCTGAAGAAAATCTAGAAGCAGCAGCTTCTTTGATATGGATATTAACAAATCATGAAGCTCAAATGCATGAAGCTAGAGGAGGAAAACTTCCTACAATGACTAGAGTATGGGATGATATTGCAAGTGAAATGGATTCAGCAGGAAATGAATTCATGAGCAATTTATTTTCTACATTTAAGGCTTCAATGGCTGAAGATGCGTTTACGCCTCCATTAATTCCTGAATGGATTCCTTTTTCAAACATTATCTTTCCTGAATTACAAGCAGCAATTGTAGGAGATAAAACTGTTAAAGAGGCGCTAGATGCAGCAGCTAAAGAAACAGACTATTTAATGCAAGACGCTGGTTATTACTAAGCATCTTTATTGACTACTCCTTAGTTTTTAAGGAGTAGTCAAAATAATCAAATATTATTTACTTATAAGCTGGTTAAATGAATAAAAAATTTCTTAGCAGCCCAATAATTTTACTTTTACCTTCTATATTGGCAATAGGTTTTGTAATAATAATTCCTTTGATATTTTCTTTTTATACAAGTTTTACTTCTTACAAATTAACACGACCCGATAGCTTATATAATTTTGTTGGATTGAGAAATTATGAGAGACTTATTGATAATTATAAATTTTGGTATGCATTTGGAAGAACAATTTTATTTTTAGCAATAGTTTTAAATTTAGAACTATTATTTGGCTTGGGTATAGCGCTTTTAATTAATAAGATAACTTGGGGTCAAAGAACTCTAAGAACAATAATGATGTTTCCAATGATGTTTTCACCAATTCTAGTTGGCTTTCAATGGAAATATATTTTTAATGATAACATTGGCTTACTAAATAATTTTTTATATCTCTTTGGTATTGAGACAGCTATACCATGGCTAATTGAAAAAAAACTAGCAATGGGATCTATAATGGCTGCTGAAATATGGGCTAATACTGCAATATTTTCCATATTATTATTAGCTGGTTTATTAGGTATACCAAGAGATCCTATTGAAGCAGCACGCGTTGATGGCTGCAATAGCTGGCAAGTATTTAAAAATATCACCCTACCTTTTTTAATGCCTTTTATATTTATAGCTCTAACAATACGCTCACTTGATGTTGGAAGAGCTTACGATATTGTGCATATTATGACTGGTGGAGGACCTGCAATGAGAACTGAATTACTTTGGACTATGATTGCAAGAATAGGTTATAAGGATGCTAATATGGGTTTTGCCAATGCAATGTCATATGTTTCAATAATTCTATCAATAGCTTTTACTTATTATTTTTTTACTAAGTTAGTTGCAGCTAGAAGAGAATTAGGTCAACAATAATGAAACAAATAAAAAAAATAGCTTTTTGGTTTTTAGTATTTTTTCTTTTAATGCTGGTTTGTTTACCTGGTATTTGGATTTTTGTAAGTGCATTTCGTCCTAATCCTGAAATATTAGCTAAGCCAGCAAATTGGATTCCAGATAGGTGGACAATTTATGAATTCACACAAATGTTTAGTATTGGCGGATATGTTTCTGTACCAGCCTTTAAATATTTGATGAATTCTATTATTATTTCTACCACAAGCACTATCATAGCAATAACCATAGGTATGATGGGGGGATATGCATTTGCAAGATATAATTTTAAAGGTAAAAATAAAATTTTTCTGAGCTTGATGCTTGCAAGAGCTGTCCCTGGAATTTCTCTAAGCTTACCTTTGTTTATTCTTTTTGCTAAATTGGGCATCATAAATACATCACTAGGAGTTATAATTGTTTATGTTGCAATGAACGTTCCATTTACAATTTGGTTAACAGATGGTTTTTTTAGACAAATACCAAAAGAAATGTCAGAAGTAGCAAGAACAGATGGATGTACCAGGTTTCAAGCTTTTTGGAATGTAGAATTACCTCTTGCAGGACCAGGAATTGGTGCTGCTGCAATTTTTGCTTTTTTATTATCATGGAATGAATATGCTTTGGCTTCAGTTTTAACTAGAACAGTTGATTCTAAAACATTGCCTATAGGCATGATGGATTATCTTGATGAATTTACAATTAATTGGGCAGGTATGTGTGCTATAGCTGTTGTGATGATTGTACCTGCTATTATATTAACTTTCATAGTTCAAAAACATCTAGTTTCTGGTTTAACTTTTGGAGGAGTTAAAGGATAAAATGGCAAAAGTAGAATTAAAAAATTTAACAAAAAAATATGGAGATGTTGTTGCAGTGCAAAATATGAATTTAAGCATTCCTCATAATGAATTTCTTGTTCTAGTTGGACCTTCCGGTTGTGGTAAATCAACTACTTTAAGAATGATAGCAGGTTTAGAAGAAATAACTGGTGGAGAAGTTTATATTGGAGACAATCTAGTTAATGATAAAGATCCAAAAGACAGGAATGTTTCAATGGTTTTTCAAAACTATGCCTTATATCCGCATATGACTGTTGAGGAAAATTTAGGTTTTAGTTTAAAAATTGCTAAAGTTGAGAAAAAAGAAATTCAAGAAAGAGTAGATGAGGCAATTCAAATTCTTGGACTTGAAGAATTACAAAAACGTAAACCTTCTCAACTTTCTGGGGGCCAACGACAAAGAGTAGCTATGGGAAGAGCTATTGTTAGAAGACCTGATGCTTTCTTATTTGATGAACCTTTGTCAAATCTAGATGCAAAACTAAGAACTCAAATGAGAACAGAAATAAAAAAACTGCACCAGAATCTTCATACAACTATTATTTATGTTACTCACGATCAGGTGGAGGCAATGACATTAGCGGACAGAATAATCATTATGAAAGATGGATATATAGAGCAAATTGGATCTCCAATAGAGGTCTTTAATCAACCTGAAAATGTTTTTGTTGCTACTTTTATTGGAAGTCCACCAATGAATATTATCGAAACAAATGTAATAAAAAATGAAGGTAAGATATATTTGGAATTGGATAAAAATATTTTAATGCCTTGCCCTAAATTAAAAGAAAATTCAATAAAAGACAAAAATAAAGTTTTAGTTGGCATTAGATCAGAGGATTTATCTCCTTCACAATCTCAAAATAATTTAGAAAATTTTTGGGAGTTTGAAAAAATAATAGATTTAGCAGAACCTTTGGGAACAGAAACACAATTATTTATTAAGTTACAGAATAAAGAAATTATAAGTAGAATGTATAATCCCAGAGAAGTTGAAGTAGGTGAAAATATTAAATTTTCTGTTAACTTAAATAAGATACATTTTTTTGATATCGAAACACAAAAGGTGCTTAAATGAATAGTATAGAAATTTCTAATAGATTACAAAAATGCTTCAGTAGCGTTATTCATGATGTTATGCGTGATAGAGGTCATAAAAACTTTACTCTTCCACCAAATATTAGGCCTACTAAAGAAAAATACAGAATAGCTGGACAAATTTTTACTATGGAAGGAAGCACAAATCCTGAATATGATCACCATGAGACTATTTTAGCTTGGACGGGTTTTTTATCTAAAGCTCCAGCAAATAAAATAATTATTTGCCAGCCTAACGATAATAATGTTGCTTTTATGGGTGAGCTTTCTGCTGAAACTTTACAAAGTAAAAATGTTATTGGTTATATAGCTGATGGTGGTTGTAGAGATTTAGACTTTATATTAAAAATAGATTTTCCTGTATGGTGTAAATTTTATACTCCAACTGATATAGTTGGTTATTGGAAACCTGATAAGTTTGAAGAAACAATAAAAATAGGAGATACAATTATAAACAATAATGATTATGTAATGGCTGATATTGATGGAGTTGTTATAATACCTCAATCTGATGTTGAAGGCATTCTTAAAGAGTCTGAAAAATTAATAAACACAGAAAGTTTAGTTAGAAAGGCAATAAGAGAGGGTATGGATCCTCAAAAAGCTTATCTTAAATATGGAGCTTTTTAATTTTAAGATTTTGTTTTTCTTTCAACTAACAAAATATGTTCTGAATAACATACAACTTTATCATTTTGATTAATAATTTCACATGCTTCAACTACTTGACCAAACTGAGGTCTTTTAGGATCATCCTTTTTTTCTTTTATAGTAACCTTTGTGTGTATTGTATCTCCAATAAAAACAGGATTAGGAAATCTTAATCTTTCAAATCCATAAGTAAAAGCTTTTTCATTTACTTCTGATGCTGTTAATGCAATTCCAATAGAAAAAGTGCAGCTAAACTGAGCTACTCTCTGACCAAATGGACCTTTTTTAGCAAACTCAGCATCAACATGATGAGGGTAGAAATCCCCAGAATGCATTGCATGCATAACAATATCTGTTTCTGTAATCGTTCTGCCAGAAGTTATTCTCTCATCCCCAATGTTGTAATCTTCAAAATATATTTCTAATTTTCCCATATTATAAATTTATGTTTTAATTTATAGTTAATATCATTTAATATCAAATTTTAATGAATAGCAAATATAAACATACTATTGGAATTGAAACAACTAATCCAAAAAATATGCCCACAGATCATGCTGAAATTCCAGTATGGAATTCAGAAAATTGGTTTTATGAAGATGTAATAATAGGGCATAAAATTCGATCAATAAGAAGAACAATATCAGAAGGTGAGGCAATGCAATTTAATTGCATGGTTTTAGATATGCATCCTTATGTTGGAGATGAAATGTTTGCTAAAGAAGAAGGCATGTTCAACAAAAGATTAGTCGCTGGAGCAATGGTTTTTTCATATGGTCTTGGCCTTGTTGCAACTAATTGTGTAAATTCTTTTAGTTATGGTTATGACAAGCTAAGATTTATCAAACCAGTATTTATTGGTGATACGATTTATACTATTCGAACTAATATGGAAAAAAAACCTAAGTATGAAAAAATGGGCTTAGTTCGAACAAGTTATGAAGTTTTTAAAGGCGAAGGAGAAATTGTTCTTTATTGTGAACATTTACACTCTGTTTTGTATAAGGAGCCTACAAAATTTAAAGATCAAATCGAAAAAAAATAAATGCCTTTACTTAAAGGAATGAGTTGGGATCATCCAAGAGGTTATGATCCTATGGTTGCGAGTGCAAAAGCTTTTAATGAAATATATCCTGAAGTAAAAATAATTTGGGAAAAAAGGCCTTTGCAGGCTTTTGCAGATCGTCCTATAGAAAAAATGGCCTTTGATTTTGATTTAATGGTTATCGATCATCCTCATGTTGGTGAAGCGTCAAGAAAAGATTTGTTATTAGAATTAGATACATATCCCGAATATAAAGACCAGCTGTTATCATTGTCAAAAAATTCTGTAGGCTTGTCTCATAAAAGTTATTATTTTAATAACAATCAATATGCTCTTGCAATTGATGCTGCTGCACCTGTGGCTGTATTTAAAAATAATTACAAAGAAAAAATTCCTAAAAATTTTGATGAAATTATTAAACTAGCAGAGAAGAAACGCGTTTTATGGCCTATAAAGCCAATAGATGCTATATCGAGTTTTAATACCATAGCTGCAAATATTGGCCATCCTATAAATAGTAAAAATACTAATCTAATAGAAAAAAATGATGGCATACATATTTTAAAAATGATGAAAAAACTTGCAAATTTAATACCAAAACAATGTTTACAAATGAATCCAATAAATGTTTTGGATTATATGTCCACAAATTCTGATAAGGTTTATTGTCCATTGTTGTATGGTTATTCAAACTATTCAAGAAACAATGCAAAAAATGATTTGCTAAAATTTACTAATATTCCTTCCTTTAATAACAATGAAAATAATCATAAAGGAGCTCAACTTGGAGGAACTGGACTCGCTATATCTAAAAAATCAAAAAATATTCAAATTGCTTTAGAATATACATACTGGGTTGCATCTGAAGAATGTCAAAAAAATTTATATTATTATTCTGGAGGACAACCAGGTCATATTAGTGCATGGCAAGATGAAAAAATAAATAATGATAGTAATAATTTTTTTAAAGATACTTTAAGTACTTTACAAAATTCATGGTTGAGGCCAAGATTTGATGGATATATGTATTTTCAAGATATTGCTGGCACTATAATAAATGATTATTTACAAAATGATCAACAAGCCGATATAATAATTGATAAATTAATAAATGAATTTGAAAAGAGTTTAGATGTTAACACAAAATAGACCTTTAGAAGGATTAATGGTTTTAGAATTTAGTCAGTTCTTATCCGGACCAGTTGCTGGATTAAGGTTATCAGATTTAGGAGCTAGAGTTATAAAAATTGAAAGGCCTGAGGTAGGCGATTTATGTAGAAATTTATATATTAGCGATACAGATCTAGAAGGTGATAGCACTTTATTTCATGCAATTAATAGGAATAAAGAAAGTTTTGCAGCTAATCTTAAAAATCAAGATGATTTAAAAAAAATTAAAAAATTAATTTCAAAAGCTGATGTTATAACACAAAATTTTAGACCAGGTGTAATTGAACGTATAGGTTTAGATTATCAATCAGTTAAAGATATTAATTCAAAGATTGTATATGGAACTATAAGTGGCTATGGAAATGAAGGCCCTTGGAAAGATTTGCCAGGACAAGATTTATTAGCTCAATCTAGGTCAGGACTTGTTTGGTTAAATGGCAATGGTAATGAAGCACCAACACCAATGGGATTAGCAGCTGCAGATATGTTAGCAGGTCATTATCTTGTTGAGGGAATTTTATCAGCTTTAATAAAATCAATGAAGAAGGGTGTTGGTTCTTATGTTGAAACTAGCCTAATGGAGGCTTTACTTGATTTTCAATTTGAAGTTCTCACAACTTATCTTAATGATGGAAATAGAAAGCCCGTTAGAAGCTCTTATAATAATGCCCATGCATATTTATCTGCTCCTTATGGCATTTACAAAACTTCAGATGGATATATTGCAATAGCAATGACACCTGTTCCTAAATTAGGTGAATTGTTAGGATTGGTATCTATTCAAAAATATACAGATCAAAAAGAATGGTTTTCTAAAAGAGATGAAATTAAAAAACTTATAGGTGATTGGCTTATTAATCAAACAACAAAACATTGGTTAAAAATTTTGCAACCTGCAGATATTTGGTGTGCTGAAGTTTTAGAGTGGGATGACATGATTAAAGATGAAGGTTTCAAAGTTCTTGATATGATTCAAAGAATTAAAAGATTTGATGGCTTAGATATAGAAACTCTCAGATGCCCAATAAGATTTAATAATGAAGTTTTTAAATCAGAAAAAGCAGCACCTGTTATTGGACAGCACACTCAACAAATTTCTGAGGAGTTTTCTTTATAGATTAATATGAAAATAACAGACATAGAAATTCGTATGTGCAAACATGCACAACCTCTTATGAAAGATACTGAAATGAGAGATGGTAAAAAATCTGACTTAGAATTTTTAGTTATTACTTTTAAAACTGATATAGGTTTATCCTCTTCCACTTTTGGTTTTGCAGGAAGAGGAGCAAAGATGGCAGGAGAAATTGCTGAGTCAATTTTCAAACCTTTTTTCCTTGGTAGAGATCCCTTTTATCGTGAAAAACATTGGCATGAATATAGAATGGCAGATAGGTGGTGGAATCATGCTCCAATTTATAGTTATGGACCATTTGATATAAATTGTTGGCTTTTATGCTCATTAAAAGCAGAACAACCACTCTACAAATATATTGGAGCTTATAGAGATAAGGTGCCTATTTATGGAAGTTCTTTAGTTCTAAATACTCCTGCAGCTTATGCTGAGGAAGCTGTTGAATATAAAAAAAGAGGCTTTAATGCATATAAAATACACCCACCTGGGAATTACGATATTGATCTTGAAATACATAAAAAGGTCAGGGAAGCAGTTGGTGAGAACTTCAAATTAATGAGCGATCCAGTTGCTCCATATAATTTTGAACAAGCCTTAAGATTTGGAAGAGAATTAGAAAAATTAAATTATTATTGGTATGAAGAACCATTGTATGATGAAAATTTTCATAATCTGCGAGAATTAACTAGAATTTTAGATATTCCTGTTATTGGAACTGAAGTTATAGCTAAACATCCTTATAGTGTTGCAGAATGTATTTCAACTCGTGTTGTAGACATGGTTAGAGCTGATGTTTCTTGGAGTGGAGGAATAACAGCAACGCTTAAAACAGCTCATTTAGCAGAAAGTTTTGGAGTGCAATGTGAAATTCATACTGCAATTTATCATCCTTTAGAGCTTGTTAATTTGCATTGTTGTGCAGCAATAAAAAATTCTGAATTTTTTGAAGTTTTAGTACCTTACGAATATTTTAATTTTGGTTTAAAAGATTCAATTAAAGTTGAAGAAGGCTTTGCTTATTTACCAAATTTACCAGGATTAGGCATTGATCTTGACTGGGATTTTATAGACAATACAACTTTTAAAAAAATTTAAGTATGCCTAAAATTACAAACATTAGAGTTGATGATGTTCGTTTTCCAACATCAAAAGATTTAACTGGATCTGATGCAGTTCACACTGATCCAGATTATTCTGCTGTATATGTAACAGTTTATACTTCTGATGAAACATTAACAGGATACGGGATTGCTTTTACTATTGGTAAAGGCAATGATATTGTTGCTGAGTGTGCAAAGCATTTTTTTCCAATGTTTATAGGGATATCTACAGATGAATTAGAGAATGAAATAGGAAATATTTGGTATCAATGCGTTGATCATAGTCAATTAAGATGGTTAGGTCCAGAAAAGGGCGTTGTGCATATGGCAGTTGCAGCAATTTTTAACTCTTTATGGGATTTAATTGCAAAAAAAAATAAAAAACCTCTATGGCAATTTATTGTGGAAAGCAGTCCAGATAAGATTATTAATTGGTTAACTTTTAAAAATATTGAAGATGTTTTAACCAAGGACGAAGCTTATAAAATACTAATTGAAAATCAAAAATACAAAGAAGAAAGAATTAAAAAAGTTTTAGATGAAGGTTACCCTTCTTATACTACTGCTGCAGGGTGGCTTGGTTATTCAGATGAAAAAACTGTTGAGTTATGTAAAAAATACACTTCTATGGGTTGGAAGCATTTTAAAGTTAAAGTTGGTTTAGATTTAGAAGCAGATGTAAAAAGATTAGATTTAATAAGGAGTACTATTGGCAATGATTGTTTTATTATGGTTGATGCAAACCAACAATGGAGTGTGGAACAATCAATAAAACATATAAATGCATATAAAAAGTTTGATCTATTTTTTGTAGAAGAACCAACAAGCCCAGATGATGTAATGGGCTTTAAAAAAATAAAAAAAGCTGTAGGCGACGTCAGACTTGCTACAGGTGAAGCCTGCGGTGGAAGAGTTATGTTTAAACAATTTTTGGAGTCTGGGGCGATAAATATTTGTCAAATTGATAGTTGCAGACTAGGTAGTATAAATGAAATTCTTACTGTTTTGCTTATGGCTCATAAATTTAGTGTACCTGTATTTCCTCATGCAGGGGGGGTAGGATTATGTGAATATGTTCAACATTTATGTATGATAGATTTTATTTTAATAAATGGGGAGAAAGATAATAAATTTGTAGAATACTCTGATGCTTTACATGAACATTTTATTTATCCATGCAATATTAAAAATGGGCATTATATGCCACCTTTGGATCACGGATATTCTATAGAAATGAAAGAAAAATCTATTAATGAATATCTATTTCCTAATGGAAATTATTGGAAAAATGAAAGAAAATAAAAAAATTTTCATTAATTAAAAAATTTTTTTTCTAATTTGTCCCAGTAAATTTTTTCCAAATTGACATTATTAAGTGAGTTAATTTGTTTTAAACCAGTTGGAGATGTGACGTTAATTTCAGTCAAATAATTTCCAATTACATCAATTCCTACTAAAAAAAGATTTTTTTCTATTAAATCTGCTTTTAAAGCATCACAAATATCCTTATCTCTGTATACTAAATCAGTTTTTTTAGGTTTTCCACCAGCATGAAAATTAGCTTTAAGATTATTACTTTCAGGAACGCGCGCAACTGAACCACAATATTCACCATCAATTAAAATAATTCTTCTATCACCTTCTACAATCTCTGGAATGTATTTTTGAGCCATTAATGGCTCTTTTAATTTGCTAATTTTATTATCAACTCCATTTAAATTAGTATCATTAATTGTTGTTCTAAAAATACCTTCGCCACCATTTCCATATAAAGGTTTTGTAACAATATCTTTGTGATCTTTTAAAAAATTTTTAATTGTTTTAATACTTTGTGAAATAATTGTTGGGGGCATAAATTTTTTAAACTGGAAAGGATAGATTTTTTCAGAACAATTTCTAATTGAAGAGGGATGATTTAAAACTATTGTAGAGGAAGGCAATTGTTCAAGTATATAAGTAGAAGAAATATAATTCATATCAAAAGGAGGATCTTGCCTAATCAATACAACGTCAATTTCAGCAAGATTAATAACTTCCTTTTTTTCTGATAAATATTGAAAATAACAGTTCTTATTATTGAAAAATTCAATAAAACTTCCTGTAGCCAGGATTTTATTATCATTATATTCAAGATCAGAAGGGTTATAATAAAAAACTTCATAACCTCTTTGTTGTGCTTCAAAACCTAATAAAAAAGAAGTATCAAAATCAAAGTCAATCTTTTCAATTAAGTCCATTTGTATTGCTATTTTTTTAATTTTCATTAAAAAATATTTTCCTTATAGATTTGCATCAAAGATCTATCCCATTGATTATTAAATCTTTCAATTAACTTGTCTGCAGGCGAAAGATTATTTTGTAGATTAATTTCAATATTTTCAAGATATTTTCTTTCATCATAACCACTGCGAGAAATAAAGTTTCTATTTTTTAAACCTCTCTGAGATATCTTTAAAAATTGTTTTGCCTGATCAAGAACCTTACCTTGTTTAAAAGGTGTATCTAATCCATATTTTAAAACATTATTATAAAGATAAAATCTATCATCATTTGTCCATTTTTTTATAATTTGATAAGTTTCATCTAAACAATCTTTATCATAAAGTATTCCCGTCCAAAAAGCAGGCTGCGCACAAATTTCATTCCATGAGCAAGCATCCATCGATCTTATTTCTAGATATTGTTTCAGTCTTACTTGTGGAAAAAGTGTAGTTAAATGATTTACCCAATCTTTAACATTTGGAGTTTCTTTCGGGATCTCTTTCAACTTTCCTTGCATAAAATCTCTAAAACTACTCCCTGCGACATTAATATAATGATTATTTCTGATTACAAAATACATAGGAACATCTAATGCATAATTAACGTATGTTTCAAAATTAAAATTTTTATCGAAAACAAAAGGAATAATGCCAGTTCTTTGTTTGTCAGTATTCATCCAGTATAAAGATCTTAAGCTTTTATATTTAGTCAAATTACCATTTGAAAAAGGAGAATTTGCAAAAATAGCAGTTCCTATTGACTCTAAAGATAAAAGTACTCTAAATTTTTTAATCATATCCAACTCTGAAGAGAAGTCTAAATTTACTTGAGTTGAAGAAGTTCGATACATCATATCTAGACCATTGTTTCCAACTTTATGCATGTAATTTTTCATTATAGTATAACGTTCTTTAGGCATTGAAGAAAATTCATTTAAATGTAGTGTTGGTTCAACACCTATGCCTAAGGAAACAAAATTGTGTAAAGTAGATAATTGTTTAACTTGTTTAAGATGATGTGTAATTTCATCACATGTTTGGTGAATATTTTCTAATGCCGCTCCTGATAACTCTAATTGTCCTCCAGGCTCTAAACTAATATTTTGAGCATTATTATTTAAACCTAAAATAATATCATTTTTTTCATTATAAATCGGTTTCCACCCTAGATTTATTAAACTAAGAAAAATATCTTTAATTCCATTTTTTTCATCATATGAAATAGGCTTTAAAGTTGATTTATTTAATATAAATTTTTCGTGCTCTGTCCCAATCTTTAAATTATTATCTGTTTTGATACCTTTTTCAAAATAATTAATTAATTCTTTTTTAGATAACATTTTTACTATTTCCTAAAATCTAGTTAAACAAACCCATAATATCTTCTTTATATAGTTATGCATTATTTTGACATCAAGCTAAAGAAGAAAAAAAACAGAAAATCTAATTTTTTTTATTTATTTTAAATGTACATTATTTTACATTTAATAACAAAAAAAATTAATTAATTTAATTTTTAATCATATGAATGAAAATTTAATAGAATCTATCCAAAATCAACTAAATGAATTGACAAACAAAAAGTTCACAAAAGACTATATTAAAAAATATTTATATCCAATTTTTGAATATATAATTACTTCAAAAAAAGAAAAATTTTTAATCGCAGGATCTCAAGGAATAGGTAAATCAACACTTTTAAAAGTTTTAGAAAAAAATTTACAAATATATTTTAAAAAAAATATACTAAGTTTAAGTTTAGATGATTACTATTTATCAAAAAAGCAAAGAATAATTTTATCTAAAAAAGTTCACAATCTTTTATTGACAAGAGGAGTTCCTGGAACACACAACACAGATTTACTCTTAAAGAATATTGATAGTTTTGAAAAATCAAGATATCCTATAAAATTACCAATTTTTAATAAATTAAAAGATGATAATTCTAAAAAATTTAGAATAATAAAATCAAAAAAGGATATTTTACTCCTAGAAGGCTGGTGCTGTGGATGTTCTGCTATTGATGATAATTATTTGTATAAAAATATCAATTCTCTAGAAAAAAATAAAGATAAAGACATGTCTTGGAGGAAATTTTATAACCAGAAGTTAAAAAATGAATATGCTAAAATCTTTAATTGTTTTGATGAAATAATATATTTTAAGCCCCCTTTATTTTCAAACGTTGTAAATTGGCGTTTTAAACAAGAAAAAATGTTAAAAAAAATAAATAAAGCTAAAACTTCAATGAATAAAAAACAAATTATTGAATTTGTTCAACATTATGAAAAAATAACTAAATGGATGAAAAAAAAATTACCACTCAAATCAAGTTTAATAATTTCTGTTGGCAAAGATCAAAAAATTAAAAAAATTTTTAGAAGAAAAAATGTTTTTTAAATTGTTATTCTTTTTATATAAATTGAATAAAACATTAAATATAAACCCCAAAAAATAACCATAATCGTCATAGATAATAATATATTTTCACTTACAGCAATGCCTAAAGGTATACCTAAATAGTAGGTAGGTGGTGCAAGTGATGAACCTAGGATTAAAGATAGGATTTGATGATTTTTTAAAAAACAAAGAACTTGAACAAAAAGAGTTGTGAAGCTTGGCCATAAAACTAAAAACCAAATTGGTAAATAACCAAACATAATATTAGATTTAATATTAAACAATTCAATATAGCCAAGAAAACTATCAAAAAAGTATCCAATTACAGAAAAAATTAAACATATTTTTAATGCTCTAATTTTGATATCAATGAAATAAAAAAAAATACACAAATATAAAATCCCTGCAATCAATCCTAAGAATGAAAAATTATAATATTCTCCAAAAACGCAACATAACCATGTTATTTGATATCCAGTGAGTGTTAAAAAAATATTTTTCATAAATTGGGTCAAGTTTATATTATTATTTAAATTATGGAATATAAACCATTAAGAATATAATGTTTAAATTACAATGAAAAAAATGGCATGCTAAAAAATATAATTTATGCTTTCACTCTAAAAAAAATTCCTAAACTTTCTTGGAGTTCTTCTTATGAATATAATTTAAAACCGAAAAAAATAACTTTTTTTTATTTAGTTTTTGGATTAATTCTATTTGGCTTAGGTGAGACATTACTCGTAACTGCAAATATAGGAGTAAGTCCTTGGTTTGTGCTTCACCAAGGTTTGTCTTTTCAAACTGGCTATACTATTGGCATAACAACATTTATTGTTAGTGTAGTTGTTCTATTATTTTGGTTTCCACTAAAACAAAAACCTGGAATGGGTACAATTTTTAATGCCATATTAATTTCTTTAGTTATTGATATATCTTTACCATTTCTTCCAAAACCAGATAGTTTTTTCTTACAATTATTCCAAGTATTTTTTGGTATATTTATCATTGGAATAGGGAGTGGATTTTATTTAGCAGCTAACTTAGGTCCAGGACCAAGAGATGGACTTATGACTGGTATTAACAAACAAACAAATTTATCGTTTTCTCTAATTAGAACAGTACTTGAATTAAGTGTGGTTGCTTTAGGTTTTTATTTAGGTGGCGTAATTGGAATAGGAACTATTTTATATGCTTTAGGTATTGGTTTTTCTGTTTCTTTAGGATTATTTTTAGTAGGAAAGTTTTTTAAATAAAAGTTAGCTCCCCTAACTTATTTCGCTAATGTGTTACATTTTAGATTTAAAACTATTTCAAATCTAGTTGTTATCACACTTAGTTTTAAGCCATTTCCCAGTAATACCAGTATTTCCTGTTCCATTATTAGGGATATAAGGACTAGAATAATGGCAGATATCTTCACCTCTGTTCTTTACAATATAGACATGGTTTTTAACATCAGAAATTAGTTTCCATTCATTTTTGGGATCATAATAAAAAGTCTTATAAGCATATATACCTGCAGTTGTCATAGCTGAAAGGGCAGATAAAATAAGACAAATATAAATGATTCTATAATTCATATCTAGTTGTTATCGCAGTGAGTTTTAACCCATTTCCCATCAATCATATTTGAAGTATTTGTATAAAGAAAACAAATATCCTCACCCCTATTCTTTGCTACATAAACATTTTCATTTGCATCAGAAACTAATTTCCATTCATTTTTGGGATCATAATAAAAAGTCTTGTAAGCATATATTCCAGCAATTGTCATAGCTGAAAGAGCAAACAATATAAGGCAAGTATTAACAATTTTGTAATTCATCTTACTATACTTAGTTATTGTAATGAAAATATCAATATTCAATATTGGATTTTTAGTGCAGCACTGGTTAAAAATGATTTTAATAAAATTTATTAATAATTATGTTAAAATATTTAAATGTATAATTTTACTCCTATTAGTGCTTTGACAGGTGGCATTATTATAGGGTGTGCTGTTGTTTTATTTTTTTATACAACAGGTAGATTAGCAGGAATAAGTGGTATTTTTGCTAATGTTTTTATTAACAAATCAAATAGAAGCTCTAATTTACTTTTTCTTTTAGGCTTAGTTTTAGGACCATTAGGATATTTTTATTTTACAAAAGCACCAGTTAGTTTTGAAATAACCAACTCTTATATACTAGTTTTGATAGCTGGATTTTTAGTGGGTATTGGAACACGTATGAGTGGAGGATGTACTTCTGGTCATGGAATATGTGGTATTAGTAGATTTTCAATAAGATCGATAGCAGCCACAATTGCTTTTATTTTTTCTGGTGTAGTTACTGTATTTATTTTCCAGCAATTTGGATTTTATTTATGAGTGAAAAAATATTTTCATTAATTAGCGGTATTATCTTTGGTACAGGCCTTGTTGTCTCTGGTATGACTAATCCAGAAAAGGTAATAGGATTTTTAAGCATTACCCATAATTGGGATGCATCTTTAATTTTTGTTATGGGCGGTGCTATTATTGTTACAGCGCCATTTTTTTATTTATTAAGAAATAAAAATAAATCTTTATTAGGTTTAGATATTAATTTACCACAAAAAAAAGATTTAAATAAAAAGCTTTTTCTTGGGGCTTTTCTTTTTGGAACTGGTTGGGGATTAGTAGGTTTGTGTCCTGGGCCTGCAGTATCATCTATAGCTTTGTTTGAGCCAATTACTTTAATATTTTTATTAGCGATGTTATTTGGGGTTTTAGCTAACAATATATTAATTAAATAAA
>MDSY01055935.1_pt1 | contig 26293 bp, 22 predicted proteins | sample 811131 | NCBI WGS metagenome assembly MDSY01 (sample SAMN05326643, study PRJNA326480) | marine metagenome | isolation source: seawater | place: Atlantic Ocean: South West | collected 2010
ACGGCGAGCCAAGGGGGGCCGCTTGCCCGGCCCCCCTTAGCGATCCCCCGGGGCACCCGACTACGCGGCCCTTCGGGTTCGCTGCGTTGCTCGATTTATCGGGGAGCCACAAAACTCGGGGGCGCTGCCCCCTCAGACATCCTGTGGCTCTTTTTCCCGATAAATCTGCGCTACTCGCCCGCGTAAACGGGACGAACCCCCCGGTGCACACTCCACCTGCCGAGTATTCGGCAAATTGCCATAATGCCGTTTCCTGTCGCCAAACGCGTGTGCCTGCGAAGCGCCGTATTTGAGGACAGCAAACCCGCGCTTGGCATATCCTTTGCTGCATGAACTGCACGTTCGTGCAGCAGAATTCCAGGAGTTGCCCATGTCTTTCCCCGATACCGATTTTCTCCGTGCGCTGCCCAAGGCCGAGCTGCATATGCACCTTGAGGGCAGCCTCGAGCCCGAGCTGATGTTCGCCCTGGCTGAGCGCAACGGCATTACCTTGCCCTATGCCGATGTGGAAGCGCTGCGCGCGGCCTACGAGTTCGGCAATCTGCAGGACTTTCTTGATCTCTACTATCAGGGCGCCGATGCGCTGCGCGCCGAGCAGGATTTCTATGACCTGACTTGGGCCTACCTGCAGCGTTGCGCGGCGGATGGCGTGGTGCACGTTGAGCCCTTTTTTGACCCGCAAACCCATACGGTACGCGGCATCCCCATCGCTGTGCAGTTGGCTGGCATCTCGCGCGCGCTGGCCGACGGGCAGGCGGAGCTGGGTATCAGTTCGCGGCTGATCTTGAGCTTTCTGCGCCATCTGAGTGAAGACGACGCCATTGCCACGCTGCAAGAGGCGCTGCCGCTGCGCGAGCACTTTGTCGCAGTTGGGCTGGACAGCTCGGAGCAGGGCAACCCGCCGGACAAGTTCGAGCGCGTGTTTGCCATGGCGCGTGAGGCCGGGTTTGCGTGCGTTGCCCATGCCGGTGAAGAAGGCCCGGCCGACTACATCGTGCAGGCGCTGGACTTGCTCAAGGTGATGCGCATCGATCACGGCGTGCGCTGTGTTGAGAGCCCTGAGCTGGTGCAGCGACTGATCAGTGAACAGATGCCGCTCACGGTCTGCCCGCTGTCCAATACCCGCCTGAAGGTGTTTGCCGACATGCGCGAGCACAACATTCTGCAGTTGCTGGAGCAGGGCGTGAAGGTCACCATCAACTCGGATGATCCGGCCTACTTCGGCGGTTATCTGCTGGCGAATTTTGTCGCGGTGCGTGATGCGCTGAATATGACCCGCGAGCAGGCAGTGGCGTTGGCGCGTAACAGCATCACGGCCAGTCTGCTGACTGACGGTGAACAACAAAAGTGGTTGGCAAAGCTGGCCGAGGCGGCGTGAGGCGGGAGCGGGGCACGGTTGGCCGTGCCCCGTTGGTCACTCAGTCGAGCATGTCCTTGAAGCGCTCGTCGGTGCGGAACGTCAGGGCCTTGTTGAAGCCGGGCACCTGAATCTGCGCATCGCTGATGCTGATGGCGGCCTCGTCGATCATGTTCTGACCGAAGTTGTAGATGATATCCAGCTGACCTTTCAGCGCGCGCTGGTTGTAAGCCTCGGCGGCGGCGCGGGTCTGTTCGCGGCGCTGCTGCCAGGCCTCGAACGCGTCTGCGCCGTAGCGCTTTTTCAGCATGCGCTCGACCACGGATGGTGCCAGCACCACGGCGCTGGCGTTGTTGCCGCCAAAGCCCTTGGAGTTGATAAAGCCCACTTCCAGCGGCAGCTGGCTGCGGTCGACATCGCTGGTGCTGATCAGCAGGCGCTGCTGATGCACGTCATCGGCGACCTGGTCGATGGTTTTGATGCCCGGAATGATCTGGTACTTGAAGCTGCCTAGGGTGGCGGCCAGCTGGTCGGCGCTGGCGCTGGCCAGCGAGTGACCGACGTAGGCTTTGACTGCCGCGACCGGCCAGCTGCTGATGTTGAATGCCTCGGCTACGCGGTCAAGAATTTCCGACTCGGTAACGCGGTTGGCAGGAGTGCTGGAGCCGTGTGCCTGTACAAAGCTGCGCTGCTGCACGGCCTGCGGCCCAACGATCTGCATGGCGGCGTGCACGGCCTTGGCCATGGTCAGGTAGTTGCCGGGGCCGGGGGCCGAGATCGACTTCTTGAAGCCGTCGGCATTGATGAAAACGTCCGGTACCGCGCCGTGAATGTCCGCGCCCAGCTCCATTGCCAGGGCATCGTCCATCAGCACGAAGAACTGGCCGGACTCGGCCAGGGTGAAGCCGCAGTTGGCGCTGAAGGGGCGGCTGGCGCGGCGGAAGTCCACCTCTTCGCTGCCGCCGATCTGGCGCAGGCCGTCTTCGGTGGCCAGCGCGCCCATGGCGCCGTATCCCTCGATGCATTCCTGGGTGATCGGCGCTTCCCCGTTACCGACCAGCACCACGCGGGCGCGTCCGCTGGTGATCATGTCGCTGCCTTTTTGCAGGTTGTAAAGGAAGCTGGCGCAGGCGCCGGTGATCGCGCCGGTGGTGCCGACGCTGCCGAGAATATACGCGTTGATAAAGTCCGCCGGCATGCTGTTCAGACCCAGCGCGAGCTGCTTGGCACTGACCCGACCGCCTTTCAGGCGCGACTGCATCAGACCGCCGAAGCTGTTCTCGTCGAGCTGGCTCATGGCGCTGCTGGCAAAGACAGCAACTTCATCGGGTTCGACGCTGTTGGCGATGGTCTGCCAGTCGATGCCGACCGAACGCAGCGCGTCGGTGGCGGCAACAATGGTCAGTTGCAGGCCGCGCGGATGGAAACGTGAGGCGTACAGCTCGCCCGGCTCCAGGCCGCTCGGCAGCTGGCCGGCCGACTTGACCGGCAGGGCGCGGAAGCTGTCCACCTTGAGGTCGCAGCCGTCGTATACGGTGACCATCACCTCGCTGTCATTCAGTGCCTCAACGGCCCAGTCGCTGGGCAGCGGCTCGGGCAACTGCTTGGCCAGGGTAATGAACGAGAAGGGCTTGCCCGCCTCGCCGGTCACGGTCAGGTTTTTCTGCCAGTGCGCGGCGTCCACGTCCAGATAACGCTTCTCGATGCGGCGTACCAGGGTGCCTTCCAGGATCTGCTGTCCGAAGCGCTGCTCGATCTCTGCCGCGCTGAGCGGTTGATCGTCGGCGTCGAAATACTGGTCGGCCTCGACCCGCACCAGCTTCATCAGGACGGCCAGCCCGACGAGTGTCTGCTGGCGCTCGGCAGCAGGCAGAGACTCGATCACCATGCGGCGGAAACCATGGTGGAATGAGCTGCGGCCGGCGGCGTTATAGCCGCCAAAGCCGACGATGACCGGTAAACGCGACATCAGGCTGAACTCCTCGCTGGGCCCGTGCCTGCGGGTTGGCAGGCAGGCTGACGATCAGGTGTCGCCAACGGGGCTGGGGTTTGTTTGGTTGGGATGTCATTGCTGACGAGAAATGTAACCGCCTGGTCACGTTTAGACCAATCTGTTTTTCAGTCGGGGTGCCTGGCAGTGCCGCCGACCTGGTCATGCAGAGGAGGTGTCAGGCCCGTTTGCCGGGCCTGATGCACCCGTTGGCTGCCGCCGCCGGGTGTGTTGCCGTGAAGGCTCAGGGCAGTTGGTGCTCCTTCAGGAAATCCCAGCTATCTTCGGCGTCCCAGGCCGAGTGAGTGCCAAAACGGGCGGTGCAGAGCACAGTCTCGGTGCCGTCTTCACAGCTGTTGAAGCCCTGGCAGCCGGTCCCTGCGCTGCTGGTACTGGTGCTGCACTGGTTGAGGCCGCCCCAGGCCTGGAAGCTGCCTTCGGCGCCGAGAAAGGTGATGCTCGGCAGATCGTACGGCGTAGGTGGCGAGGATGGGCCGCCGTTGTACGGGACAATGGGGTCCAGGCGGCCGCGGAAGGAGAAGACCGAGATCGGCCGCGAGGGGGCGCAGCCCATGCCCTGCACCATGTCGAATGCCGCCGGTGCGATGGCCGCGACCATGTCGGCAGCATCGCAGGCGAGTTTGTAGGCCATGCCGCCGCCATTGGAGTAGCCGGTGGCGTACACCCGGCTGCTGTCTACACAGGCCTCTGCGCTGACCTGGGCGACTACGGCGCGAGCAAAGGCAACATCGTCAATCTGGCGCGACTCGGTACAGCAGGGGCCGATATTCCAGGCATTGTCGATGCCTTGCGGATAGGCCACCAGAAAGCCCTCTGCGTTGGCTACTTCGCGGGTGCCCGAGTTGTTCAGCTGATACGAGGAGCTGGTCAGCAGCGCGTGAAAGTCCAGCATCAGCGGCACCGCCGCGTTACCGCTGTAGTTGTTGGGTACCAGTAGGCGGTACTCACGGGTGCGGCCGTCGACCGATACCGTGCGAGTGTATTCCCCCGCCTGTATGGTCTGGCCCGCACAGGCGGCGGGCGGTGGGCCCGGATCGGTTGGTGGTGGGTTGGTTGCCAGGACGGTGCCCGGCAGTAGTAGGCAAAGAAGCAGGCTGCGTAATCTCATTTTTGTCCTCCAGCGCGCTGATGGGAGAGTGCCTGTTTGCGCACAGGAGGCACCATCCCTGGTAGTGCCGAGCAGGCTCGGCTGCGTCCCCGGAGACGGCTTGCCTCCAGAGTGAACGTTCGTTCATGTTGCAGCGTGGGTATTGTGGCGGTGGCTGGCAAATGTGAGGTGACAGGAATGCGCAGGCGTTCGCAGTTTCTGGCGCAGGTTGTGGTTCAGGCCCGGCAGGTGCCGATATGCGGCAGTGCGCTGACTATTGCTGGTAGGTCGCGTTGTCGAGAATGCGCTGTACCTCGCCGCGCTGCTCCAGTGTGCTGAAAGCGGCATCCAGCCGCTCCAGCAGTGCCTGGCCCTGAGGGTAGGCGCGGGAGACGAACAGGTAGACCGGGATCTGCACCAGCGGGTCGCTGGTGACACTGTTGTCGGGCAGGCTCGCCAGCAGGCCGCGCATGGGGTCGGCATAGTCGATCAGGTACTGCGCACGATCATGCAGCAGCATCTGCAGTGCGCTGGAATGGCTTGCGGCGTGGGCGATGCTGGTGCCCGACGCCGGGGATGCCAGTTGCTGGGCCAGCGCACCGTAGGTATAGCCACTGATCAGGATGACGCTCTTGCCGGCCAGCTCTGCGGGCTGCTGTATCTGTGGTTGCTGAGGTTTACGATAGATATTCAGCTCGACAGTAAAGATGGGGGCGCTACCGCGCAGGCTGGTGCGTGTCATCTCCGGGTGCCCGGCGCCGCCCATGGATACGGCTACCTCCCCCCGCTCCAGGCGCTGATACAGCCGCGCCGCCGGATAGCCTCGGATGACATGCGGTTGCTCTGCTTCGGCGAACAGCGCTGCCACCAGCTCCAGCACCGGGCCACTGGGCTCGTTGCGCTCGTCCATCTGGAAATACGGCGGAAAGTCCGCCAGCGCGAACTCCACCGGCGCGGCTGGCTGCGCGTGCGCCATGTGCGTTGCGGTCAGCAGCATCAGGCTGGCAAGACTCTGAAAAAATCGCACTGCCGTGCCCCGTCCTTGTCTGTCTCGCCCTCACGTTAGGCGCTTGAGGGCGGCCGGTCAATCCGGGGGCGATCTCAGGCGCCGCTGTCTACGACGGGCTCGTAGATCACATAGACCTTGCGGGTACGCTCACGTACCTCCCAGCTGCCACTGAAGCCGGCGGGGATGACAAAGCGGTCACCGGTGCGCAGCAGCCGGGTGTTGCCGTCGGCATCGTGGAGCACGGATTCGCCTTCCAGAATCTCGCAGTACTCGTGCTCGCTGTAGCTGACGGTCCAGTGGCCGGGCTCTGCCTCCCAGATACCTGTGCTGAATTGCCCGTCGGGGCTGCTGTAGTGATTGCGCACGTTCTGCGCGGGGTCACCACTGATGACCTTGGCGGCGTCCGGGCGGTAGTGTTCGGCCGGCGTGTGGGCGCTGGCGAAGTCGATGATGCTGGCAATAGTCATGTGAGACTCCGAGGTTGGAGAGGGCGATGAAGTTGGATTTTATGTCAAAAAAAACAAACGTAAAGCAACCTTTTCTGCATTCCTGAGGCGTTCGTCTGCCGGTTTGTCAAAAATATTGAAATATTGTCGTCGCCTGATTACTGTTGCCTGCATTGTCCCGCGCGCCCAGGTGGCGCCCTCGTCAGGAGCAGAGCATGAGCAAGGCAGTCAGTCGGCAGGATTGGGAGCAGCGCGCAGCCGCGCTGCAGGTTCAGGGGCAGGCCTACATCGGCGGGCAGTATCAGCCGGCGGCCAGTGGTGAGACCTTCGAGTGCGTCTCGCCGATCGATGGCCGTGTGCTGGCGCAGATCGCCAGCTGCGACCAGGCCGACGCCGATCAAGCGGTCGCCAATGCCCGCGCCACCTTTGACAGCGGTGTCTGGTCGCGTAGTGCGCCGGCCAAGCGCAAGCGCATTCTGCAGCGTTTTGCCGACCTGATTGACGCGCACTGCGAGGAGCTGGCGCTGCTGGAAACCCTGGATATGGGCAAACCGATTGGTGACTCCCTGGCGGTGGATATTCCCGGTGCGGCGCGCTCGATTCGCTGGTGCGCCGAGGCGATCGACAAGATTTATGACGAGGTGGCGCCCACCGCCCACGATGAATTGGGTCTGGTTACCCGTGAGCCGGTGGGGGTGGTCGCCGCCATTGTGCCCTGGAACTTCCCGCTGCTGATGGCCAGCTGGAAACTGGGGCCGGCGCTGGCCAGCGGTAACTCGGTGGTGCTCAAACCATCAGAAAAGTCGCCGCTGACCGCGATTCGCATCGCCGCGTTGGCACTGGAAGCCGGCCTGCCAGCGGGCGTACTGAACGTGCTGCCCGGTTACGGTCACACCGTGGGCAAGGCGCTGGCTCTGCACATGGATGTCGACACCCTGGTGTTCACCGGCTCAACCCGCGTTGCCAAGCAACTGATGATCTACGCCGGTGAGTCGAACATGAAGCGCGTCTGGCTGGAGGCCGGTGGCAAGAGCCCGAACGTGGTCTTTGCCGATGCGCCGGACCTGGACGCCGCCGCCGAGGCAGCCGCCAGCGCCATTGCCTTCAACCAGGGCGAGGTCTGCACCGCAGGTTCGCGTCTGCTGGTCGAGGAGTCGATTCGTGAGGAGTTCGTCGGCAAGGTGGTCGAGGCGCTGAAGCGCAGCTGGGCACCGGGCCATCCGCTGGACCCGAATACCAGCGTCGGCGCGCTGGTCGATACCACCCAGATCGAAACCGTGCTGCGTTACATCGATGCTGGCCACGCCGACGGCGCCACCTTGAAACTGGGCGGCAAGCGCGTAATGGAAGAGACCGGCGGTCTGTTCGTCGAGCCGACCGTGTTCGATGGCGTGACCAACAGCATGCGCATCGCCCGTGAGGAAATCTTTGGGCCGGTGCTGTCGGTGATCGGTTTCACCAGCTTTGACGACGCCATGCAGATCGCCAATGACACCATCTACGGCCTGGCCGCCGCGGTCTGGACCAGCGACCTGTCCAAAGCCCACCGCGCCGCCCGCACCCTGCGCGCCGGTAGCGTCTGGGTGAACCAGTATGACGGCGGCGACATGACCGCGCCGTTCGGTGGCTTCAAACAGTCAGGCAACGGCCGCGACAAGTCGCTGCATGCCTTCGACAAGTACACCGAGCTGAAGGCGACGTGGATCAAGCTCTAACGCGCTGCCGGCGGCAGCGCGGCTGGAAGCCGGAAGCTAGAGGCTGGAAGCCGTTTAGTGAAGTAGTCGTCTGTCGCGGGGTGGGGCCGCTGCCGCTGTGAAGTAGTCGCCCCGAAACAGCTCAGACTACTTCAAGCTTCCGGCTTCCGGCTTTTATCCTCCAGCCTCCAGCCTCCAGCCTGCTTTTCTCCGAGAACCTATGAACTGGAAAACCTACGCAGTGGTCACCTCCGCAGTGGTGATCGTGGGGCTGGCGTTGGGGGTGACCCTGCCGTTGGTGTCTTTGCGCCTGCACGAATGGGGTTACAGCACCTTCGCCATTGGTGTCATGGCCGGTATGCCGGCGGTTGGTATTGTGCTGGGTTCGCGCATGAGCAGTCGGTTGGCTGGCCGGCTGGGCTCGGAAAATACCCTTCGACTGGTGATGGCCTGCAGCGCGGTGTCGGTGGCGCTGCTGGCGATCTGGCCGAGCTACCCGGTCTGGCTGCTGCTGCGGCTGGTGTTGGGCATCTCGCTGACGGTGACCTTTATCCTGGGCGAGAGCTGGATCAATCAGGTGGTCATCGACCGCCTGCGCGGGCGTCTGGTCGCCATCTACGGTAGCGGCTTTGCCCTCAGCCAGCTGTGCGGCCCGTTGCTGCTGGGGCTGATCGGCACCGAGGCGGATAGCGGTTTCTGGCTGGCAACCGGCCTGCTGGTGTTTGGCAGTCTGATGCTGATGACCGTCTCAGGCGCGCCGGTGGTGGACGCCGCAGCGGCGGATGGGCGGGGCTTTCGAAAATTCGTTCGGCAGTTGCCGGCGATTGCCTGGGCAATGGTGCTGTTTGCCGGGTTCGAGACCATGACGCTGACGTTGTTGCCGGTCTATCTGATTCGCGAGGGCTTTGCTCAGCAACTGGCGTTGATCATGGTCAGCACCGTGGTGGTCGGGGATGCGGTGCTGCAGGTGCCGGTGGGCGCGCTGGCCGATCGTATCTCACGCACCGCGCTGTTCAAGTTCTGCGGGCTGGTGCTGCTGCTCAGCAGTCTGGCGCTGCCCTTTGCGTTGCACACGGTGCTGGTCTGGCCGGTGCTGGTGCTGTTCGGCGCCAGCGCAGGGGCGCTCTACACCCTGTCGATCATTCTGGTAGGTCAGCGCTATCGCGACGATGAGCTGGTGCGTGCCAACGCGCACATTGCCATGCTCTGGGGGCTGGGCTGTCTGCTCGGGCCGATGCTGACCGGCGCGGTCAGTCAGTGGATGACCGGCCATGCGCTGCCGATCATGATGGCGATTGCCGCGCTGATCTTCGTGTTGCTGGCGCGCAGGCCCGGCGCCTTTGACGCGGTCACGGTCGACCGCGTCTGAGCTGGGCGTTACTGCCAGCGGTATTGCACCGCGACGCCGAGCAGCCAGTTTCGCTCCGGCGCCGGTTCGTAGTAACGGGCGCCGGCGCCGTTGACGATCAATGAGCCGATGTACTCGCGATCGGTCAGGTTGTCGATGCGGGCGAAGGGCTCGAGTTGCCAATGGCCGAGTTGCTGGCGGTAGCTGGCGCGCCAGTTGAAGGCGGCGTAACCGGGGGCGTCTGCGCTGTTGGTGTCGTTGGCGTAGCGCTGGCTGAGGCTCTGCATTTCCAATGCCGTGCTGAGGCCATCGGCTGGTTGCCAGGCCAGCTCGGCGTACAGGCTGTGGCGCGGGACACCCGGCAGGCGGTTGCCGGCCAGGTCGTCACCGTTGCTGCTTCGGTAGCGATCAAAGCGCGCGTCCAGCCAGGTGTAGGCCAGATACCCGCTCAGGCTATCTGTCAGCTGCTGCTGAATGCTCAGCTCGATGCCCTGACGCGTCGACTTGCCCGCGTTGGCGTAGGTCGAGCGGTCGGTGTTCAGTTGTGGCTCGCCGGTGACGATTTCGTCGTTGACGCGGGTGTAGAACAGGGCGACATCGACTTGCGTGCGCGCGCGGCGCAGCTTGAAGCCGACTTCGGCGTTGTCTGCCTTGCTCGGCTGCAGGTCGAAGTTCAGGCCGCTGCCGCTCGGGCGGTAAGCCAGTTCCTGAAAGGTAGGCGTCTCAAAGCCCTTGCCGATCGCGCCATACAGGCTGATCTCGGGCGTCCACTGATAGCTCAGGCCCAGCGCCGGGCTGGTCTGGTCGTAGCGGACCGAGCCGCTGTCATCTTGCCCGTCGGTGAAGTAGCTGTCGTCAGAATCGAACTTCACCTTGCTGTAGCGTGCACCGGCGGTGAGGCTCCAGCGTGGCGCCAGTTGCCAGGTGCTGATCAGATACGCCTCGCGGCTTTCTACCCGATTGAATTCGTCGCGTTGCAGGTTGCCCTTGCGGCCGAACTGATTGACGAAGCCCTTGCGGCCCTCGCCCTGATAGTCCCAACTCAGGCCGGCGGCCAGCGTTACCGGCAGGTTGAACAGCTCGGTGTCGCGTTGCCAGCCCAGCTCACTGCCGCCGAAGCGGCGGTCCAGTTCGATCACGCCGCCGCCGGAATACAGCGAGTTGCCGGTAAAGGCGAGAAACTGCTGAACGTCGCGCTCGCCACCGTAGACCATCACCGTGATCTCATCGTCGTTGGCCAGGCGGCGCTGGTAGTTGGCGCCCAGTTGCTGATGGCGGATGCTCTTGCGGGTGTCGAACAGCTCGGCTTGTGCGACGGCCTGCTGGCGGTCGGCGTCCAGCGCTGCAGCGGTCAGCCCGAGCGGGTCCTGGGTGTCCGGCTGATCGAGCGCATTGAACAGCAGGGTCAGGCTGGAGGCGTCGTCAATATCCCAGCCCAGACGCAGGTTGGCCATGTCTCGGCGGGTGTCGCTGTGATCACGGTAGCCGTCGGTTTCCAGTCGCGAGATGTTGGCGGCAACGTTCAGATTGCCATGCTGGCCGCCGTACTTGAGACGCGAGCGCCAGAGGCCGTCGCTGCCGACGCTGCTGCGATTTTCCAGCGTTGGAAAGTAGCTGCCTTCGCTGCTGAAGCCCTGGATGATGCCACCCGACGCATTGCCATACAGGCTGCTCAGCGGGCCGCGCAGCACCTCGATGCGGTAGAGGTTGTCCAGGTCGAACAGCCCGGGCTGGCCCTGGCCGTCGGGCATGGTCAGCGGAATGCCGTCTTGCAGCAGGCGCACGCCGCGTACGCCGAACTGGGCGCGGGCGCCGAACCCGCGGGAAGAAATCTGCACATCCTGCGCGTAGTTCTGGCGATTGAGCGCCAGCAGCCCCGGCACCCGCTGCAGCGACTCGGACAGGTTGGCGCCCAGGTTGGTTGCTGGCTGCTGATCGAGAAACAGTGTGCTGCGTGCCAGCGGCAAGGTCAGCTCATGGGCGTCGTCGCTAGCGCCAAGCACCGTTTGGGTCGGCAGTTGAATGGGCGCGGCCTGCGTGGCCGTGGCACCCAGCAGCGCCAGCGGTAGCAGGCTCAGGCGCGGGCGTAGGGTCGGTTGGGTCATCAAAGCCTTTTCCTGTTGTAAGTATTGTCTGGGGCATTGGCCGCGCCCCGTTGCCGATCGCCGGTGGCAGAGTATGCCGCCTTGTTTGCCTGGCCAAAAATAGCCTTGGGCGGGCGATTTAGCCGGCTCCGTGAACCGGGCTGCAGGCATCGATTGGGCGTGAAAGGGTGTTGCTGATGAGTGTCAGGCAGTGTGCCTGAAGTTGCTTTGGGTTGCAGGATCATTGCTGGCAGAAATGCCAGCGCATGAAATATTGCTTTGATGTGGAAGTAATTTTGTTGTAGGCTTGCGACCATTGCCTGGCTGTTCTATCTGGCCTTGCAGTGTGGTTTGAAGGTCGCCGGCTATTTTTTGAGCGACTTCTAGTTATTGCTGTAATTTTCGCCCGGATTATCCTGGCGGTCGGGAGTACCCAAGCATGCATATGATGCACGATCTCTATCTGGCGCTGCGCCGTTTGCAGCGCGCCAGCGAAATTCACGCCAAGCGCGTGGGGCGCCATAGCGGGCTGACGCCAATCCAGCTGCTGATTCTACACAGCATCAAGGCCACGGGGGAAAGTACCCTGGGTGATCTGGCGCGGCAGGTAAGTGTATCCCAGGCGACGCTGAGCACCATCATTGATCGTCTGGAAAGTCGCGATTTGCTGCACCGCGTGCGCAGCACCAGTGATAAGCGCAAGGTGCATCTGGCCCTGACCGAGAAGGGCCTGGCCGCCATCCAGGCCGAGCCTGCGCTGCTGCCGGCTGCATTCCTTGAGCGTTTCGGCCAACTGGCTGACTGGGAGCAACTGATGTTGCTGGCCAGTTTGCAGCGGGTTGCCGGTCTGCTTGAAGCGGGCCAACAGGTGCGCCCCGAGTTGTTTGAAGGCGAGTCCGCCGCCTGACTTCCTCAAGGCCTGTCGCCTCACTTTGAGTGAGTGAATCGGCGACCTGCCTTCAAGACCTTCCGCCCGCCGTCTGCGCGGGCGTCTTTATCCCACGTTTTTTTTCCTCCGGGTATTGCCTGGCGTCAGTCGCGCGCTTAGCATGTTTGAAATATCAAACATGGCTGTTCTAAATGTGTTACGACAGCCGGAACACCTTACCTAGAGGATTCTCCGATGGAGCTGCACTGCCCCGACCTGTTTCGCCAGCAAGCCTTTGTCGCCGGTCACTGGTGCGAGGCCGATAAGGGCGCGCGCACCGACATCGCCAATCCGGCTACCCATGAACGCCTCGGCAGTGTGCCGAACATGGGCGCAGACGAAACCCGTCGTGCCATTGAAGCGGCGCGTGTCGCCCAGCAGCAGTGGCGTCAACGCACTGCCAAGGAGCGCGCCCAGGTACTGCGCAAGTGGTTTGAGCTGATGATGCAGCACCAGGAAGACCTGGCCCGCATCATGACCGCAGAGCAGGGCAAGCCGCTGACCGAAGCACGTGGCGAGATTGCCTATGCAGCGTCCTTCCTGGAGTGGTTTGGCGAAGAAGCCAAGCGCGTCTACGGTGACGTTATCCCCGGTCATCAGGCGGACAAGCGCATTCTGGTGCAGAAGGAGCCGGTTGGTGTGACGGCTGCCATCACGCCCTGGAACTTCCCTGCTGCGATGATCACCCGCAAGGCTGGCCCGGCGCTGGCCGCCGGCTGCGCGATGGTGCTCAAGCCCGCGCCGCAAACTCCGTTCTCCGCGTTGGCGCTGGCCCACCTGGCCGAGCAGGCCGGCTTGCCGACCGGTCTGTTCAGCGTTATTACCGCCGATGTGGACCGCTCACGTGAAGTGGGTGACGAGCTGTGCAGCAACCCGGTGGTGCGCAAGCTGTCCTTCACCGGCTCCACCGGCGTTGGCATCAAGCTGATGGAGCAGTGCGCACCGACCCTGAAAAAACTGTCGCTGGAACTGGGCGGCAACGCGCCCTTTATCGTTTTTGACGATGCCGATCTGGATGCCGCGGTGGAAGGCGCAATGATCTCCAAATACCGCAACGCCGGTCAGACCTGCGTCTGCGCCAACCGTATTTACGTGCAGGATTCGGTCTACGACGCCTTCGCCGCCAAGCTGGCCGATGCGGTTGCCAAGCTGAAGGTGGGTGACGGCACCGAGGCAGGCGTGACCACCGGCCCGCTGATCGATGCACGCGCTGTGGAGAAAGTGCAGCGTCACCTCAAGGATGCCACCGATAAGGGCGCGACCGTTATTGCTGGGGGCAAACCGCACGAGCTGGGCGGTTTCTTCTTCGAGCCGACCATCCTCACTGGCGTGGACAGCAGCATGGCGGTTGCCCGCGAAGAAACTTTTGGCCCGCTGGCGCCGCTGTTCCGCTTCAGCGATGAGGCCGATGTGGTGCGTCAGGCCAACGATACCGAGTTTGGTCTGGCGGCCTACTTCTACGCCCGCGATCTGAGCCGCGTTTTCCGTGTGGCCGAGGCGCTGGAGTACGGCATGGTCGGTATCAATACCGGCCTGATTTCCAATGAAGTGGCGCCCTTTGGCGGCATGAAGTCGTCTGGCCTGGGCCGTGAAGGCTCCAAGTACGGTATCGAGGAATACGTCGAGATCAAGTACCTCTGTCTGGGCGGTATCTGACGTTCGCATCTACCTGATGGGGAGCAGCCGGCTCCCCACTTTTTCCGCGAGGCGGTTATGAGCAAGAGCAATGAGTCCCTGATGCAGCGGCGGCAGAATGCTGTCGCCCGTGGTGTAAGCCAAATCCACCCGATTGCGGTGCAGCGCGCTGAAAACGCGACCGTCTGGGATGTGGAAGGGCGACAGTACATCGACTTTGCTGGCGGCATTGCCGTACTCAACACCGGACATCGTCACCCCAAGGTGATGGACGCGGTGCGCCGTCAGCTGGATCAGTTCACCCACACCTGTTTTCAGGTGCTGGCGTATGAGCCCTACATTGCCCTGTGTGAGCGCCTGAACGAGATGGTGCCCGGCGATTTTGCCAAGAAGACGCTGCTGGTGACCACCGGCTCCGAGGCGCTGGAAAACGCAGTCAAGATCGCCCGCGCTGCCACCGGCCGCGCCGGGGTGATTGCCTTCACCGGCGCCTACCATGGCCGCACCATGATGACCCTGTCGATGACCGGCAAGGTGGCACCGTACTCCGCGGGTATGGGCTTGATGCCGGGTGGCGTGTATCGCGCCCAGTATCCTTGCCCGCTGCATGGCGTGAGCGATGATGATGCCATCGCCAGCATCGAGCGTATCTTCAAGAACGACGCGCAGCCGCAGGACATCGCTGCCATCGTCATCGAGCCGGTGCAGGGTGAAGGCGGCTTCTATGTCGCCAGTCCGGCCTTTATGCAGCGCCTGCGCGCGCTGTGCGATCAGCACGGGATTTTGCTGGTGGCCGATGAAGTGCAGACCGGCGCGGGTCGTACCGGCACTTTCTTCGCGATGGAGCAGATGGGCGTTGCTGCGGATCTGACCACCTTTGCCAAGTCGATTGCCGGCGGCTTCCCGGTTGCGGGCGTTTGCGGGCGTGCCGAGGCGGTGGACAGCATTGCACCGGGTGGTCTGGGCGGCACCTATGCCGGTAGTCCGCTGGCCTGTGCCGCCGCATTGGCGGTGATGGACGTGTTCGAAGAAGAAAACCTGCTGGCCCGCAGCCGTACCGTGGGCGAGATTCTCACCGGGCGTCTGAGTGCGCTGGCGACTGACGACAAGCGTATTGGCGATGTGCGTGGCCTGGGCGCGATGGTTGCCTGTGAACTGTTCACTGCCGACGGTGCGCCGGATGCTGAACTGACCGGCCGCATCGTTGCTGCAGCGCGGGACAAGGGTCTGATTCTGCTGTCCTGTGGTCAGTACGGTAACGTCATCCGCATCCTGGTGCCGCTGACGGCCACTGACGTTGAGCTGAACGCGGGCATGGACATCATCGCCGAGTGCTTTGCTGAGCTGTAGGGCCACGGCATGCCGTGGCCGGGTGCCGTCCCGGGTATCTGCGCCCGGCGGGCCTCAGAAGGTCGAGAGCCCGCTGGCTTCCATAAAGCGGTACACCAGATAGCGCCAACGGCTGTGATCTGCAAAGTCTGCGTAGGGCAGGCTGTAGATCGCGCCGTTGGCGTTCTGCCATTCGCGCTCAAAGTCGCCTCGCTGCTGGCTGATCTGCGGACCATCGCTGCGGCTGACCAGTCGCACGCTGGTCTCCAGATTCAGGTCGTGCAGGTTGCGACGGGTGAAGTTGGCCGAGCCGGCAATCAGCTCGGCGCTGCCATCGGTGCGTTCCAGCCTGATCCACTTGCGATGACATTGTTCCCCCTCGGTCGCGCACCAGCGCACGGGAATGCCTGCTTCGTGCAGATCCCAGGCTGCCTGCCGGTTGGGGATGCCGTTCTTTTCACGACCAAAGGCATCGCGGTTGGGGTCCAGGATCACGCGCAGTGTGGCGCCGCGCTGATGGGCCTGAATCAGCGCCTCGATAACGGGCCGTGACGACAGGTAAAACATCTCCAGATCCAGCGCGTCACCGGTTTGCGCCGAGTCGATCAACTGCAGCAGCCCCTGCTCAATGGCGCCTTCGGTCAGCACCTGCAGCTGCGGTGGCTCGCTACCGGATACTGCCGGGGCGGCTGGCCAGTCGGCGGCAGGGGCGTAGCCGGACAGCAGCGCCACGGCGCGCTCGGTCTGCAGCAGGTCGAGCGCTGCCGCGCCGCTGAACTGTACCGCGCTGTTGTCGTGGCGGCTGCTGGCGTCATGCGGGTTCATTGAGGTGACCAGGCCGGTCCATTCGCCGTTACGCCCAACGATCAGAGTCTTGCGATGATTGGCGCGGAAATTCAGCAGGTGCAGGTAGGTGCGCAGCGTGACCTTGCCCTCGCCGACCGGGTTGGGTAGCCAGCCGCCCCGGGTGCTGTTGCCAAGATAACTGCAGCACAGGGTCCAGATGCCGGTCCAGGTGGGGTTGGAGGCGGGTAACTGGCTCAGGTCGGTCATCACCACGTCGACACCCGCGCCGCGCAGGGCCTCGAACTGCGCAGACTCCACGCCGCCGTACAGGGTGTTGAACGGGTCGGTAATCAGGATCACCGGCATCTGCGGGTGACGTTGGCGAGCTGTAATCAGCGCGTCGGTCAGTTCGCTTGAGAGCGGTCGATAACTGTCCTCGCCGGCAAAATCGTTGAACAGGAACATGTCCACAACGACCAGATCGTTGGCGCCGTCGATCAGCTCCAGTGCCCGGTCCATGATCTGCTGCTGAACATGCTCCTGGCCCTGGCTGTCGCGCCAGGTCTGGTCAAATAGCAGTTCTACCTGTTCGGCGGGGCGCAGCGGGGTTGCAGTGGAGAGGTCTTCGGGCATCTGCTGGCAGCCAAGCAGGCTGGCAAGCAGCAATCCCGGCAGCAGCGAGCGAAAGCAGAGTGTGGGCATGATCAAGGTCGGTTGCGGTGATAGCAGCAGACTGCCCAAGCCTGGCCGTTAATGCAAACCGCAAGGCGCCGGCTCGCTGCGCGCCAGGGAAGCACTGACTAATTCCACATGCCCTCTGGCGTTCAGGCTGGGCTGCAATCAAGGCGTGGTTTCGAAGGCATGTCGGGGCCTGTCGAGAAATCACAACGCAGAGTGCGGCCCAGCATGAACGCCCCGCAGGGCGGGCGCTCAAGCATGCATCTGCTGCGTTGCGCTGCTTGCCAATAGAACCACTATTGGCTGCACATCGCGCCTTGCATCTGCACGCTTGGGCGCTCGCAGAGAGCGTGTCGAATTGGTCAGTGCTTCCCTAAGGGCGCGCAGCGGGCCGGCACTAAGGCTCAGGCCGGTTAGGCGGCAGCCAGTTTGGGGTTAGGGCCAAAGCGGTTGTCGCCGGCGTCCCCTTCGATGCACAGGAAGATCAGCAGGATGATGCTGCCGACAAAGGGCACCAGGCTGATCAGGATCCACCAGCCACTGCGGTTGGTGTCGTGCAGTCGACGGATGCACACGGCAATCGACGGCAGCAAAACGGCCAGAGAATACAGCGGCACCAGCAGCATGATGCCGAGGATGCCATCAATCACGCCGCAGATGATGGAAGCCAGGATGTTGAAAAGGATAAACATCCAGTATTCCTTGCGACGGGCACGGCCCTGAAACTCGACATACTTCTTCAATACAGCGGTATACCATTCCATGCGGTTTCCTTTCTTTGGCAATGTAGAGCTAAACATGTGGAGCAAAAAAGGGATTGGCAACGCGCAGGAATACGGTGAACCGCTCCCTGGTTGTGACAGTCAATCCCTGTGGCGGCCATAGCCGCCCGCGGTATTTAAGACGTCATGCCGGAGCCGGGTCAACCGCCAAGTGCCGGCCGAGTGCTAACCTGTGAGCGGTTTGACACCTTTGGGGGGCGCATGCGCCGGCGTAGTTCGATTCTGTTGCTGATTTTTCTGCTGCTGACGCTGCTTGTGTTGCTGGCGCGGCTGTGGGGCCAGCAGCAGTTGCAGGCAGCCGGTGTTCAGCAACTCGACTGGCAGGGGCTGGGTTGGCGCGAGGGCGCGCTGCAGGTTGATGAGCTGCACCTGCAGATGCAGGACGGGCTGCGGTTGACGGTGCAGCAGGCGCGCTTGCAGCCGGGCTGGCGCGACGGCCCTCGACTGCGCACCTTGCAGGCAGACAGCCTGCAGTTACACCTGCCGGCCGCGCAGGATAGTAGCCAGAGCGGCGTGCTTGACCCGCTGTTGCTGCTCGGAGACGAACAATTCTGGCGTCAGCTGGCCGACTGGGCGCCGGACAGCGCGCGTATCGCGCAGATAAACGCCAACCTGCCCTGCCGTGATGAGCGTTGCGAGCTGGCAGGTGCCTGGCAGTTGCAGCGTGCCGAGCAGGTCGATGGGCTGATGCTGTCGAGCGCCTTGCAACTCGACCTGGATGGCCAGCAGCTCGACGTTGAGCCGCAGCTGCGCCTGAACACCGAGGGCGTGGCACTGGAGGCCGATCTGCAGATTGATCAGTTGACCGCCGCCCGGTTGAACAGCCAGTGGCGCGACGGACAGCACTGGCAAGGCAGCCTGCAGATACCGGATTGGCCGCAAACTCCCTGGCTGTTTGGCTACCTGGGCCGCTGGATGGCGCTCGGCGCGCTGCCGATCGAGCAGATACCGGCTGCCGCGCAGCTGCATCTGGATTGGCAACTGGACGCGGCGCGGGTGCCGGAGTCGCTGCATGATTGGATGGCGGGAGATGTACAGCTGCAGGGGCAGCTGACGCTGCCACAGCCCTGGGCAGTCGACCAGCTCGGCGAGGTGAGTGGTGAGTTGAGCCTGCAGCTGCAGGGCACAGCGGGTATCTGGCAACTGACGCAAGGCAGCTTGCAGGCACAGCTGCAGGCGCTGACCTTGCCCGCCCTGCAAACGCTGCCGGCGACGCTGAGGCCGCAGCAATTACAGCTGCAGCTAACCGCGCAGGCGGGGCAGCGCCTGCAGGCGGATACGCTGCTCAAGGCGGATCTGCAGGCCGAGGCGCGGCTGCCCAAAGAGGCCACCGTTGCGCTGGCCGGCCCGGTGTCTGCGCCGCTGAGCGGCGACTGGCAGCTCGTCAGCGACGCGCTGCAGCTCAGTGTAACGGCGCCGCAGCTGGACCTGCCCGCGCTGCGCGCCCGGGGCGTCAGCGGCCTTTGGCCTTTGCGTGTGCAGGCTGATGCGGCCGCTCTGCAAGCGGCGTTGACGGCGCCCGGAAGTCTGCGCTGGCAGCAGTTGCAACTGGCCGATGCCGGACTGGGGCTGCGTGATGCCAGCCTGACGCAGCCGACCTTGCAACTGAGCCTGCCGCTGACAGGGGATGCGGGGCTCAGTGCCTCGGGCCGCTTGGAGGGCCGCCTGGCGGCCATCGAGCATGCGCAGCTGAAAACCCAGCGCTGGGACCTGGCGGGCGACTGGCGCTGGCAGCAGAATCAATTGAGCTGGCGCGGCAAGCTGAGCAACGTTGCCGGGCTGGCGTTGACCCACGACGCCAGTTGGTCGGCGGCGGGCGACTGGCGCGTCAGCGGTGAGCTGGCGCCCTTGTTCATGCGCGCCGGCAATCCGCTGGCAGACACACTGGCCGCCTGGCCTGAGCTGCTGGCGTTTGCCAGTGGGCAGATCAGCGGCAGTCTGCAGGCCAGTGGCGGGCGCCAGTTGCGCGTGCGCAGTGATCTGAGCTTGAGCGGCATCAAGGGTATTTACGACCGCACCGCCTTCAGCGGGCTGGACAGTCCGCTGCAGCTGCAACTTGCGGGCGAGCAACTGACCGTGAGCGTGCCGTCGTTGCAGCTTGCCCAGGCCAACCCGGGCATTGAACTGGGGCCCGTGCGCGGGCAGTTGTCCTACCACGCGGCGCTGGCGCAGCCGGCCAGTGGGCGCCTGGAAGTAAGCGAGTTGCGCACCGGGCTGCTGGGCGGTGAGGTGCGGGTGCTGCCGACAACCGCGAATCTGGCTGAGCCTGAGCAGCGCGCCGAGCTGCAGCTGCAGGGGCTGGAACTGGGCCGCCTGTTCGAAGTCTACCCAACAGAGGGGCTCAGTGGTGGCGGTACCCTGGATGGCCGCCTGCCGGTGCTGCTGCGCGGCGGACAGTTGCTGATCGACGAGGGCGCGGTTGCCGCCCGTGAGCCGGGCGGTGTGCTGCGTTACCGCTCGGACAAGCTGCAGCGCCTCGCTGCAGCCAACCCGAGCATGCGTGAGCTGGCCGGGGTGCTGGAAGACTTTCACTATACTGTCCTCAGCTCCCAGGTAGACTACGGCGAGAACGGCAACATGATTCTCGGGCTGCGCCTGCAGGGCAGCAACCCCGACTTTCAGCAGGGGCGACAGGTCAATCTGAATGTCACCCTGGAAGAGAACATTCCGGCCTTGCTGGCCAGCCTGCAATTGAGCGGCAAGGTCAGCGAGATCATTCAACAGCGGGTTCAGCAGCACCTGATCAAACAGCGTGCCCAGCAACCCTGACAAGGAGCGCCCATGTACAGGCGAGGGCTGACAATCGTGTTTCTGGCCGGCCTGCTGTCGGCCTGCGCCGGACCGACGGTGCAACTGGCGGCGCCCAGCGAGCCAATCAATATCAACCTGAACGTGAAGATCGAGCACGAGATCTACGTCAAGGTTGACCGCGAGCTGGACGACATTTTCGACGAATCCAGTGGCCTGTTCTGAGCCCGTTGCGAAAGGATACCCATGATGCGCAAAACGACTTATCTGATCTGTGGCCTGCTGGCTCTGCTGCTGGGCAGCGGCGCGGCAATGGCCATGAACCTCAACGAAGCCATGTCCGCGCTGCCGGCGGCCAAAACGGCCGGTCAGCTGGGCGAGCAGCCCAACGGTTACCTTGGTGTGGTCAGCAATGGCGGTGACGCCGCTGAAATTGCCCGCCAGATCAATGCCGCGCGCAAGGCTGAATACCAGAAGGTGGCCCGTGATAATGGCGTGGCCCTCGCTGACGTTGAGCTGATCGCCGGCCAAAAGGCGATTGACCGCACCCCGCGCGGCCAATACATCCAAGTTAACGGTCAGTGGACGAAGAAGTAGCCGGCAGCCATTCGATGCTGCCATACCAGCCGGTAACCGACTGACCGCTGTTGTCGCAGTCGGTCATGATCGCCACCCCGTCTACCTGATCCAGCGTCTGCCCGTGCAGACGCTGGAAGTCCTCCCGCACATTGCGCTCCAGTGTTGTCATGCCGGCCGGCACGCCGCTGCTCACGGCCAGCATTTGCGCGTTGGCGGTGTAGGCGTTGGGCCAGTGCGTGCCGACCGGCTGCGCAGATGACCAGACGTAGTTCACCGCCAGCGTACGCCAGGGCAGCAGTCCGCCATCTTTCACCACGTACAGCCGCACCGGATAATCGTCGCCCTCGCGCTGGCGCTCGTTCAGCCCGCTGAACGGCTGGCTGATGGTCCATGACCAGCGCAGCACCGGCGTCTTGCGCAGATCAATCTGCTGCTCCAGGTAGCGTGCGCTGGCCTGGCCGTTGCTGCAGTCGGCGCGCAGCAGTGCGCCGTCGCCGCGTTGCTCCAGCCGGTAGTCGGTGGGCTCGCTGAAGCGGCGCTCAGACCATTGGCTGATGTCCGCCGGACTGTAGCTTTGCGCCGCGCAGGTGCCGGCAAAGAGCAGGGCGGATAACAGCAGTAACCCTTGGTGGTACATACGCAGGCTCTGGTGCAGGGGAGCCTGCAGTATGGCAGGGCGCTGTTGCCCGGTCAGTGCCCCAGTGCGCTGACGCGCAACTGCTCGGTGCTGTCAAAACGCGCATCAAGCAGCGCCTGTACAGCGCTGTCGCGATCGCTGTCAGCCAGCCCGGGCTGGCTGAGAATGGCGTCGCGCTCGCGTACAAAGTCATCCAGTCGCTGCTGCCATTGCGCGCGCTGCACATCCAGCGCTTCCAGGCGGGCGGTGGCCTCGGGGCCAACCATGTCCATGCGCAGCTCGCGCACCGCGCCTTCATCGGCGCCGGCTGCGCGCAGGGCCTGGGTCTGCTGACGCAGGTCCTGATGAATCTGCGGTACCAGCAGCGCCTGCATGGCCTCAGGCAGGCTTTCGCGCAGGGCTTCAATGTCCTGCGCCTTGTCCTCGTCGCTGAGGTCCGGGTTGTGCAGGATGCTCAAGCGCTCCAGGGTGAAGCGGTTGTAGCTCTCCTCGGCGGCAAAGAAGGCCTGGTGCTCGGCCGGGCTGAAAAGGTCAGCGCGCAGGCGCTCTGCTGCGTCCTGGCGGGCCCACAGGCTGTCGATGTCTGCCGCTGCAGGAAAGTCCTGCTCAAGCTCGACCAGCGCCCGTTGATAGTCGAGGTAACGCTGGAACAGGTCCAGTGCCTGGCTGCGCGCAGGCTCATCCAGGCTGTCACGGATCAGTGCCTGTACCTGGGCTGCGATCTGCGCATGATTCTGTTCGCCTGCGGTGCTCAGGTAGTAGTCGAACAGGTGACGCAGCTGATCGCTGATCAACAGGTTGCCGTCGGCGTCGGTCTGCAGTCGGCCATCCACCTCGGTGCCGCGCAGGGAATTGGCCTGCGGTGTGCTGGCAGCGTCGGGGGCGCTTTCGCGCAGCAGGCTGACTGGGGGTGTCTGAGTTGCCGGTTCAGGGGCGAGCTCGGCTTGGGTTGGGGCGGGTGCGGGTGGGGTTGAGCGGGTCAGCTGCCAGCCCAGCAACAGCGCCGCTGCCAGCAGGGGAAGGTAAACAAGGGCTTTCATCGCATACTCGCGCCAGATGAAAAGAAGCAAGGCAGAGCCGCCGGGCTGGCGGCCCTGTCAGGTTAGAGACCGGCGTTCTTCAGGCGGTTGGCCTGCTGACGATAAACGGTCACCGGGTCGGTCTCGAACAGACTGGTCAGGCCCAGGGTCTGGTTGACCTCATCCAGGTGGTTCATACGGTAGTTGTCGCGAATCACCATGCCCAGATGCGAGCTGCAGCGGCCTACCAGACCGTCGTTGGCTTCGCCGCCAAAGGTCAGGGAGGAGGCGCCCATCAACAGGTCGGAGACATCCAGTGCGTTGGTCAGCGGGCTGGTGCCGCTCCAGGAGTAGTAACGCACGCCGTTGACCTGGTAGGCCCCTTCGCCACAGGCGCTGGTCGGAATGCCCTGCGGGAACTTGGCGTTGAAGCGTGCCGCGCCCTCGCTGTTCAGCGACTCCAGTGAGCCGAGGGAGTTTTGCGGGGTGTCCGAGCTGCTGCCGGACAGGAAGTTGATCAGCGCGCCCAGGCCGTTGACGATGCCCGCCAGCAGGGCTTCACCTGAGGAACCCTCGGGGATCTGACGGAGGAAGTCGGCGGTGGCCGAGCCATTGTGTGGTGCGCCAACGCTGGTGACCGAGGCAACCAGATCCGGGCGCAGTGCAGCAACGTAGCGCACGGTTGGGCCGCCATGGCTGTGGCCGATCAGGTTGACCTTGCCCTTGCCGCTGATGGCGACAATCTCTTCTACCTGTTCGAGCAGTTGTTCACCGCGCGCTTCGGAGGTGTCGAGCTGGCTGACTTCGGTGATGTAGACGGTAGCACCGTCCTTGCGCAGGGCGCTGGGAATGCCGTGCCAGTAGTCGACGCCGAGGATGCTGTCGAAGCCGAGCATGCCGTGGCTTAGCACGATGGGGTACTTGGTCTTGGTGTACTGCGACGACGAGCTGAACCAGAACGCATTGGCCTGGGTGCTCACGCCCAGCGCGGCGATCAGGCCGCAGGCGACACTGAGTCGGGTTTTACGCGACATGACGAAACTCCTGTTTGTTGTGCTTGTTTTTGTATCGTCTTGAGACACTGGGCCAGTGTCCGATGCAGAGCATAGTCAGCGTGAGGGCGCGAAAGTAGCGACTGATCGACAGAAATCCGCGCCTTAGCGCAGCGCCGAAAGCTGACTGATCAGTCACTGGCTCTGCGTCGCTACTATTCAGCCTGCTGATCCGATGAACGGAAATTCAGACCATGCCTGCCTGCGCGGCTCAGGGCGCCTCGCCCAGATAGGCGCGCTGGATCAGGCGCCACTCGGGGGACTCGGTCAGGCGCAGGATGGCTTCATTAACCTCGTCGCGCAGGTTGCTGCCGGTCGGCAGGGCCAGTGCGTACAGTTGCTGGTCGAACACGCCGGGCAGCAGGTCCAGCCGATCCTTGCCCAACTGCTGGTTGCGGTACTGCAGCAGCGGCCGGTCATAGACCACGGCATCGCTGTCGCCGGCGCTGACGGCCTGCATGGCGCTGTGCAGGTCGGAGTATTCCTGCGAGATGATGCGCTGCTCCTGCAGATATTGGGCACTGGCGGTTCCGGCGATGGTTGCTACCGTGTTGCCGGGCAGGTCCTGCGGGCCGCTGATCTGGTACTGCAGGTTACTGACGGTCAGCGAGCTGGTGATGGCGGCAGTAAAGCTGGCCACCATGATCAGGCCGGCGAACATCCACACCAAGGCCAGTAGCCGGCCGCCCAGGGTTACCGGCGCCTTGTCGCCGTAGCCGACGGTGGTCATGGTGACCGCGGCCCACCAGAAGCCGGCGCCAATCCCCTCCGCGTTGCTACCGCCAAACTGCTCGGCGTTGCGCCGGCGCTCCAGTAGCCAGAGGGCAAAACCGACGCCCAGCAACAGCAGTGCCAGTGCGCCGATTACGCTGAGAAAACCCCAGCTGAACAGGGCCTTGAGGCTCTGCAGCAGTCCTTGTTTGGGGGAGTGCGGCACGCCGATGGACAGTCCGGTCTGGTAGAACGGGTGGCTGAAGTCGAATACCGCCTCGCGTTCAGAGGTCATGGTCAGGGCGCCAACCACCACGTCCACCTCACCCCGTTCGACAGCCCCCAGCAAGTCTGAAAACGGCATGACCTGCCACTCGTACGTCCAGCCCTGGCGATCGGCGATGGCGCGCCACAGGTCGATGCTGATGCCTTCCCAGTCGCCGTTGCCATCGGCGATGACAAAGGGCGGCACCTCGGTGATGCCCACGCGCAGGGGGGCGGTGGACGTGTCGCCGGTCTGGGCGTGCACAAGGGGCGCGCTGCACAGGAGCAGGCAGAGCAGCAGGCGGGCAAAGGCGGGCAGGGACATGGCAAACTCCTTTTTGATCCTCTGTTGAGGGTACCAAACTGAGCGCGGGGCGCCAGCGCAGGCCCGAGTGTCGCTCGGGCCACAGTCCGAGCATTTGCTACAGGCGCCGACCAGAGGCTTCTGGTAGGCTGCTTGCACACCCAAGTTCACGGAGGCCCGACAGGGACAGTTGATGTTGACTGGATATCTGGAAAGTTATGCGTTCTGGCTGCTGCTGGGGCTGGCGTTGCTGCTGTCGGAGTTTTTCTTCCCCGGTTTGATTGCGGTGTTTTTTGGTCTGGGCGCCTTGCTGGTCGGCGCCTTGACGCTGGTTGGGCTGGTTGAAGGCCTGGCCTGGCAGGTGCTGTTGTTCTCGCTGTTCAGCGTGGGGACGCTCTGGCTGCTGCGCCGTCGCTTTCAGCGCTGGCTGCGCGGCGGCGAGTCTGATCTGGCGCTACGCGACCCCGATGACGCCGGGTTGCTGGGCATGCGTGTGAGTGTGCTGACCGACTTTGTCGACGGCGTTGGTGATGTGCAGCTCAATGGCGCCAAATGGGACGCCGAGTCCAGCGAGCCGTTGACTCAGGGCCAGACTGCCTGGGTGGTGAGCCACTCCGGTATCGTGCTGCAGGTCAGCGCCACGCGCCCCAACGCTGATTGAAACCTTCCATCCTCTGAACGGAATTTTACCCATGGAAATCGCTACCATTTTATCCCTTGGCTTTCTGGCGCTGGTCATTGTTGCCCTGGCCAAGACCGCGCGTATCGTGCCGCAGCGCTCGGCCTTTATCATCGAACGTCTGGGCAAGTATGCGAAAACCCTGGACGCCGGTTTTCACATCCTGATCCCCTTTGTTGATCGTGTGGCCTACAAGCACACCTTGAAGGAAGAGGCGATCGACGTGCCCAGCCAGGCCTGTGTTACCCGCGACAACATCCAGGTGGTGGTCGATGGTGTGCTTTACCTGCAGGTAGTTGACCCCAAACTGGCCAGCTATGGCATCAACGATTACCGCTACGCGTCCATGCAGCTGGCGCAGACCACCCTGCGTTCGGTGGTCGGCAAGATCGATCTGGACAAGACCTTCGAGGAGCGTGAAACCATCAACGTGCAGGTGGTGGAGGCGCTGGATGAGGCTGCCAAGCCCTGGGGTGTGAAGGTACTGCGTTACGAGATCGCCGACATCGAGCTGCCGGCGACCATCCTTGATGCGCTGGAGAAGCAGATGCGCGCCGAGCGGGAACGTCGCGCGGTGGTCGCCCAGTCCGAGGGTGAACGTGAAGCCAAGATCAACGTGTCCGAAGGTCAGAAGCAGGAAACCATCAACCTGTCTGAAGCAGACAAGCAGCGCCAGATCAACGAAGCCGAAGGTAAAGCGCGCGAGATTGAGCTGATCGCCACCGCAACTGCAGAAGGTCTGCGCCGGGTTGCCGAGGCGATCAACACCCAAGGTGGTCAGGAAGCGGTGTCGCTGCGCGTTGCCGAGCAGTACGTGAAAGAGTTCGGCAAACTCGCGCAGACCAACAACACCATGATCCTGCCGGCAGAACTGAGCAACATCGGCTCGGCCGTCGCCGCGATCACCAAGACGCTGGAAACAGCTCGCAAATAAGCTACAAGCTACAAGTTTGAAGCCTGAAGCTGGAAGAGAAAACCGTGCGGCGTGAGTCGTGCGGTTTTTTTGCATCAAGCTAGCGCAAGAGCTGGGACTGTCAGATTTTTTGTGTTCGGGCCGGTTAGGCCCGTCACCTGACGAACCATGAAATCACCAGGCTGGCCTGATGAAGCGATCTCCGTACAGGAT
>MDSY01056404.1_pt1 | contig 26282 bp, 26 predicted proteins | sample 811131 | NCBI WGS metagenome assembly MDSY01 (sample SAMN05326643, study PRJNA326480) | marine metagenome | isolation source: seawater | place: Atlantic Ocean: South West | collected 2010
CATCGGGAGTGATAAAACCAAAACCTTTTGAATCATTAAACCATTTAACTGTTCCTGTTGCCATTTCAATACATCCTTTACAAATTTGGGCGGCACCCTAAAGATTAGTTCAAAGCTAAAATGAAATTACCTAGATAAATACATTTAAACGCAAATAAACCAAACACCGGCTTAGTATTTTCAAGTATTAAATAGAAAAGTCAAGTTTTTTAAATAATTTAATCTACTCATTGTGAAGATATTTAACTAAGTCACTATATGGCATAGCACCCTCAGCTCTTTTACCACTAGAAAAAATTATTGTTGGTGTAGATGAAACACCTAATTCCTTTGCTAAAATTGATATATCTTTAATAGGAGTCTCACAATTACCTTCATTCTGAGGAAGCTTGTTTTTCATCATAAAGTTGTTCCAGGCTACCGAAGGATCTTCTGAGCACCATATTTTATTTGATTTTCTTTCAGCATCAGGGTGAATAGCTAATGGGTAAAGAAAAGTATATATAGTTACATCTTTTAGTTTTGCTAATGCTTCTTTCTCGAGCTTCCTACAAAAAGGACAATCAATATCCGAAAAGATAGCAATCTTACTTTTACCATTTCCTCTTATGTCTTTTATGGCACTTTCAAATGGTAATGAGTTAAAATTGACCATAGTTAAAATTTCTAATCTCTCACTAGTTAAATCTTTTTTTGTATTTGGATCAACTAAACGTCCTTCAACAATCAAAAAATTGAAATCTTTATCTGAGTAAATAATTTGGCCACCAATATATATCTCATACAAATCGTTGAATTCAGTCTTATTGATACTTTTTACTTTCAATTCAGGGTATTTTTTTTCAATTTTTGCCCTTAATTCTTCTTGTTCCGCAAAGCCAATTGTTGAAAAAAAGATCAAACTAATTGCAAGTAAAAATTTCTTCATGATATCGCTCTCTTTATAAGTTTATTTTTAATAAAATCTGTTTCATTAATTAGTTTCATACCCTTCGAAATAAGATAATCTGGACCAATCCCTTTTAACGAAAATGCCCATTGAAGACCAGAAGTTAATAATGAAAATTCTTCGATGTCCATTTTTCTTGAACGCTGATACCTCTTTAGAAATCCGGGAAGCCCAATATCACTATAATCTTTTTTTTGAATATTATTTTCGAATTCCATAATACCTCTTATACCCAAATTTAAACCTTGACCTGATAGTGGATGAATACTATGGGCAGCATCCCCCATTAGAAGCACCCTATTTTTAAATAATCTATTCGCCTTAATCATATGCAGGGGAAAACTGCTTCTTGCTGAAATATTGGAAATTTTACCAAAATCATTACCGAGCACCTTTATTAAATCTCTTTTAAAACTTTTTTCATCTAATAAAAATTTTTTTTCAAATAATTTATTGTCACAAGACCATACAGCTGACATAGTTTTTGAGTCAATTGGAAGCGTCGCCAGGATGCTGTTACCACAAAAAAACTGGGTAGCTTTATTTGACTGAGCACCTAAAACCTTAAAATCAAATACTAATGCAGTTTGACCAAAATCTTTAACATTTTTCTTTATTCCTTCCAACTCTCTAATTGGTGATTTTGCTCCATCGCAAGCTACCAGCAATGAGGCTGTTATTTTTCCACTTGATAAACTAAGATTAACATTTTGTTCATTATTAGATATTTTTTCACTCCCTACAAGTTCTTGGCAATGTATTGATGGATCTAATAACTTAGGTTTAATCTCATTTAATAAATTTTTTTCTTTTACTATGTAAGCTAAAGCTGGAAGATAATGCTTATTTGAATCAAATGTTATTTGATCACTAGACGATTCTTTAAAAACATCAATGGTTTTTACTGGATTAAGCGAACTCAAAAAATTTTTTGATAAATTAAATGTTTTTAGCCACTCGACTACACTAGGAGTCAAGGCATAAGTTCTATCAAGCTCACTGTGTTTTTCTTTATGAAAGATATATACTTCATAATTATTTCTGATGAGCATGAGACAGGTTAAAGCTCCAACGAGCCCTGCTCCCGAAATAATAACTTTATTTAAATGCCTATCTTCCAATACTCATCTTCCTCACAAATGTTTTTTTAAAACCATCGTTAAGGTCTAATAATGATAAAGCGATTCCGCGTAATTTATTTATCCCAACAATATCATTAGAAAATCCTTTCACAAGTATTTCAGTAAACCTCATTAATTTCTTTGTTTCAATTTCTCTTAATTTAATATATTCCATAATAAGTAAATTAATATTAGCTAAACCAGAGTTAGATTCTATGCAGTCAGATAAAGAAAAAGCATCTCTTAGGCCAGTGTTTAGGCCCTGCCCAGCAACTGGATGAATAGTTTGTGCAGAGTTCCCTATTACAACTACATTTTTGATTTTAATTTCATCAACAAAAGACTGTTTCAGGGGAAAGGTTACTTTATCTTCACAAGATATAAAGTCCCCAACTCTATCTCCAAAATGATTATGAAGCTTTTTCAAAAAGTCTTTATCATTTAATTTCATTAATTCTTCGATATTATTTTTTTTACCAGTCCATACAAGAGAAAATTTATCTTTTAAATTTGGTAACAATGCTATTGGGCCTCCAGGCGTGAATCGCTCATAAGCAATATTTTGATGCGGCAGCTCAGAAACAACTTTAGTAACTAACGCTGAATGATCAAAAGACTTTGATGAACGACTAAGTTTAATGCCAGGGATAGAAGCATTACCACCATCAGCCAAAACAAGTAGATCAAAAAGAAGGTCATATTCTTTTTCTTGCTTATGGTACTTAAGGCAGTTTTTTTCTCCTTTTATAATAAATTTACTGACATTAGTATTATATAAAATATTAATTTTTCTTGCTTTTTTTAATTTTTCTTGAAGTACCCCAATCAAGGCTCCGTAAGAAACCATATAGCCTAGAGCATCTTGGTTAAACTCTTTTGCTTTCATTAATGTTCTCCCAAAAGTACCTTTTTGGCTTGTATGTATTGACTCAATTGCAGTTAATTTATCTACTAACTCCTCCCAGACACCAATTCTCTCAAGTATAAAGCGGCTTCCATTTGATAAAGCAAGGCCACGCCGATCGTCCAGAGATTTATTTTCTGATTTAGACTCTAAAATCAATGTATCAAGACCATTTATTTGATTTAGTAATGCAAAGATGAGGCCAACGGGGCCACCTCCAATAATTACAATTGCTTTATTCATTCATAATACCGATAATGGCTTCTAAATCTTCGATTTCCTTTGGTGCATTAATACTAAGAACTTTGTTACCGGATTCTTGAACTACTACATCATCCTCTATCCTTACACCTATCCCCCAAAATTCTTCTGGAACATTGTCGGAAGGATTTATATAGCAACCAGGCTCTACTGTTAAAACATTATTAGGAGTAAATTTTATGGGGAGCAAACCTCCGTTATCCGAAGAATCCTCTTGATAAATACCGGCATCATGAACATCTAAGCCAAGCCAGTGACTGGTACGATGCATAAAAAATTCCTTATATAGTTCCTTTTCTATTACCTCATCTCTTGAGGCTTTTAAAATATTTAAATCAATCAATCCATCAACAATTATATCGATAGCAGCTTTATGCGGCTCATCAAAAAAATTACCTGGGGCAACTTTATTAATTGCAGCTTTTTGCGCATCAAGAACAATTTGATAAATATCTTTTTGAGGAGAACTAAATTTACCATTAATTGGGTAGGTTCTTGTAATATCAGACGCATAACTACGTAATTCGCAGCCCGCATCAATCAAAAGCAAATCCCCTGCAGTTAAAAGACTATTATTTTCAATATAGTGAAGGGTGCATGCATTTTTTCCTGATGCGACAATTGAGCTATATGCTGGATTTCTCGCACCACACTGTATAAATTGATTTAATATCTCACCCTCTATTTGATACTCAAATTTACCCGGTTTAGTTATACCCATTGCATATATATGAGCCTTTGAAGCAATATCAGCTGATTTCTGCATGATATTGATTTCTCCATCGCTTTTGACTTGCCTCATAACATCTAATGTATGACTTAAATTTTTGACCTCATTTTTTATAGTCTTTTTGCCAGTCCAAGCTTGTATTTTTGCCAAATCTTGCGCCGAAGTACTAGCTAACTTTGATGGTGATAAACAATAAATACTTTTATTAACATCATGGTTTTTAAGAATCTTTGGTGCTAATTGATCGAGTTCATCAAGTGAATAAGCTTCATCAAATAAAAATTCCTTAGCAGCTTCTTTCGGGCCATAAATATATCCGTCCCATATTTCTTTATCTTTATCTTTAGCTTTACAAAAAATAATAGACTTAGGTTGACTACCTCCAACCAGGAAAATAACGGCTCCCGGCTCAGGAAAGCCCGATAAGTAATGGAAGTAACTGTCAGAACGAAAAGGGTAATTACAGTCTCTGTTTCGAGAAGATTCAACAGAATTGGAAAGTATTGCAACTCCATGCCCTATTTTATCCAATACAGACTTCCTTCTTAATTGAAATTCTTTAAAAGCTTCCATATTATTTAATCATCTTTATTTAAGTTATTAAGCCTTAATGGTGTACCAATATCTGACCATTCGCCTTGAAATAATTCACCTTTTATGGACTTTTTTGATATGGCATTCTTTAGTAAAGGTAAAAGTTGTATTTTTTTTCCTGTTTCAAGGTTACTAAAAAATCTGGGATGATAGACTGCAATCCCAGAAAATGTATACAAAGGCATTTTATTCAAAACTAAGTTAGAGGTATCAGTTAGACCAAAATCACCTTTTAAATTATGCTCTGGATTTTTAACAAGAACTAGATGTGCATCAACGCCCTTCTTTAAAAAAAAGGTATGTATTTTCTTATAATCAAAATTTGAATATATATCTGCATTAATTACAAGAAATGCATCTGATCCAAGCAATGGCAATGCTTTTTTTATTCCTCCCCCTGTCTCTAAAACAGGACTTTCTTCCGAAAAAGTAACGCGTAACCCCCATTCTGAACCATCTCCAACAAATTCTTTAATTTTATTTGGTAAATAAGAAACATTTATAACGACTTCTTTAAAGCCAGCATTAGCTAGCTTCTTAAGATGCCACTCAATTAAAGGCCTCCCTCTCAAAATTAGAAGTGGCTTAGGCAAGTCTTTTGTGAGATCGCCCATCCTTAGGCCCCTTCCTGCTGCCAGAATCATCGCTTTCATTTAATTAATTACCTTATCTAGAATTTTCCTTAAAACATGCAGCTCCTTGTATCTCTCAGTCGTATTAAGTAAATACTTTTCAATCAAAGGTATATTTTTTAGATATTGATTCTTTTTATCGCGAATAGATAGGCGAGAGAAAATTCCTAAAATCTTTAAATGCCTTTGGACCCCTGTCCACTCAAACTCTTTATAAAAATCTGAGAAATCTAAATTGCTAATTAAACCTACTTTTTTTGCTTCCTCCCAATATCTGGCTACTTGATCAAGAATTACTTCCTCATCCCATTCAATATATGCATCTTTTAAGAGAGATACTAAATCATAAGAAGCTGCCCCATAAACTGCATCCTGAAAATCTAGAATACCTGGCATACCGGATTTCATAGGGTACATTAAGTTTCTACTATGATAATCACGATGAACAAAATACTTTGGCTGAGAGTCAATATATCCACTAATCAATATAAATAGTTGGTTTAAAGAAGAGACATCTTTCTCTTCTAATTTAAAATTTTTATACTTAGCTAGATACCAGTCAGGAAATAGATTCATCTCCTCAGTAAGTAATTGATTTGAATAAATCTTAATATCTTTAGTTTCTATTTTACTTTGCATGGAAATTAAAGAGTTTCTAGCAAGCCCATATAAGTGAGTGACATTTTGGTCACTTAATTTATCAAGAAAGGTATCTTGGCCTAAGTCATTCATTAGAATTAATCCTAAATTTTCCGAAAAGGATAATACTTTTGGGGCCTCAAGACCAGCATTTACAAGCATTTTAGAGATTTTTATAAAATCTTTTATAGACTCTTTATCTGGTGGCGCATCCATAAGAATATAGGTTTTATTTTTATCAAAAATTCTGAAATAACTTCTAAAGCTTGCATCACTAGATGCAGGTTCTATTATGTAACCGACATCTAATTGATTTTTAAGCCAATTTTCTATTAAATTAGTTCTATCCACAATCAATAGGTTCCTCTATAATATCGGTCTTTTTAAGTTTACTTGAGTTATAATGCATAACTTACTGATTTATATTAGTTTTGTATTAAAAACAAAAAAAATTAATTATGATTAAAATGACTATATCAGTTTTAGGACATGTAAGTTGAAGCTTTCAAAACATATTTTATATTTTTTAGGCTTACTTCTGTCAATTCAATTCCATACCTTAGTCTTCGCGCAAGAAGAAGCTCTTGATGATTCTATAATTATTGAGGGTGACTCTATTGAGAATATCATTGATAGAAAGCTAAGAGTTTCTGGTAATGCTCTTTTAAAAAATAAAGATCAAACAGTTACCGCTGATTTGATTGAGTTTAATCAAACCTCAGAAGATCTTTATGCCAAAGGAAATGTAAAAATTGATACTCCAGAAATTCAAATAACTGGAAATGAGCTTGAGTTATCTATTAGTGAAAATACTGGCGTGATTCCAGACGCTACATTTGTTGTTAATCTTGCACAAGATAAACCCTCAAAATTTAACAAAAAATTACGTGGAAATGCTGCCCAACTATTTATTGAAGGAAAAGATAAAAAAAGATTAGTAAATACCTCTATCACTACCTGTGAAGTAGGGCAAAATGGTTGGATTATAAATGCAGACCAAGCAGAAATTGATCAATCAACACAAACACTAACAGCAACAAATTCAACCTTATCTCTTAAGGGTATTCCAATTGTTACCACCCCATACGCAGACTTTTCATTCAGTGACTTAAGGAAATCTGGATTTCTTATGCCCACTATTGGGAGTACAACAAGAAGCGGTATGGAGTGGTTAGCTCCGTATTACGTTAACTTATCACCAACATCTGACCTTACTCTTTTGCCAAGAGTTTTAGGTAAGCGTGGTCTTCAACTAGGAGGTACTTATAGATATTTAGATGAGGAATATACCGGAATCAGTTCAATAGAGTTCATGAATAGGGATAAAAAAAATAAGAACCTTAAGGAAAGATACTATATTAATGTAGATCATAAGCATGAAATCTCTGAGCATATTAATGCTGGAGTTAACTTCGAAAAAGTCGCTAAAAATGATAAAGATTATTTTAATGATATGACAAGTAATATAGCTTTTACCAGTCAGGTTAGTCTTTCACAAATAGCCTTTTTGAATTACTCCTCTGATAGTATTTTTTCAAAAGACGATACTTTTAGTGCCAACCTTCTTACCCAAAAGTTTCAAAATTTATCAACAAGCTCTCCTTATGAAAGACTTCCTAGTTTAACCGCAAATTACTCAAACGATATATTAGATGAGGATGAATTTATAATTGTGGACACAAATACATCCATAACTTACAATCAATTCGATAATAATGATGATTATAGTGGAGCAACACGAGCAACAGGTAATAGATTTACGGCAACACCCTCAGTTGAATTTCCTTTTGAATCAAGTTTTGGATATGTAACCCCAAAATTAATCATGGACTACAAAAACTATGACATTGAAGGGGCAAATATTACTTCTAAATCATTATTTATTCCTACATTTTCTATTGACAGTGGAGTATATTTTGACAAACCATTTGATTTAGGGGGGAATGATTTTATTCAAACATTAGAGCCTAGAATTTTTTATTCATACACGCAATACAAAAATCAAGAAGATTTACCAATGTTTGATACAGGTTTAATGGAGTTAAATGCCTATAATATTTTTAATGAAAATCAATTTTCAGGTGGAGACCGCGTAATGGATAGTAATCAGATCACATTGGCATTATCAAGCCGAATAATGGACTATAAAGGCTTTGAGTGGCTTTCAACAACCTTAGCTCAAAGGTTTTACATTGGAGACAGAGACGTTTTAAAGGAAGCACAGTTTGCAAGTTCAACCTTAAAAAATGACTCATCAGATCTTTTCTTTGGAGTTAAGGCCTATCTAACAAGAAGTCTTTTGTTTGCAACAGAGTGGCAGTTCAATGTTGATGATAGTGTCACCAATAGATCTACGTATAAAATGAGATATAGACCAGAGCCAGGAAAAGTATTAAATGCAAGCTACAGGAACGTAAAGAATCCTAATAATACCAGCTCAAAAAATTATAATGTCGAGCAGTATAAAATTTCAGGTCAGTGGCCACTAGGTCGTGGCTGGTCAGGTTTAGCAAGTTATGATTACGACACAATTGAATCCGTTGTAATTGAAAGTATGGGCGGGGTTGAATATGATGCAGGCTGCTGGTCAACGCAAATAATGTTTCATAGATTAAGATTGGCGGACTCTGACAAACCCAACTCAACCTTATTTATCCAATTAGAATTAGGTGGGCTTGGCTCTCTGGGAACAGGTGATCAAGATAGCTTGTTTGATAAAATGAATAGGAACGTACCTGGAAGTATGTTTAGTCATGATCTCCCAGATGAAAGTAGGGAGAATAACTTCAAATAATGCCAATAAAGTCACTAATTTTATTAAGTTGTTACATACTTCAAAATTTTTTACTAGTAACAGAAGTTTTCTCAAGACAAACATATATTGAAGTAGATACAATTGTTGCAATAGTAGAAAAAGAATCTATATCCAAAACCCAGCTTATTAATGCAATTGAAAAAAAAACAGAATATTTTATTAAGAATCAGATAGAAATTCCAAAAGAAAATATTTTAGTTAAGAGGACATTGAATGAATTAATCAATCAGAGTCTTATTATGCAATTTTCTGAACAAGCAGGAATACAGGTTTCTTCTGAAGAACTTCAGAGTATTATTAAAAATATTGCTGACAGGAATCAATCAACAATTAATGAATTAAAAATTAAAATAGAGTCGGAAGGAAATAATTTTTCTGAATTTAAAGAACAAATAAGATTAGAAGTAACAATAAATAAATTAAAACAAAGTCAAATTACATCCAAGTTAAATGTTTCAGATTACGAGATTGATAATTATATTGCTTTGCAAGAAAAGATGGTATCAGATAGTTACAATATAAATCACATACTCGTTAAAAATTCTGAAGAATTATCAGAGGTCATTAAATCATTAAAAATTTTATCTTTTCAAGATGTTGCTAAAAAATACTCAAGTGGGCCTTTAGCAGAATCGGGTGGAGATTTTGGTTGGAGGAAAATAGAAGAGTTTCCTGATAGTTTTGTTGAGATCATAAAATCTCTAAAAGTTGGACAAGTATCACAGGAGTTTAGAACTAATAATGGTTTGCATGTTATTAAACTAACTGACAAAAAGGGAATTGAATACAAAACGATATTAATTGATCAGGCCAAGGTTCGACATATCCTAATAAAACAAAATGAAATTACCTCAGAGGATAGTATAAAAAATAAACTAAATAATATAAAAAGCCAAATCCTTCAAGGATTAAATTTTACTGATGCTGCGAAAAAGTTTTCTGAAGATGCAAGTTCATCAAATGGAGGTGAGTTAGGTTGGATTTCAGATGGCGATACAGTCCCTGAATTCGAAAGAAAAGTAAAAGAACTTAAAATAAATGAAATAAGTAACCCAGTAAAAACAAATTTAGGTTGGCATATATTAGAGGTATTAGAAAGAAGAGTTAAAGATATGACAATTGAATCAAAAAGAGCTGAAGTAAAAAATATTATAATTAAACAAAAAACTGAATCTGATTTTATTGACTGGTTAACAGGTCTTAAAGATCGTTCTCATATTGAAATGAGACTATATAACTAATGAACAACCCCCCAAAAAAAATTATTATTACTGCTGGGGATCCAGGTGGAATCGGATTAGATTTATGCGTTAAACTTGCTTACAAAAAATTTCCTGCAAATATAACTGTAGTTGGAAATCTAAATGCTTTAAAGAAAAGAGCTCAATTTTATAAAAAAAAGATTACTACAAAAAAAAACTTATCAAATCATGAAGGAAATGGAAATTTAAACTTCGTAAATATTCCGTATGCAAAAAATGTAGTACCAGGAAAAATTGAACCGAAGAATTCGATTGCCCAGTTATCTGGATTAAAATTTGCAGCCAAAGAATGCCTAGAAAATAATTTTGATGCATTAGTTACTTTACCAATAAATAAAAAAGTACTTAATTCATCAACTTTAAACTTTAAAGGACATACTGAGTTTATTTCTGAAATCTGTAATACATTGGGTGATGAGATAATGCTTCTAACTAATGAAGACTTAAAAGTCGCATTAGTAACTACACATATTGCATTAAAGAAGGTCCCAAAAGCAATAACAAAAAAATTACTAAGAAAAAAAATACAAATATTAAACAATCAATTAATAAGTAAATTTAGTATAAATAATCCTAGAATTACTGTGACTGGATTAAACCCTCACGCAGGAGAAAATGGTGAATTTGGTAACGAAGAAGTAAAAATAATCACACCCACAGTAAAGGAATTAAAAGCTGAAGGATTAAATTTAATTGGCCCTATTCCTGCAGACACTGCTTTTACAGAAAAAAACCTAGCTAATACCGACTGTTTTTTAGCAATGTACCATGATCAAGGTCTTTCTGCATTTAAGGCTTTATCATTTGGTAAAGGTATAAATGTAACAATCGGTATACCTATCATTCGAACTTCAGTCGACCATGGAACAGGTTTAGATATAGTTGAATCTAATAAAATTAATGCTTGTAGTTTTTTTGAATCAATATCTCTAGCAATTAAATTAATAAAAAAATAATGCGAGCTAAAAAAAAATATGGTCAGAATTTTTTAACTGACTTAGAATATATTAGAAAAATTATAATCTCAATTAATCCAAAAAAAAATGATTTAGTTCTTGAAATTGGTCCAGGATTAGGTGCAATCACAATTCCAATCCTTAAATACATTGATAATATAACGGCTATAGAAATAGATCGGGATATGATTGATCAATTAATGAAAAAAATTCCAGACGAAAAAATTACTATTTACAATGAAGACTTTCTGAAAATTGATTCTCTTGAATTTAATAACTTCACACATATTATCGGTAACTTACCTTACTATATTTCATCAGCAATTTTAATGAAAATAGCAAAGTTACCTATTTGCAATGCGAAACTGCATTTTATGCTTCAAAAAGAAGTTGCAGAGAGAATAACAGCTAAAATATCAACAAAAGCATATGGGCGATTATCAGTTATATTACAATATTTTTATCAAACTGAATATTTATTTGAAATTCCAGCAGAATCCTTTACACCTGCTCCAAAAATAACTTCAGCCTTTGTCAGGCTTACTAGAAAACCTCATATTGAATTATTAGCAAAAAATATTAATACGTTTGAGAAAATAATAAAAACTGCATTTCAACAAAAACGAAAAACACTCAAGAATAACTTTAAGGGAATTTTAGTTGAAAAAGACTTTCTTAAATTAAATATTTCCCCAAACCTAAGAGCTGAATCAATTTCAGTTAATGATTTTATAAAAATAGAAAACTATTTTTATAAAGAAAGATTATCTTTTTAATCCTGATATAATTTTTAATTTTGGAATTATAATTAATGCGAATAATACTAATTGGAGCACCTGGGGCTGGCAAAGGGACACAGGCAGATTTTCTTATAAATAAATTTAAGATACCACAAATTTCAACTGGTGATATGCTGAGAACTGCAGTAAAAGATAAAACAGAGCTTGGTATTAAAGCCAAGCAATATATGGATGATGGGGGTTTAGTGCCTGACAACCTTATTATTGATTTAGTTAAACTCAGAGTCGAAATGAAAGATTGCAAGAATGGATTTCTTTTAGATGGTTTTCCAAGAACAATCCCTCAAGCAGAAGCGATGAAAGAAGCAGAAATTTTTATTGATTTTGTTTTAGAAATTCATGTTGAAGACGAGGTAATAATTAACCGATTAACCGGACGAAGGATCCATTCTGAATCAGGGCGTATTTATCACATAGAATATAACCCACCATTAACTGCGGGTATTGATGATATTTCTGGTGACCCTTTGATAATAAGAGATGATGATAAAAAAGAAACTATACTCAAAAGACTCACCACTTACCATAAACTTACAGAACCTTTGGTAAATTTTTATTCTAAATGGTCCGCCAATAATGAACAAAATTCACCTGAATTTATAAGTATCGATGGAGATGATTCTTCCAAGAAAATTAATGAAATACTTAATGAAATAATAAAATAGACTATGGAACCTGATTACCCTTTTAAGAATATTGAAAAAAAAACTCAGGAATATTGGGCTAAATCAGAAACTTTTAAGGTTTCTGAAAATTCTAAAAAGTCTAAGTTTTATGCTTTATCAATGTTCCCATACCCAAGCGGCAAACTTCATATGGGTCATGTAAGGAACTACACTATAGGCGATGTAATATCACGCTATAAAAGAATGAAGGGTTTTAATGTTTTGCAGCCAATGGGTTGGGATGCTTTTGGGCTCCCAGCAGAAAATGCAGCTATTCAAAATAAAACGGGTCCTTCAGAATGGACTAAAAGTAATATCGAGCATATGCGGAATCAATTAAAGCAATTAGGTTTAGCTATTGATTGGCGTAGGGAAATTGCAACATGTGATTCAGATTATTATAAGTGGGAGCAATGGCTTTTTACTAAGCTTTATAAAAAAGGGTTAATTTATAAAAAAACAGCAATGGTTAATTGGGATCCAATTGATGAAACTGTATTAGCAAATGAGCAAGTAATAGATGGTAAAGGCTGGAGATCTGGAGCATTTGTTGAACGTAAAGAAATTCCTCAATATTTTATGAAAATCACTGATTATGCTGATGATCTTCTTAAGGGACTAGATAATCTTGATGGATGGCCTGATCAAGTTAAGACCATGCAAAAGAATTGGATAGGCAAAAGCCTAGGTTGTGAAATTATTTTTGATATTGATGATGCTACAGCAAAACCTATAAAAGTTTTTACTACAAGGCCTGATACATTAATGGGGGCTACCTACCTAGCAATTGCTCCAGAGCATGCATTAAGCAATCTGATGTCTAAGGGTAATAAGACTATTAAAGCCTTCATTGAGGAATGTCAAAAAACAGGAACATCTGAGGCAGAAATTGCAACCGCAGAAAAAAAAGGGATTTTTTCTGGGCTATATGCATTGCACCCAATTTCAAATGAAAAAATACCAATATGGATTGCTAATTATGTCCTAATTAATTATGGAGATGGAGCTGTCATGGCTGTTCCTGCTCATGATGACAGAGACTATGACTTTTCAAAAAAATATGATCTGCCTATAAAGCAAGTTATTCACGCAAGCGAGGAAAATTTAAAAGCTTTCACAGGAACAGGTATTTTAATTAATTCTGGCGAATTTAATAATAAAAATAGTGATGAAGCAAAAAGTTTAATCGCCCAAAAATTAGAAAGCCTTAAAAAAGGGAAAAAAAGAATTGAGTTTAGACTCAGAGATTGGGGTATTTCAAGACAAAGATACTGGGGTTGTCCAATACCCATAATTCATTGTGAAAAATGTGGCGATATCACAGTTAACGAAAAAGACTTACCTGTAAAACTTCCAGAAAAGGTAATAATGCCTAAATCTGGCTCTCCTTTGACTACCACTCCATCTTTTTATGAATGTACTTGTCCAAAATGTGGAGGTTTAGCAAAAAGAGAGACTGATACCATGGATACTTTTTTTGAGTCATCTTGGTATTTTGCAAGGTACGCTTCTTTTGATCAAAATAAAGCAATGTTAGATGAAAGAGCAAATTATTGGCTACCAGTTGATCACTATATTGGAGGGATTGAGCATGCAATATTACACCTTCTATATTCGAGGTTTTTCACTAGAGTATTATTTGATTTAGATATCGTTAAAGTTGAAGAGCCATTTAAAAAACTTTTGACTCAAGGGATGGTTCTTAAAGATGGAATAAAAATGTCAAAATCAAAAGGAAATACAATTGATCCAGAAGGATTGATAAAAAAATATGGTGCAGATACGGCAAGACTATTTATTATGTTCGCAGCTCCAGCAGATCAAAGTTTAGAGTGGTCAGATGATGGGGTTGAAGGAGCACATAGGTTCTTAAAGCGTTTATGGAAAATGGTCTTTAATCATATCAGTGATAAGAGAAAAGTAGAAAAAAAATTAAATAATAATCTCAAAGAATTAAGATATAAACTTCATAGTACTATTCAAAAAGTTTCCGATGACCTTGAGAGAAGAAATAGCTTCAATACAGCAATATCATCAAACATGGAATTACTAAATTTTTTGGTTTCTATTGAATCTAAAGAGGAAGTTCCAACAAACATAAAGCAAGAAGTATTTGAAAGTGTTGTATTAATGTTAAACCCTTTTGTTCCTCATATAGCAAAAGTATTATGGCAAGAACTTAGGCCCAACAAAGAAATAGATATAGAATCATGGCCCGAAGTAGATTTATCTGCATTAGAAGTAGATGAAGTTTCAATTGTAGTTCAAGTGAACGGTAAATTAAGAGCAAATATGCTAATATCAAAAAAAGATAGTGAGGATGAGATAAAAGATAAAGCAATCATCCATGATGGGGTAGAAAAATATACACAAAATGTAGATATTAAAAAAATCATCTACATTAAACAAAAATTAATAAATATTGTTACGGGGCAAAAATGAAGGTATTAAATAAAATTTTTATCGCGATATTAATATCTACACTTCTTAGTGCCTGTGGCTTTCAACTAAGAGGCTCCTTTGAAAGTAATTTTGACTCAATTTATATATCAGGCGGAACAAAAGATTTCACAAAAATTCTTAAAAAAAGAGTTAAGCAAGCTGGTATTAAAATTAAATCAAGCTCCGAAGCAGAAAGATCAGTTGAAATAATTTCGGATACTTTTACTAAAAATATTTTATCAATAGGTGGTGATGGTAAAGTTCGTGAGTATGAAGTTAAATATCAAGTTTCTTACAGGTTTAAGTCGCAAGATGGAGAATGGAGTAAGCCAATTGACCTTGAGGTTATGAGAGAATATGCATACGATGATGATGACTTATTGGCAAAGGGTGCGGAAGAAGCAACATTATTAAAAGGTATGAAAGATCAAATTATTAGAACTATGGTTTCACAAATTTCTTTAATCAAATAAATGCAAATGCACTTTGCGCCAAAAAATTTACTAAACGAACTTAAAATAAACAATAAAAGCTTTATTGTTTCTTATGGCAGTGAACCAGTATTAATTAATAGCATAAAAGAAGATATATCTAAATCATGTAAAGAACTTGATATAGAAAAGCAAGCTATTGTATATGATTTTAAACTTACAGTAGATGAAATAAAATCTAAGTTTCAAAATCAATCGCTATTTTCAAAAAAAACTTTATTTGAAATAACTTTTACAGGCGGAAAAATTTCAAAAGAAGTAAAAGATTTTCTTAAATTATTAACTAATGAAATAAGCGATAATATTTTTATTATTTATTTTGTAAATCCAACAAAAGATTTCTTAAAATCTGCTTGGTATACTAAGTTAATTGAAAATTGCATGATTATTTCTGCCCAAGAGCCAACACCAAACCAAATAAGAACTGCTATTGAACAAAGAACTCTGTTTCATAAAGTAAAAATTGATGATGAAGGATTAGAAATATTAATAAATATGTCTTTAGGAAACCTTCTTTTTGCTGAAAATGAAATTAAAAAACTATCATTAATGTTTAAAGAAAATCCAATTGGAGTTAAAGATTTAATTTATCAGATATCAAATGGATCTAAATTTGATGGATTCCAGTTACTCGAACATTGTATTAATGGGGAGATGGATAAAACATTATTGGCTGTCAAAAATTTACAGCAAGAAGCTGCATATCCAATTATGATAAATGGTATATTTGCATGGTTTTTTAGAGCATTAATTAAGCTTAAATATTCACCAAATTCACTTAGTAATGCATCTTTTCAAAAGTTGAGAATATTTGGAAATTCACAAAAACTTGCTTCAAAAGCAATATTGAAACTTAGTGCAAATGAAGTTGAACGAAGTTTAGAAAAAATTAAGGAAATTGATTTTATCAGTAAAGGCCTTCAAAGTGGTGACGCTTGGTTTGAATTTAATGCATTTTGCTTCAGAATTTCACGCATCATGAGTAAAAAGTGACGTAAAATACACTTATGAATATTGAAAATTATATTAAAAAAATTGGTCTAGAGGCAAAAAAAGCTAGTTATAGCATTGCTTCAGCAGAGGATAATAAAAAAAATAGTTTTCTAAATAACTTAGCAAATAGACTGCTTGATAATGAAAGTAAAATTATTAATGCGAATGTAAAAGATTTAACTGAAGCAAAAAAACAAGGATTTGATGATGCATTTATAGATCGCTTGAAGTTAACCAAAAAAAATATTACCGCTATGGCAAATGGTTTAGTTCAAATTAAAAGCCTTACAAATCCTGTTGGCACCATTATCAATAAGAATACTATGCCCTCTGGAATAGTAGTTGGACAGATGAGAGTCCCTCTTGGAGTTATAGGAATGATTTATGAATCAAGGCCAAATGTAACTATTGATGCAGCTGGACTCGCAATTAAATCAGGTAATAGTATTATTTTGAGAGGCGGTTCGGAGTCCATTCATTCAAATTCATTCTTAAGTGAGCTAATCAATGAAACACTAGTCGAAGTCGAACTACATCCAGGATGCGTTCAAATTATCAAAACAACTGACCGTGATGCAGTCCATAAACTTATAAAAATGAATGAATATGTTGATGTAATTATTCCTAGAGGTGGAAAGAGCTTAATTAAAAAGATAAGTGATGATTCAACAATACATGTCATAAAGCATCTCGATGGAAATTGTCATATATATGTTGATGAATTTGCTAATCTTGAAATGGCAGTAAATGTTGTTGATAATTCAAAAACACAAAGACTTGGAACATGTAATACACTTGAATCATTGGTAGTTTCTTCAAAAATTTCAAAACTTTTTCTTCCAAAAATTAAAGAAGTTTTTGATAAAAAATTTATAGAAATTCGAGGATGCAAGGAAACAAAAAGAATTATACCTAATATAAAATTAGCTTCTGAAGATGATTATTACGAAGAGTATCTAGGCCCTACAATTTCATGTCTTATTGTTGAATCTATAACTGATGCTATTAATCATATAAATAAATATTCATCTCGTCATACTGAGTCCATTATTACTGATAATGAAACCCATAGCCAAAAATTTATACGAGAAATTGACTCCTCAAGCGTTATGATAAATACATCAACTAGATTTGCTGATGGCTTTGAGTATGGGCTTGGTGCAGAAATTGGAATTTCAACTGATAAATTTCATGCAAGAGGACCTGTTGGTATAGAGGGGCTTACTTCTCTTAAATACATAGTATTGGGCGATGGTCAAATTAGGAAATAACCTGAATGTTAGAAAATAAATTTATAGGATTATTTGGTGGTGCATTTGATCCTGTTCATAAGGCCCATATTGAAATAGCAGAAAATGTACATAAATTTCTAAATTTAAATAAGATAATGTTTATTCCAACTGGAATATCACCATTCAATAAAAACCTTACTGATTATAATCACAGACTAGCAATGCTCAATTTAGTATGTTTAAATAAAAATTTTGAAGTTTCAGATATTGAAATAACCAAAAGCATTACTAGTAATGATAAATCATATACGGTAGATACATTAAAGTATTTCTTTGAGAATAATAATGACACATACTTTTTTATATTAGGATCGGATGCCCTATCCCATTTATCTGATTGGTATAAATGGAAAGATATAATAAAATACTCTCATCTTATTTTTTTTGAAAGAAAAGGTTCCCTCTTAAAAGATTGCTTAAGTGAAGAAATTAGCAATTTTGTAAATAACCATAAAGTTAGTGATATTAAAAATTTGAAACAAAAAAGATCGGGGCTGATATATGAGTTTAAGATGAATTTTATGGATATTTCATCGACTGAAGTTGTTAATGAGAATATTAATAATTCTGATATTACCAAATTAGTACCTGAAGCTGTTAATAAATATATCAAGAAACATCAGCTATACCTTTAATCCGGCCACACTAAAAAACTTGAAATGATTTCAGTATCTATATTTTCTTGATAAGGAACAACACCTATTAATGGTGCTGGTATTTTTTCTTTAAGATATGAAATGTTTTTATCAATTTCAGACATATCTTTATCAATACAATTAGCAACCCATCCAAACAATTTTTGCTTTCTATTTAAAATTGATTTTATTGTTAAAATAGAATGATTTATACACCCTAACCTAATTCCAACAACTAATATAATAGGAATATCAAGGCTGGTAACAAGGTCTGCCATTGTTCGTGTTTTATCTAATGGCACTTCGTGTCCACCAGCTCCCTCAATAAAAACATAATCTGCTTTTTCTTTAATTTGGTTAAGATTATTTTGTATAAGATTAAAATCTATACTGCAGTTAACCTTAGCAGCTGCAATATGAGGTGCAATTGGTTCATTAAATGAATAAGAGTTAACTTTTGAAACATCATACGAAAAACTTGCTGCATTCATAATTTTATCAACATCTTTATTCAAATATCCTTCTTTACTTTTTTCAACTCCAGCGGAGATAGGTTTCATCCCCAAAACAATTTTATCTTGATTACTTATTGCCCTCATAAGAGCACAGGTTATTTCAGTTTTCCCAACATTTGTATCAGTTCCTGATATAAAAAAAATATTCATTAGTAAATCTCAATAGTTAAAATTAATTTTTTAGATCTTTTGATTTATTCCAAACGTGACCATAAATTACCTCGTAAGTAACTGGGAGCTTACCTTCAACCCTCAATTCCTCATAAGCTTTTTTTATTTTTGTTATTCTATCTTTACCGCCTAAACCCCTTTTTAGTTGACTTGAAGATTTAGACGCTCCAATACCTTTAAGATCCCTAAAAAAATTATCGATACTCGAATATGAAAGAGTAAAATTTTCAACGTCTAGATTAGGTTTTAATAATCTATTACCTAAAAGCATATCTGATATATTATTTGCATCAATAAAAGTATTAACAGAATTATTATCTATCGCTCTTAACTCCTTAAGAGTATTCGGTCCAAACGAACTAAAAATAAATAAACCACCAGGCTTTAGAATGGTTTTGATCATTTGTAAAATTTTTGATAAATCATTACACCACTGAATAGCACTGGAAGACCATATTAAATCAAAAGAATTTGGAGCAAATCCTAATGCTTCAATATCTCCACACACATATGAAAATTTATTACCATTTAGTATTCTTTTTATGATGCTAGGTTGTTTTTTTCTTGAATTGACCAGCATGTTCTCAGCAAAGTCATAATTTATAATATGTGATTTTTTATATTTTTTTTGTAAGTAAAGTCCGTTTAATCCAGTTCCAGATCCTAAATCAAGAATATTTTTAGGGTAAATATTTATATGCGAAAGACGATCAAATAATTTTTTTGAAATTAATTCTTGAAGTTTTGAGTGCGTATCATATGAATTTGCTGCTTTATTGAAAGCCACACGCTTGGTATTTTTATTTATTAAATAATTACCCTCCATTACCTGTCTCTAAAAAATTACTAATTAAATTTAATACATCATTTTTATTGCTAATAAATGGTATATGACTCGCTGTTTCAATATTTTCTATTTTAGAATTTTTAATTCTTTTTTGCATCCATAAAGATGCTTCATAAGGAGTTAGTTTGTCTTTGCCACCGGAAATTATCAAAGTTGGTATTTTTACTTTTGGAACCAATGTCCTTAAATCAGTAGCTCTTAGAAGCTTTAAGGCTGGTATTAACCCGTTATAATTTTCGTTCTCATTATCTATAAAATTACGCTTTAAATTATTTATTATCTTGTGAGACCCCTCTGATCCTAGTAACTGTAATGCCAAAAAATTTAACATAGTTTTTTTTCTATTCTTTGTCAATTGACTAGCAAAGTTTATCAAGTTTTCGTCGTCAACAGCGTAGTTCCATGCCTTTTTCTTTATAAAACAGGGGGTTGTTGAAATTAATATTAAATTATTAATAAAATCTGAATATTTAACTGCTAATTTAATAGAAATTTGACCTCCCATGGACCACCCTAAAATTATTGAATTATTTGGTGTATTCAAATAAATTTGGTCAACTATCTCATCGATACTGTATGGCTCTATCAAGCCACTCCTTCCCATTCCAGGAAGATCTAAAATATGTAACTCGAATTTTTTACTTAATGATTTAGCAATTTCATTCCAAATATTTCCTGCTATACCCCATCCATGAATCAAAACCATTGGAGGACCATTGCCTTTAACACTTATGTACATATTAAATTAATAGCCTATTTATTTCTTTTGCTAACCTTCTAATATCTTTTTCAAGATGGATAACAGAAAATGAAATCCTAAGTCTTGCAGTTTTTTCTGGAACTGTTGGAGGTCTAATACTTGGAACGTAAAAACCTAATTCATATAATTTTTTTGAAATGTTAATAGTTTTTTCTGTGTCTTTTATTAATATTGGTTGTATGGGCGTCATTGACTCACTTAAAAATTTTTTTTCTTTAATCCCATCTCTGAAAATATTTATTGAATTTGATAATTTTTTTCTTAATTCTCCCCCTTCTTTAATTATTTCTAGGGAAGTAATAATACCTTTTGCAAGAAAAGGCGGGTGAGCTGTTGTATAAATATATGCTTTCGCTTTGTTTATTAAATACTTTATTAATTCATTATCTCCTGCAACTATTGCTCCGGATACACCGACTGATTTTCCTAATGTAAACATGTATATTATTCTTTCTCTTGCATTAAGTTTAATCAATCCTTTTTCTTCAAAGTATTCAATGGTCCCTTGGCCAGTTTTTCCCAATACCCCATAGCCATGTGCATCATCTAAATATAAATATGCATCATATTTAACGCATAATTCTAAAATTTTTGGAACATCTGCAATGTCTCCATCCATACTAAAAACAGCATCTGACACAATAATTTTTCTCTTAGCAACCTGCTGCTTCAATAAATACTCTAGGTTATTCATATCGTTATGTGCAAATCGGAAGAATTTTGCTTGACTTAAACTGCATGCCTCATTCAATGAAGCATGATTAAGCTTATCTGAAAAGATAATATCTCCTTTTCCACATATTGAAGGGATGACTCCAATATTTGCTGAATATCCTGAAGAAAATAGTAAACTCCTCTCAAATCCTAAGAGACTTGCTGCAAAGGATTCAAGATCGTCATGTATCTGATAATGACCAGAAATGAGATGTGATGCAGATGCACTATTTCCATATTCGTTTAAGCCATCAATTATTGACTCTTTAATAAGTTTATTTTCTGATAACCCAAGATAATCATTATTAGAAAAGTTTATAAGTTCGTTTTCACTAAACCTAATAATTGAATGATTAATTGATTTGATTGTCTGTCTTTTGCGTTGTAAAAATTTACGCTTAAGAGCAGCTGAGTCCTTTGCAAGATCTTGATACATTTTAATTTATATAGTCTTGATATTTAGACGCTTAAATAATAACTGGTCTTTTTTAATATCTGGATTACCAGTAGTTAAAAGCTCTTCGCCATAAAAAATTGAATTTGCTCCGGCAAAGAATGCAAGTGCCTGAATTCCATCATCCATACTCTCTCTTCCTGCTGACAATCTTACAAAACTTTTTGGCATAGTAATTCTTGCAACTGAAATTGTTCTTATAAAATCAAAATGATCGAGTCTTTCAATATTATTTAAAGGGGTTCCTTCTACTTGAGTCAAAAGATTTATTGGCACACTTTCAGGGGGGGTTTCCATATTTGCTAATTGAGATATCAAGCTAACCCGATCCTCTATTGACTCACCAAGCCCCACAATACCTCCGCAACATACATTTATATCTGCTTCTCTCACTCGTTCTAGTGTATCCAATCTATTTTGGTATGTTCTTGTTGATATTATATCGCCGTAGAACTCCGGCGAAGTATCTAAGTTATGATTATAATAATCTAAACCTGCATCCTTTAATTGCTCTGCCTGTCCTTCTTTAAGCATTCCTAAAGTAGCGCAAGTCTCAAGACCTAATTCTTTAACACTTGATATCATTTCTTTAACAGATTTTAAATCTCGCTCCTTAGGGCCTCTCCATGCCGCGCCCATACAAAATCTGCTAGCTCCGGCTTCTTTTGCCAATTTAGCTGCTTTTATTACTTCCTTTATCTCCATTAGAGGTTCATTTTCAACTTCTGTATTAAATCTAGCTGATTGTGGACAATACCCACAATCCTCTGAGCAGCCTCCTGTCTTAATTGATAATAATGTACTTAGTTGAACGGCATTAGGATCAAAATGAATTCTATGGACGTTATGAGCCTGATATACTAAGTCATTGAACGGTAGTTCGAAAAGAGATTTGATTTCTTTTTTTGACCATTTTTCCATACCTTTACTAGGTTTCTTTTTTGGCTTTATAAAGTGAAGGGTTTTATGATTTTCTATTAAATCTTGAGAATCCATATGTATCCTAAGTAATTGATTTTAATAACTTATTATGTAAAATATCTATCAGTTAACTAATTTTACACTATTTTAATAACAACTGTTTAAATTTTAATCATATGTTTAATATTGTTTTGTTTGAACCAGAAATACCTCCAAATACTGGAAATATCATTAGGCTATGTGTAAATACAAACTCAAGTTTGCACCTAATTAAGCCACTCGGCTTTGATTTAAATGAAAAAAAAGTCAGAAGAGCCGGTTTAGATTATCATGATATGGCAAAGGTATTTTTATACGATGATTTTAATAAATGTCTCGAGAAACTAAAAAAAAATAGATTTTTTGCTGTATCTACAAAAGCAAAAAAGTACTTTAACAAAATTGATTATATCGCTGGAGATGTTTTTGTTTTTGGTCCTGAGACAAGGGGTCTACCAGATAGACTTCTTAACTCCCCTGACTTTAAAAAAATAATTAAAATTCCAATGTACAAAAATAATAGAAGTTTAAATTTATCAAATAGTGTTGCTATAATTTTATATGAAGCCTGGCGACAAAATGGCTTTAAACTCGGAAGTTAAAATTCATTTTTTATCGATCTTTCCAGTAAATTTACAACCGCTTCTTTAGGTGGTTTTCCGTATTGAAGAACGTTGTTAACCTCATCAGTAATTGGCATATCAACTCCCATTACTTTACTGCGATTAACTACTTCTTTAGCTGTAAATACCCCTTCGGCAACATGTCCCAAGCGCTCTAAAATGTAATTCAAAGACTCGCCTTTTGCTAATCTTGAGCCCACCTCTCTATTTCGAGAAAACTCTCCTGTACAAGTAAGTACAAGATCTCCTGCTCCAGATAAACCACTAAATGTATCTATATTAGCTCCAACCTTAAGGCCAAACCTTGAAATCTCAGCTAACCCTCGAGTTATTAGAGCTGCTCTTGCATTATTACCAAAACCCATACCATCTGATATCCCAGATGCTATAGCGATTACATTTTTTAGAGCTCCAGCAACCGAAACTCCAATAACGTCAGTACTTGTATAAATTCTTAAATTACTCTGATGGAATATTGGTGCTATTTTTTTTGCTAGAGCAGAATCATTGGTAGCTAAAGTTATAGCTGTTGGAAGACTTCTTACGAGCTCAGCTGCAAAACTTGGTCCAGATAAAACTCCCCAGCTTCTATTAGATTCGTCAAGTTCTTCTGCAGCAATTTCATGTGCTAGTTTTGCAGAGCTTTGTTCAAGCCCCTTATTGGCCCAAATAACTGGTGCATGGTCATTATATTGATTAATTTTTGTAAGGATTTCTCTAAACCCCGAAGTTGGAACAACCGATAATATCAAATCACAACCTTTCAGAGCTTTAGAGAGATTACTTTCAACACTTAAAAGACCTGGAAAAATAAAGTCTCCAAGATACAATGGGTTCGATCGTGCTTTTTTTAACCCTGAAATATGTCCTGAATCCCTTCCCCAAAGTACAGTCTGAGTTTTTTTTGCAACATGCATTGCCAGAGCAGTCCCCCATGCACCTGCTCCCAGAACACAAACTTTCAAGTTATAGTCCCCATACCTTATCAATTCTTACATAGCCAGTTAAACCCTCAAGTTGAGATTGAACGTTAACCCAGCCATCTGTGACCAATGTTGAATTTAAATTTAGAATAACAAACTCACTAATCTGACCTAATTTTGAGCTTTGAAGGCTGGCTTTATGGTAGAGGTTTACATTACCTTTAATTGTCATTACAGTTCTATTTTTATCAACAAAATTTGACTGTATCCAACTGATATTACCTGTATGGTCTTTAACTTTCTTCCAATCCTTTAAGTTAACCATAATCTCCAGGGGATAACCTTCAGTAACAATATATAATTTTTTTGTTGAAGCTGATGGACCCTCATACAATAGAGCTTTTTTTGTTTTTACTGATATAAAATCAGCAAAAACTAAGCCATTAAAAAATATTAAAACAAAAAAAACAGAAAATAATTGAGAAATTTTTTTAATTAGCATTTTTAGCCGCGCCAGCTTGCGCTTGCTGCTTTTGCTGCATATAAAGAGTTTCAAAATTTATAGGATTCAAAAGAACTGGTGAAAACCCTGCTTTCGTAACTAAATCTGATATTGCTTCTCTGGCATAAGGAAATAAAATATTTGGGCATGTGATTGCAAGAACCATCTCCATGCCTTCTTCGGGTACATTTAAAATCTTAAAAATCCCAGCTTGAGTTACCTCTATCAAGAAAGAAGTATCATCACCTTGCTTTGAAGTTACCGTTATCTGAAGAGCAACTTCATAATAACCATCTGAAAGTGGCTTAGCTGAATTATTTAATTCTAATGAAATTTTTGGAGCTTCTCTACTTGTAAATATTTCTGGTGCGTTTGGAATTTCAACTGAAACGTCTTTAAGAAAAAGTTTTTCAATACCAAACCCAGGTCCTTGATTTTGTGATTCATCTTGATTGATTTTTGCTGTAGAAGTTTTTTTTGATTTAGTTGTTGTAGTTTTTTTAGTTTTTTTATCGTCTGCCATTTTGTTTCCTTAGTTCATTTATGTTTATTAAATTAAATAAAATTGTTTAAATATCCTTGTATTCTATCTTTTAATCAAAAAAGAATGAAATATTTATGCGAAATTTAATCGAATAATAATTTATCAAGCTCACCAGATTTATCAAATTCTCTTAATTCCTCAAAACCTCCAACGTAATGATTCCCAATAAATACTTGTGGCACAGTTCTTTTTCCAGTTTTCTGAATCATTTCTTCTAAAAGACTTTGGTCTTCATCAATTTTTATCTTCTCTATATTATCAAAGCCTTTTTCAGACAAGAGCCTTTCTGCATTTGTACAATATGGACAAAAGTTACTGGAATACATTATTATTTTTTTCATATTTTAAGTTTGTTCTTAAAAATTTAATTAACTAATAGCTAAATCGCAAAGAGGCATTATAATTGAAGTTAAATAAATAAATTAATTTATTCTATAAAATATGCAAAAAAACCCTATATTACTTTTAATTTTAGATGGCTTTGGACATAGTGATGAGCTTGAAAATAATGCAATTTCAGATGCAAGTACTCCAAACTTGGATATGTTGCTTAAAAATTACCCTAATTCATTAATAAATGCTTCTGAATCACATGTAGGTCTTCCAAAAGGTCAAATGGGTAATTCAGAAGTTGGTCATTTAAATATTGGAGCAGGAAGAGTAATAAGCCAAGATTTAGAAAGGATAAATACTAGCATTAAAACTGGTAACTTTTATAAGAACTTAGTTCTTGAAGAAACATTTAAAAAACTATCATTAAATAATTATGCCCTTCATATTTTTGGGTTATTGTCAGATGGTGGCGTGCACAGTCACATTGATCATTTTAAAGCAATGGTTGAATTTGCTAAGAAACAAAAAGTTAAAAAGGTTTATATTCATGCTTTTTTAGATGGAAGGGATACACCGCCAAAAAGTGCAGAAAAATTTATTCGGACTATAGAAAAAAACTTTAAAGAAATAGGGGTTGGAGAATTAGCTTCAATTTCAGGTCGGTTTTATTCTATGGATCGAGATAATCGTTGGGATCGAATAAAATCAACATTTGATTTAGTTATACATGGAAATGCTAACTTTTCAGCTAATAC
>MDSY01061134.1_pt1 | contig 26268 bp, 19 predicted proteins | sample 811131 | NCBI WGS metagenome assembly MDSY01 (sample SAMN05326643, study PRJNA326480) | marine metagenome | isolation source: seawater | place: Atlantic Ocean: South West | collected 2010
ATACTTTAACGAAGAGCCGTAGCTAGTCTGCGGCTTTTTTATATCACCTTACACTCCCCTCATTGCCCATGGCAGATTCCAGTAGCTTGACTCAAAGAAATCTTAAGCTCATATAAGATAATCTGAAGAAGTGAAACATCTGTTCAGGTGTCTAAGCTTCATTTAAACAGCCAGTAGACAATAGCTTAGATGCATGCATTTCTTGAGGAGACGCTACTTGAGCACGAGAAAGTGTTGCTTTCGTGCAGGTGCGCTCTGGTGGCGATAAAGGGTGTCTTTGCCTGTGATTAAGTACAATAAGACAGTGGACGTATTTTATCATAAGCTCGTTCAATCGCTGTATTACCTAGAATAACTCGGACAGTCTAATTAATATGCTAACAACGGTTTAGGTTTTCATTGTGGCAGGTGTCGACTTATCTTTGGCAGAATAAAATCTTCTTTTTAGCGCCGCTAACATGCTGTATCATACATTAACTTAAATTTATATTTTTGGAGATCACCCGATGGCATCGACAGAAGACCAAGCTTCAGTCAGCAGTGAAGCAGGCAAGGCCGTCAACATTGGCTGGGTTTTGCGCGACATGATGCAATCAACGGGTGTTTGGACCTTTGATAAAGCTGAATTAAGTCTGATGGTCAAACAAGCGTTGGCCGTGGGCTTTTCTAGTTTAGAAATTGGTGGTGGCCAAAGCTATCAAATTGCCTTAGAGCACGGATTTAATCCCTATCAAGTTCTCAGGAATGCTAGGTGTGTGATCAATGCTGAGGCCGCTCGCTTGCCTCTACAGATACTCATGCGCGGTGCTAATCAATTAGGCTTTCAGCATTATGCTGCCGATGTTCAGCAGCAAAGTATTGACCTGCTAGTGGATGCTGGCGGTGATAGTGAAAAAAATAATACCCTGATTATTCGGAACTTTGATGCCTTAAATGATGCTGAAAATCTTCGTTTCTCCATTTCATACATGGTGAAAAAAGATCGGCAGGCCGCTGCGGCTAATGCACTCGCGAATAGTAAAGGCCAACCGGGCTTGGCAAAGCGCGTGCATGTGCAGGCCGCCTTGTCCTATGTTCAACCAACGAATGATTCCAGTACAGCATGCTACAGCAGCTCTTATTACGTCAATTATGCCAAAAAATTAATTGCTATCGCCGAGCAGGCCGGTGGTGGTTTGGACTCATTATGCATTAAAGACATGAGTGGCCAACTGACACCGGCTTTGGCGTTAGATTTAATTCCGGCACTCAAGTCACTGGGTCTACCCATTTATTTGCATTGTCACAGCACCGACGAAGCGCGTGCATTGGGTGTTCAGACGGTCGCAATTGAGGCCGGCATTAGTGGTATTGAAGTCGCTGTTGAGCCGCTAGCGGGCGGTGCTTCACATCACGATATTGAAAATATCTGCTACCTAAAAGGCGTTATACCCACCAATGCTAAGGCAATTGCTGCACTAAAAGCGCATCTTGCTGAGGTTTTTGGGCAGCGTGCGCAAGGCCGACAAGACGCGGCCATTCCCTTGGCGACGCTAAAAAAATTAGTTAGCTTAGGAATTCCAGGCGGTGCTATTCCCTTTATTGTGAAAGACTTGCAGACCAACGTCTGCGGCATGTTCGGGGTCGATCTCGACGAGGCATTGGTTTTATTTGAAGATGAATTACGCAGGATTCAAAGCCAGTTAGGTTTCGTTCCCTTGGTGACACCCACCGCCGATATTATTGCAAAGCAAACCATTAAAAGTTTGGGTAATCGTCAGCGTACGACTGCCTATCAATTAGTTGATCCCAGATTTTGTTGTTTGGTGCTCGGTCATTATGGCCAAGTGGTTAATCACGCGACAGACGAGCAGGTGAACGTGGCTGCTGAATTAGTGGCAGACGTTAAGCAATATTGTGCCGATATTGAGCAAGACGTTGACGGTCTTCGCCAAAAAGCAGGGCGTATTTTTCCTGAGCCAGTGATGCTGGCTCAGCACCCTGCTACGATGAACATTGATCATGATATAAGCGGTGTTGAAGAATACGTTGACGATATTTTTTTACGTTATCCACAGTCAAGCGAAAACTTTGCTTCAAAGCCTGAATGCGTGATGATGCATATCATGCGACCGGCTGGAAAGACAGATCGCTTACTAACAAAGAATATTTTGCAACCTACTGAAGACCGTTTACGGTTTATTCTCGATCAAACTTTGCATTTATTGCCCGGTAAAGATATACCTGAATCGCGGCAGGTTGCAGCCGATGAATTAACCGATGAGTTTTTATTGTCAGCCTTAGGTGATTATGACGGCATTGTTAATACTATTAAAGATTTGGTGCTAAACGGTAACAAAGAAAGTATTCGGTTACGCATTAATGAGCGCATGGTCGAAGTAATCGATCCTATCTGTCAAACCAATGACGATGCACGCAAAAATCGTTACTATATCGAGCGACGTTTTGTGGGTCTTTTTGCGGGCGCCGTATTTTGGGACTTACAGCGAATCTGTCGTCGTACTGGCGCAGATTCACGCGCCTCGCTCGATGAGATGACAGCGCGCAAGCTCGATCGTATTATCTCAGCAACACTCAAGCGTCGTCGGCGCGAAGGGGTGGGGCAGGCAGAAGATTTTCTCTCTTGAAATCTCATTTCACGAAACATTTAATCTGTGTTGTCGCCTAGGGGTATATTTGCTGTAATGTGCTCAACGGTTGGTTTCGTTTAAGATCTGAATCGTACATTTTTCATAAGCTCGTTATGACCCATAATAAGAAAAAGGTCAGCCATTATGCCAACAAAGAAAACCTTTTGTTCCATTTGTTCGGCCTTTTGTGGTTTTGAGGCTGAGGTTGAAAACAATACTATTCTGACTTTTCGACCCGATAAAAATCACCCACTTAGTGAAGGGTTTAGCTGCACTAAAGGGCGGCAGTTCCCAGACTTATTAGTTGCCCACAATCGGCTAACACAGCCGATGAAGCGGCAGGGCCAAGACTTACTAGAACTAAATCAAAGTGAGGCTTTAGATCAAATTGCTGCACGCTTAAGCGCCATTAAAGATCAGTTCGGACCTGAATCGATCGCTCTATTTTCAGGTAATGGCGTGCAATTCAAGGGTGCAACGGTGCCTTTTTTTCATGCTTGGTTAAAAGCCCTCGGCTCTCACAACATGTTTAGCACCATGACCATTGACCAGCCGGCAAAAATTATTGCTACTAGCAGGCACGGGGTGTGGGCGGGCGGCGTGCAGTCGTTCGAATCTTCAGACGTAGCAATCTTGGTTGGTAATAATGTAGTGGTGTCAAGTTTAAATCAGTTGAGCGGCCCACCGGGTTGGCGGCCTAAATCGATTAAACAGGCAAAAAAGCGAGGCTTAAAACTCATCGTCATAGATCCGCGGTTGACTGAAACAGCACAGTTGGCTGATCTTCATTTAGCGATTAAGCCAGGTCAAGATGCCGTTTTATTAGCGGGCATGATTCGCCTGCTAATAAAAAAATCACTTTATGATCATGATTTTTGTCGACAATACACTGACGACTTTGCCTCGCTTAAAGCGCAGGTCGAACCTTATAATCTTGCCTTTGTGGCCGAGCAGTCAGGTATCGATGCCTCGTTGATAGAGCAAGCAGTTGATCTATTTGGCGGTCAAAAGCGCGGTTGCATTTCAAGTGGTACAGGGCCTGACATGGGGCCTCACCCAAATTTGTCCGAACATTTAATCTGTGCCATAAATACCATTTGTGGTCGACACAACCGGACGGGCGATAAGGTGAATACCTCGTTATTAACGCCGAACATGCCGCCAATGGAGGCGGTAATACCTTGGGATTTTCTTCCGCCTACATTGAATCTTAAAACAAATACTCGGCGCTCTCGGGTTGCTGACGCAGGGCAGGTGTATCAAGAGATGCCCAGTTCAACTTTAGCCGATGAAATACTGACCGGCGGTAAGGGTCAAATTAAAGCCTTAATCGTGATTGGCGGAAACCCCGTGTTATCATTGCCAGACAAGGCTAAAATTAAACAAGCATTAAATGCGCTTGATCTATTGGTGTGTATTGACGTTAGGCACACCGATACCACGGCATTGGCCGATTATATTTTGCCAGCCAGTTATGGCTTAGAGCGGCCTGAAATTACCAGCTATGCCGATTTTGTGTTTGATAAACCGTTTCACCAATTTGCTGAAAAACTCATTGACCCACCCGGTGAAGCCACCGAAGAGTGGATCTATCTTGCCGAACTGGCTAAACGAATGAGCTTAGTGGTTGACTTGCCTGGTGGCCAAGTTGATAGCCAACATTCGAATGAAGACTTTATTGGTTTATTAGAAAAGCTCTATCCTGCTGAAGCGACCAAAGTACCAATTGCCGAGATTGCTAGCCACCATGGCGGTAAACTCTATGCAGAATTTTCGGATGTAAGCGTCATCGCTGCTTTTGAGGGCATGAACGATAAATTACAATTGATGCCCGAGGGGGTTGCAAACGAATTTGATGCGTTAGCCCGCGCGATAGCTGATCAAGACGAGAACGATGATCGGTTTTTATTGATTTGCCGACGCAATAAATACGTTTATAATTCAATGTGCCATGAGCTACCTCGATCGGCAACCAGTAACCCTGCATATATGCACCCCGATGATATTTTTTCCTTAGGCGTCGCAGTGGGAGATACGGTTGTATTAGAATCAGATTATGGAAGAATACACGCAGTCATTTCTGCTGATGCCACTCTAAGACGAGGAGTGGTTGCTAGCTCGCATAATTTTGGTGGCGAAACGAATGAGCAAGAAGGCGAAGATTTTGCCTCCATTTCAGAATTATTAAGCATGGAAAACAGTAATGATAATTATGCTCGGATGCCAATTATGACAGCAGTGCCTATTACTGTTGTCGGTGCCTAGAGGCCACATAAAAAGTACGGTTACTAAATAGATTAAATAATGGAGAGTGATTGATGAGCGAAAAAAGTAAAGCGCAAGTACTGTTAGAGCGCTATTGGGAAGAAGCCAGTAATCAGGGTAATTATGAATTGGTTAGGGAGTTATGCGCCGATCCGATTGTGCGCCATGACGTTGATGGCGGCGTGACAGCATTGAGTCATGATGAGCAAATTGCCAGAGTGAAAATGGGCGTTGAAGATTTTGGTGTGCATATAGATCGTATTATCACCCATGCTGACGATACCTATGTGACATCAATTTGGGAGACTAAATCGGCCAAAGATGAAAATATGAATCTTTGTGGAATAGAAGTTTTTAAAGTTGAAAACGGTCGACTAGCGCAGTGCTGGAACGCACCTTACGGTAAGGGTAAATGGGGTTAGTTGGCAACGATAATCTTACTTAGTGTGCCATTAGCCAAGCATTCAATTATTTTATTATGTTTGAGCTAACGGTTATTGTTTGTTAGCTCAAACATAGCTATCAGCTTGCGACAGCCGTTTCTTTGACAGTATCGAGTGCAACGATAATTTTTGCATTGTCGAGCATGCGGTTAGAGAATCCCCACTCGTTATCGTACCAAGCTAAAACCTTCACTGTGTTACCAATGACCTTAGTCTGGGTACTATCAAACACTGAAGACGCTGTATGATGATTGAAGTCAGTTGATACTAAGGGCAGTGTGTTAACGGCAAGCACACCGGCTAACTGCTGCTCAGAAGCTGATGTTAAAATGGCATTTACGGCTTCAACCGTGGTGGGCTTTTTAGCAGCAAAAGTAAAATCAACTAATGAGGTGTTGATCACTGGTACGCGTACCGCTAAGCCATCAAGTTTGCCTTTCATTTCGGGAATCACTTCACCTATCGCACTGGCAGCACCTGTTTTAGTAGGAATCATTGAGTGAGTGGCAGAGCGCGCACGACGTAAGTCAGTATGATAAACGTCAGTCAACACTTGATCATTGGTGTAAGAGTGAATGGTTGTCGCAAGCCCAGATTCAATACCGATCGTGTTGTTTAAGGCAGACACCAGTGGCGCGAGACAATTAGTTGTGCATGAAGCGTTTGATATTAAACGATGTTTTGAGGTGAGGGTATGGTCGTTAACACCGAAAACAATCGTTGCATCGAGATTCGTTCCTGGCGCCGATATTAACACCCGTTTTGCACCGGCCTTAATGTGTTTTTCAGCGGCATGGCGCTGGGTAAATAATCCTGTGCATTCAAAGACTACATCAATATTCATCTTCAACCATGGCAAGTCACTGGGGTTGCGTTCAGCCAGTACTTTTATATGGTCTCCATTAATGACTAAGTTATTGTCTAGCACGGATACATGGCCTGAAAAACGGCCATGTGCGGTATCGTATTGCATTAAGTGGGCATTGATATTGGCATCGCCAAGATCATTTAAGGCGACAATTTTATACGGCAATGACTCACCTAAGCTCAGTCTTTCGTAGTAGGCTCTAAGCACATTTCTACCGATGCGGCCAAAGCCGTTAATAGCGACGCGATACATTTTTCTCTCCAGTGATGCTTGTAATGGGGCTATCTTGAGGTTGGAAAATTAATTCTAGTGACAATCGAGATGCCAATAATAAATAGCCTCACTCCAGATCCTACCAAGGTAACAAAATTACATAAAAAAACTAAAATGTCTATATGTTTAGCATTTATTGTAATAAAAGTACATTAATAGCTGGTTATTTGATCTTTTTGACGGTTGGCTCGTTTTAAGACCTCATCGGGTGAGGGGGCAGAGGGGGGCGTTGGCTATTTATCTTTCGTCGTTTTAGTGTTGGAAACACTGCGTTTGACGTCAAGTAAATGCGCTGAAAAATCATCACCCATTTTTAACGCTGTACCAGCGACAAGAATATCAATCAGTGAAAGTTGCGCGATTCGAGACGTCATAGGTGTATAGGTATCGGTGTCCTCATCATTACCAACTTCAAGTACCTGTTGACAATGCTGTGCTAACGGCGAGCCTTGACTGGTTAGGCCAAGAATATGTGCGCCGCTGTTCACGGCTAACTCTGCTGCTTCTATAATAATACGGGTGCGACCGGTGTAAGAGATAAAAACCGCAACGTCATCCTGACTAAGACTGGTAGCGGCAATGCGTTGATTTAATGCGTCGACATGCGCGATAACGGGCTTCTTAAATCGCATAAATTTATGTTGTGCATCAATGGCCACCGACCCGGATGCACCATGACCAAAAAAATAAATCGCTCTCGCTGCGGTCAAAACAGATACAGCAGTGGTGATCGTATGTATATCACAAGCATTTTGAGCCATAGTTAAACTGGCGTGAGTAGAATCAAATATTTTATTAACGACTTCGTTTAAGTTGTCATCAAAATTAATGGTGCGACTAATCTTTCCTCGACCACTGGCAAGTTCACCGGCCAACTTAACCTTAAAGTCTGGGTAGCCTTTACAACCCAGCGCTCGACAAAGCCGATTGACGGTGGGTTCACTGACTTGAGCACGTCTGGCAAGTTCAGCAATAGGTAAGCTCACCGCAGCTTGAGGATCTTCCAGAATCTTGATAGCAACGAAGCGTGCTGTTTTACTGAGTTGATCGTGCTGATTCAATTGATGTAATAAGCTCATAACGATTCAATTCCTTATACGAGCCTGTATCCTAACCCAAACCTCTTACGGGTACTAGCATGTCGTGGTTAGCAGGGGGGTTAAATAAGAATCAAAAAAAAACTTGCGTTGGCCCCATCGACTAGGGTAAACGTTGGCGTACTTCATCAGAAAAAAATACACATTAAAGCGTCAGTAACGTCATTACAAATAAGCTCATCCGCCTGCAATTGGTTAAACAACTTCTTTACGCCTTGGTTTCAATCAGTTTAACAGGGTGACTATTAATAATGAGTGAACTCGGCAGACTTCGCAAAGCGTTTACAGCTATGTCTTAGGCAGCGGCAAGGACAAGTAATCATTGGGTATCGAGTTGCCATGCCCTAATGATTTCAGCTTGGCTCATGGCGTCGATTGCTTAAAAGCGAGTCAATTAAACCGAGCTGATTGATACGAGCTTTTTCACCAACTAGATTAGTGCGTAAAGACTGGGTGATATGATCAACCTCTTCGCTGTAATTAACACTGCGCTTACCCTCAGAATTTTGACTAATAATGACCAGTCTTTGCGCATGCTTTTTTTCAAATAATACCGTGGCTGCGATGATGTCTACAGTACCTGGTTGAGGTTCTATAAGCTCAAGTGCCTGCTGTCGCTCATTAACTTCGTCACTGACATCATCAAAAATAAAGGCATTGCGGTAACCAGCCGACGACCAAATACCGTAACCTTGCTTGGTAAACATGCCGCTAACGCAACTAGCGATCGCGTAACTGCCTGGCTTTTCGCGCAGTAACTGCGCCAGCTTTACCGTGGCTTGCAAGCAGTAATTATTTAATGGGCCGCCGCCATAGGGCATTGCACCGGTAACGGTCAACTCTCTATCATTAGGAATATTTAAAGCTTGAATATTTAGGTTAACAGCCGATGGAAAACAGCTATACAGATCGATAAAATCTATCTCATCAATGGTTAAATCAGTAATATTTAAGGCGCGCTGGCCAGCCATTTCAGCCGCTATCGAATGGCCTAAATCTGGTCGTTGTGAAACATTAATAATTTGATTTGACTCCGTGCTGGCTAAGGGAAATACCCATTGTGACTCCGGAATACCGTATTCGCGCGCTTTACTTACCGAGCAAAACAATAGGGCGCAAGCTTGATCAACATTCCATTGACTATTGTGGTGTTTCGTATATGGAAAAGCTAACATGGCATTTTTATCGCCAGCATTACGAATAGTCTCAGCACTTAATGCAGATTCAGCCCAACCGTCAGGGTTAGCGGCAGCCGTTTCACTAAACCGAGCATAATGCGAGGCAATGTTGTCGCGATGTTGATCCATGCTAATACCTTGTTGATGACAAATAGCACTTTCGATTAACGCGTAATAACCAACGGGCATGCCTAAGCCAGCCTTTGACTCAATTTCAGACCACAGTTCGGCTTCGGGTTGTAAAAAAGAATCGGGCTGACTGTCTTGTTGCTGCGTCTCGGTGGCTTCAACATTTTGAATCATGGCTTGTAATTGTCGGTACTTCGCTTCGCCACCAACGACTAAAGCGACGTCAATATCACCGTTGGCTATTTTTTGGCAGGCTTGGCCTAAGTTGGTCTGTTGTAGAATGCCGAAGTCACAAAATTCGGTGACGGCGTTTTCGGCACCCACTGCCTCAGCGATTAATGCGGCTGGGTTCGGGTATTGCCACATGCCTTTGGGCACACAAATATGATCAATCTGCTTTGCTATGCTGGGCGCTTGACTATCCTTTAAGGCAGCGTTAACAGCATCAATCATTAAGGCAATGGGCTCTTTAGCGGTGGCAATATCGGCTTGTTTTTGTTGAACAGCAGCGACAGCAATTAAGATGGGTGCATTATCCGGTGGGTTCATAAAATTTTCACTCATTGAATTTAAACAATACGATTAACGGGTTGTTAATTTATCTAGCCTGTGGCTTGTGGCCACATCATCTTTAGTTATCCAAGTGCATTTCCACTCATCAATTAAATCGCCATAACGCAGCGTTATCTGCTGGGCAAGTTGTTCGGGTGATTCAGCCACAACAGTAACGGTGTTAAGTATTTCATCGCTAATGAACTCGCCTATTTTTTGCTAGTCACCGCGTTGGGTCATGGCCACTGGCGCTGGTTAAATATCTTACCAGCCGTGAGTTTCGAGCACAGCTCAGTGCGATCCAGCCATCGTTACCCATTTGTTTTAATCGTCGGTAGAATTCAGGTCCGCCGTCCTCGAAAAAACTAAGGGTTTTCCATTTCTTCGCGTAAGGTATCAGTCACTAGGTCTAATATGGATACGCGAATCTCGCTTTGAAGATACGTTGTTGTTGGGTAAAACGAATATCCATTAATTGTTGTTTACCTTATAAATAGAGTTAACATTTATTGTTGATATAACAAACTGAGCTATAAATTTGTTCGTTGGTCTTGCCAATAAATATCACGCAATTTTTTCCTTTGCACTTTACCGGCTTCACTACGAGGCAATTGCTTCATAAATTCAATGGTGCGAGGAACTTTTTGCTTGGCCAGTTTCTCTTTTGCGTACTCAATGAGCTGCTCTGATAATTCCATCGATTCTTCGACGTTGGCTTGCAATTGAACAATAGCTTTCACTTCTTCTCCCCATTCATTATTGGGAACACCGACACAGCCTACATCCGCGACTGACGGATGTTTAATGAGTACATTATCAATTTCTTGGGGATAAATGTTGACTCCACCGCTGATAATCACTTCTGCACTTCTGCCCGTTAAAAAGAGAAAACCATCATTATCGAGGTAGCCGATATCACCTGCAGTAAAATATCCATTTTTGACAGCTTTGTCAGTTTTGATTGGGTCTTTGTAATAATTAAATTGGCTATTGGGTGGGTTTATCAAAAACAATTGGCCGGGTGTGGAGCCCTCTACGGGTTTGCCGTCATCATCTAAAATACGGATTTGATCTGGACCGGGCTTGCCTACGGTACCAGGCTTGGCGAGCCAATCTTGTGGGCTGACGATAGTGCCAGGTCCTTCGGTGCCGGCAAACATTTCCCATATAATAGGCCCAAACCAATCGAGCATGCTTTGCTTGGTTTCCATGGCACAAGGTGCGGCGCCGTGAATGATGAACTTTAACGAGTCAATGTCGTAGCGATCTTTAATGGGTTGATCGAGCTTTAGCATACGAACAAACATCGTGGGTACAAAAAAAGCATGTGATATTTTGTGCTGCTCAATTAGCCTCAGTGTTTCTTCTGGCTCCCATTTATCCATCAAAACAATACCAATTCCTGACGTCAATGGTGTCGTCATACAAAGATTAAATGGGCCTGAATGGTACATTGGTCCTGGCGTTAATGCTTGGTCATGACCAGTCTCTGGATCAAATTGAAATACGGCAGTTAGTAGTGCTTGCATGTCTGCAGCTTTAGTAGGGTCGGGTTGTGCACGATAAACGCCTTTGGGTTTGCCGGTTGTTCCCGAGGTGTAAAGCATGGTGTTACCGAGCACGGGTAGACAAATATTTTCTGCTATTTCTTCTTTGATTTTATCCCAAGATTCAAAGCTATTTATCTCACCACCGATGGCAATTTTTACAATCAGTTGTTGGCTTTGTTTTTCGGCGATTATCGCCGCCTGTTTTACTCGGCTGTCAGCAAATAAGGCCTTAGCATCACAGTTATCAATTATATAAGCGGCTTCTTCAGGGGCTAAATGCCAATTTACTGGAGTTAACCGAACGCCCATTCGATGGCAGGCAAAACGCACGGCAACAAATTCAATGCGGTTACTGCATAGCAGGGCAACCGAATCACCAACACCAATACCTGCACGCAATAAGCGATGTGCGACTTGATTGGCGAGTTGATTGAGTTGTTTAAAGTTGATTGTCTTTTCGCCAAAAGTAATGGCGACCCTATCGGGCGTTAAGGCCGCAACAGCGGCAATTTCCATGCCTACATGAGCGTTTGCGCTTGCGGCTGCAAAGACATTTTGGTTGAGATTGCCGCACAATGGATCGTAATGATCTGACATGAGTTACCTTGCTCGTCAAAAGGCGATTTACTTGCCTTTAAAATGGGGTTGTCGTTTTTCTTTAAACGCTTTATTTCCTTCGCGTGCATCTTGAGACATGGTGGTCATTGCTGATTGCTCCATTTCATAATGAAAAGCATTTTCCCAACTCATCGTATGACTTGCTAGTGCTGTGCGTTTAATCGCTTGGGTTGCGAGTGGCGCTAAGGAAGCTATCTGCGCTGCAGTTTGCTCGGCACGCTGCTGTAATTGATTGGCTGGACAGATTTCACTGATCAGACCGAATTCTAGTGCTTGTTGGGCGTTAATAGGTTCACCACAAAGCAATATTTTCATTGCATGTGCCCAAGGTAATTGTCGTGCAAGGCGGACGGTTGAGCCACCGCCCGGTATAAGCCCTAGTTTGGGCTCAGGCAATCCAAAGGTGGCGTGTTCCGCCGCGATCCTGACATCAGTTGCCTGTAAGATTTCGCAACCCCCACCCAACGCTCGGCCATTGACAGCTGCCACGATAGGTTTATTAAAAGGCTCATGTTTTAGTAAGGTCTTATCAACAATTTGAGTGTCTGCTAGGAGTTTTTCTTCAATTGAATTTTCAGGTTTTTTGGTGCCCATCCAGATAGGAATAACACTACTAAGGTCGCCACCACAACAAAAATCAACATCACCTGCGGCGGTCAACACCGCAACGCGTATATGATCATCGTCTTTGATTTCTTGCCATGCTTCTGATAGGTCAACAAATATTTCTGCGTTGAGCGTATTTTTAGCTTCAGGTCGATTGAGTGTTAACCAAGCGACATGATCTTTTTTTTCAAACAGTAATGCGGCCACGTGATGTGCTCTTGTTAGTCATAGGATGTGTTCTTTTTACTTAATCAAACGCACCGGGCATTTGCATGTTTAACGCGTTTAAGCCGCCGTTTACCGCAATGATATCACCGGTGAGGTATGCAGAAGCCTCAGAGGCCAAGTACAGCGCGCAGGCTGAAATGTCTTCGACTTCGCCCAGTCTTGCCATCGGCGTTAAGCGAACCATGTTAGTTTCAACTTCGGGTGTTAACACGCTCTCTAGTGCTTGAGTCTTCGTTGAACCCACGCCAATGGCATTAACGCGAATTTTAGGGGCAAATTCTTGTGCCAGTTCTTTGGTTAAAAAACTCAATGATGACTTAGCCACACCATAAGCGGCAAATTGTGAGCAAGGTTCTTTGCCAGCGACCGAAGAAATATTAATAATAGAACCCGCGCCGGTGGTTTCAACCATCTTAGGGATGGCGAATTGCGAACAGACAAGGGCGCTGGTCACGTTAAAGCGGAAATTACCTTCAAATTCCTTAACCGAAGTCTTTAAGGTGGGCTTTGGCGGTGTGCCGCCGCCAGCATTGTTGACCAAAATATCGATCCGACCAAATGTTTCTACAGCGGCGTTAATAAGGTTTTCACAGTCTTCACTTATCATGACGTCTAATTTGACGATTTTAGCTCGTTGTCCAATCGCTTCTATTTCGGCGGCGACAGTTTCAAGTTCACTGATGGTCCTGGCACCGATGACGACGTCAGCGCCGGCTTCAGCGAACGCTTTTGCGCAAGCTGCACCAATACCGCGACCAGCACCTGTGACAACGGCTACTTTTCCATCAAGTCGAAATTTGTCTAAAATACTCATATTTTTATCCTAGGGGCTATGTTGCTTGGTTTATCATTACTAGATCGGTACTCAATTATACCGCGACCAGCGGCTATGCTATCCATTACAAATCCATTCAGTTAGGCAAAAAAAGTGACTTTTTTGTCCACTTTGAGATCTGATAAGTTAATTTATTCATGTCAGGCATGGTTTAAGCGACTGTGATTGTGCTTGCGAAGCATCGCTTCGCCTGTGTTACAATCATGAAAATACTCTTATTTATTGACGTAATTAATTTGTCTATGACTGAACGCTCTCATCCCATCGCTGATGTTTCCTTCCCGAAAGCACTGAACGTATGCACAACGGTTGATGCGTTTTCTGGCAGCCCTGAAGACATTGTTAAGCGACACCTTTATCAGCCTACGCCTCCTGCATACACAGAGGCAGAATATCAACGCGCCAGTGAAAATATAAAAGCATTACTTGCGCATGAGAATGCGGCAATTATCGCGCATTATTATACTGACCCACTCATTCAACGATTGGCTGAAGAAACCGGCGGAGTCGTTTCTGACTCTTTAGAGATGGCGCGGTTTGGTGCTAATCATCCTGCTGAGACGCTCATTGTCGCAGGGGTTAAATTTATGGGTGAGACAGCGAAAATACTCAGCCCAGAGAAGCGAGTTTTTATGCCAACCTTAGAGGCAACTTGCTCATTAGACCTTGGCTGCCCTATCGAACCCTTTTCGGCATTTTGTGATGAGCATCCTGATCGAACTGTGGTGGTGTATGCCAATACTTCGGCGGCGGTAAAAGCGCGGGCCGATTGGGTGGTCACCTCAAGTATCGCATTAGAGGTTGTTGATTTTTTAGATGCGCAGGGCGAAAAAATAATCTGGGCACCGGATAAGCATCTTGGTGCCTACGTCCAAAAACATACCGGTGCTGATATGTTGTTATGGGACAGCGCATGTATTGTCCATGATGAATTTAAAGCCAAAGGCATTCATGACTTAAAAGCCGTGTATCCCGAAGCTGCAGTGTTGGCTCATCCTGAATCACCCGAGTCAGTGTTGGCGTTGGCAGATCGAGTCGGTTCGACCACGCAAATTATCCGAGCTGCAGAACAATTGCCTAACGACACGTTTATTGTCGCTACAGATCAAGGTATTTTTTATAAATTGTCTCAATTAGTCCCTGACAAGCAATTTTTAATTGCACCCACTGGTGGCGCCGGCGCTGGCTGTAAAAGCTGTGCTAATTGTCCCTGGATGGCAATGAATAATTTAGACAATTTGGCCGCCAGTGTAACAGCGACTAGCAATGAAATATTTGTCGACTCGCATCTGGCTCAGCGCGCATTAATTCCACTGCAGAGAATGCTTGATTTTGTGAGAAATCAAAATTAAGTTAAAGGCAATTATAATAATTTTTGTTGCTGTTCTAACTCCTTAATCAATAATAATCGCTGTTTTATTCTTGCCGATTGTTGAAAATCTTGTTGACTTAAATTCAGCGCTTGTCGGTAATGCATTTTGGCTTTAGTAAAGTTTCCACGAAGCAAATAAAATTCTGCTCTAGATCGATGTAGGCCTTTTATGTCACCAGCTAAACCTTGGGTTTCTGCTAGTTCGTACCATATATCGGCTTGCGCTGGCCGCGTTAATGCTAAATTGGTTAATACTTTTTGAGCGTCAACGGGTTTATTATTGCTCAGTAAAACCCTTGCTAGCTGCATACTAATTGCGTAGTTATTGGGGGTTAAGCTGTTAAGGTCTCGGAGCCTATTTTCAGAAATTTCTGTTTTCCCTGAGCCACTATCAATAGCAATATCTAAAAGACTGTAAGTGATTTTCCCAGGAATTTTTTCTAATAGAGGCGCCAATGTTTCTCTTGCCATGCGCCATTGCTGGTCTCGTTCATAAGCAACGGCTAGACCATAGCGCGCGGCTTCAGCATACAATGCATCGGCTGTGTGAGTGTCAATCGATGGTGTCGATGAAAATTTTTCAAGTTGCGATAAAAAATGCTTGATACTGTCTTTATTGGAGGACTGCGCTAAAATAAAGGCACGGGTTTTGATTAATAAATAATTTAAATGCAGCTTGCTCACGGGTGAATTATATTGTTGGGCACGATTTCTTGCATCCGATATTCGTGATTCAGTGATCGGATGGGTGAGTAAGAATTCGGGAGTTTTATTGCCATATAATCGCAATGAATTAAGCATTTCTTTAAACATCATTGCTGCGGAGTTGGCCGAGTAACCTGCGGCAACCAAAGTTTTCATGCCCATACGATCGGCCTCTTTTTCATGCATCCGGCTATACCTCAATCTTGCGTCTAATGCGGCAGCTTGTGAACCAACAATAACGGCTTGAGCTGCATCTCCTTCGCTGGCAATGGCAAGCGCAATGCCAGCTAGCATTCCGGCCAAAGTGGTCAAGCTATTGTTTTTGGCAGCCTCGACACTGCGGCTAAAATGCCGCTGTGAAAGATGGGCGAGTTCGTGGCTAAGCACTGATGCAAGTTGACCCTCTGTTTGGGCATAAAGCAGTAATCCGCTGTTCACGCCTATGACACCGCCTGGCACAGCAAACGCATTAATGCTCGGACTTTTGACGACCACTAAATGAAGTTTCTTTTCTTGTAGTTGGCTATAACTGGCCAGCCTAAACAATAAATTTTCTAAGTATTCAAAGATAATGGGATCAGATTCAAGGTTAACACTGCCTCGAAACGCTTTTAGCCAGGCTTGGCCGAGTGCTTTCTCATCTTGGTGCGACATCAGCCCTGCCGATCGGTCACCCAGTTCGGGTAAGATAATCGATTCACTGGCCTGGCAATAAACAGCGACCCCCAGTAAACAACTGCACATAAGCTTACCGATCACTCTCATAGAGATAAGGCGCTTATACAATCGCTGTCCGGTGTGTATTGGCGCTAGTTGATGAGTCATTAGCGTGAACCTGTTACTCTTATTCCATGGTTGTTTCGTCTGCACGGTGGTGGAACTAAGCGCAGAGTGAGATGATGATCTGGGCCGTTGGCATCATTTTTCTCGTAATCTGTGCAATTATAGTAGCAAATGATGCAGTATTCACTGGCTATCATATGGCAAAAAGCGGTGTTTTGTTTATACAATTCAACCGGCCAGATAATGACTATAAAGGGTTTACTGATGGCTTTGAGCGAGTTTCCCTTGCTGAGTTCCACCTAATCTCGTCCATTGCATGGGTTATGCAGGTCAATTCTCCGCACATTGAAGGGTAAAGATTGTTATGTTGAATGTATTAAAAAAGTGGTACGAGCGGTATTTTCATGATGAGCAAACGGTTGTCTTATTTTTATTGTTGCTCGTATTGGGCATGGCAGTCATTTTCTTTGGTAGCATCTTAGCTCCTGTCATTGCTGCACTAGTATTGGCTTTTTTGCTGCAGGGCGTGGTTGTTCAGCTTGAGCGATTCAAGAGCCCTCACCTGCTAGCGGTCAGTTTAAGCTCAGCTTTTTTGGTCTTTTTATTAATTGTTGGTTTAATTATCATCATGCCATTAGCGCTGGATCAATTGACAAATTTAGTTCAAGAGTTACCCAGGTTTATCACTGTCTTGCAAGAAAAATTGGTTTTATTGCCTGAAATTTATCCGGCATTGATATCCGCGGCTCAAGTACAAGAGTGGACTGAGTTACTCAATCGAGAGTTAGGCGGCCTTGGTCAGTCAGTCTTGTCTTTTTCGGTATCGAAAATTCCTAATTTATTTGGCTTTATGGTCTATTTGGTGCTGGTGCCAATTTTAGTGTTTTTCTTTTTGAAGGACCGTGTTGTTTTATTGTCTTGGTTTGCTGATAAGCTGCCTGCGGATCGACCGCTATTGAGTGGTATCTGGGCGGAGATGAACACTCAGATGGCCAATTATGTTCGTGGTAAAGCGATTGAGATATTCATCATAAGCCTAGCTTCATACAGTGTATTTGCTGGATTTGGTCTGAATTATGCGGCTTTACTGGCTATTCTGGTCGGTTTGTCGGTGGTTGTTCCTTATATAGGCGCCTTCCTTGTCACGTTGCCGGTCTTACTGGTTGCTTTGCTTCAGTGGGGTTGGGGAGGCGAGTTAATGTGGTTGATGACGGCTTACCTTATTATTCAGGGTCTCGACGGCAATGTGTTGGTGCCGTGGCTGTTTTCTGAGGCGGTTAACCTTCACCCAGTTGCTATTTTGTTAGCTATTTTATTCTTTGGCGGTTTATGGGGCCTTTGGGGCGTCTTTTTTGCTATTCCGTTGGCTACATTGATCAAGGCTGTGCTGAATGCATGGCCAGACAGTTTGCAAAGCGGTGGCGTCTTGTAGTCAACGGCAACCGGGCTTCTGATCACTGCACCGCTGTTAATCCGAGTGGCTTAATCAATTTCTATGGGGTCTTATCCCTTGTGTCATTCATCGCTCTAATGACGGAGATTAGCATTCTTCCGGCGTTAGAAGCACCTCCGTTACTCAATATCACCCCCATCAAAACGGGCATGCTTTAATTGCCGGCCGAATTGATCACGGATTTGGTTTATTTTTCCCATTTAAGCTGTAATTTAAGTCGACCGTCTTAAATGGGCTGGATGCTCATGCTGAGTTGCCCTAAACTTAACCCAATGCAAATAATTGGGTTAAAAGCAACGAAAATTCCCTTTTCACTGTGGATGGGTGACGTGTCAGGCGTTCGGGTTGTCTTGGGCGATGAAGTCTGTTGCCGCCGCATAAACCGTTTAAATATTAAGCTATTGTTAAGGAAGTACCGTTATGCATGACAACGACAAAGATCCGTCAGAAACCCAGGAGTGGTTAGATTCTATTGAGTCGGTTATTCATCACAGCGGACGAGATCGGGCAGCCTTTTTGTTGCAGCAACTTCTGGATCGCGCAATTGATGCTGATATTACGATGCCTCCGGCTATTACCACACCTTATCGGAATACCATTTCACCGGTGAATGAAAAGCTGATGCCGGGTGATTTATTTATGGAACGAAGAATTCGCTCCATCACTCGCTGGAATGCACTGGCAATGGTCATGCGCGCGAATGACAATGATGAGGGCCTGGGCGGTCATATCTCTAGCTTTTCCTCGGCAGCAACGCTTTATGATGTCGGTTATAACTACTTTTTTCGAGGCGCCGATGACCAGCAAGAGGGCGATCTTATTTATTACCAGGGGCATATCTCGCCCGGTATTTATGCCCGTTCGTATTTAGAAGGCCGCCTAACTGAAGAGCAGCTTGATAATTTTCGACGCGAAGTCGATGGTAACGGTTTATCGTCTTACCCCCATCCATGGTTAATGCCCGATTATTGGCAGTTCCCGACGGTATCGATGGGCTTAGGGCCGATACAGGCTATTTACCAAGCTCATGTCATGAAATACCTTGATAAACGCGAGTTAGCGCATCGCGATCATCGAAAAGTCTGGTGTTTTTTAGGCGATGGTGAGTGCGATGAGCCCGAATCGCTGGGTTCTATCGCCATGGCGGGTCGCGAGTCGCTTGATAATTTAGTCTTTGTAATTAACTGTAATTTACAGCGATTAGATGGGCCTGTTCGCGGTAACGGAAAAATTGTTCAAGAGCTTGAGGGTGTATTTCGCGGTGCTGGTTGGCATGTTATCAAAGTATTATGGGGGCGACGCTGGGATCCGCTGTTGGAGCGAGATAAAACAGGATTGTTGCAGCAGCGAATGAACGAGGTTCGCGATGGTGAGTTACAAAATTATAAGTTTAATGGCGGTGCTTATACTCGCGCTCATTTCTTTGGTAAGTATCCAGAGTTGCTGGAGCTAGTCAAAGATTTATCCGATGACGACATCATGAACCTGAATCGCGGTGGTCATGATCCCTATAAAGTATACGCCGCTTATTCACAGGCGGTTGAGCATACAGGTCAGCCAACGGTTATCTTAGCGCAGACGGTTAAGGGTTACGGTACCGGTGAAGCAGGTGAGGCTAATAACGAAACTCACTCACTCAAAAAATTAGATACTCAAAGTTTAAAGCAGTTTCGTGATCGCTTTAATATACCCTTGTCAGATAAAGAGCTCGAGACAGTTCCTTATTATCGACCCTCGCCTGACAGCCCCGAAATGGCGTATATGCGTGAGCGTCGAGAAAAACTAGGCGGCTATATTCCTCGACGCAGATCGAACTTTGATCAATTAGAAACGCCGCCACTGGATACTTTTTCTGCACAAATAAAGGGCTCTGGTAAACGTGAAATCTCGAGCACGATGGCTTTTGTCCGTATTCTTTCTAGCTTAGTGAAAGATAAAAATATTGGTGAACGTGTCGTGCCTATTGTGCCAGACGAGGCAAGAACTTTTGGTATGGAAGGTATGTTTAGACAGCTAGGCATTTATTCGTCACAGGGCCAGCTATATACACCGCATGATGCTGGCGGCATTATGTACTATAAGGAAGACGAGAAAGGACAAATATTAGAAGAGGGTATTAATGAAAGCGGTGCCATGTCTGCATGGTTAGCGGCAGCTACTTCTTACAGCACTAACAACACACCTTTAGTGCCCTTTTATATTTTCTATTCGATGTTTGGTTTTCAACGAGTGGGTGATCTCGCTTGGGCAGCGGGTGATAGCCAAGCGCGAGGATTTTTAATTGGCGCGACATCGGGTCGCACTACGTTGAACGGCGAGGGCTTGCAACATCAAGATGGCCATAGCCACTTAATGGCATCGACTATTCCTAATTGTATTTCTTATGATCCGACTTATGCTTTTGAAATGGCCGTTATTATTCAAGATGGTCTTGATCGTATGTACCAAAAGCAAGAAAATAAGTTTTACTATATTACTGCAATGAATGAAAATTACCGTCATCCTGAAATGCCAGTGGGTGTTGAGCAAGGTATTATTAAGGGTATCTATCGCCTGGTAGAAAATAATTTTAAAAGCGCTAATCGCGTCCAGCTAATGGGTTCAGGGACTATTTTACGCGAGCTTGAAGCGGCCGTTTCATTGCTTAATGATGACTGGTCGATAGCGGCCGATGTTTGGAGTGTTACTAGTGCCAATGAATTGCGTCGTGATGGTTTAGCTTGCCAGCGATGGAATATGTTGCATCCTGAAGAAACGCCTCGGGTGCCTTACATTACTGAACAGCTGAGTGAGGCCGAGGGTCCCTTCATAGCGGCAACCGATTACATGAAATTGTATGCCGATCAATTGCGTCCTTATGTACCGGGTCGATTTAATGTCTTGGGTACTGATGGTTTTGGTCGAAGTGATACGCGCGCGAAATTGCGACATTTTTTTGAAGTAAACCGCTATTTTATTGTTATTTCATCGCTGTCGGCTTTAGTGGATGAAGGAAAATTGCCCCCATCAGTGATTAATCAAGCCTTGAAGAAATACGGTATTTCACCGGATAAGGTTGATCCAACCACTGTTTAAACGGTTATTGGTTCAACGGTTATTTTATTATTTTATTGAGCGAAGGATGAGTACATTGACAAAGCAAACGGTAAAAGTTCCTGACCTTGGTGGCGCTGCCGAAGTAGAAGTAATTGAGATATCGGTTGCTGTCGGTGATGAAGTCGCAGTTGATGAATCAATTGTCGTGGTCGAATCCGATAAGGCTTCAATGGACATACCTTGCCCAGCAGCAGGAAAGATCACTGCTATTTCTGTGGTCGAGGGAGCAATGGTTAAAGAGGGTGATGCACTCTTAGAGTTAGAAATAAAAGGAGAATTAAATGCCTCTGATAGTGTGCTCAAAGAACCCGTTGAGGACAATCCCGTGGCGGCCAACCCAGCTGAACAACAAAAAATTGAGCCGTTGGTTCAGGCTGATCAGGCAGAACTAGAGCCGTCCCAAGCTGATGTTGCCGCACCCACCACCGCCATTGAGCTCGTTACTGTGCCCGATTTAGGCGGCGCCGATAAAGTGGAGCTCATTGAATTAATGGTGGGTGTCGGTGACCGTATTGAGGAAGGCGATGGCATTGTGTTAATGGAGTCGGATAAAGCCTCGATGGAATTACCGTCACCAGCCAGTGGTGTCATTACTGCCCTGCATGTCAACGAGGGCGATTCTTTGGCTGAAGGTGATAAGGTTGCTGATCTTGAGGTGATGGTACTCGCAGTGACAGCCGCCACTGATACTGCCGATGCGGTGAAAACGGCAACAACACCAGCAACACCAAAACCTGCACCAAAACCTGCACCAACGTCATCACAGGCTGTTGCTTTTTCATCCGTTAACGCCGAAACACCCCAAGTAAACTCAATAAAAGACGAATTGCAAGCGGGTGCTGACCGACGCCGTAAAACCGATGTTTACGCAGGCCCAGCGGTACGGAAATTAGCGAGAAAATTAGGCGTCGATTTAAGTCGAGTAAAGAGTTCAGGGCCTCGCGGTCGCTTAGCGAAGGACGACCTGCATAACTACGTGAAAAACTTAGTCAGTGCACCTGACACTATTGGCGGCGCCATTCCTAAAATACCTCCTGTTGACTTTTCTCAGTTTGGGGAAACGGTCACTGAACCGCTGTCGAAACTCCATAAACTCACTGCGGCAAATATGCATCGAAGTTGGTTAAACGTACCGCACGTGACACAATTCGATGAGGCTGATATTACTGAACTAGAGGTCTTTCGCCAGACGCTAAAAGATGAAATGGCTCGGCGTGAAGTGAAAATCACACCGGTCTCTTTTCTGATGAAAGCGGTTGCTTCTGCATTGGAATCTAACCCAGCCTTTAATGCGTCTTTATCCGCTGATGGTGAATCGATTATTTATAAGCAGTATGTTCATATTGGTATGGCCGTCGACACCCCAGCGGGACTGATGGTGCCAGTGATTCGAGATGTCAATAAAAAAGGCATATGGGCGTTATCAGAAGAAATTAGAATGCTGGCCGATAAAGCGAAAACTCGGAAATTGAAACCCAATGAGATGCAAGGCGGTTGTTTCACTGTTTCAAGTTTAGGCGGTATTGGCGGCACGGGTTTTACTCCCATCGTCAATACACCAGAAGTCGGAATTCTTGGTGTCTCTAAGCTGATGATAAAACCTGTTTTTCAAGGTGGGGAGTTCGTGCCACGAAAAATGCTACCGCTATCCCTATCGTATGATCACCGTGCCGTAAATGGCGGCGATGCCGGTCGCTTCATGACAGAAATAGTGGCTATCTTGGCCGATGTCCGCCGTTTACTCCTTTAAGTTAATGGGTCACTCATTTCGGCGCATAAAAACATAAACAATTGATTTTATTGAATATAATTAATTAATTGCTGAGTGTGCCTAGTCCCTTTCTTTCCTCCATGCAAGCCCACTTCAATAACTTTTGGTTATGACTTTGCCCCGTTTAAAACCAATTTTTTCTAAGACGTAGATTTTTTATTATATGGGTGGTGTTTAATAAATAAACGGTCTAGTCTATTGATTAATGCCACAACAGCTGAAAAAAATGCAAGCGGCGTCATAAATATAATTGATGTGTTTTTTAGGTTTAGAGGATTGGGGGTTATAAAGATGTCTGGACAAGTAGCTACAATTTCCACTAACAGCGCTGAAATACGTGCCACTGATCAGGCCAATGATGTCGGACTTGATATGGACGATATTGTCGATGGGGGCACAGATATCAGCATTGGCAAGGAGGTTAGCGGATCAGTTAAATTTGCCAAATCAACGGATGTACGCCGCCGACTAGAAGAGAAGCTTGAAGTCAAACTGTTAAAAGACCAGCTTGGAATAGATGACCTAGGGTTTTAATTGCATTAAGACCCTAAGACTCAAGGCACAACAAATAATAAGAATAAACGTGCCTTAAGTTTTAAATTTAACCGTTACGATGCTCATCAGAAACGGCTTCTTAAAATTCAACATGTTATTGGTAGTGACTATCACTGTGATAGTATCGAGGGTTAATTATCTATCATTTAAAAGGTTGTTGACGTGTCAGCTTTCTTTTCGATTCCAGGCGGCCGTACTTTTTTTGGTGTTATTTTTTTAAACGCCTTAATTGATTTAGGGCATAAAATTGCCTTACAAAATATTGTATTTAAAATATACGACGGCAGCCAGCAGATTATTTTAGTGGCCATTATTAATGCCTGTATTTTACTGCCCTACATTGGTTTAGTTCTGCCTGTTGCAAAAACTGCTGATGCCCATAGTAAAATTAAAATTATGCGCATAACCGCAGCGGCATCAATTTTTTTAACGCTGGGTATTACCTTGTTTTATACGCTTGGTTGGTTCTGGCCAGCCATGCTGATGACATTACTGATGGCGATTCAATCCGCTTTTTATTCACCTGCAAAACTAGCCTACTTGAAATTACTATGGGGCGCACAGCGACTCAGCGAGGCTAACGGTTGGGCACAGGCAGCCTCGATTAGCGGCATCTTAAGTGGCACAGTTGTTTTTTCGATTGGTTTTGAATTTTTATACGCTACGTATGCCTCTTTAATCATAGATAAAAACACCTTAACTGCCATGCTCTGGCCTTTAGGTGTGGTCTTATTTGGTTTGGCCACATTACAGTTTTATTGGGTGAAGAAAATCCCGTCAGTCGAAGAGCCGGCATTGAAGAAAGACTCATCTACTGTGACGCGCGTAACCCGACAATCACTTTATCAATTATTATCTGAGAGGCGGCGGTTATTTCCGGTGTTGGGCTTAGCTTTATTTTGGTCAGTAGGACAGGGTATGTTAGCTGCCTTTCCTGCCTTCGCAAAAGCTCATGCCGCAATTGACAATACAGCAGTGATTCAGGCGGTGTTAGCTGCAACTGGCTTGGGACTGGCCTTGGGGGCAGCAGTGGTGGGCCGAGTGTCGGCCCAACGAGCAGAATTGCGTTTAGTGCCAGTGGGCGTTTTAGGCATGTCGCTGTGCCTATGGTCATTGAGTGAGCTAAGCGCCGCAGTGGCATTTGCGAGTGTTTATTTTTTAATGGGTGTGGCTTCAGCGTGTTTAATTGTGCCATTAAATGCTTACCTCCAAATAAATACGCCAGCAGAACAGTTGGGAAGTTTAATTGCCAGCAGTAACTTTTTACAGAATATTGCTATGTTATTTATGTTGCTGTTAACCATTGCAGTGGCCTTATTGGGGCTCGACAGTCGGTATTTAATACAGTTAATGGCACTGATAACCACCGTTGCGGGCGGCTATTTAGCCTTTAATATTATCGCTGAGAGTCGAAATTAACTCACAATTTAAGGTGTAAAATAGAGCTCAAAAGATTGATAGTGAGTTAACTGATCAGTAAAAGCTCCACAACGATAATAAATACCATGCTTATGTTATTAATATTTTTCAATTAAATGCCGTATAATGAACGTCATTATTGGCTTTGGAACGACTTGAATTCATGACTGTTAGAACACGTATTGCACCGTCACCGACTGGCGATCCTCATGTAGGCACAGCCTATATTGCGCTATTTAATCTTTGCTTTGCGAAACAGCACGGCGGTCAGTTTATTTTGCGCATTGAAGATACCGACCAGCAGCGCAGCACCGCCAAGTCGGAGCAAATGATTTATGATTCGCTGCGTTGGTTAGGCCTCGACTGGGACGAAGGGCCTGATAAAGGCGGCGATTTTGGTCCTTATCGGCAAAGTGAGCGTGGTGATATTTACCAGCAGTACGCGCAACAATTAATTGACCAAGGTCACGCGTTTAAATGCTACCGCACACCCAAAGAGTTAGATGAGTTGCGCGCTGAAATTAAAGCGGACGGTGAGAATCGCGCACTAAAACCGTTTGATTTATTATTAAGCCAAGCCGAACAACAACAACGGGCCAATGACGGGCAGCCGTTTGTGGTGCGAATGCAAGTGCCAGAGTCGGGTACTTGCGTGGTAAATGATTTATTGCGTGGTGATATTGAGCTCGATTGGTCGATGGTCGATGCACAAATATTACTGAAATCAGACGGTATGCCCACTTATCATTTGGCTAATGTGGTGGATGATCACCTCATGCAAATTAGCCACGTGCTGCGCGGCGAAGAGTGGATTAATTCAGCGCCTAAACATCAGCTTCTTTATCACTACTTTGACTGGCCCATGCCACAATTGTGTCATTTACCCCTATTGCGTAATCCTGACAAAAGTAAACTCAGCAAGCGTAAGAACCCCACCAGTATTTTGTATTACCAGCGCATGGGTTATTTGGCCGAGGCAGTGGTGAATTATTTAGCGCGTATGGGCTGGTCAATGCCTGATGAACGCGAAAAGTTTAGCCTTGATGACATGCTAGCGGCGTTTGATATTCAGCGTGTCTCGCTGGGCGGACCTATTTTTGACTTGGATAAACTTAACTGGTTAAACGGTTTGTGGATTCGAGAATCCTTGACCATTGAACAGTTAGCCGATCAATTAACGGCTTGGGCGCTGAACCGCGATAACTTATTAACCGTGTTGCCGCATGTCCAGGCACGCATGAATACCTTCAGTGATTTTATTCCCAAGACGGCGTTTTTGGCTGCCGGTCAATTGGTTATTACCGAGGCCGACTTTACTGCCTTGAAGCTTGACTGCAGTGAACAAGTCAAAATTTTGCAATTTTGCCTGTGGCGTTTTGAAGGTATTAACGACTGGCAGCGTGATGCGCTGTTTGCCGAACTCAGCGGATTAGCCGAAGCGTTTGAATTGAAGCTCAAAGACTTTTTAGCGCCTTTGTTTATTGCGGTAGCCGGCACTACGGCTTCGTTTTCGGTCATGGATGCCATGGCCTTGCTGGGCTCTGACATGACCCGAGCACGGTTGCGACACGGCATCGACGTGTTAGGGGGCGTGTCTAAAAAGCAAATGAAGGCGCTCGATAAAGCCTATCGTGGACTAAATATCGGCCAATAAGCCGTTTCTGCGGTTGGCAGGCGAACAAAGGCTTGACGACTGAGTCAGCATCGTTAAAATGGCCGTCCATTTCCATGAACGCGGCCATTCGGACGCTTCATATCAGACATGGGGCTATAGCTCAGCTGGGAGAGCGCAACACTGGCAGTGTTGAGGTCAGCGGTTCGATCCCGCTTAGCTCCACCAAT
>MDSY01039424.1_pt1 | contig 26232 bp, 22 predicted proteins | sample 811131 | NCBI WGS metagenome assembly MDSY01 (sample SAMN05326643, study PRJNA326480) | marine metagenome | isolation source: seawater | place: Atlantic Ocean: South West | collected 2010
CCGAATAATTTAACGTACTGAAGCATAACCCAGCCTTTCCTGTACGGAAAAATTCCATTTTATAAGTGCATTGAGGTTTTAAGTAAAAAGTAATTACTCGGCACGCTCAATCAAATCATACATCAACGAGCTATTAGTGTGATTAAAGCTCAACTCAGGTAAATTATCTACGTGCAAAACGTGTTCTAATTTCTCTTCGGGATCAATAATTTTTCCCCTTACTGTCTGCACTTCTTCTGAACCATTATCATACTCGACCTTAAGTAACTTGTTCTTAAAATCTAGGACAGTCGTTTCAAACAAATGAACATTTCTAGCGTAATATAGTTTCGAATATTCTTTTAAGAGAATTTTATCTTCATTTATTTTAAAGGTAAAAGTTTCTCCGCCTGCCCCCCAACCACCCGCTGACATCATAGTATGCGTAGATATGCTGAAGTTATTCGCATCAAGACCCTCAATTTGATACTCAAGCATCACGCAAGGGTTCGTTAGTGCAGGAAGCAATTCGATATTATGGTCAATTAATCTGCCTTCAGAATTATGAACCGTAATTACAAAAAATATGGGCTTATATGTTTCTGAAAAACAGCCATAATCATCACTAGTATTTGTGTCGATCTCCCAAGTAATGACTGTATAATCTCGTCCAGGGATCGACTGCTTTTCAGTAATTCTCCACGATCCATCTAGTCTGCCGTCGTCTTGGTCTTTTAATGCGAAAAAATCACTTATTCGATCAAGGTAAGAGCGCACCAGGCAAATAGTGTTTGAGTAACAGTTTAATTGATTATTATTAATCCAAAGACGTTGTTTGGCTCGAGTATCAGTGCTCAGAAAGCTGGGAAATAGAACTTCATCTCCATAATCAGATTGTAGCTCCGATTCAAAATTAATTGAAACTTTCGTTTGAAATAAACTCGCTAACATTTCATCTAAAAGGCTCAACTCCGGATCACTACAAATAGCTATCTCAGTCTCTGTGGTAGCCTTATTGCAGTCAAAGCTAGCGGCATTCCCCACACTGCCAACACCCACTGAAAGCAGCAGAGCTAAACCGATTAATTTGAAATATTGAACCATAGTTGAATGGACCTATCCGATCTTGAATCTAGGTTCATCTTGATACACGAAGGCGGCTCAAGCAAGTATGCAGTCGGCTCAGCGATAAAGCAGGCAATAGCAAAAGATATGAGATATAAATCTCGTCAATAAGCCCTATTCTTAAAAACGTCTTTTTTGCAGTTTGATAGCACCATCAAAAACAACGAATGTTTTGTCATCTTCACTCCAATACATACTTGAAAAACATGCGCCTGAATTTGGATAGGATTGTCCGTTCGTGGTCTTACAATTATTACCCCCATGCCAATTTATCAAAACGGTCCTGTCTTCTGAAATGTTGAATGGATATGGAGATCCACCAGCCATTTGATAAATAACATCATCTATTATTAAATAAGTTGGACTGCCTGCCGTCCCACTCCAGATGTACCCAGCTCCTGGGCATTCAAAAGAAGCGGTCAGAACCGTTAGTTCCGTGCCCCCCTGTAGAAGCTTAATTTGCTTCAGATTGTCTTCTTCAATCTTCAGTTTTCTATTCTCACCAACATCTTGGTAACCTGAACACTCTTTTGAATAATCTTTTATTATTCTTTGCACAGCATCTCGATTTTGTTTGGGAATGCCTTGCATTAATTCAACTTGTAAATCGACTTGAGTGGAAGCCGTTTGTTCATTTAAAATTTCTGTCAGTTCCTTAACGCCACTTATAACAGCAGCATTATCTTTCTTGTTTCCAGGCCCACTTTTCGGAAAACACCACCTTTTGTCTTCAATGAAGCTGTACGCTTTACATGAACTATCCTCAGAACAAATAGCCTCACATTCTGCCAGACTTATTCCTTTAATGCCCATTGAAGTTAGATCATCGCCAAATAAGTCTACTCCAACCAAACGATTAAAATTTGCAGATGTAGAACTGTGATTGTCAGCACTGATCACAGTTCCAACACACACTGAAAGCAGCAGAGCTAAACCGAGTGATCTGAAGTACTGAAGCATAATGCAATGAACCTGTCTGGTCTTGGATCTAGGTTCATCTTCATACACTATAGCTCTTCAATCAAGTGCCCTAGCACGCTGATGTTTTTACCACACCTAGAATGGTTTGACTGTTGACTATAACCCATCTGGCACTGCTAAAGTACTATCGAAATCTAACCAAATGATAGTTGGGGGACAATTTTGCTACAAAACATGGGCATTTCTGGTTTAGTTGTCTTAGTGAGTTCATTAGCACTGATTTATTTGTTGGTCAGAAATTACAACAAATATACGTCAGACGGTGAAGCTAGCCGCACAAAGTACATTGCAGTGTGGATCTTGGCTGGGTTCTTCGCAAATATATTTGCTACCATCTGGAGTGAAGTTTGGGCCAGCTCATTTCAAGATTCTATTCTAAATCCACTGTCTAACTTTATGCTGTTTCTGAGTTATTACGCCATTTTGCTTGCTGGAATCTATTATATTTTCAAATTTACGTATTCATTTTTCACTTCAATAGTTAGAAGGAAAGTCATTCCCTACATTTGGTTAGGGAGCATTCTGGGAATTTTGATTTCAATAATCAAATTATCTGCAGTCAAAATCTCCAGTCTTTATCCTGATTTTCTCACATACAACGTATCCGCTTTAATATTATCGCAGTTGGTTTTTATTGGTCTGACAGTACGATGGATACACCAGAACCCTGGTTTAGAACTTGCACTGGGCGAAGATGAGGCAGTCAACAATAACCAAAAAGAACCAAAAATAATTGCTACTAATGTAAAGATTGCTGAGATTGACGCAGATAACGGCCAGATACTATCTAAATCCAATCAATTAAAATCTGCGGCAGACTATAGCAATGCTGGTGAGCGTTTTGAGAAACTAGATGCCACTAAAAATGGCTATCCGAGTGATCAAACATCAGATGAAAACCCAAGGCCTGAAACTACAGATGAAACCACCACGCTTTCGGCTGACCCAAATTTCGATATCTCCTTGAGTGAAAGTCCAGTCAATCGCCGGCAAGAGTTGTGTGAACATCTTTACGTTGCATCTAAGTTTAAAGATGTAGAGGAGATTTTAAACTTGCTTTCTCAACTTGGATTCCAAGTGAAACGCGATCAATTACAGTTCATAATTAAAGATAACAATGGTTTAAAAAAAGATATCGATGGTGACGAAAAATTAATAAATTTTGCAAAAAAGTTATCTTTGCAATGATTTTTAAAACCTTAATCACATTAACATTGTTATGTTAGTTGCATGAACAAACAGCGATCACAATTTGAAGGTTTACTTCTGAAGAGCGTAGCGATGCTATCTCTTGTTGTGTTTGGATTATATTCCATCAAAACTGTATTGTCGGATTGTACTATTTTTTCAAAAGTAAATTGCCAGTCCGAAAATCGCAAAATTAGTGCACTCGAAGAAGAAATTAATCAGATAAAACAACAGATATCCACAGCACAATCTAATAGCTCTTCTTTAAAATGTACTGAAATAGATACCGCAAATACGAATATCGATGAAGCACCAAAGATTAATACCTCGCTTTGGGAGCAAGGTGATTTAGCAGTTCTAAAGGGATGCTGGAAACTCGATTGGGACTACGAAATGCTAAATGTTGATACGAACGAGCTTGTAGGAGTCACATCCTGGGATGTCTGTTTCACTTCTGGCTCGAAAATTGGATCACAAACATTATTATTTGAAGATGGCGAAAACTGTGTCGAGCAACCAATCATGGGTGAATTCAAAAGTATTAATGGGCAATCGAAGTTACATCTAGACGATACAAAAGATGTAGAATGCAAGTCAGGAGCAGTTGTTTTTCAAAGGCGCATGGAGTGCGAACTGATGCAAAACGGTGGCTACGCAATGTGCTCAACCTCATCCTTGGGGCGTGATGGGAGTTGGTCAGAGTTTCGTCCCAAAGGTGTTAGACTGTCGCGGAAGAGAAACTGATGGAATTCATTAGGCGAACTTGGCAGAACAGTTGGTTTCTAATTCTTCCCATAATTATTTTGGGAATTTTTGTGATCTACATTTTATTTTTAGGAGTAAAGTTATCCCATCAAGATAATGAACGTTTATCTGGACTGCGAGTAGAGAAAGATCTTTTGAACAGTACTCTTCAGGACCTCACCTTGAAGTCAGAGGCTGCTGTGTGCATGGGGGAGGAGTTAGTCATTCCTTCTGGTAATATCGATGATTTGATGCCTCCAAAAAATGCCAGTGATGTAGTCGAGAAACTTGAGAAGAGTGTAGTTCTCATCTTGACTGAAAATGGATTGGGATCAGGGTTTTTTGTGACTCCGAGCAAAGTTGTAACAAACGGTCATGTTGTAAACGGTTCCGCGTCGAAGGGAGCGGAAGTTTTTGTTGTTAACGCGAATATTGGAGTTCATCGCGCTAGAGTCTCAGATATACAATTTTCTGGAGATTATGCTGAAGACTTTGCGTTGCTGACTATTGATGAGCAAGTGGGGACCCCTTTAACATTAGTAAATGTTCAATCCCCAGGTGATTTTAAATTGGATCAGGTTTTCGCTGCCGGTTTTCCTGGGTCAGTAATTGAAAGCGATCAGAAATTTATAAAATTAATTGAATTGGGCGAATTCTCAGTCCCAGATTTAGTTATCACTGACGGGACTATCAGTTCTCATCAAAAAGTCTTTGGAGAGGTATTGGCGTTTGTTCACACTGCGCAAATGTCCGGTGGCAATTCTGGAGGTCCACTAGTTAATCAATGCGGCAACGTCATCGGTGTGAATACCTTCATAAATACCGCAACTGATGGGGTTCGGAATTTCTCCTTAATTTCATCTGAACTATTGCAGTTTTTATCGCGAAGTATGGTTGTACCGCGCGTATCCGCTAGGGAGTGTAAATAGATGGCCCGGAAAAGTAATTTTATAGGAACCACTGAAACAGGACATCTTTCTGCTCTCGGAAATGCACAACAGCGTGACTATAATTTTGTAAAAAATCTACTGAATCGTAGCGATCTGATCAAGTATTTTGCAGAACCGTCAGTGCAGGAAAACCAAGAAAAAATTGATTGGTACAGTGATACCTGTGGAAAAATTATTGAGTTTCAAGATCTCACGACACCGCAGGTTCAAAGAGCACGAGAAGAGTTGAATCGGTTAATACGAGAGTTAACATCCGTAGCATCAAAAGCAGAGAACCAAGTCGATAGGCAAGCGATAGAAAACCTGTCTGTGCTACCTGATACAGATTCCATTAAGCTGGTTGGTGATCAGATAACCATTATTAATTGGGCCTATCGTTTGCACAAACGTGCAAAAGGAGACCGTCAGTCTTCTGACTTTGCTGGTTTCGTAGAGAGAGATACAGAGGCTGACAAGATGGCAGAAACGGCTGCCGGTGTTGGGGTGGAGAAAGCGATCGCATCCAATGATGCTGGGGCAAATAAAACCGCTAAAATTGATGCTGAGCCTGCAGAAAGTAATCCGACACCAATTACCGATGATCCTAAAGATTTGCCGCCTGAAGCCGATCGAGGCGATGAGAATAACTCGATAAATACTGAACCGTCTATGTTCAGTAAGGCTAGATGGATTTTGCTATCAGTGTTTTTCTTGCTGTTAATTTTAACACTCATCCTTTTGAAGGATGCATGTGGGGTGGAGGGATTACCATTTCTTTATTTTTGTTGAAATATTTACATATAAATTTTTCTGTTAAAAGTGGCAAATCAGAGTAAAGTCCCTAAACTGGAGATCATTCATGGAACTAATACCTTTTTCGGGCATACAAATTGTTGATTTTGAAATCGATCTGTCGAAGTTGGAAAAACCTCGCAAAAAATTTGTTGTCAAGAACGATGTATTGTTTCCGTTGGATAAGAATAGCGAGCAAATGCACGATGATGGACAATTCTCTGAAAGCTATTCCCAAGTAATTGAGCAATTCAAAGAAAAATGGATACCTGCGCCAGTTTTCCGATTTTCTGGCACCGCACAAGACGGCGTGAAGCAGTTCGATGAAGGTCCATCAACATGGTCTCGCATGAGGGCAAAAATTAAGGAGCGTAATGAAACTGGAGAACCCACAATCGTAGTCTTCCAACTAGCCTTTGATACTACAATTGATCTAGAAAATGACCCTAGATTAAGTGGTGAAGACTACTATCTGATGCCATCTTTGGCAGATGTGCTTGCTGAAAAAGAATTCAGTTTTGTGTCTGAAGCAAGTCAAATGGATTGGTTTTTGGATTCTCAGATTGAAGATGATGGACAGTGGATTGATACGCAAACATGGGTGGCAGATTGGATTAAGGATGTCATGATCTCCAACGGTGTTCGTGAAACTCAGTCGACCCTACAAAGAGTATGGGCAAAGTATTTCACTTTTGTTGAAGTTCTGGGGAGACTAAATATCCCAACATTCAAGTTACTCGATACCATTAGTGACAGTAGGCGGTACACTCCCATCGAAACGGATTTTATTCTAGATTTGGGAAATTCACGTACGTGCGGAATACTGCTGGAGAAACCGGATAATCAAGATATCAAAATTGAGTCTGCAATACCTTTTAAAATCCGTGATTTTGAAAATGCCGAAGTTTATCGATCTGGTTTGATGGAAAGTCGCGTTGAATTATCCCAAGCTAATTTTGGTAGGGATGACTTGGCGAAAAAGACTGGAAGAATGGATGCTTTCCTTTGGCCGAGTCCGGTTCGAATTGGGAGTGAAGCAAGATCTCTGCAGTTGAAATCAAAGGGAACGGATACTGCGTCAGGTTTATCTAGTGCAAAACGTTATTTGTGGGATCAGAACCCAGTGGAACGTGAGTGGCGATTTCAAGGTTCAAATCCATCCAGTCAACCGATGATCGCGATTCAAACAAAACAACTTCTTACAGAAAACGGCGATTTAAGACAGAAGGGTGACGCATCCGCACGAGAGATACGGTTTTCAAGATCTTCTTTTATGATGTTTATGATTGCTGAATTGATTGCGCATGCGTTCACACAGATAAATAATCCGCAGGAAAGGAGTTTGCGTCCCAATGCATCAATCCCGAGACGGCTATCTCGAATTATACTGACTATACCAACGGCAACACCCTCTAGAGAGCAAAGCATACTCAAAAAGAGAGCTAACGAGGCGCTCGATTACGTATGGAAAATTCTTCAACTGCCAGAGGAAACTCTAGTCTATTCAAAGCCTGAACTTTTAATTGAATGGGATGAAGCCAGTTGTTCTCAACAGGTATTCTTATTTAATGAGATTAGTCAGACCTACAGCCACGAGTCATGCAAATATTTGGCAGATTTTGGACGTAAAAGGGCTATTAATGGGCAAACGCATGATAGTCTTAGAATTGCATCAATCGATATCGGTGGTGGTACGACTGATTTAATGATCACAACTTATTATGACCCAACAGCCAGAGATGTAATACACCCTATTCAAGAATTTCGTGAAGGGTTCAGGACCGCTGGTGATGACATTTTGTACGGGATAATCAGGGACGCGCTCATCCCTGGATTTGTAAAGCATTTGGAAAAACATGCTGCGCCTTCTGCATCTATGGCATGTGCGAACTTTTTTCAGTCAGTCGATGATGCAATGTCAGGAAGTAAATCTAACTTTGCTAACTCAATTCTGGTTCCTGCCGCAATTTCGATCCTGTCTCAGTTTGAACTAGCCGATATCAGCGTTGGGGTAACACAAATTGATAATCCTGCAGAATACAATCAAAATGTATTTAAAAAAATATTGGATGATTTAGCTAAGTCTTCCGGGATTTCAGAGTGGCCCGCATCCTCAGTTGAACTTGACGTCTCATATACTCAATTCAAAGGAATAGTTGATAATGTGCTATCGAGAGTTGCTAACAATATTACATTAGCGATAGCAAACTTTGACTGTGATTACGTGTTATTAACTGGGAGACCTTCTAAATTACCATATGTTCGATCGTTATTTGAAAATATGATGATAGTACCTCCTGATCGATTAATATCACTTCATGACTATTCGGTTGGTGTGTGGTACCCGTTCCGTGATGCAATGACAGGTAAGATAGGAGACCCAAAATCTACTGTAGTTGTGGGAGCACTTCTGAATTCAGTAGCAAGGTTTGAACTAGATAATTTTAGTTTCAAAAGCGAAAGACTGAAACTGCGAAGCACCTCAAATTTCATAGGTGAACTTGAGTCAACGGGTCAGCTCAAAGATGAGAAAATTATCGTGGACAACGTAAATCAAACTAACGATGAAGAATTTACCTATGATTTCACCAATCCAGTTCATTTTGGGTCAAGGCAAATAGCAAATGAGAACTGGTCAACTTCTCCTCTTTACAGATTATCGGTGCCTAGCGCAGGTCTAGGACAATTTTCTTTACCCTTAACGATTACACTTCGAAGAGATCCAGATGCGTTTGAAAATGAAGACGATATGACTTTATTGCGAAATGAAGCGAAAAAAGAAGAATTGGTTATTGCGGAGATTACAGACCAAGATGGGCGGTCTGCGCCTCTCGATACCCTGAAGTTGTCATTTAATACGCTTGGCAAAGTTGATAATTATTGGCTAGAGACGGGATTATTCACATGAATATTTCAGATAAATCTAGCGAACAAATACGTGTCTTAGAACGTTTGAATGCATGGTCAGCAGAGACTGTAAATACGAGTATGATGGGCGCTCATGCTTCATCGACCAGTAAGAAAATAAGAAGTTCGATATTTCTTGCGAGTAATGTTCAATCAGCGTCTAATTGTAAACCTACAGTTGGGGTTTATGGTCCATCACAAGCAGGCAAATCATACTTGACCGCTAAATTCGCTGAAAATGAGCAGGGAATTCTTAAGGTGAATTTGGGGTCAGAACTTGATTTCCTTCAGGACATTAACCCTCCTGGAGGCAGAGAGAGTACCGCATTAGTTTCACGGTTTACGACAGACGCAACCCATGTTGATAATGCCTTCCCGATTAAGGCTAACACATTAAGTGAAACCGATATCATTTGCATTCTGGCCAATAGTTATTTTTGCGACAATTCGCATGCAGAATACCCAGAGGTTGGAGATGTCGAGCGCGTAATTAATGGCTATGAATTTGATGGTAATAAATTTGATATTTTTAAAGATAGTGATGCCTATAGGTTGGAGCATTATCTCGTAAAAAAAGTGCTCCCCACTGATATTAGTGAAAGATTTACATCCTTATGGGATAAGGCAGTAGCAATTAAACAACTACAAAGTATACATGAACGCGCCAACCTTTATTCATTACTTTGGAACAGAAACGAACAGTTTACCAATCTTTTCATACGATTGTCAGATTCTTTACAAAAACTTGGCAATGAAAAACAGATATATCTTCCAATTAGTAGTTTGATGCCGAGGGCAGCTTCGATCATTGACGTGTCAATACTTGAGCACCTAGACAATGCGACGTTAGATTTCGAATTAGTGAAAACCCAATCTCAAGAAGTACAGATAGAAAAGTCAGTTTTGTCTGCCCTGATATCTGAGTTGTACTTACCCATTGTGAATCCAAAGCGTAAAGTCTTCGAAAAAGCGGACTTATTAGATTTTCCAGGAGCAAGAACTCGGTTTCAAAAACGGTTACAAGATAACCATGAAAATGGGGTTCATGAGTTTTTCTTGCGCGGCAAGATTGACTATCTATTTCACAAATTTACCATGGATCTGAGACTCGATGCATTGGTTTTTTGTGTTGATCCAGGCCCCTTGAATGTGCGTGAATTGCCCGACTCGCTGGATGAGTGGTTACAACTTAATTGCCATGATCAACTTAATTTTGGTGATAACTTATTTTTTACTTTAACCAAATTTGATACACACTTTCCAGACGCTGCAGGAAATCAAACAGATGAATCACAAAGATTTGAAAACGCTCTAGACTCTGCTCTAATCCAACCCTTTGCTCGTGAGGCTACTTCTTGGCCTCTCAATTGGAATGGTCATCGCTTTACTAATGTCTTCCCTTTGCGCAACCCAAATTACCCTCTGCATGGATACTTCGAATACGAAAAGGGTACTGAAGTTGCAAAATCTGAACGTATGGAAAAGCGCCTACTAGAGTTGAAGGAAGGCTACCTCAACAGTAATCTCGTCTCTGTGCATGTAGGAAATGCCAAAGAAAAATGGGACGACTTGGTGCGAGTTAATGGTGGTGGTGCAGAATACCTGGCAAATCAAATCGACGGTTTGAATTTGGATGATTTAAAAGACGAAAACCTACTTGGCATTTTAAACACTACGGCAAAAAGTATCAGTGAAACGCTTTCCATGTTTATTCAGTCAGAAAATGGTGAAGAGCGATTAAGTCTAGAAAAAGATAAGTTTAGAGAACTATTGCAACCAATTTTTTCCATAGGACAAAGTGGTAAATTTTCGTCGTTACTTAAATATTTAGGGGTGAGTGAGCAGTTGCTTAAAACATCTCTTTACTCGGCAGTGATCATCGAGCCGGGAGAGGCAACAATCAATCCTGAGACAGTTAACTTGGATGGTTGGCGACCAAACATCCTGATTGATGATCAAGGTGGCAATAACGAAAATACAACAGAGATGCAGGGCAATACGCATAGCGCGCAAATTCTAGCTGATAAAATACTTATTACCTGGTTAAATTCTCTGTCTGGAACAAAATCCGTCGCCAAAATTGCACGCGACTTAAACACAAGCACAAATGCGTATGAATTTCTTATTTCCCATTTGGCGCATGAGACCCAAATTGAACGATTGAAAATGCGCATATCGTCTAGATTGGAAAACTGGACATACGGTATGACCCTTGACTCGAATTTGGGGGCTGCAGCAAAAATTGCTAGCGATGAAATAAATTCTCATGTGTATATGAAAAAATCATCGTCCATCGATGAAGTTGTTGAAAATTCGAATGTTAATACTTTTAGAATTGATGAGCTAGAAAATCCACTTCTTAAATGGCAAAATTGGGTCAACGAATTTGGTGAATTGATATCTAAAAATTGCGCAGTGCGTACATTCAGTAATTTTGATGAAAATCAAAACTTGATATTGGTAGACAACGTGAATAAATTAACTCCGGCTTAGGGAACTATTAGTATGGCAGGGCGTACCCTCATTATACCAATTTATTACTTGATTTTGATTGCCTGCATTGGTGTAAGTAGTAATTTTTCTTTCCGTGGGTTTTATGAAACTTTCCCTACTGAAATTTATGTAGTCGTTCTTATTCTGGCATTAGGACTGTTTGGAGCTGGTCTACTTTTACAAATTGGGCGAGATCGAAAAAGTACAACGCAACAGTTACTGGCATTACTGATATTTTTCATATTTGCGTCGTTTAGTACTTCCAGCAATATGAATTATATTTACACAAAGATGCAGTGGGAAGATGTCCGGAAGGAAGCATTTCGTGAAGAGTATCCAAAGTATTTACGCACAGTTAGGGAAGTAGAAAAGGAACTCATCACACAAACTACAATAGACCAAGACAATTTTGAAAAAATTGCGACAGGATACTACGAGATCATCGATCGAAAGATCAGTGAATTAAAGAATATCATATCCAATTCACAGTATTATGTTGAACAAAAAGACAAGCATGACACCTTGATGTTTCAACTTGATCAAATGTTGGGACAGGCATTAGATCCAGGTGCTCCAGGATGCGGGACCAAATGCCAAGAGCACGTTGTAATCATAAATAGCTTAGTCCCTACGACTGAAATACGGATCACTAGCAGCAAGAACGAAGAACAGATTAAGCGTTCATGGAGTAACTATCGTGATTTGAAAATGAAGGCGTTTTGTGGCGATGAGTCCACTGAATATCATAGATTACGATCCCTAGTGGATGCAGTGGGTGCTACTGATTTTTGCATCAGCGATAGTCGTGAATATGTAAAACAGTATCCACCTAATAGACTAGAAAAGTTACGTGTAGATATTCAGAGATTACCTACTTACAACGAAAGTGAACTGCTTGTTTATCTTTCAAAAGTGAGCGAAATCTCATCCTCCTTGGAAAATACATCGCGCGCGATAAGACCTGCAGTTGCGGAATTGCTTTCGAATGATACATTTGATCAAATTTTGTTCCCAAGGTCGGTTTCGGAGTCTATTGAATTTCTGCAGACAATAGGCGTTGAGGTTCCATTTTTGGATCCTGCTGAAATCTTAAAGCGAGCAGAACTAATTCGTGATTTGAACAATGCTGACTTCTTTAAGGGTACTGTCTCATCTGCGTATATCGACCAAGATGAAGTTTACATTTTGGACGAAAATCTCACGCAAAACGATGTAGTTAAATTAATAGAGGTCCCGTTAAAACCATTTTTAGAAGTATTATCTGCGAAGCAAAAAGAGATAGTTGAGAGATATAAAAAAGCTCTGGGTGCACGGGCACGTGATCTTTTACTAGAAGACAACGTGAATACTGAAAACGGACAAATTGGCGAGGTTCAACATACACTAAATCTAGCGTTTAACGATTTTTCCCAAACGACTGTTATTTCTTTTTTGCTCGGGATTGCATTTGATCTCATTCCAATCATTTTCGCATTTGCGGCATTCCACGGGTACAAACCTGAGGATCCTGAATACGATCCCGTTATTAGGTGATTTATGGCACGAAGACGTCGTTCAAATATTGGGTTTAACCCCGGTGATGAAACTAAAATAAATGAACCCACAATTGCCCCTGTGAGTGGCCCTGAACCTGGGACTGAAGTTTCTCCAGAAATCCCTACTGGAGGCGATGAGGAAACGGGTGGGGGGCTACTCCCAAAATTTGGTTTACCAGAGTCCAGTGATGTGGATTTAGATGCTATTATTGAAAATCATCTTCCAGATGATGCCTACTCCGATGATACACCACTGATGAAAGACCATCTAGCGTCCGTTAATATAGGAGAACGTACTGGTAACTATCTGATTTCTGTCGGACTGCCTAGGAGTGGTAAAACAGTTCTGCAATCGTTTACTACATATTCCATGAGTGTTGCAGGAAATTTATCCGCTAAACCTGATATCGCTGAAGAAAATGAGGGTATTAATCATCAGGCGCAACAGTTGCGAACTTCATGGTTGGATGAGTGGAAGGTGGGAAAATTTCCGAAAGGGACACCGCTTAGAGAAAATGAAATAAGGGAAATTCGCCTGAAAATCGAAAATCTTCAGAATAGCTCTCAAAGTTTTAATTTTTCGTTTTTGGAAATTGCGGGTGAAGATTTTAAAGATGTTGTCCCGACAGAGATAAACGCACCAGTGCTATTCAATAGAATAAATGCTTTCCTGACTAATGAAAAAATCCGTTTGAACATTGCCTTTGTCTTGAAGGCTGATGAAAAACTAGGGGAGGCCACAAACGATGCACTGTTTACTAACTTTATTGATTTTATTGAGGTGCAACTAAAGTTGGATTTGACACAAAAGGTTGGTTTGATCTTGGTAGTTCCAAACCCAAAATTAGTTTTTGGCAAATCCGACTGGCAGCGAATGAGATCAAATAAGAGCTCTGATCGAAAATTTTATAATAAACGTGTAAAAGACTATATTTACAAAAACTTCCCTGCAACTTATACAATTTTTGACCGTTGGAACACCAAGAAACGCGCAATAACTATTTTCCATATTGGTGATGAAACCGAAGGACGCCTTAAGAATGAAAATTTTAGAGATGCGCGTAGTTTTATAAATCTAAATTATAATTTTTTCACTGGTAAGAACCTTGAACCAAAACGTAGTCTTTGGAAAAGGATCTTTGGCCTCAAATGATTTCTTTTAGCTGCGGGACATATCATGGACTGTTTGTGGATACTGGAGTTCCAAGTGTCCTTCCAAAAGATATTTCTTATTTTGACTTTCGTACCAGAGGCGGGCGCACAATCCCGTCAGACGCTTCACCAAATCTGGTTTTGCGATACGTCAGCAACGTAGATACTAAACTTCATATGTTAATGGTGTCATTAGTATATCGTGCGACTGAGGGTAACAGACAGGGATTTGTCGCGTTCGGGACCCTATTATATGGATCTTCTTTTTCCTCGCATGAAATTGATAAGGGCATACAATCCGCAATAGACGTGGCGCAAGGTTCTTCATCTTTTTTCAATGGCAAAACTATCTCTGGGCGCCCTATCCCCCAAGAAGGTAAATCTCTAGACCGAACTAAACTGCCTCTAGTTGAAGGAGGCAAGTTTTACGGTGAACTAGTCGCAAATATAAATAGTGCGGAAGCACTTAAAGGACTTACTGAGTTTGCAGAAGAGTTAATATCGTCCGGAATAGATCACTATGAAATTGTGGTCAATCCGAATCGTGGGATGAATCAAAGTGACTTGTTAAAATACTTCAATGGCTTAGATACGCGAATTCGAATTCAAGAGGTTCATGAGAAATTAGCGAGATCTAGAGAAGTGGATCGGAAAAGGCAGGAGAAATCATTAGAAGGGCAGAGACTAATCGATCGTTCGAAACAAAATGCATTTTTAATACAAATGTTTGCTTTTGGGATTGTAGGGACAGCACTCATTGGATTACTCGCATTCGTCGCAATCAAATTCATCTTCGCTGAAGATCAGGTTGAAGTTACTCAACCTGTGAAAACCGAACTTAGCCCTGCGGATGATCCAGTTACCCCTGAGAACGATGTTGCAAATAATAAATACTCCAGTACGCCGTCTGAAGATATGGAGATGGCAAGTTGTGACTTGGACACCCTCTCTGCAGATGATCAGACTAAGCATATGATTATCACGGATCTGCAAACAGATGGTAAGTGTATCCAAATATCAGAAAATGTGACTTCGCTATTTGACTCAAAATCTTTAGATCAAATCATAAAATCAAGGGATGCCAGTTTTAGTGTAACTGATAAGTTACCTGTATCCAACCAAAGGCTGCTAACTACGTTTGCGAAGGTAGTTGATAGGCCATTAACCACTGATTTTGCAAATAAGTACGTGGATGAAGATTTAAATTTTGTAATTCCAGATGAGGGGGCCAGCTTCGCGATCTCAATGGAGACAGCTACACCTAAGTTGATTTGTACTCCCTCTGTCGTAGAAGACGATGCGTTCAACCGAGGTATACCCAAGTTTGAGTTTTATACAAATTCTGAAAATAATTATCGTAATGTCATAAAATGGTTTTCACAGGGGGTGGTTTTGCGTTTAGCAAGCGCATACCGCAAAATTAGCAAAGAAATGAAAATTGATGATCCTGGAAATTCAGATGTTACTAGTGCCTCAAATAGATTGCGAGATTTTGGTGATAATTTGAGTGAATTAACCAATTCAGATGTTATGGAACTTTCAACCAGTGAATGGAACGATGACCAAAGAGTCTGTGTCATAATCATCACCGAAGAGGATGAGATCGATTTTTATATGAATTTGAAAATTCCAGGTGAACAACTGGAACCGTATAGCATAGAAGAATATCTCAAATCGCATGCTTATGTTGAAGAAAAGTATGAAGAGTTAGTAGCAAAGAATGCTCAGAGTGAATGTCAAAAGATACCCGGTTTATTCATGGTGTGGAATTCTGGTGATGGTGCTGCAATGGTTATGGATAACGCGGTTGGGTTTAGTCCATACACCGTAGATAATGGTCAAACTTTGGATTTTACTTTGAAACCGTCCAAGAATTATGGATCACCAGTTTATAAACTACCTGATCTTAACAAATTTGATGATTTAAAGACCTACTTTGAATCTGACCCCAATTTTTCACCATTTTCACCAAAGCTGTATAGTCGAGAGGACTTCTGTTTTTCACCAACCTCTGTGGATCCATAAGTTATGTATGATGGCAAGTCGGCATTCGTATTGATCATAGTTTGTTGAGACTATCGATATGAGTGAGGATTATCAAACTTTTTGTTGGTATTTTGATTAATATCTAATCCAAACGTCATATTTCTCCAAACTTTGCATGAAGAATTTTGCATCATTTATTTACTAAAATCTAAGTTATTCAACGAACAGTAACCGACGAGGCGATCATAAGTTTTGTCACCAGTTCTGTCAGATTATACTTACTTGAAGCGGTTAGGGCTAATTTGTAGTATCTTTGGATGACAAAACACTCTCTATGTCGCTACTTCAAAACCAGCCCTTAGATCATTCGTTTGGCCACTTTGGTTCGCTGGATGCGCAATAAGGGGGCCTACATGGACTGGTGTATTCCACTACCTCCTTAGAATAAGGTGGCGCTCACGCTAAAGTGCGAAGATATGAGTGTGTAAAGTTTAGATGCAGTGTTCGAATGCAAAATTTGGCAACCCAAGGTTGCCTTTGATTTCATCGAATTGTAGTGCTTGGTAATAACTGAATTCAACGCGAGCAGCATTATGAAAATAATCAAAGGAAATTGTTTGTGTTGTTGCTAATTCTCTGGCTGTAATTTCGTCTATTTCAAACGCAAGAACTAAAGTCTCGTCTTTATCAATTACGAATTTTTTTATAGTTTTAACATATCCATTATTCTCAGATAGATCGAATCTTAAGTTGTTGGTTTTGTTTAGAACTTCTATTACGTCATTGGACCAATCATCATTTTTGACAAATACTGTAAAATAAAATGCATCTGATGTGCAGTACAAACGCGCGCGCCTAGTATTTTGAGAGTAGTCAATTTGTGAAATTTCTGCGATTAAACCATTTTTAAAAGGCTGTAGCGACCAGTGGCTTGCAGTACTCCTTTTGGTGTTTATTCCCAATTTATCTAGCTGATTACTGTCCAGAAAAAGAAGCTGATTGGGGGGGGTATTTGCGGCAAGGGTGTATATTTCTGTATCTGCGCCAATTTCAACAATGTACTGGAGAAGAGCGCCAGAAATGGCTTGCTTGATCAATAGATCACGGGCAGAAAAAGCTGGTATATCGATATTTAAGAGCGCCTTGTTAGAATGAAATTGATGTAAGCCAAGTTCTCCCGGTTCTGCCGTTCTACCCAGTCCGCCTAGGAACGCATACGCGCAAGCTGACGAACAAATTGCTGGTTCTGATCCGAAACGGCTCCAAGGCGGGTAGTCAGGGTCTTTTTCAGTAGTGCCTATTGCCACTGTAGCGTCGTATTTACGTAGCAATCTTCCTATTTCCAATCCTGCAAATAAATTACCACCTGTTGAATTAAAAAGTATGTATGGTGTTCCAGAATACGTTCTAAATATTTTTTCGAGTGAATCAGGAGTTTCTGGGACTATTTCGCCCGTTGCCTGAAACCATTCTGAACCCCATACGTTTCCGCCGTCCCCATGTAATTCAATTGTCATGCTGTCAGCGAAGGATTGTGAAATTAAGGTAAAATATAGCACGATGATTATGCTAATTTTTTTTGAGGTTTTGGGCCAATTTTGATTCATTTCTGTCTTAAACCTTATAAAACCCTTATTTATAGCCCAGATTGTCTCGCCCAAACTCTTCGCTCACTTACATCTTGTGGCCAATCATCTGTGATGAGTCCAGCCTAATTGCCGAACAGTCTTCTGAATAAACTGTTAATCAGTGTTTATACGACCAGCAGTCGCGCATCCTTCACCTGAACCGCGCTTCGTTCAGCAACCGATAAGCGTCTGTGTTTTTGAACTCATAATCCTCTTGAGCATAATCCCAAGCAGCCTTGCCAACATCGTTTTTGAGAGAAGCATCAGCACCAGCGTCTAGCAGAAACTTCACATTCTCAGCAGTGCCCGACCTCGCCGCATACCCCAGCACTGTCCGACCACGCACGTCCCGCGCATTCACATCAGCCTTTGATATTTCTGCTGCTAGCCGTTCTATGGATCTCGAATAGTTCATATGTTGCCAGAAATCCTCATCGCAAAGCGTGCTACAAGTTTGTGCTTCCGCGCTTATACCAAACGCGCTGAATGCCGCGACAAGTGCCAATGTATAAAGTTTCATGATGTAAGCTCCTGTCGCCCTTAGTGTTTCTATGTTTTGCCTATTTGCCAAACAGTCTTCTGAAAAACCCACCACTATTATTCGGCTGATGTGTCAGCAAACGAGTTGCTTGACCTTTCCACGCATCCCTATCCGTTTCTAAATCAGATATGCGCTGCTGCGCTACCTTCGCTAAACTCATCATAAACCCCACTTGCTGCATTCAAGTTTATCAAACGGGCCATAGCTGGCATGTACTCTCCAGCGGCAAGGGTCTTCAAAGTTTTTAGGCCCTTTGATTTTTCTCCGTCGCATTCAATATACACCATAGCAACGTTATAAAGTGCTTCTTGGCCAGAATATTCTTCCATTATCAAATTTTTAGCCATACGGCATTTGCCAGCTTCTTTGAACGATTTGATTTCGCCTTTTGTAGTGGTGCATCCAGCCGCAAATAGCATTACAAGCAAAATGGTCAGTGTTTTTAGAAGGTGCATATCGACGTCCTCTTACTTCGACTTCTTCCGCTATGGTTACCGGTAATTATGCTGAATACATACTTTCAAACAGAGCCTTTAACTCACGAAACTTTACTGCCCTATATTCACGGACTGCTCGTGTTTCATATCCATGCACAGTTTTTGCTATCGCACAACGCCTTCAGCCTTGTTCCGTCTCGGGGCATGTAGATGCACCACCGTGTGAGCGGCACACCGATTTACCTCGCATAGTGGCGCGGGGGACCGGGGCCATACGCAATACCTAATAATCGGATTGTATTTCCAAACTGCGAGGCAATTCTGAAATTATGGCCAGGAGCTTAACTGCTTCCAACAACATTTGCTGATGGTAACCCTCCATCTTATCGGGGTCGCCAAGTATATAACTGCAGTATCCTTCGTGGGCTTCAGCAATACATTGCAAAACGTCTCGTAACGGCGCCCCTTCTTTTTCTACTTCGCTATTTATGCGGATCGTTACCTTTGCCATATTGCAGTCTCCTTTTTACAATTACCCACCTGTCGGCTTCCGACCGGCCGTTTTATTTCCGCGTATAAATCCACGCTTAATCAGGTCATCCTCGATCTCTCGTAGCTCACCCAGTTTTAGACTTCGCTGTCGTTTAGCTTGGAGCGTTTCAGTGCCATGTAGATAATTTGGATGGTCTATGCCTGCTTTTATTGAACTTCGCTTCCTAGCACCGTGTAGGCGGCACGTACGGCACCCAAAGGCAGCAGGGTTTAGGCAGCGGTGTTGTGTGCTTTTTGCACGTGCTGTGCACTGTTTGGCGCGGTACTGAGAGATGGAGGGTAGGGGCATTCTTCGCTCACCTTATACAAAGCATAATTCTTAAAGTTGCCAGCGTTGCCACCATTGCCACTGATTTTGGTAAAACTTTTTATTATTCTTATTTTTAATTATTTCTATTTTTAGTAAAAGTGGTGGCAAGTCTGGCAAGATGAGTTTAACAAAATGATTTATAACGATTTTATGTTGCCATTGGTAGTGGCAACCTGCTGGCAACGCTGGCAATCTTTTGACTAAATACCCCCGCCGCGCCCCCTCAATAAGGTAAAACGTTCATTCTGCATCGTCGCCCCAGTCAATCTTGCCACCGATTACCACCTGAAAGGCAGCTCTGGCGTCATTTAAGTTAGGCAATTGATGTCCTCGTCTCTGGCGACCAGAATCTATTTCACGCGCACTAAAGGCGGCTGGACACCATTTCTTCAAACCCCCGCTTATCGCCGTGTTCTGCACGGTCTGATATTGCTTCGATTTCGATAGGTGCTGCTTATAGCATTCACTTAAATGGCCTGTAGACACAAATCGGCTATCTTTCCAAATTTCAAATCCACCACTAGGCTGCGCACAGTCGGTATAGCCGGTACATAATACTTCATACCAGTAACGGGAAAATCCGCTTAGTGATTGCAACTTTTGTTCAAGCAATTCGCCGGTGTTAGGCTTGGCGCGGAAGTTGAAATCGGCGATGTCTAAAGTGGCCAACTTGTGGACAAATGCACCTAATTGCACCGGATCATTAATTGCTGTGTAAAGCCTATCGAAATAATCATGGTCGCCTTGGCGTGTATCGGCCACTCTCAAAAATACAAACCGCCTATCATCCAACTCTATATTGCCGAAATGATCGTGGTTAGAAGCCGCGAAAAAGCGATGTATGGACCGTATAGTTCGGCGAGGTTGGTACTTCTGCTCTATTGTAATGCTGGGTTCCGTAATCATGGACTTTAGCCTGTCCATCGACCTACGATCACCGCTGAACAACGCCTCATCCATATTGACGATATAGTTTCGTTCCATAGCCCCGTTAAAACCACCGGTCACATGCTCTACGTCTGATATGTGTAATGTGGTTTTTGACCAAATTCTCTGTAGCAAGTAAAATAGAGTTCCTTTCCCAGTACCTTGCCCTCCTAGAAGAACGATTATAATGCCGGGCTTTTCTTCAGGTTTCTGCCACATGTGGGCTAAGAATCTGACGAGGTACCCATGCAATTTGTGATCACCATTACAGATTACGAATAATAGAAATTCGCGGATAACGGACCAATCTCCCGCAACCGGCACAACGCCCGGCGACACCCAATAATTAAGCGTCGTGATTGGTGTTGTGGCAGGAGTAAAGGCGACTTCATCATATTGAAGAGTGTTTGGGTTCACCAAAAAATCTTCAGTCACCTTTTTGGGAGCGCAGCTCACCGGCAGTGTTTCAAGATGTCGGCGCATAAGAATTTTCCCGTCGGCCAATTTATACATGTTAATATCTTCGGCACGCTGCCCCGCCGTGATATCTGTAATTTCTTTGTGAACCCCGATGCGTAGCTGACTGTCAAAACAGAACAAACAAAACGCTTTCTGAAGTTCTAGCAGAGGATCAAGGGCGAATGGTGATGGAGCCAAATTACCCACGCCAACCTGCCTCTCTGGCCCAATACACCAATGACCCGATTGTGATGCTATCTGTGCGGTTAGGGTCGTAACTTCTTACAATTTGACCAAAATTATCTTGGTCAAAACGAGCGGGCGCAGACCGACACCAGTTACGCGCAATTTCTTCCACATCGTGCCAGTTCGTACTTAATATTGCCCAAACAGCGTCACGATACCTCTCATAATCACAATCTGCGGAGAGATGATCGAGCATGTCGTTTAACTCTGCACGCCTGCGGGGGGTGTCAGGATGATTGGCCTGTGAGATTTGTGAATTACTGCAGCCGCCTGTTTCATTCTCACCGTCAGGCCACCACTCTCGTTCGAGGCTTTTTAATGTATCTGTTGCTGTAATTATGTCACGGGCGTGCCCATGGCCGGTAACAGTTAGAAACCTTCCTTTGTGATACATTTCACCACTGGGACTTTGCCCTTTCCCTAGAAGCTCTTCACTAAGCGCAAATATGCGTATTCCAGTGCCGCTTGGGCTAATTTCACAATAGCTTCCAACCGATTTAGTGATCATTTTTGCAGCATCTAATTTTTCTTTTGACGCCTGAACCTTATCCAAATCAACCCCAATAAGGTACAGAGGCTCTCCTGCATCGTTGTGAGCCACGGGATCACTACTTAGTGAAATGCCTATACCATCACCACAGCCGTTTTGATGGGCATTAAGCGCGTCTTGAAAAGACATTTGATAAGTTTTGTCGAGGTGGCTAACCTTGTGGCCTGTCTGCGTAGAAATTGGCACTTTATCAAACCGACCGTCATATTTTTTAGCAAATGCTTTCCAGACCACCCAATTCGGCAAATCCTTTATAGGGTCAGGAATATTTTGGGGTTTAACCGGGTTACTGCGACAATGTTCTATGGGCTTCATTTTGCACCCCCGTTCAGGAACTGCCTGACATCCCCTACGCGCCACTTTACAGTGTGTGATCCAATCTTGACTGGCTGAGCAAGGAAACCTCGCATGACGTCCCTCCAGAGGCTTGTGCGGCTCCTGCCGGATAACTGAGATATCTCATTCATTGAAAGCAGAGCTTGGTTTGGTAGTTCATCAAAATTGCTCAATCGATTTTCGGTTTTAGGCCGCCACGTATCCATTTCTACCTCCTTTTTAACGTAAGACACACCTCTCCTGATCACAGAAAAACTGTGCTAAATTACCTGTGATAGGTCTAGTTTTGGGTATCCTTAAGTATTAGATAGGCGCCAGTTTACTTGTCCGTCAAGGTAGCTGGAGCTTGCTTTTTCGTTCAAAATGATCAAAACACGTGACAACTTCTTTACACGTAATCCCATAAATAAAGTCAATATTTTACAGTACATTAAGTAATTAAGCTAATGTAGAAATCCCTATTAAATTTTTTAAACTTTTTTTTCTGAAACTACGTGCTTCGCCCAATTATCCATCATCGGACGTCGCTGTTCTAGCAAATCAGTTCTGTGATACGCAGCTTCGACAGCATTTTTGATTCTATGAGCCAAAGCTCGTTCTGCATAATCTCTCGGATAGTTGTTCTCGCTTGCCCAATCTCGGAACGCTGATCTGAAACCATGCGCAGTCGCAAACCTCCGCGGTGTGTCACTGACAGCTTTGTGCTTGCGTAAGAAGCTGGTCAAAGCCATATCAGTCAACTCTCCGCCCACCCTAGGCGAGGGGAACACTAGGGGGCCTTGATTGGTCCTATTACGTAAGTCTTCTATTAAACTGATGACTGGTGATGATAGTGGCACACGGTGCTGAACTCGCGCTTTCATACGGCTCGCTGGTATAGTCCAAATCCTTTGCTTTAGATCAAACTCAGACCATTTGGCTTTACGCGCCTCACCAGATCGCACAGCAGTCAAAATGACAAAAAGTAGAAGAGTACGGCTTACATTGTCAGCCTCACCAATATGCTTCTCCACAAAGTTTGGAATAACGCGCCAAGGCATTGCTGGAAAGTTTTGGACCCTTATTGAAGCACTGGGTTGTTTGGGCAGAAGGTGCTGAACGCCGTTAACTGGGTTGCCAACTATTATTTGTTGAGCGCAGGCCCATTCCATCACATGATGAATACGCTGTTTTACTCGGGACGCAGTTTCAATCTTGGTTAACCAGATAGGGCGTAAGGTCTCAGCCACATCGTTCACGTCAATTTCAGACAGTAGTTTAATCCCCATCGTGGGAAACACGTAAGTGCGCAGTGTCGCTATCCATTGAGCTTGATGCTTTTTATTATTCCAACCCGCCTTTGAATTGGTGTGGACCTGTTCGGCGGCATCTTCAAATGTGAGAATGTTAGCTTCAAGTTGTGCCTCCTTCTTTTCGCTAGTCCTTGCGCTGATAGGGTCAATCCTCAATGCAATTTGGCTACGTGCTTGATTAGCGAGCCGACGAGCTTCATTAATTGTTACATCTGGGTAAATACCCAAGCCCATATCTCTCCGATCACCTGTTTCTGGTGATACAAAGCGTAATTTCCATGCCCCACGAGCTTTGGTTTTAGTTGGGTGTAGGCGCAACCCAGTGACCGTTCCGTCAGGTATAGGCTTATCGTTAGGCTTGATCGCCTTGGCTGTCACATCTCTAAGCATATCGATATAAAGTCCACATTTGAGTCCACATAAAGATGGTACTACCTGCACGAATATGAAACAAGTTGAAACAATATTTTTATAATTACTATATATAAAACATATTGCTAGGTGGATATTCTTTGTTGATCAAGAGTTTACTATATATATTTAGGGCGGACTGTCTCTCTGCCAAATACCCTTTTTAAATCTTAAATCCAATTAAATAACTTATTTATAACTATTTTAATTGACGGACCCTAGAGTAGGACCTAATTTGGACCCTAGAGTGGACCCTAAATTGGACCCTAATAATGTTCCCAACCAAGCTAATGTTCCCAACCAAGCACAAATTGTCTCTCCCGTACACCCTGCATAAGAAAAAGGGGAAGCAATACGTCTCTGTAAACATACCACATCACCTTCGCCACTTTTATGGTGAGCCACAGTTAAAAAGATCGACTGGAACAAATGATAAAGCCGTTGCGTCAGAGAGGGTTGCAGAGAAATACCGTGAGATAATTAAAGTCCTCGAAAACTGGGAAACCCAACTCGACCCTTTTGTTGAAGGCATACGGGACATTCTGCAACATGAAGGCGCTGATGTGAACGAATGGTACAGATCAGGTCAAATCAAACTGGTCGTTAGGGGCGACAAGACGGCTGCTGCAAGAATGACTGGTAGCGGGATTACTGTGGACGTTGAGGGCAAACTTGCCACCTTGGTAGAGAATTGGTCAGGGAAAACTTATCTTGAGCTTGCAGGGATGGTGACTGGACTAGGATACTCCCTGCCCCAAGCATTGCTCTCTGGACTTAGCCAAAACGATCAATCAGCAATAATGAAAGCAACTAAACCAGTTGGCATACCTCCATCAGTAATTGGCAAAGCGTACCAAACCGACCCGCAGCTTGCAGAAGCTATGTTCAAAAATGCACCAGCAACAACTCAACACGTTAAGCTGCAAACAGCTAAAACTCTTATGCCAACTTTCTCCAAATGGGCTGAAAGATACAAAGTGGACAAAGCAACTAAGGACAGTGCAGATGTGCGACACAAGAGAGAGAAATCTTGTGCTATGTTCCTCAAGGTCTGCGGAGACTTTCCATTAAACGAATACGATAAAGTACACATGATAGATATGGCTCGTTACATGGATGATGATGAAAATGGAAAACAATGGGCGCACAAAACAATCAAAAATTACGTTAGCTATACAAAGCAAGCATTTGATTATGCTGAAGTGAATCGAAATGAATTAGGAAAAATAATTCTTAACACGCACCCATTCCACAACCTAAAACTAGGTGAGTTTGGCGCTCCTGCTAAGCCCTATATATCATTCAACAGCAATGAACTTCATTCGATATTTGCTCAGGTACTCCCACCCTTAGACAGGCTGCTATTGGCTATACTGGTGACTACAGGGATGCGTCTGGATGAAGCATCTCTGATGACATGGGGGCGAGTGATTAAACATGAAGGCACTTTGTGCTTTGCGCTCGTAGATCAAATCAATGGTGACAACCAAGAGCAAGTTCTAGTCAAGAACACTGGTTCTAAACGCTTCATACCAATTCCAGAGGTTATCAAACCCCTGCTAGGTAACTTCGGAGTGGGCAGAATATTCAGCCACCGTATCGATAAAGAAGGTAAGTCAGAGGCAGCAGCTTCAGATGCACTGATGCCATACATAAGGAGAGTATGCGCTCACCCTCAGAAAGTTCTGCATAGCTTTCGACACACCTTCATAGACCTCACAAGAGAAATGGACATCACGGATGTGGAAACACGCAAGTTTATAACGGGTCATTCATTCGGTGACGAAGGCGGAGAATATGGCTCAGGGCCATCTATGGGCAAACGACTTGCAATATTAAATGGTCTGAAACATCCTTGGTTGGCTTAAACTAATTTTTGTCTTGGAAATGTATGTTGTTAGGGTAGTAACCCAATTATTTCTAAAGGTTTCTGGAGGGTTCCACCTCAGCGCGACACAGAGGCTTATACAGCCTGTTTAACCGGTGTTATAACGTCAAGTTAGCCATTGAGTTTGACCTATGTATGGAGCTTATATGATAGGCCATGAGGATTGCTTTTATATTCTCAAGACGACAGTGTTGGGCTTGGGTGGGTAGGAGAGATTGCTTTGGCCGAGTGTATAGAATGTAGGAAGCCGATGGGGTTTGCTGACAAGGTAAACGCCAAGAGCTACGACGGTAAATGCGTAAGCTGTACTAAAGCTCTTCGAGACAACCATGGCAAATCAAAATCAACCAACGCAGAAAAACTTCAGCATGAACCCGTGCGGCAAAAGCCTGAACCAGATTTGTGTGACAAAACACCTGATCCGCAGTCACAATGGATTAGTATTGCAACGCTACCCAAAACTGACTTTGCAGACGCAATGTTAACATTGTTCAAGGGGATTGAGCAAAATGGCAATGTTCAACAAATGGTTGCCTATAGTACGGTAAAACTCATGTTTAGGGTTTCGCAACGCATTTACGGAGAGCGTGGTCGTGAGTTGAATAAGCTCACCTTTATCGAAGAAATAGAAGCGATCATTGCTCGCCGAAGCGAAAAGCAAGGCAGATTATTATGCAGATACTCAAACTATCTTCTACAGCAATCAAAAATTAGTAGTATCTAGAAATGATAGGAAAACAAATGGTTGGTTCGACTCTAACTAGATTAGTTCAAGGTCTTTTGGACAAACCTTTCCCCCAAAATCTTTTTCAGCATCGATATTATTTACATCTTAAACAAGATA
>MDSY01133953.1_pt1 | contig 26228 bp, 22 predicted proteins | sample 811131 | NCBI WGS metagenome assembly MDSY01 (sample SAMN05326643, study PRJNA326480) | marine metagenome | isolation source: seawater | place: Atlantic Ocean: South West | collected 2010
AAAGAAATTGGCTTTAAAACCCAACTTCTAAACTCTAGACTTCAATTAAATGGCGCATTGTTTGATATGTCGATGGACGGCTATCAAGCTAGTGTTCAAACGGGTTATAGTGCAGGCGATAGAGATTTCATCCCCCTCGACGGCACCTCAATTAAGGGCGCAGAGTTAGATTTGATTGCTCTATTAACTGAAAAAATAACCCTTACGCTGGCTTATGGTTACCTTGATGCAGAGAATGGTGTTGATCAAGTTTCTACACAAACAAGCTCTGGCGCAACACAAATAACTGAAGTGGTTAAAGCCGTAAGTTACGCGCCTGAACACAGCGCTTCTATTGCATTAGACTACCAAACACAAACTTCCCTCGGTCAGCTTGATGCGCGACTAGGTTTAAGCTATCAAGATGAAGCGGCCACATCGTTAAATTTAGCAGATAATATTCCTACCGATTCTCGTCAATTATTAGATTTAAATATCACATTGTCAGGAATTGAGATCGAAGATGCCACCTTAGCATTAACTTTATGGGGCAAAAATCTCACGGATAAAGAGTATTACCTCATTAATGGCGGGAGTCTTGGCGGAAGTCTTGGCTTAACACCATGGACAACGTTTGGTGACCCTCGCACCTTTGGTTTCACTGTAAAAGCTAGCTTTTAATCCTCGTACCATGTGATAAAAAAGGAGCTGATTTGATGCTCCTTTTTTATCAACACCTAACGGCAGTCTGCAGTAACAGCTAAGTTTCATGTATGCTAAGATAATGTTTGTGTATCCCTGCAAACTAGGAGTAAAGCCCCTTTGACACTGCCGTCCCAATTACCGATGGGGTCTACCGATTCAGCCAAGCCTTCCGCTTCAAGTAAATCAGTCTCAGTGCGAATTTTAGTATTTGATTCAGGCGTGGGCGGATTAAGTATTTGCCGAGAAATCATGGCCGTCTGTGGACCAGTCGAAATCCATTACTTGAGCGATAATAAGGGCTTTCCGTATGGCGAAAAGCCTGAAAAATACTTAATCGATCACGCAAGCAGGCTTTTATTGCAGGCCACTGATATCATAAAGCCCTCACTCATCGTCATTGCTTGCAATACTGCCAGTACCGTAGTGCTGCCACGGCTTCGGCAACAATTGGCCATACCTGTTATTGGCGTTGTACCGGCCATTAAAACGGCCGCACGATTAAGCAAAACTCACACCATCGCCCTTCTCGCAACGCCAGCAACCACAGAGCGTCGCTACACTGAACAACTCATCAAGCAATACGCCGATCAAAAAGTAGTCATTAGGCTCGGTTCTAGTGAACTCGTCAGGCACATTGAGGACCACCTTCACGGTGACCGGCTCGACAGAAACCTACTCAAAAAAATTGTTGAGACGCTTAAACGTCAACCTGGCGGTCAGGCCATTGATACGGTAGTACTTGGTTGCACTCACTTTCCACTGATAAAATCTGAATTTGAAAAAATATCACCCGAATGGCAATGGATAGATTCAGGCAAAGCCGTTGCCAGCCGAGTAAACGATACACTCCAGCAAAACAGTGACGCTAAACTCATCAACGCGCGACCTCAACACACAGCGTGGCTAACGCAATGGCGAAACACGGATGCAGTAAAGACGCTGTTTTATCAATACGGCTTTAATGAAGTCCAGTGGTTCAGCGGCGATAGTGCGCTTAAACTCAATGAGTAATATTATTTAAATAACGCTTTTAACATCGACTTAGCCTGTTCAGCCTTATCACCTAGCGTATTCTGCATCGCCTTATCAATCTGCCGATTAAGCTCTTTATCGACAGCCTTATCCAAGACTTCTACCCTTACTAACTGCCGAATTTCCTTTAATAAATGATCGAGAATAATGCGCATGGCTGTCTCGGCGCTGACCCCATTATCGGGGCTACCAATATCAGTAAGGACAATCGATGGAACTGACAAAGTCGTCTCACCTAACTGAGTCGAGCGCACAGACACTGATGCAGAAGAAAATTCAAACTTTGAAATTGCTACGTCAGGTAATGAACCCTCCGAATCAGTATCTGCTTCAGCTAAGGGCGAATGACTAGCGGCTGTCAGTCTTTTTCTTAGAACATCAAGGTTGAGCCGTTTTCCCTTTTGCTCTGCGTTAATTGTTGCGCCAGCAATCAGAATTTCATCGATCTCGACCACTGAATTAAAAATACTCAAAGGGGAAATATCAATAAAAAGTGTGGCGAAACTCATCGCATCAGCGGCCTCAAACCCCGGTGGGTTTTTTATGCCAAGGTTAATCAAAGTGACTTGCCCTTTAAAAATATCGATCTTAATGTCCGTTACTGAAAGAGGAATGCCCAGAAGCTCCTCACCTCGGTCATTAACAGTTGACTTCATCACATTATCAAGGTTGTTGACCAGTAAAATGCCCAACACAATGAGCAACGTAAACATGGCAATAATTATTCGAAGAATCGTTTTCATAATTAAGTAATCTCTTTTTATAGCATGACATTATTAGCATGACATTGAAAAACGCGGTGGCCTTAAAAATAATAGCCGTTAAATAACGCCATAAACAATGCTAGGCTAGGCATGAATATAAAATAATTGCACCGATGAAACAGCCTTGACAGCCAATGCATTGTCGAAAAGACTATAGCAGGTATATATAAAGAATAAAAAAAATTAAGTAAAAAATAAGCTAGGCGGCAACTCTTAATTTTTCGATTTCACGACTAATGGTTTCGTACCGATCAAACGCGCTGTGCGATGCTGAAAGATCAGACAAAGAGGAAAGCAGTTCGTCGGCTTCTGAAATCATTGCAATTTTTTCTGAATCTGATTCAATTGTTTTTGAAATGGTGAGCACCAAATTAAGTCTTAGCTCAATACTGCTGGGGTGTTCTTTAATAGCAAGACGATAATGGTTGATAGCCTCGTTATAATGACCGCTTTCGTACAGTGCTTTGCCCTGCTTGTTTATATTTTCAGCATTAATCAATGCTGACTTTTCTACACAAATTTGTTTTATATTACTGAGCTGCAGCTTGAGGAGCGAATCTGTAGTGCTGTCCTCCGATAAACCCTGCGCAATATCAGCACCCTGCTGGTCCCAATTAATAGATAATAAGGCATTAACCATATCGACACCCAAACCTGAATCAATATTTTCAAAACCAGAATATTGCTCATAGAGTGACTTACATTGTTCAATAGCACGGTATATTTGACCTTGCTGAGCAACCGCTTTGACTTCAATCAGTTTGGCTTGCAATAGAATTTGGTCATTATTCGAATATTTTTTCTTTACGTGATGACAAAGAGAATAGCACTCCTTAAGAGTATGTTCGTTCCCAGCTTGTTGCTGCTTTTCTTTTTCAAGCAAACAACGAGCAAGCCCTAAAATGTGCTCATAAGAGCCGTGACAGGAATTAACGCCAATTTTAATGAGCTGACGAAAGGCTTTTTCAACGGCAAGATAATCATGGTTCACTGTCGCTAATTCAACCAGCCGAATAAACCGCATTATGCCTAGCGGAGAAATAACCGTTGCGCGTTCAAGCACCGTTTGGGCAATTTCCGGCTTTCCAAGTGCCAATTCAACATCCACAATACGATCAAACACTTGTGGATCTTCACAGCCGTGATCAATTAATTCGTATAGCACGGGTTTCGCAGCCGACCATTTTTCTAAACCAATCATTGCGCAAGCACAACCGATGCAGGCCCACTCTTGTCGCTTTTCAGCCATCATATCGAGGTAAAAATCTTGAGCATTAGAAAAGTCACCTGCCTGCAATAAGAGCTCTCCATACAGCTTTTTTGTTTTGTTTGGGTACTTATCAGTGTCAGGCATTAACACCTTGGTAGAGGCAAGAGCAGCGTGAATATCATCCTGATCAAGGGCGGCATAAACCGAATTAAAGTAGAGCTTTTCTTTGCAAGCGGCATGAATTCGTCGCTCAAACGTCGATTGAGTAAACGGCTTAACTAAAAAATCGTCTGGCTTGTGCTCCAATGTACCCAGTAAAACTGAACGAGTCGATCCGGCGGTCATTATCATGTAAACAGTAGTCGCTTTAATGAACCGTCTGGCGCGTAATTCTTCTAATACCTGAAGGCCTGTTTTACCTTTGCTTAATTGATAATCACAAACGATGATATCGTAGCGCTGCTCGGCACAAAGCAAGACCGCTTCATCACCAGAATTCGCAAGATCAACATGATCCACGCCGATGGCTTTAAGCATTGCCCTCAGAGAAATACGTATATCAGAAAAAGCGTCAACAATGAGCGCAGATTTTTCTGGGAAATGAACATGCAATGTTTGATTGACCATGAACCAACACTATATTGAAAGGTAAGAGATCTCTCTAGTATAGTGCGTGATGAGATTTGTGCCTGCTATCAAAAAGATAAAAAAAGTAAAAACACAGCTCATGGCTTTAGCTAAAAAGGGAATGGGCCAGCTATGGAATAAGATGATACTTTAAGATATCGATTTAAGACTTTGATTATATTGATTAATAATGCAGGCTACACTAAGGAAATTATAGTTTTAGCCGCAGCAAAAGGTGTAATACGCCCCGCCATGACCTCATGCTCAAGTTCAGGCCACAATCGCTGGGCCTCAGCATTGCTCATGAGCAATTGGGATAATAACTGCTGGACCAAAGTTTCTAACCAGTTACGATTTTGACGAGCACGCTTGACAGTAAACCTTTGCTCCTTTTTTGACTGCGATTCATAATCAAGCATCATACCCCATACCGTATCGACGTGAGTGTTTTCAAGCGAGGAAATCGTCTTTACTTGGGGGGTCCAAAAGCTCGTTTGACGCAATAAGTGAAAGGCATTCTCGTAATGACGTTTTGTCATCTCAGCAAGGTGAATACTTTCGCCATCGGCTTTATTAATCAGTAATGCGTCCGCAAGTTCTAAAATCCCTTTTTTAATGCCTTGAAGTTCGTCTCCTGCGTTAGGCAGCATTAGCACGGTAAAAAAATCGACCATACCAGCAACTTCATACTCGGATTGACCGACGCCAACGGTTTCAACCAATACCACGTCATAACCCGCAGCTTCTACTAAAAGGATACTCTCACGGGTCTTATTGGCAACACCGCCTAAAGAGCCAGAAGTTGGCGAAGGACGAATAAACGAATTTTTATCACGCGCCAAAAATTCCATTCGGGTCTTGTCACCCAAAATACTACCGCCCGCTAAAGGTGAGCTGGGATCCACTGCAAGCACAGCAACTTTTTTTCCAAGCGATATTAGATATAACCCAAAGGCTTCAATAAATGTTGACTTGCCGACACCTGGTACCCCACTAATACCAATGCGTAAGCTATTGCCTGAATGGGGCAATACATCATCGAGTAAGATTTGAGCTTGTTCGATATGCGCAGGTAAGTTACTTTCAATCAAGGTAATCGCCTTAGCTAAAGCGCGACGATTACCATCGAGAAGAGCTTGCACCGAGATCGTCATAGTGACGGGCCTAAGTATCGAGGATTAATCAAGAGCAGAATCGATTGCTGTGAGCACATCTCTAGCGGCTAATGGAATTTTAGTGCCTGGACCGAAAATGCCCTTGACACCGAGTGCCTCTAAAAAAGCATAATCCTGCTTAGGAATCACACCGCCTGCAATAACAATGATATCGTCAGCTCCTTCCGACGTTAGTGCTTTTATTAATGCAGGCACTAACGTTTTATGCCCGGCCGCTTGTGATGACACACCCACGACATGAACATCATTCTCAACCGCTTGCTTAGCCACTTCCTCCGGCGTTGAAAACATGGGCGAAAGATCAATATCGAAACCGACATCAGCAAAGGCTGTAGCAATCACTTTTGCACCGCGATCATGCCCGTCTTGACCCATCTTGCAAACCAACATTCTTGGACGGCGACCATGCTTAGACACAAAGGTATCGATATCTGTCGATATCGACTGCCAGCCATCATCATCTTGATACGCACTGCCATAAACGCCAGAAACTGTCTGTGATTGCGCATTGAAACGTCCGAACTCTCGCTCCATAGCAAATGATATCTCCCCGACGGTGGCCCTTAAACGAGTGGCTTTAATGGATAGCGCAAGGAGGTTGCCTTGACCCGTCACGCTACTTTGGTAGATGTCTTCTAAGGCTTGCTCAACGGCCGCTTCGTCTCTTGCTTCTCTTATTTTGGATAAACGAGCTATTTGAGAATCTTTAACCGCCTCATTATCGATCTCTAAAACGTCAACGTTGTCTTCATCAGACTCATTAAGTTCGTACTTGTTAACCCCGACAATAACGTCTTCACCCCGATCGATACGAGCTTGTTTACGGGCTGCAGCTTCCTCAATGCGAAGCTTTGGCATACCCGTTTCTATCGCTTTGGCCATGCCGCCTTGCTCTTCAACCTCTTCAATTAATGACCACGCTCGATCAGCAATCTGTTGCGTTAGTGATTCCATCATATACGAGCCGCCCCAAGGGTCAACCACATTGGTGATCCCTGTCTCTTCTTGCAGAATTAGCTGCGTATTGCGCGCAATGCGAGAAGAGAATTTCGTCGGTAAACCAATGGCTTCATCCAAGGCATTAGTATGCAAAGATTGAGTGCCGCCAAACACAGCCGCCATTGCTTCTATCGTTGTTCTCACGACATTATTATAGGGGTCTTGCTCGGTCAACGACCAACCAGACGTTTGACTGTGCGTTCTGAGCATTTTAGAACGCTCATTCTTGGGTTTGAACTCACTGACAATCTTAGACCAAAGTAAACGGGCGGCGCGTAGCTTAGCTATCTCCATGTAAAAATTCATGCTGATCCCCCAAAAGAAGGACAAACGACCAGCAAAGGCATCAATGTCTAACCCTGCAGCAATAGCGGTACGAATATATTCCTTACCATCAGCCAGTGTGTAAGCTAGCTCAAGGGCGGCATCGGCTCCTGCTTCTTGAATGTGGTAGCCAGAAATCGATATGGTGTTGTACTTCGGCATATGCTCAGATGCATAAGCAATAATATCGCCAATAATGCGAATCGATGGCGTTGGCGGATAAATATAGGTATTACGCACCATAAATTCTTTTAAAATATCATTTTGAACAGTGCCTGAAAGATTTTTTTGATCAACGCCCTGCTCTTCTGCAGCAACAATATAACCTGCTAATACGGGTAACACCGCACCGTTCATCGTCATAGAAACTGATACTTTATCCAATGGAATACCATCAAATAAGATCTTCATATCCTCTACTGAGTCGATGGCGACTCCAGCCTTACCCACGTCACCGCTGACTCGAGGGTGATCAGAGTCATAGCCTCTATGAGTGGCCAAATCAAAAGCAACAGAAACGCCTTGCCCACCAGAAGCCAAAGCACTGCGATAAAAGGCATTGGACTCTTCGGCCGTAGAAAATCCCGCGTACTGACGGATCGTCCATGGACGACCCGCATACATGGTTGCTTGCGGCCCACGAATAAAAGGCTCAAAACCTGGCATGGTATTAGCGAAATCTAAACCGGCCAAATCATCTGCGGTATAAAGCGGATTAAGGTCGATGCCTTCCGGTGTTGAAGTAACAAGATCATCAACTGTTTTGCCGACTCGACTTAATTGCTTATCCGCTTGCTCACGCCAATCTTGAACTTGCTTTTTAGGGGGGTTAAATTCAGAATCTGACATTTAATGACCTATCTTATTAAACTATTTAACGACTGATTATTTATCTCTTTATAGCATGAAGAGAGACTGCAAAAAAGCATCGGTAGCGTGCCGTTTTCTACTTGCAATAACGCTATCGGGCTCAATGACCACCTCTTCGTCCGGCTTAACTTTGTAGAGCGTTTGACCCTTGGAAATAATAACGCCATCATCTTCAACAAACACTTTTTCAATCGTGCCGGCAAAAGGTGCTAACACTTTATTAAACATTTTCATTACTTCCACTATATACAAGACATCACCGGCTTCAAAGTGATCGCCTTCATTAACATAAATATCCATGCCCGGTGCTTCGCGCGGATAAAACATGCCACCTGAAGCCGCCAAGATCTCATCTGATTTAGCCGCTAAAGGGGGAACCAACTCTTTTTGCATACTTTTCTGCAAGCTTTCATCAAACAAAGCCTCTGGAATACACATGCTTAAATCATCATTAACACCGAGATCATAAAATCCTGTTTTTAGCGCAACGTAAGGCAGTACCATCAATATCTCTGCTGCAGCTTGATAGCCAATATGTGCCGAACGAACAGCTTGCCATTCGTTTTCATCCAGTCCGGCAGGCGCTTTCGCTGAAGCCATTATCTCAGTCAATGCTGAAAAAGAATCCAATGCGAGCTTATCATCGAGCGTTCCATAAAACTGCAACGCATCGAAGAGAATAGTAAAATCATGATCCCAGATGATGTCTTGTGCCGGACGGTTCTCACGGTGCTCCATATTTAAATAATGATAAAGATCATCGAGCAAGACTAAAGGGTTGACTTTCCAAACAATACTCGGCGAAGCCGATTTGACCATTGAAAAATCATTTTTATGAAGACTTAGCCAACCAGAAAACGCATGAGGATCGGCAAGCAACTGCTTAATAGGGCGAAGGAATAACGATTGCTTGCGCTTTATCACCTCGGTCATTGCGGCTGCAGTGCTTGTATCCGTGATTGATGACAATGCTGTTTCGTGAAGCATTTGGTAAGCATAATCAAGTTCAATATTATTGGCCGCTTGCTTTAATTGTCCTACGGCTGTCAGGTAAGGTACAATGAATTTGGTTGTCGGCCTTGCTTGTACGTTGGTACCGATAAACCAATTGGTTAAACCGTAATGAAAATCAAGATTAGTACAAAGGTCTTCACCAATTAAGTTGGTTTGGCGAAGTATCTCAGCTAATCGCTCAAAACTATCAAGTCGGTCACTGCCCTGCGTTAACAATAATGCAATATTACTGTCATAGGCACCCGCCAACTTGTATTTCATAAAAACATTCGTATCAGGGTTGTGCAACGATATGCCTTGATCATCGCGTATTTCGCCTTCGATAGGCTCCGACCACCATCCGATCAAACCACCTGCATGTGGCTGCAGTGCCGCGTTCGTTGCGTTAAGCCTTGCCTCAACTGAGGCGTTATTGCGGATAATCCGCTCAGGCTTGGGAAGTCTCGAACCGTGTTCAGCAAGCAACACCATCGCCTCAACTAATGACTCAACCACGAATGAATCATTTGCATCATCAGGATTGGTAAATTTTAGACCGTAGCACAGTTCAGTTACGCGATGTTCCACTTGAATACGCGTATTCATTTCCATAAAAAAATGACTGCCTCGATCAATAATGCACTCAAAAGTAGAGACTGAATCAAGACCCACCGCCTCACCAAACCTAGCCGCTTCGGACTCCATAGCATCCAGTGTCAACAGGTCTTGCTCAAGTGTTTTAAGAGCTTCAATCGACGCAGGCAAAGTATCGACACTGCGTTTGGTAACGTCAATAGATTGGGCAATCGACTCATGCGTCGATGAGACTTCAAGTAATTTTTGCTCATGCATTTGCAGCGAACAATCACGCGCACCAAGAGTAATGCACCATTCACCATTCCCAATGACTTGAATTTCTTGATGACGGGTCGTCTCTATATTCAATTCAACAAGCACGTTTTTATTATCACCAACGCCAGTTGTTTTAACCTCGTTGAGTATCTCTAACACTAAACTAGGTGCTTTTGATGCCGCAGATACAACTTTTTCCTCATGAGTACCCTCATAATTAGATGGCGCAGGCAGAATTCGTTGACCTTTACCACCGCCGCCGCCGATAGCCTTTAAACGAATACGGTTTTCAGGATAAGCACCGTACATTTTTATAACAGACTGTTCGATCTGACCTTGCAATTCTTCTACACTATAAAGATCAATACCCTTTACGTAAGACGCTGACAAGATTAAGTCGGCCTTAGCTTCTAAAGATAAGTCAGCATGATTAAATTGGTCTTGATCAACATCAAGTTCATATTGAGCAATGAGCTCATGTAAAGCTTCGTGACTTGGGTATTTATTCAACATTACTAAGGCCGTTGCGTTGTCGATACCCGGCGTGACGCTCACTCCAACTTTGAGTGCGGTTCTTTTTGCCTCGTCTTTCAAACCAGCCGAATGAACAGTGCCTGAGCAAGGGCCAATAAAATTAAGACCCGCTGATTCCATTGCAGCAACCATATCTTCATCTTCAGCCATGAAGCCGTAGCCAGCAAATATTGCGTTATAGTTATTTTGCTTAGCAATACTAATAATCTGCTGAATACGCTCAATACGCTCTTCTTTTGATGCGCCGGTGTAATCGGGAACACGGTGAATGCGATCGGGATCTGTTAACAACCTTAACTCAGGTGAAAGCGCATTAGGATAAACAATAGAATCCTTTTCTGATAATAAAATACCATAGCTTTCTATGCCCATTTCAGAAAAAACATCCATCACTTCTTTTCTTATCGGTCCACGGCAGATAATCAGCGGGCGCATCTGCGGGCAAGCGAAACTTCTTACCCATGGCGAAGAGTGTCCCGATAATTTTCGATTTTGGTGGATCAATGGATTGTTTAAATAGTAATTAACTTTACTCACACGCTGCCTCAATATCATACCTAGTTTTAGCTGCCATAATTAATCGATTTGACTAATGACGACCAACAATAAAATTACTTGACTAATGAAATTCTCTTTGTGGCCCGGTCATTGGCTCAGGCTTATAATGTCGCAAATGAAAACTCATGTTTTCACCCAGGACTTGACGCAAATCACTCGGCATTGCTATCTGTGATATGGAGCCTAGGCTCAAGGCCTCTTTTGGATTCATTAATTCGGCTTCGTAGCGGAGCGCCAACTCTGCTTGTTGCGATTTAATCCAAGCATTAACATTCGCCTGCGCTTGTGTATGACTTGCGTTCGCCTCAGCACCAGACTTCTGCAAGGCCGTTGTTTCATCAACTAACATCGTTTTAGCTGTGGCTTTGATTGATTTCAATTCTTTTTTATACACGAAATCAACTCCTGCAGGCCCCATAACCGCCGCGCGAGTTGTCGGTAAAGCAATAACAAAGTCAGCCCCGGTTGGGTAATTATTAAAAGAGGCATAAGCACCGCCAAACGCATTTCTTAAAATCAATAAAAACCGTGGCGTTCTTAAATCAATAATGGCATCAAGCATCGCTCTGCCTGCTTGAACAATACCGTCTCGCTCCTGCTCTTTACCAGGTAAAAACCCAGTCGTATCTTCCATAAAAATGATCGGAATATTATAGAGATTGCAAAACCGAATAAACCGTGCATTTTTATAAGCGGCATGAATATCAATTTGGCCAGAGGAAACGGCGCTATTATTGGCAACAAAACCCACCACATTACCGCCAAGCCGGCCAAGTGCGGTGATGGTATTTCTTGCTCTTAGGGCTTGTATTTCCAAAAAATCACCGTGGTCACACAGTTGTTGAATCACAATACTGATGTCAACTGGAGTATTCATGCCGGTCGGTGAGTTAAACGCTTTTTTAAGTAAAATATCAATATCCCAAGTTTTACGAGTGAGTGGGTCTGACGTTGGCTGAAACGGTGCAGATTGAGCATTATTGTCTGGAATATACTTCAATAATTCTCGTACTTTTAATAAAGCTGCCACTTCATCGTCGACCACAAAGTCAGTCACACCAGACTGACTGTGAACATTTGGACCACCAAGTTCATCGGGGGTCACATCTTCACCCAAAACCGATTTAACAACCCCCGTACCTGTTAACCCAAAAAAAGTATTTTTGGGTTGAATCATAAAAGTACCTTGCCTTGGCAAATAAGAGCCTCCACCGGCATTAAAACCGAACATGCACATTATACTGGGTACAACGCCATTAATTTTTCTCAGCGCAGTAAACGCTTCAGCGTAGCCATCCAGACCGCCGACACCGGCAGGAACATAAGCACCGGCTGAATCATTTAAACCAACCAGAGGTATATTTCGCTTACCAGCAAGCTCAAATAACTGCGCTAACTTTTTACCATTTGTCGCATCCATAGAGCCCGCTCTAACGGTAAAATCATGCCCATAAAGTGCGACGTCTCTGCCATCAATGTCTACAATTGCGGTTACCAGCGAAGCACCATCTAAATTCTCGCCCCAGTTTTGAAAAAGAATCGTCGGTGTTTTTGAGCTTAAAACACTGATTCTCTCCCATATGGTCATGCGATTTTTTAAATGCTGCTTTTGCGTATTCGCTTCACCAGACGCATGAAAGGGTCTTTGCATTAGCTCAAAGCCCTGTCTTAACTTTTCCTCGTAAAGACCTGGCTGGTACGATGCCTGCCCCGGCACAGTAAACTCAATCTCTTCTTCGTGAAAGAAGGGATTGCTTAAGCTTGCTTTTGGTACTTCGGCTGTCATATGAAGATTCCTGTTACTCATGCTGTGATAGCGTTAATTGGCATTTTTGTGATAATTATGGATAAATGCCCCAGATTTCATTTATATTTTTTTAAAAACGACGTAAAAATTGGGTACAATACATTTTTGAAAAGCTTCTCTGTTTACCGAATATCAGCTTCAATGCTTGCCCTATTTCACCAAGGTATGCACTCAGGTACCGTAACCAACACACTGGTATGTATGTGGCAGATACCCAATTATTCAGTGTTCCGTCAAATGGAGCAAATCGCAAGCTATATTTACTGGTGCAAAGCCTGTTATTTAAACTCTATTAAAGCCCAGAACTGTATTGTAATTAATAACTTATGTCAATTGACCAAAGCCATCTCGAGAAGCACTTAACCGACGTTATTATGTCTTTTTCGTCTATAACGCGGCCAAGAAACAGCCAAGTTTTGCCTTTTCATTTTGGCTTTTCGCTATGACAACAAGGCCTTGCACGCAAGTTACGTCTATTCCCTATCACAGCAATAGCTGCGATTACTTTGAGCGTATTCGTCATCTTGACTTGCCGATCTTACTGGATAGCAACGCAAACGCCACCAACGGCCGCTTTGATATCATTGCAGCCCAGCCGGTGGCTGTGCTTAGCTCTTGGCTCAGAGAAGATTTCAGCTCAATAGCTAATCGTGATTCTATTGAGTACATCCATCTTTCAGAGGCATATTTTAATGCCCATGGCTTTGAGCTCATTAATGAAACACTTAATCGATATACCACCAAAAATAGCTGCCATGAACACAGCCCTTTTGTATCGGGGGCGATTGGCGTCTTTAGTTATGATTTTGGTATGCCCCTAAATGCAATAAAAGCACCAGAGCAAAAACCGTCCTGGCCGAGTCTTATTATTGGTATCTACCAATGGGCCATTGTTCAAGATCATCAGCAGCAATTGGCATGGCTATTGGCTGATCCAAAATGCAGCAGCGATAGAGTGAAGACACTTCTTACCGTACTTAACAAGCGCACAAGATCTCAAGAGATCCAGCTGTTAACACTCACCTCAGAGTGGCATGTTAATGGAAACAAAGACGCCTACAGCCAATTATTTGAAAAGACCAAAGACTTTATTAACGCGGGTGATTGCTACCAAATAAATTTTGCCCAACAATTTTCTGCCCATTATGAAGGCGACCCGTGGCAAGCTTATCGCCAGCTAAGAACGGTTTCACCGACACCTTTTGCCGTGTACTTTGAGCTACCGCATTCAGCATTAGCCAGCTTATCACCAGAAAGGTTTATCCAAGTAAATGATACAACCGTGAAAACCCAGCCCATTAAAGGGACTAGAAAAAGAGCCAACAATAGCCTCGAAGATGCAACACTTATGGCTGAACTCAGTGGTTCTGAAAAAGATCGTGCAGAGAATTTAATGATCGTTGATTTAATGCGAAATGATCTTGGTAAGTCCTGCGTATTGGGTAGCGTCAAAGTTCCATCATTATTTCAAATAGAAACTCATCCCAATGTTCACCATATGGTCAGCACCGTCGAAGGTCAATTGACCCGGAGCGACACAATTGACTCGCTTACACTTCTGCTTAACACCCTTCCAGGAGGCTCAGTTACTGGCGCACCCAAGCGAAGATCAATGGAGATCATCGACCAGCTTGAGAACTTTTCTCGCTCAATTTATTGTGGGTCCGTAGCTTACATTAATAATTCAGGAGACATGGATTCAAATATACTGATACGCAGCCTGCTCTTTTCAGAAGACCAAAAAAGGCATTTTGGGCAAGTTAATTGCTGGGGCGGAGGCGGAATAGTTGCAGACTCTGAGGTTGAAGCTGAATACCAAGAGAGCCTCCAAAAAATCAATAATTTATTAACTGCTTTGGCGTCAAACTAAACCGAAGACGTTAATAAAATTCAATCACAGCGACAAATCTCTCTCGCTGGCATCTAAAAAAGCTTGCTTCAAATCAGCGAACGTATCGACAGATTTGAACTGTGGGAATTCATCTTTAACATTTTGAGGCGCATGAAATAAAATACCAACTTCCGCCTCAGCCAACATCGTCGTATCGTTGTATGAATCACCGGCAGCAATGACGCGGTATTGCAGAGAGTGAAAAGCTTTAACCGATTGCCTTTTCGGATCTTGCTGACGCAAGTGGTAATTCACGACATTACCCTGCGCATCGGACTCTAGTCGGTGACACAGCAAGGTGGGCCAACCTAGCTGGGCCATAAGTGGTGCTGAAAACTCATAAAATGTATCTGAAAGAATAACAACTTGAAAACGCTCTCTGAGCCAATCAATGAAATCTGCGGCCCCTTCTAAGGGCGATATATCGGCTATAACGGCCTGAATATCTTGGAGCTTTAAACCATTATCCTTCAATAATTGTAATCGCTGCGTCATTAAGATGTTGTAGTCGGGAATATCTCTGGTTGTCGCTTTTAACGCGTCAATACCCGTCCGCTCGGCAAAATCAATCCATATTTCAGGCACCAAAACACCCTCTAAATCTAAACACGCAATTTCCACAATCAACCTCTACTTATCAATATGATTATTCAATATAACAATTAACACCCGTACTGAGCCTATCTATTAATACAAAGGCAGTTCGATATGCTCAAACAGTTCTTCTATTTCGACTTTATTACTGCATAAATACGCCTGCTCGACTAAATTTTTGGTTAAATGAGGAGCGAACATTTGGATGAAATCAAACATGTAACCGCGGATAAAGGTTCCGCGACGAAAGCCAATTTTAGTGATGCTCGATGCAAAAAGATGACTCGCATCTAAGGCGACTAAGTCGCTGTCAATTTTTTTATCATAGGCCATTTGAGCAACAATACCAATGCCTAGGCCTAATCGAACATAAGTCTTTATTACGTCGGCATCAGCTGCAGTAAAAACAACTTTAGGTGAAAGACCTCTCGCAAAAAAAGCGTCATCTAATTTAGAGCGACCGGTAAAGCCAAACACATACGTTATAATAGGATAACTGGCAACATCTTCAAGAGTAAGCTGATTAATTTGAGCCAAGGGATGAGCTTTCGGAACGATGATGCATCGATTCCAGCGATAACAAGGCATCATAAGCAGGTCAGAGAAGAGCTCAAGAGCCTCTGTTGCTATGGCAAAATCGACCGTACCATCAGCAGCCTGCTCGGAAATTTGCATCGGCGTTCCTTGGTGCATATGCAATGAGACTTCTGGGTAATTAGACATAAATTTTTCTATTGGCTTGGGCAATGCGTAACGAGCTTGCGTATGAGTCGTGGCAATGGATAAACTCCCTCGCTTTTCATGGCTAAACTCTTGAGCTACTTGCTTAATGCTTTCAACCTGCCTTAACACTTCTCCAGCCGTTTTAAGGATAGCCTCTCCTGCGGGCGTAACTCTGGTCAAATGCTTGCCGCTTCGAGCAAATATTTCAACGCCTAGCTCATCTTCTAAAAGACGAATCTGCTTGCTTATTCCGGGTTGCGAAGTGAATAAGCTTTGAGCCGTTGCTGAAACATTGAGATCGTGGTGCGCGACCTCCCAGATATACCGTAGTTGCTGTAACTTCATGTTATGGCTTTATCCTTTGGTTCAATTAATCATGTCCCTTTATTGGCAACACCATGAGGCACATGCCCTGTCGCAATGTGCTCAACAGCGAGGTCACAATGCCCCTTTTGATCGTCAAAGAAAATATCTGCCCCATAAGCTCTTAAAAAATCGACTTTAGGCATGCCACCTAAAAATAGCGATTCGTCGATGCGAATATTCCAAGCACGTAGTGTTCTTATCACTCTTTCATGCGCTGGCGCAGAACGAGCCGTTACCAACGCAGTTCTAATGGGGGAATCGTCTCCAGTAAACTCAGACTGCAATAATTGTAAGGCAGCTAAAAATGACTTAAAGGGGCCTCCGCTGAGCGGTTCCTTTGCCGCGGCTCGCTCTGTTTGAGAAAAGGCTGCCAGTCCGTCCGCTTTGTAAACTTGCTCAGCTTCGTCAGAAAACAGCACAGCATCACCATCAAAAGCAAACCGAAGTTGGCCCTCGCACTCACTTGCATCAGAACTGCCAGAATCAGTTTTAGGGAGTATATTTGCGGCTGCAACGCCTGCAGCAAGTGCAGCTCTGACGTCTTCGGCATCAGTCGAAAGGAAAAGCTGGCATCCAAAGGCCTGAATATAACGATATGGCCGCTCGCCACTGCAAAAAGCCGCGCGACGAATATTGAGGCCATAATGCTCAATTGAATTAAAGATCCGCAACCCTGTATCTGCACTATTTCGTGACAATAAAATGACTTCCACACGATCATTAACCTGAAGGCGGTTATTTAATGCGAGTAATTTCTTCACCAATGGAAATGCCTCACCGGGCATGAGCGGTTCATCTTCATGGTCAATTTGATAAGTAGAATATGCCGCTAGGCCTTGTTCAGAGTAAACACGGTGGCTCTCATCCATGTTGAACATAGCACTTGAGGAAATAGCAATAACAAGGGTTTCAGCTAAATGATCTGTCAATTATCATCACCTATTAAATGACTGGCCTGAGTATTTACGGCTGATTTGTCCGAAAACGGCCAATAAACCAAACGGTGTCTATCATAGCTCAAATGATGGTTAGAGTACTATAAAAAAAGTATTATGGTTGTCATAAAAAACGAATTTTGGGGTCAGTTTAGAAAACCATATGAGTCTACTTGAGTCACCGTTCGATGAAAAAACCTGCACGTGGTTAAATGACAATCAGTTTCACTTGGATGCAAAGAGGTCTAAAATTGGCCGTGATGGCAGAGATCAAATGTACCCAATAAAAAATCATGAGGGCCAACAATGAATCGTCAAACAAACAATAGCCAGATCAACTGACGCAATAAGTGCAGAAGCACATGGTTTAATGCTTTTTACTAAGGCCAACACGGTCGTGACAGCGACGATACACAATATGTCAAAGCACGCTATTATTATGGATGGTGTTCATGGTCAGCAGACGTTACCCTCATATTGGCAGAGCCTTGGTATTCAGATGGCAAAGCTTCATCACCTTGAACAACCATTGCTACCTGATCTTGTAAAAAGACAAATATACGGCGACTTAGGCACGCTATGGGTGATACAGATTGAATCGATCTGCGAACGCCTCACGGAACGAATTACCATTTAACCGCTGTCACTCCCCCATGCCGACCTTTGGTCAGGTAATTGATGTGTCAATTCGGTAGACGCCAACACCCTTATAGATCCTGCGGTATACTGTGGGTAGGCGAAAAGCTGATTTGGCCCAAAAGAGCACCACTTAATAACCTGTATTTGACTCAATCATTTTAACGTATTTGGCGTTAGTTCTTTAGAACAAGTACAATTGACTATCAGACGGTATGCCTGACCATGACACGACTAAAAATTATCGATACATCGAAATGACAAAAAACCAAAAATTCAGCACCATCAAATATCCAGAAATCGACCAAGCCACGGCTTTTGTTGATAGCGCTGCGATCGTTAATAACATAAAAATAGCCCAATCAATTGCACCTGCAGCAAAAATCATGGCTGTTGTAAAAGCAAATGGTTATGGGCATGGTATGGTCAATGTAGCAAAAATTTTAGCTCCTTATATTCACGGTTATGCTGTCGCACGTTATGAGGAAGCTCAGACGCTTAGAGATCAAAGCATTACCAAAGAAATATTAATCATGAGCCCAACCAGTAATCTTGAACAATTACACTCGTACCCCTCAAATAATTACATAGCTGCTGTGCACACATTAGAAATGCTTGAATTTGCACAAAAAATTACTGATCTTAACTATTGGGTAAAAATCGACACTGGCATGCATCGACTCGGTATTAGTCGTGATAACACTCACCTTTTATTCGATGATTCAACACTGAATACTCGACCAAAAGCAATCATGACTCATTTCTCTGAAGCGCAAAAAGAACACTCTATCGCGACAAATAAACAAATGCAGCACTTTATCAATGTATTCGAAAAAAATGATATAAACGCTTTTTCAGTCTCTAACTCTGCTGCAATTATGATCAATGAAAACAGTGATGGTTATCCGCAATGGCAGTTACAAAAAACAACGCAATTAGCTGGTCGCCAAGAATTCATTCGACCTGGAATAATGATTTATGGCATAGATCCTCTGGACAAGGCCAATCAGACTAGCTTAGAACTGCAGCCAGCAATGACATTTACAGCACCCATTATTTCAATTAAGCCAATTAATGCAGGCGAATCAGTTGGCTACAATAGCAAGTGGATTGCTAGCAAAAAAAGTATTATTGCAACAATAGCTGTTGGTTATGCTGACGGTTACCCTCGCCATGCTAAAAATGGCACACCCGTTCTAGTCAATGGCAAACTGGCGACTTTGGTTGGCGCAGTATCGATGGACTCCCTAAGCGTTGATATAACCGACCACCATGAACACATTAAGATTGGCGATACTGCCATTCTTTGGGGAAAAGAATTACCAATTAATATTATTGCGAGACATGCCAATACAATAGCCTATGATTTAATGACTGCTATCGCAGAGCGAGTAGCAAGAGAAATCATTTAAATTAACAAAACCCAGTTTTTAGCAAGGTAATCACATTGTCACTAATAAGAATTGAAGACGCCTCGATTGAGTTTGGCGATAACCCCCTGCTGATAAAAGCCAATTTCTCAATAGAAGAAGAAGAAAGAGTCTGTTTAGTTGGTCGAAATGGCGCCGGAAAAACCACCCTAATGAATATTATCGCAGGTAATATTGAAGCGGATACAGGGACTGTACATCGACAGCAACATTTGCGTATAAGCCAGCTTCAACAAACCTTACCTGACGCGATAGATGCCACCGTTTACGACGTCGTTAAACTCGGTTTAAGCCATCAACTAAAGCTTATTGAGCAATATGAAGCACTCGCAACTCAACATGATATAGACAAGCATGAACTCCAGATTATGGAAAATTTACAGGCAGAAATAGATGCCGGAAGTGGTTGGCAAGTTGACCAACAAACTGAAACAATAATTAGTCAATTAGGTCTGCCCGCCGAAAAGAAGCTTTCTCAATTGTCAGGTGGATGGCGAAGACGAGTCGCACTTGGACAAGCCTTAGTTTCAAAACCTAACTTACTGTTGCTTGACGAACCGACAAATCACTTAGATATAACAACCATACAATGGCTAGAAAATGCGCTTAAAAGCTATCGAGGAAGCGTCATATTTATTACTCATGATAGAGAGTTCCTTCAGCAAGTTGCTACCCGTATTGTTGAAGTCGACCGCGGCAAGCTAAGTAGCTGGCCAGGTAATTATCAAAACTTTCTTAAGTTAAAAGAACAAACACTTAAGGACGAAAACACACACAATGCACTATTTGACAAACGATTAGCGCAAGAAGAAAAATGGGTTAGGCAAGGAGTTAAAGCAAGAAGAACAAGAAACGAGGGCCGCGTTCGAGCATTGGAAGCTATGCGAAAAGAACGTAGCCAAAGAATCAATCAACAAGGCAAGGCAAAATTACAGATAGAAGATGCCGAGCAATCTGGTCGAAAAGTCATTGAAGCCCGAGCGATAAGTCACAGCTATGACCATCAACAATTGATACATAAATTTAAACTGAAGATTATGCGGGGCGATCGTATAGGTTTAATTGGCAATAACGGCGTAGGTAAAAGCACATTATTAAAGATTCTTTTAGGTCAAATAACACCGGATGAGGGCACAGTCAAAATTGGCACCAACCTTTCACTGGCTTACTTTGACCAAGTTGCACGAGAATTAGATGAAGATAAAAGTATTTCTGAAAATGTGGGCCTAGGTAGAGATTTTATTTCTATTAACGGAAAAGAAAGACACATTATTTCATATTTACAAAACTTTTTATTTTCACCCAAAAGAGCGATGACACCAGTCAAAGCCCTTTCTGGCGGTGAGCGAAATAGAGTCTCATTGGCGAAACTATTCACCGTGCCGTGTAATTTATTGGTGTTAGATGAACCCACAAATGATCTTGATATTGAAATGCTAGAAGTACTCGAAGAAAGATTGGTTAATTATAATGGAAGTCTCATCGTAGTTAGTCATGATCGTGCTTTTTTAGACAACGTAGTGACAAGCATTCTAGTTTTTGAGGCTGATGGTAATATCGCAGAGTACATAGGAGGCTATAGTGATTGGCAAAAACGGAATCGAGATCTAGAAGTCGTAGATGCGGAAAAAATCCAGCCTAACACCATAACCACTCAGGTAGCAGATAAAAAAAACCCCTCTATAAATAGGCAAAAATTAAGTTATAACTTGCAACGTGAACTTGATGAAATGCCTGATCTTATCCACGAATTAGAAACCAAAATAAGCGAGCTAGAAAACGTTATATCGAGCCAAAGTTTTTATCAACAAAGCTATGAAGATAATCAAGAAACCCTTAACCAGCTCAGTAGCAACCAAAATCAATTGGATCGCGCCATGGAAAGATGGATTGAAATTGAGAAACAGGCCTAACTTTATAAAGCTTAAGTTTGACCTTGTGGTTTATTACGGCTAATAGTTATATGTTTAGTGCCACCAGTATGATTAATACCGCTGGTACCAACCGGTATTTCTTGGATTTTTTTCCCTGTAGCAAGAAACTTTTCAACTTGAGCGTCAATACCTTCGCTACTACCCTCATCAACGGAAGGTTGTTTTTTTGCAACGATCTTAGGTTTAGGCGCCGGCTTTGGCTTAGAAAAAGTAACACTCACACCCGTTAGCTTTGGTTTTTTAGAAGCAACACCTGCTTTTGCAACGGTTTTCTTTAGCGAAGCTTTCGATGTCGCTGTTTTTTTGGATGATGCTTTTTTGGTGACGGCTTTTTTCTCGGCCACTTTTGTAGTCGATACTTTTTTAGCTACCGCTTTTTTTACTTCAGGCTTAGTCGCAGCCTTTTTTTCATTGAGCGGTTTTTTGGGCGCTGACTTTTTAAGGGCAGGTTTTTTTAGGGCAGTTTTTTTCGCTGCGGGTTTTTTCGCTGCGGTTTTTTTCGCTACGGGTTTCTTCGCTACGACTTTTTTAAGCACGGCTTTCTTGACAGGAGCTATTTTTTTTTCAGCAGGTTTTTTCTTACCGACAGCTGAAGTGCTTGCTTTTTTAACAACAGACTTTTTTACTGCAACACTTTTGGCAGTCGATTTCTTAGCCTTAGCCTTCTTAGCTACCACCTTAGCCATAATGCTTCTCCCCTGAAAAATAAGCCGCGCATTATAGGTGAAAAGACCACTAGAAACTAGCTCACTCGGCAAAGAGAGCCCTTAAAACTTGACTTTTGGTACAAAAAATCATCAAAAAACTGAGTATTTTACTAAAAAAGTTCAATCTGGTGCTTTTTTGCGGGCGGGTAATGTGTCGAAACGAGGTAAAACTAACGGAGGTACGTACCAATTTGGACGTGATGACCAAAATATACTCTGTTTAGGTCGCTCAGCTAAATCATTGACCCCGCCTGCTGGAACCAAATAATTTCTTCCATCCGCTGTCTGCCAGGGCATACTACTGCCACAGTCCTGACAAAAACAACTGCTGAAATGCTTTGCTTCAGGTAGCTTATAAATTTTGATTTTTTCTTCGCCTCTTAGCCATTGAAACTGCACAGAAGGAATAAATATATTGGCAGTATGGGCTGCGCCAGAAACCGTTTGACAACGATTACAATGGCAATATTGAAAAATTGTTAATGGCAATGCGAATCGATAAGCCACCGCCAGGCAAAGACACGCACCCTCTAAAAAACCGTCTGGTGTCTGTGTGTTGTCAGTCATATTACGCGCCTAAATTTTAGCAAAGTTGAAACTCTGGCCAACTAACTGTTCGGATAAATGCCACAGTTTTTCTGCATTATCTTGACTCATGATGTAAGAAGCATAACCTGATGTGTGGTCATCGGAGGCTATCCCCACTTGGCAGTCTTCCAAATATAGGCCGCCTCTGCCATCAAGTTCTGGCGAAGTAACCGCCCAAACCTGTGTGGCGGCACCGGCATCAATTGACTTCATCATAATACCGCTATCCTTCATGCTCGACCCCATGCTCGCAAAGTCATCCTGCGTTAAATGGCGCGAAAGTTCTGTAGTGATTGCACCTGGATGGACCGCATTAGCACGACCAAACGGCATTCTTTTATTCAGCGCTAGTGCATAAAGTGCATTGGCAGTCTTTGCACGACCATAACTGAGCCATTTATCATAGGGTTGCTGATTAAAATTAGGATCAACCAAATCAACATCACCTAAGCGATGCCCCCCTGAGGTAAGAACGGCAACCCTACAATCGTCTGATGTTAGTAAACCTATAATATTATTAATAAATGCGAAGTGCCCGAGATGATTTACACCAAATTGCCATTCGTAACCTTGATTCGTTCTTTGTTCATTACAGGCCATAACGCCAGCATTTGCAATAATATGATCAATGTTAGTAAAACGATGATTAATATCAATCGCTGCTTGTTTGCAGCTGGCAATGTCTTCGAGTCGTAACTCACAAAAGTGCACAATAGCATCGGATTTTTTGACTAAAACAGCATCCCTAGCAATTAAAAACTTTTCCTCAGAGCGCGCTGTTAAAATCAAATCAGCACCTGCCTCTGCTAAGGCTATGGCTGAAGCCAAGCCTAATCCAGTGCTTGCGCCTGTAATTAAAATGGTTTGTCCTTTTAAACAAATACCGGTTAAAACATCTTTTGTCGTTGTGGCGGCATGAAAATCTGACATAAGTAATATTCCTTTTTTTTAAGAGCTTAGGCAAGGATTTACAAACAATAATCTTGTCTTGTACGCGTCTCTGGATGTAAAAAGCTCAATCGGCATGACTGTAACTGCATGTCGATACCAACATTTTCATAGATAAGGTTTTGCTTTGTATCACCATATAATCGATCACCGATAACAGAAAATCCCAAGCCTGCAAGGTGACGACGTATTTGGTGTTTTCGACCCGTTTGTATAGACACTTCGAGCTTCGTAAATGGCAAAGACAATCGGGACAAAGCGACGCTATTAGGCCAATGATGGGGTGACGTTTCATTAAGGTCTAGCTCACTCACCCAATCGTCAACAGATCGCTCTATGATGGTAACTGCGTGCTTCCCATCAAGGGGTTCGTCAATAACGTAAGGACATGCTAACTCACATTCGCCCATAACAACAACCCGATACCTTTTTGTTGTGACTCTTTCTTGAAATTGCCTTGCGAGGTTAGCCGCCATTTTCTTATTGTGTGCCACGACGGTTAGGCCTGAAGTCATGCGATCAAGACGATGAACTAAAAATGCACGACGCTGCGAGAGCCATTCAGATTCGATCCAGCGATTTAATGTCGTATGATCCGACCAACGACTGCCCTGACAGAGCATACCAGCAGGCTTATCCCAAACACTGAAGCCGCCTTGATCTTCAACCAGTTTAGGCGGTTGAGCTGTCTGTGCCAAGACTGCTGAGTCGTAATTCATTAACAATAAATCGCCACAGCTCAACAAAGCGCTAGCCCTTCGCAACCTGACCGCTTTGTGATGCTTATTCGCCGTAGAAGCCCGATTATCCATGCGCTTAATCCAGACAGCCCCTTTGGTCATCGCAGACTTGATTTCAGCCGAGGATAAATCGCATTGGCTCGTTAGCAGCTTAACGGGGCTTTGCTGATCAATATTCGCTTTAAGTGTCAACTCAAGCAGCTTATTTTCTGCCATTTTGCTCTAATTTAACCTATTGAGTAATTTGTGCTGTCATAACAGCCGTAGAAACTGATAAAATTTATGCATTGGCTTAAACGATACACTGAAGATCAGTGCCTGTCACTCAATCATAAAATACTCGACCAAGGCTTACTATTGAACACGATTTACGGTATTAAAAACTGCGACACTGTCAAAAAAGCGCGGACGCTTTTGGAATCGCTTAATACTGACTACTGTTTTCATGACTTCAGAGTTGATGGTATAAGTATTCAAATAATCGCTGCATGGTTAGCAAAAACCTCCGTGTCGTCTCTTCTTAACAAGCGCAGCACAACATGGAAACAATTGCCAGAATCATTGAGGTCAACACTCATGGACAATCCTTCTCAAGCTCTTATCATTGAAACATTTATCGCTTATCCGACGCTAATAAAGCGCCCCGTGTTAGTTGATGATAAAGGGCAAGTGACTGTTGGTTTTATCAAACAACATTATCTTGACTTATAAAACGATGCTCATCTTTATCAATATCACCTTACTTTTAACAGGAACAGAACATGACCCAACTTTTTAGTTTTAGCTTAGGACTTGGCACAAAAAATAACGAAAACCAATGGCTAGAAGTCTTCTACCCTAAACCGCTAGCAAATATTGATGCCGACACATCCGAAAAGCTGATTACAGCAGTGAGTATTGCCGGTATCGCTTGGAATGGTGGCAATCAGGTTATTGATCTAGATGAAACCGATTTAAACCAGTTAGCTGACGCATTAGTCACTCATCAACAAATAGACATTGCTAACACCGCTACGAAACTTGTCAGCAGCAAACGAAGCGTGGTGCTGACTGTATTAGCGAATGATGACAAGCCGGCGAGTGTTCCTGAGGCCTATCTAAAATTACATTTACTCTCGCATCGCTTAGTCAGGCCCCATAATATCAATTTAGAGGGTATTTTTGCATCACTACCCAACATCGCTTGGACGAGTGACGGTCCAATTGACATAAATGAGCTGCCTGAAAAACAGCTCCAGGCGCGTCGTGAAGGTCGATGGCTTAATGTCAAATGTGTCGATAAATTCCCTGTGATGACCGACTATGTGGTTCCATCAGGCGTGAGAATTGCACACACTGCTCGGGTCCGCTTAGGTGCTTATGTAGGAGAAGGAACCACCATCATGCATGAGGGCTTTATAAACTTTAATGCTGGAACAGCGGGTAAAAGCATGATCGAAGGCCGTGTTTCTGCAGGTGTTTTTGTTGGCGAAGGGTCTGACTTAGGCGGGGGTTGCTCTACAATGGGCACACTATCAGGCGGAGGGGATGTGGTCATCTCTGTCGGTAAGCAATGCTTAATTGGCGCAAATGCCGGGATCGGGATCGCACTTGGTGATAATTGCACCGTTGAGGCTGGCTTATATGTCACTGCAGGGACTAAGTTAACCTTACTTGACGAAAATAACGACACCGTTAAACTGGTAAAAGCCAGAGAACTTAATGGTCAATCTGGACTTCTGTTTAGACGTAATTCCGTCAATGGTACCGTCGAATGCCAATCAAATCGTTCGGCAATAGAATTGAATGAGGCATTGCATAGTCACAACTAGCAACATAAAATTATCTTTCATACAGAAGCACAAGGTTAATTCAATATGCGTTTAAAAAATTATCTATCGGCTAAAATACACAATGCAACTGTCACACGCTCAGACCTGCATTATGTAGGCAGTATCACCATTGATAAAACATTACTTGAATTAACTGGCATGGAAAAAAATGAGCGCGTCCTGGTTGTCAATAATACCTCAGGCTCACGACTAGAAACTTATATAATTGAAGGCGATGCCGACAGTGGCGCCATTGAAATGAATGGCGCAGCTGCTCATTTAATTCACCCTGGTGACGAGGTTATTATCATGGCCTTCACTTTAGCTGACAAAGTTTTTGAACCGACAACAATATTGGTAAACGAAGAAAATCAGTTTGTTCGTTACCTCAACGAAAAGCCAAGCAGCTTGATTGAAAACTGCTAAGCGCTTAAGCTTTTGTGTATATTTTAAGGTTAATTAGCCCTTAAAAGTGGTGTTTAATAGTCGATGCGAT
>MDSY01082279.1_pt1 | contig 26227 bp, 27 predicted proteins | sample 811131 | NCBI WGS metagenome assembly MDSY01 (sample SAMN05326643, study PRJNA326480) | marine metagenome | isolation source: seawater | place: Atlantic Ocean: South West | collected 2010
AGAGTGAGCATACACATGATCAGAGTGAGCATACACATGATCAGAGTGAGCATACACATGATCAGAGTGAGCATACACATGATCAGAGTGAGCATAGCAATGATCAGCCTGATACCCCTTATACTGATTATAATACTGTTAATAATACTGATCTATATACTGTTAAAGATACTGTAGACACGCGTACACGCAAGAGACGAAAACAGCACGCTTCAGCGTGGTGTGATCTTGAAAAGCAAAAGGAGATCTCTAAGGCGTGGTCTGACTTAAATAAAAAAGGAGATGAAAGATGATTAAAATTGGAGAAGGCCTTGAAGAGATTGCATTGACTCTAAAAGAGATCCCAACTTATGAGCCAGTGACACACGCTATAGACTATAGGAGCTGCACAGATGAGATACTCGAAGCTCTAAACATGATCAGTATTCAAGATCATCAATTTATCACAGACTATCTAGAATCATGTCAGATCAATGGCTGCACCCAAAATGCAAACGGTCGTCATATTTTACCGCATAGAGATCTTGAAGACATACGCACGCATAAACAGCAACCTCTTTGTCCAAGGTGCACACCAGTCAATCTCGCACTTGATCGGATCAAAAAAATGGGCCTTGGTGAATATGTTCTCAATCGTTCGCTTCATACATATGACATCTCAGAAGACCCGAGTATTTCACAAGCCATCCAAGCGGCTTTAAATGGTCAAGGCTTATATCTTCATGGAGAGCCGGGCAATGGTAAAACTCATCTCCTTTGTGCTATTGGTCGACGCTTGTGTTGGCTCGGTAAGCGAGTGAGATATTATTCACATGAGGCGTTCATGAAGCGCGTCAAATCATCATTCAATGATCCACTTATAAAGAACCCTTTGGGCTCTTGGATTAACAAAGTAGATGTCATTCTCATAGATGAGATGTGCAATCTCAGGCCTACCGAGTGGAGCCGAGAGACAACGTCTGAAATGATTATGGAGCTCCACAGAGAACAGATTCAACTCATAGCAGCGTCAAACATATCACCGAGCAACTTGAACAAGGCTATGGATACACGCGCCATAAGCAGACTAGGTGACCTCTTGCCTAATGTTCATCAATGCACCGGCAGAGATCGAAGAGGTAACGGATTTAACCCCTTCAAAGCGTGATGACCTCGACACCATGTTTTCTCAGATACTGTATTCCACGTCTATCATAATTCACGCGACATACTACGCCAAAGATACCAGCATGATGCACAAGTCGAGCACAGCCCAAACACGGCGCAACTGAAACGATAAGCCAAGACTTATAGAGAGCAATCCCTTTATAGGCTGCATTACAGATCGCGTTCTGCTCTGCGTGATGACACCCAAGCTCAACATGTGTGCCTGATTTTATACCTTGCTCGTCTCTTACACAGACAGATCCAGCGCAATAGATACCCGGTGCTTTACGTGGAGGTCCATTAAATCCAGTTGAGATAATATTGTTTCTAGGGTCAATAATTAACGCGCCAACTTTACCACGCGAGCAAGGGCTTTGCTTTGCTAGTAGCTCGGCGTGTTGCATCCAGTGGCGAGCCCAACTAATCCGCATCGATCAACTCCATTACTAAACCAAAGCCTTCATTGATCAGAATAAGCTTAATCTCTTCAGCATAGTCTCTGATCTCTTGCTGAGCATGTGAGTCAAGGCGCAATGATAAAAAGTGCATTACGGCATGAAGTGAGGCAGTCCAATAACATTCACTATAAATTGAAACAGGAAGAATCATTCGAGCTTGCTCTCGACAAACGCCCATATCTAAAAGCTCAAGATAAGCATTATATAAGTGCTCGACTGCATCTCTATAAGTCTTGTAAGCTTCTGACTGAGCTTTAATTTGACCGAGTGAACCTTGCTTGATGTGTTTGCTTTTAGCGCGCCAGCTCGCAGGCTGATAAACTTCATTGACCAGCTGCACATATCTCGCGCTGATTTCATTCCATGAACAACCGACCTGGTGCTTCATCCATTGTCTAAGCACAAAGATCGGCGCTTTGATCCTGAACGTAAAATAAACATGTCTGAATGGTGACGTGTGTTTATGACTCCATAAGTACCTTATGAGCTTTTCATCATTGTCATCGATCTCCGTGATGTGTCGACCAAATGACACACGGGCCGCATTAACAACTTGGGTTAAGTCTCCACTTTTGGAGATGAGCTGAATAAAGTCTTGTGTCTGCATTAATTATATCCTAATGTAATGTATTGCAATGTATTGTAAAGGAGTCGCATGAGTAACTTAATCACTCGACAAATCAGGCTAGAAGCTGAGCAAGTGCGCTTTATTGAGTCACTAGCCAGCATTAAAGAGCAAACTAAATCACAAGTCTATAGGCGAGCGTTAAGCCTAGGCATTGAGCAGCTCAAAAGAAACCAAGGAGTGAGCAATGGCGCAACAAAGGAGAATGGCCTCAATTAAATCAATCGTCAAATACTGGACTAGTCATGAAGGTTTTGAGCGTATTGAAGAGATTGAACAAGATTTAAATATAGACCTTGGAGACTTTAAAAGAACACTAATCAAATGCAGAGACTTAAAAGAGTCTAGATGCTGGGCGTGTACAGCAAAGCTTTCAAGCGTTCCCATGTATGAAGAAGCATACACAGGAATAGAAAGATGCCACATCATACCAAAGATGATCGGAGGGCCAGACGAAGCGCACAATTTAATCTTAATGTGTAGGCGATGCCATAAAGCATCACCAACAACACCCAGAAAGGAAGTGCTTTGGAAGTGGTTAGAAGGCGCATTAGAAAGACAATCAAAACACATAAGAGAAGCTTGGGAACAAACCAGTTCATGCATCAGAAAAAGACTTATAAGCACCGTGATAGATCTCCAAAACGAAAGCCCAGAGGCACCAAAGTTTATCGATGACTGCTGTGCATTTATGGAACATCATGAAGAGTTTTTCAATTTTAAGGAGATAGAAAGCAGCTTGCAAAAACTACTTTTTAGACCTGACCGACATGTTCAAGATGCATGGGTGTGGAAAGAGTATTTAATGCAACTAGCCATCAAGCTTGATGAAAGAGTAAGAGATGTTCTCAAAACGCAAACAGAAGAAGCCTTAAAGAAAGCTGAACAAGCACTAGCAAGCGCAGAGCTTAGAAAGATAAATCAAGAAACAACATGCTATGAACAAGGTGACCAAATGGAGTTATTTTAATGAGCTTAAAGCAGAAAGAGACAAATCAAAAACTGATTGATGCAATATTCCATTATGAAAAAAGCTTAAACTTAAGCTGTAAAAAGCCAAAACACCAAACCAAAACCAAACGCATTCAAACACCAAAAAACAAAAGAACCAAGAAACCGCGCAAGTATAAAGCGATCAGAGTTCCATTTAATGAACGAGAGTTTAACGCACTTGCTGAACTTGCTGAGCTTACAGAGTGCAGCAAACTTTCTATAATTAGATATGCAATACAAGAACAGCTTAAAATTGAAAGGGCTAGAATCAACAAATGGCATCATTAAATCAAATTCAAATAATCGGAAATCTAGGACAAGACCCAGATTTAAACGAATCAGGCATGAACAAATACGCACGTTTTTCAGTTGCGACCTCTGAGAGTTATAAAGACTCAAATGGCGAGTGGCAGACAAAAACAACCTGGCACAATGTGCAAGCGTGGGCTTCTCAATATCGCGATCTTGCATCAAAGGCTATGAAGCTGAGAAAAGGCAACAAGGTTTATGTTTGTGGCTCAATGAAAAGTTACAAATCAAAGGAAGGCGTGACATATTGGTCAATCAAGGCAACTGACATTAAGCGACTTGATAAGCCTCAAGATCAGCCACAAGATCAACCACCAGCAGCTCAACAACAGTCTGCAAATGACTCATGGGGTCAACCTCAAGCTTCGAATCCTTGGGGCCAATCTGCTGAAAAGCCATGGGGTTCATGATGAGTAAAGACTTAAAAGGGCTTGAAGGTTTAGCAGCTCGAGAAGCAATGCCTTCTAAGATTGTTAAGACCAAGACAACGCCTACACGCGCGAGAAACTATATTAAGAAGACTCCTGAGCGACTCGACACGATATGTCAGCACATCACAACAGGCATCACATTTAAAAGCGCTTGCGCCTTATCTGGCATCTCAGATGCAACTTTCTATAGATGGAGACAAGAAGATCCAGAGTTTGAAGCAGACGTGCAAAGAGCAACCGCACTATCTGAACAGGTCTTACTCGGTCACATCTCAGAAGCCGCTTTGATGGATTGGCGAGCAGCTGCTTGGATACTTGAGCGCAGAATGCCAGATCAATACTCAGCAAAGAGAGACATCGAGGTTAACGTAAAAGAGAATCACATAGTGGAGACAATTCAAGCCATAGTACAGCAGACAAGCGAAGACTAAACAGTATGCTCTCACTCGCGAACCTCTCAGTATGTGCCCATGATTGGGCAGTTGCTCAGCTTACACTTGAGCTAAACACTCGAGCTTATAACTCAGCAATTGGTGGTTATAAAGTGCAGACTACTCAGAGATTTGACCCGAGCGATATCATTGTTTTAAACGCTCAAGGGCAACCATGTTTACACATCGAAGTAAAAACCGAATGCAGGAAAGAGCAATGGGGATTCACTAAAAACTTAAGGCGCAATATAAAACACGTTGAGAACTACATAAGCAGAGGTGATCTAAGTTGCCCAGTTTTATTAGTTCAATGTCACATTCTTAAGCGAGATAATGAAGAGAGCAAAGATTTATTAAGGATGATCACAGACGCAGCACCTGATTACTCATTGATCAATGCTCGAGCTACTAAATGGTCGGCTGTGCTTTGGTCTTCACCAAGCATAAAGCATTGGTTGATAGGTGACACGCTTAAGGCCATAACCTCAATTATGTATAATGGCGTTGATCAGTTCATGAGGTCAGCTCAGCACAATTGGGAAGAGATATGATCAAACTCAATCCATTACAAAAAGAGATGATCAAAGCTATCAGACGCGAAGACAAATTAATCTCAATCCAATCGGGATGGGGAGCTGGTAAATCATCAGGTCTAGTTTTTGCCTTGATCTATGTAATGGCGACCAGGCCCGGCTGCCGGTTCCTATTTGTGACTGATACTTATGTCCGTCTTCAAGGCGTTGTCAATCCGGAGATCTCCAAATGGTCTGACAAGCTCGGTCTTGGTTGGACTTACAACCAACAGTTGAGCGTCTGGCATGATCCGACAACGGGATCAAGATGTCATCTTAAGAATTATAATCGAGCGTCAACTCAAGTCGCGACCATGAATCCTTTAGAAGGTATTAATGCAGATGGTGGAGTATGTTTTATTGATGAGGCTCAGGTTTGGAAAGACTCAGAAGTATTCAATAAAGCCATGGGTCGATTGCGATCAGACAAACACAAACCTATAGTTATGATCTGCGGCTTGCCTGTGGTCGATGCGTGGTGGGTTGAGCTTGCAGAGCAAAGCGGATTCAATCCTCTAAAGTTTACAAGCTACGCGAATCAAGATAACCTTAGTGCTGAATGGTTCGAGTCTCTTAAGCTGTTACCCGAGGATGAACGCCTTGCTATGGTGATGAATCAACCCAAACCTCCAAGCGGTCAAGTCTATTCTGAGATAGGCAACGATCACATTATTAAGGATTGGGAATATAAACCAGAGATGACGGGCCGGCTCGCGATTGACTACGGATTCAGGAAGCCTAGCGTGTTGATCATCTGCTATGATGAAGAGCGTCAAGCGTCTGTGATCTGTGGTGAGATCAATCCTCAGGAAGTTACAATTGAGCAGCTCAGCAAACTGATTTTAGCGATTGCATGGCCTCGAGAATTAAAAGATCAAGCTCCAGGTGATAGGATTTGGATTGACTCAGCAGTCTGCGATCCTGCTGGACTTGCCAGATCTGATCAAACTGGGCTTAGTGCGATCAAAGTGATTCGGCGTCTACCCAATGATGGCGGGATAGGCGTGCCGGTCAAGTATACAACTGATCCAGTTAGACGCAATATATCCAATGGCGTGATGAGGCTTAAGCGTGCTTTAAGTCGTAAGCAGTATTTAATCACTGATGAGGTGTGGCGAGCAGGTCAGAACGCAAGTGGTAACAGCTTGAGAAAAGCAATCGCTTCTTACTCATGGGATAAAAGCAAAGACCTACCAAAAAAGGACGAACGCGAAGACCCTTTAGACGCGTTAAGATATGACTGCATTATGCATTATTGGGGAATCGACTATCGTGGACAAGCAAGAACAACATCTAGAAAAACAAGAGCAAAAAGACGCAACGTCAAAACAGGAGGCAGCCGGACAACTGGATTCTGAAGTGATTGCAAAGCTTATCAACCAGATCGTCTTGGATCGGTCTGATGGGCTCAGAGACGAATCTGTTGAGCTTGTATCGACCATCATCATGGAGCTTTTTAATAAAGAACTTGACAAGCTTGAAGAACAGCTAGAAGAAGAGCGAGTTGACAGAGACCAATAAGAGTGTGATATTATCTTTCTGATAATTATCTTTTAGATAATCTCTGATCGAGGTGTCAATGTCACACAAAGAGCATGAGACAGATAAGGCGTATATCAAAGCACCTAGACCTAGGTTTGTGTCTAAAGGTATCAGTGGAACGTCTTTAAGTGGTGGTGTGATATCGGGCAAAGAGCGCAATCCCCAGTTATATGGGCGAGCTTGGGTTGATGCTTGTGAAGAGATGCTGAGAACCGATCCGGTTGTGATGCGTTCGTGGTCAATGCTCAAGGGAACTCTTCTTAGTGCGTCTTGGTATTTTGAACCCGGCATCAAAAACAATCCAGCATCTGAAGAATACGCAAGATATGCAAACGAGGCTTTTGGCTTTGATGGCTATTCAGGCCAGATGTCAAAATCATTTGAAGAGCAACTAAGTTACCTATGGGACTTTATACCCTTAGGTTACAGGTACGCAGAAGAGATCTACAGAGTCGGCCTAGACAGTGAAGGCCGTCAGCGCATCTGGCTTGATCACTTTGCAGATAGAGAACCTAGTGCGCATCTCAAGTGGTTATCTCGAGACAATGAACATCTCGACGGAGTTATGCAGCAGAGCATTAACATCAAACATCAGCCTGAGCCAATTCCATCAAACAAACTCCTATTACTCACACTCAATCAAACGGGCTCAAACTTTGAAGGTGTTGGTTTGATGCGAGCTTGTTATTTTTGGTGGCGACAAAAACAACGCACTGCAAATCTTATGAGTATCGGCGTTGATAGGTGGGCGGTGCCTACTCCTAAAGTAGTTATTGATCGAGCAGAGGCAGACGCCCAAGGGCTCTCACAAGCTGACTTATCAGAGATCATTGATGAGGCTGAGCAACAGGTTGCAGCTTTCTTGAGTGCTGAGCAAAGTTATCTTGTAGAGTCGCCAGTAGTGAAGTTTGAATCTTATTCAGAATCACCAACACTCTACAGTCAAGGCCCGATTGGAGTGATCCAGCTTGCGAACCAAGAGATCTCACAAGCGACATTGACACAATTTATCAACCTTGGGACGACTGATACAGGATCTCGAGCAGTTGGGGAGGTTCATGAAAACGTCTTCAGACGATCATGTATCAACCTATGTGATCGCTTAGCGTCTCAGATCTCAGGACGTGCTAGGGCTGGCGGTGGAACAATGGCCCGGTTAATTCGATTTAATTATGGAGCTGTTGACCCTTCATTACTTCCACGCTTAAGACATGAGAATCTTGACTCTGATGAGTTAGCGGAATCAATGGGACAACTTGCGCCACTTGTTCAGAGTGGACTCTTGACGCCTACCGACGAGATTGAGCGCTCGATACGTGCAAGGATTGGAGCCGGTGATCTGCCAGAAGAAGCGCAAAGGTCAGCCTTTGAGCGTGCTGCATCAGGAGGCCCGAGTGCTGCTGCACTTGCTGAGAGATTGATACAACGGAGAAAGCGCAATGGTTAAGAAGCGAACCAAAGCACAAACGCCAGCTCCAAAAAAAGACCGCATCAAAGGCAGCAAGACCAACCCCAAAGGCAGCGCAAGCGGATCAAGGGGCGGGATCAAAATCAGTGATGAAGCTGTGAAGAGTCTTGAGAATATGCGAGACAAACACAATGCAAGATTCACAAAGTCGAGTAGACGCGTTGACCTGGGCAAGCTTAAAGCAGTTTTTCGGCGCGGCGCCGGTGCTTTCAGTACGTCACATAGACCGGGCATGAATCGTAATCAATGGGCTTTTGCAAGAGTTCGAGCTTTTTTAAAATTGGTCGCCACGGGCCAGCGCAAAAAAGCTTACACAACAGATCTGGATCTTTTGCCTGATGGTCATCCACAAAAGACAGAGAAGAAGTCTGAACAGCTTGCACCCAAGAAATATGATCATATTGACTTCAAGCCGCCAAAGGGCGTTCAAGATGCAGCAGCTCGAGCGCTAGAAGTCAGAGCAAGCAAGCCAGCTTCACAACGTGGAATGACTGATGTGGGTATTGCTAGAGCTCGAGATTTAAAAGCAGGTAAGACGCTATCACCTGAGACCGTTAAAAGGATGCTCGCATACTTCACACGACACGAAGTCGACAAGACTGGATCGACTTGGGAAGATCAGGGCAAAGGCTGGCAAGCTTGGCATGGTTGGGGCGGCGATGCTGGCTTCTCTTGGTCTAGAAAGATCGTTAAACAAATGAAATCAGCAGACGAAAAAAGCCAAAGCCTGACAGCTTACACCGAAGCGATTCAACTAAATGATTCTAGTGGGCTGATCACTGGTAAACCTTTCTTAACTCTTGGCGTTGATCAGCAAGTATGCAGTCGTATGAGTGGAGAGCCTGTTGGAAAGCCCATCACACAAGATACGCTTAGAGAACTTGTTCGAGTGTTTGAAGCGACTAAGGAAAGCTCGCCAGTAATCATCGACTGGCAGCACGCTACATCTCCATACTCCGACAGCATCGCAACACCTGAAACAGGCAACGCACTCGGCAAGATCACATCATTAGAGATCCGAGATGATGGTTTATATGCTTATCCTGAGTACACATCCAAAGGTGCTCAAATAGTGCAAGATGCTGAAGGTGTCCTGTGGTCTTCTCCTGAGTTTTTAGTCGGTGAAGTCTATGACCGCAATGGCGGTGAATTAATCGGCCAAGCTCAGATGCTAGCGATCACGCTGACACCTAGGCCGGCCCAATCCCATGATCAAATCTCCACAGTGAGACTTAACGAAAGTGAGGTAAAAATGGACAATGATATGTCTATTGATGAACTTCGGGCCGCACTCGAGGCCAAAGACGAGCTTGTTAAACAGCTTGAAGCTCAAATCAAAGAGATGAAGGCAGACAATGAGAACGCGATGAAGTCTGAAGAGCTCGAAGAGAAGGACGACGAAAAGTCTGAAAAGCTCGAAGAGAAAAAAGACGAGGACCACAACGAAAACAAAGAGATGAAGCGCAAAGAGTACACAGAAGACGCTCAAGCGGTCTCAACTCTAAGCGAGTCTAACGTGCTTCTTTTCAAAGAGATTCAAACTCTTAAGGAGCAAGTTGATCAGCTCCAAGCAGACAAGGCTAAAGCACTTGCAGAGAAGGCACAGATTCAAATGGAATCAGATGTTACTCAACTTCTTAACGAAGGCAAGATCTCAGTGGCTGAGCGTATGACAGCTGAGCAAGCTTGGTTGATTCAAAAAGATCAACCTGTATTTTGGAAGATGTTCTCAGAGCGTCAACCGAATCAAAGCGTAAATCTTGAGAGCGTAGGCCATGGCGCAAGCGGTCAAGAGATCTCTAAGAAAGCATTAAACGAGCGAGTTCAAGCGTTATCTGAAGAGAAAAAAGTGAGTTACTCACAAGCTTTGCAACTCTTCAGAGCGTCAAATCCAGACTATTACAATTCAGTATATGGAGGCTAAACAATGGCCAATACAGATAATACAATTACAATGATTGCCGGCGGTGCTATTACAGAGTTTGCACTTGTAAGCCTTGACGCTGCGGGTAAATGCGTAGTCACAACAGCTGCAACAGATGCAAAAGTAATCGGAGTTGCTCAGCGTGCTGTGTCAACTGGTGAAGCTGTGGATGTCGTAGTAAGTGGCATCACTCGCGTTATTGCCGGTGCTGCTATCACTTTCAACACTAACCCGCTTCTAATGGCTACCACAGCCGGCAAAGTGATCGCGCATACAGGCTCAGGCAACTACTCAGCATGCCGAGCGATCCCCAACATTAATCAAACTGGCGCAGCTGGTGACGGCGAGCAGATCTCTGTTTTCTTCACTGGGCCTCAAGTTCTAATTCCTTAAGGAGATATAAATGGCTAGTTCATACTCAAATCTTCATCCAGTTGACGAAGTCTTAAGTAGTCTCCTGATTGAAAACTACGGATCTAATAAAGATCTAATCGCTGATAAAATCTTTGAGACTGTCAAAGTAACTGATCGTACTGGTACGATCTTACTTGAAGAGGGTCGCAACTTCTTAGGTGCAGGCGCTGGTATTGACGTTCAAAGAGCACCGGGCTCATCTCGAGCACAAATCAGCACTTTTGATCGAAGCTCTACAACATTCGCTTGCAAGATCTATGCAGCTCAACACGGGATAGCAGTTGAGGACATCCTCGATTCACAATACCCCGGATCTGAAGAAGAGCGAGCGGCTCGCATGGTTGGCAATGTTCTCGCTCTTAAGCGTGAAAAAAGAGCGGCTGATCTCATCTTTAACACTGCTGAGTTTACGAACAATGACACAGCGACGAACGAGTTTGGTGCACGTGTTGACGCAGCTGGCGCGGATCCTTTAACAGGTCTTCACAAGCTTAAGGACAAAGTCAAAGGTAATTCATCAGGTGTAAGTCCTGATTCCTTGATTATGGGCTATGAAGTCTTCAGAGCACTAGCACGCAATGAAGAGATCCGCGGCTATGTAGGCGACTCTACAAAGGGTGTAGCATCTGGGCGTATGATTCTACAAGATGAGGCAGTACTAAGCGTACTCCGTGACATCCTAGGGATCCCGAACATCCATATCGGAGCAGCTCGCCAAGACACAGCCGTTGCCGGTGCGACTTCTTCAGAGAGTTACATTTGGGGCGAGTCAATCTTTATGGGTTGCTTACGCGGTTCAGATGCTGTGACTCAGAAATCAGGCAATGTAAAAGCAATGCCTGTTGCAGCTCTATCTCTTGAGTTTGCTGCTCCTATGTCAGGTCAATACGAGAGTCTTGATCGGACTGTAAAATATGTCTATGGCGAAGAGGTCAACGTATTAAAGAAGATCGATGCAAACCTCGGATACATCGTAACGGACTGCTTAACTTAATATGTGTGACCCCGTTGAAGCTGTGCTTTACAGCGAAAAGAAAGACAAAGAAGCGCTCGAGTCTCTCAAGCGTCAAATGTCTAATTCTTCAAAGCTTCAACGGGATCTTATAAAACAAAAAGTTAAGGAGTTAGAGACCGAGATCAGAGCAAGCAAGGCGATCAAGAAAGCCATGGCGAAATCTGTTCAAGGCCTCACAGGTGCGCTGCAAAGAGCACTTGAGCAGGGCTCACCTGAGTCTCTGTTATCTTTGCCAAATGATGCTTTAAGCTCATTAGTTTTAAGGTCTGGTTTAGATCTTGTAGTTGATGAGATTATCGAGCAATCCGACAGGATAGCCCAAGCAACCATCGAAGGAATACAAATTGTAGATCCTTCTTTTGAGTTGCCAGCGATTGACCTGCAGGTTCAAGAATTGCAAATTGCAATTACTGACCGCGTGGTTGATACTGTTCTAATCCCTGACACAGTGCGAGCGGTTCAAGACTCTTTGATTGCTGCCACTGTAGACGGTCAAGAGGTCGCGATTTCTTCACTAGCTCAGCGATTGAAAAAAAGTGAAGGCCGTCAACTGACTGAGATCAGAACACAGATCAGTTCATATGGTAGAGGTGTAGCGGCTCAGGCAGGAGCATATGCAGGTCTAAATCTTGCGCTCTACACTGGGCCTGATGACGGAATCGCTCGCGGCTTTTGTCGGGCCTTGGTTGATCTTGTTTTAGATGAAGATCAAATGAGCCAGCTTAACAACCAGCAAGGTTTAAGCTTTAAATTAAGTGGTGGTGGTTATAATTGCCGACATTCTCTATCATATGTGAGTGCTGGATTTGTTGAAGCTGGCAATCTTAAACGAGCTACATCAAAAGACATCAGCAAAGCAAACGCAAGAGCCAGAGGTGAATCATGATCAAAGCTATCACGGGCACAGATTATCTTTTTGAGTTTGTCGCTTCACAGCCGATCAACGGCACACCATCGATTACAATCCAGACCGCCACACCTGCAACGCTTGCACTAACTCAAAGCCGAGCAAACGCAACAGTAAGCGCAATTGCAAACGACCGGCGCACGCTAACAGTAGACAATCAAGCAACAGGCTTGCAGGCTGATCAAGTCAATGCTTTTCTGATCACAAATGCCGACACCATTTATCCAGTTTCAGTGACTCGCATAGTAGGAACCACAGCGATATTGAGCGAACCGTTACCTCGTGAAATCGACTTAAGCACAAGCGCCGTTCTTGAGTTTGCTCTGTGGTCTGTGGTCTTACCCGGTGCGTCTGTTACGTCTGCATCTGGTACATACGCTTATTCAGTCTCTCATGTTGTTGACGGTGGTCAATACACTCAATCAAGGCTATCAAGTGGAGTGATCAAGGTTACTCCGAGACCGTTTGACACAGGCTTAACTCATGAGATCTTGGTCAATACGCTACCTCTTTTAGCTGACCTAGTACCACGCCGTCAAAGCTCATTTGATCCACAAATCAAAGCGGGTCTTGATGAGATGTCAACAAAGATCAGAATGCATCTAAGTGCAGACAGCTTGACAGAAGACGAAGTTTTTAATTCTCATGATTTCCAGTTAAGTCATCTTTACTGTGTAGCTGCTATCATCATGGAAGCAAATCTCAAGCTAGATATTGCAGACGCCTATAGACAAAGGGCCGCCGATCTTATGCAGATCGCTTTAGATTTAGTGGCCATTGATAAAGATGGCGATGGCGTTATTGATGATGGTGAGGTTGATCAAAATTATGGAAGTGGTGGAGCTTCTGATTTTAGAGCAAGCTTTAAGGGCTATGTAAAATCAGACTATGACAAGACGTTCACACCTACACGAAGCATGAGGCATTAACTATGAAAATGACCTCAAGCATTAAATTACCTAGATCGCTTTGGAGCGACCAAGACAGCGCAACGCTAGGACTAAACGCTATAGCCGCAATAAAAAGCCGCACATCTAAAGGGCTCGATGGAGATCTCGAACCGTTTGCCATGTACAGCGAGAACCCAATCACGATCAGCAAGAAAGGCGCAAGGCTTAGCCCTAAAGGCGGCAGACCTTCTGAGAGTGGCAATAGTGTTTTTTATGAGCAAGGTTATCGACAATATAAGCATGAGTCTCGAGGCCGAAGTGATCGGGCCGCATCTGCTGAAGTTGACCTCGTCTTAAGTGGCGCACTAATGAATAATATTATTTTGACTCAAGCAGATCGAACAGGCTTTACGATTTCACTATCTGATCACGTTGCATATTACGGTTATAGAGTTAATGCTGATCGCGAGTTTTTAAAACTTGATCAAGACACGATCAAAGTTTTAACTCAAGCTGTGAATATCGACATAGCAAACAGACTTAAAGGCGGTCGCAGATGAGTCAAGGCACTTTTCAGGCACTCGCTAAAGTTGAGAGCATGATTGAAGATATCACGCCAAAAAGTGATATCCATCATGGGTTTGTATGTGTTCACAAATCCGCTGGTATAGTTGCGAGACTTGAAGAGCGATATCATCAAAATAGACTCTTTGAAGTTGAGCTAACTGAGCTATCTAGTGATGATGGTCAAGCCGGTATTAGTGGACGTAAGCGAGTAAGAGCCGAGGTGAGAGTAAGATATGATATCACTCAAGACGTGCTCAGCTTAAGTCAGACAATCAATGAAGATGCAGGCAAAATCATTGAGACGCTTAAAGGGCCAGAGTATGACTTGATCAATTCTGGTATAGTCTCGATTATCCCTGAAACATCAATCTTAGAAACAATCCCAAACACAGACGATCAAGGCAGACTTTTAAGGGTGCCGTTTATCATGCTTTATCTGGAGGCTTAAATGAGTGTTACTATCAGATCTCTATCAATCGCATCAGAATCAACCTTTGGAAGTCTGGACACATCTACCAATCTTCCAGATGTCAGCGGTTTATCGTTTGTATCTATCCCTTGCGAGAGAGACCCCATTGTGATTGCTGGTGAGCCTCCAGTAAGTGAACGCAATGATACTCGTGACGGCGCTTACACATACGCTCCTGAGCCTTCAACTGTTTACAGTGGCGGCAATCGCGTACAACATCGAACAGGCTCAATCTCTGTTACTGTTGATCTAACAGGTGTAGGCTCATCAGCTGCAAATTATACATCTAATTATCTTGGGTTTATCTTGGGCGCCGGTCTAAAAACTCAGACAGCACAAGCAGGACAAAGCGCAGCATGCAACAGCGTCAACGAATACACAGCAACACCAGCAACATCAGCCGGTGAAGTTGGGAACCTTGTTAGCTTCACAGGAGCACGATCACAATATAGCGCAATTACAGACGATGATGACGGATCAGGATATACAACGGTCTCGCCTGCATTTGATACGGATTTCACAGGTACTAAAGACGTTAGACAGCTTCAAACATGGTACCCCGGATCTAGAACAGATACGGGGACAAGAGCACTAACAAGCGTAGCGCTCAGAGTTGATGGCGTTAACTTCCAATCGACCGCGGTTGGGTGTGTACTCGAGTCTATGAGCATCAGTACAGATAATGGCCGGTTGATGGGTGAGTTTACTTTTCAAAGTGCTCACATCTTTGATACTCACAGCTCAGCAGCTGGCCCAATTGAGCCGAGCTTTAACGCGGGCTCACCTCCATTCTTCAGGAATAGCGAGGTTATACTCAGCGCAACGGCTCCAACGTCACTTACAAACGCGACAACTGGCGACAAGTTAGGCCGCATCTCACTTGATTGTGATGATTTTACATTTAGCTTGACGAATACATTGACGCCGATTGGATCTTCAAAGTCTGTCTTAGCGATGACAGATATGGAGATCACAGACACAGACGCAGAATTGACATTGACTGTGAGCAGCGTCAACACTGCAATCTTGAACGACTTCAGAGATCGCGTTCTTCGGCAAGTCATCGTAGGCACCGGCCCAACTGGTGACGGTAAAGGTTGCGCTATTATGTTGAGCGCTGCCTATCTGACTGTTGACCCAAGCCAGTATGATGTCTCAGGTAATGACATCGTACGCCAACAATTGACATATAAGCCTAGCCGATTTGGTGGTGACGTTGTCGAGACTGGTGCTGGTAATTCTCCGATTAGATTTGGCCTAGGTGTTTAACAATGGCACTTAACTTTTCTTTATCTGCTGACATCCATCATGATGTTGTAGTCACTTGCGACCCAGCTGTGATTTGTGACGATGAACAGCGCTCAAAATATTTAGAGACTGGCGACATGTCACACCTTAAAGCAGACGGTGCAACGGTCTTCACTATTCACGCGCTAAGCCCATCACAAAGAGAAAACGCAGAGATCAAAGCCGGCGCTTACACTCGAAGCGAGTTGGGCCGCATGCTTTGGACTGAGTCACCAGACGACGTTAAGGAGCGTGCTAGATGGCATCATAATTTAAATGATGACGAGCGATCTGCACTTGCTGAATATCAAGCGTACATCTCAAGATGCTATGTCGAGATGATCTCAGAAGCTTTGATCTCAATTGATGGACAAGACGCGACCATTGACCAGATTCAAAAGATCAAACCTGAGTCTCATCGACTCCAAACAATAACCGAGTTAGTGCAACATGTGCAGCGGTTAAGCTTGGTCAGTGACTCGGGAAAATAGCACTCGCCTCTATCGTTTGGATCTCAAACAATAGGGGCAGATCTTGGAGCTGTGAGCAATGCAAATCAAAACCAGATCTTAGAAGACAAAGGGGCAACTGTGGCGGCCCAATCAAGCCAACTCTTCAACATGTGCAAAAAGATGATCAAGGGTACTATGTACCCGGTTATAGATTTGCTCCAAACTGTGGAGAAGGTTTCAGTGATTTTAAAATCAGGTCTTGCCCAATTGCAAACGCCAACAGACTCGCAACAGTTATTCAAGCCTATCAAAGATCTAAAAAAGACCTATGCAAGATCTCAGACTATTATCCTAATCCATCATGCGCATTAATAGACGCTTGTGATATTCTAGATACGCATACCGAAGCGCTCAAGATCCGACAGCAAGAAGAGAGGCTCAAAAATGGCAACTGATCAAAAAGTCCAAATTGAAGTCGAGCTAGTCGGAGTCAAAGAAGCTGAAAAAAATCTAAAGGCGATTGAATCCGGTGGCGATCAGATTGGCGAAAGCTTTTCTAAATCTGGTGACATAATAAAAAAGAGTGCTGATAAGATTGGAGTAAGCACTGATCAGATAGGTGAAGGTTTTTCAAAGGCCGGAGAAGTTGTTTCAGGATTTGAGTCTGATGGCGCCGAAGCACTTGGCAGCGTAGGCGAAAGCCTTGCAGGAGTTACAGAAGCTTTTGGAGGATTCTCAGAAGCTGTCAAAGAAGGTGGTGTTTCCCTTGGAAATCTTGCGATTCCTGTGGCCGGCGCAATTATTGCAATATATGAGCTAGTTAAAGCTTATCAAGATTACAGAGACGAGGTTGACGGAGTTACGGCACACGTCAAAGCGTATGAAACAGCAATGTCAGAGATGACCACAATCGTTGAGGAATTAGCCGCGAAGCAAGTCATATTAACAGACGTTGAAGCAAAAGCCCTACAGCAAAAGATACTTGGTTCAAAGGTGCTTATTGAAGAGGCACAGAACTTAAGCGAAAACACAAAGAAGTTCGAGCTAAAAATTAAACGGGCTCAAGTAGATATTAAGCAATCCAAAGAAAGGATAAAGCTCGCTAAGCAAGAAATAGAAAGCTTTAAAAAGAGTTCTAAGGGGGTGATCACCTACGCCCATGGTTATTCATTCTTAAATGATTCAATTAGAGAGAATGAAAACAGGATTAAGAATCTTACAATAGCCATTGAAAAGAATAGAAAGGCGCAAGCAAGGTCCTTGGCTGAGACTGCTGCAATGCATGCAAAGGGTGGCGGCGAATTCGCAAAAGTAGAGGAGTTTAAGGAGAACATTGCAAAGCGTGGTACTGAGTTTAGAAAGAAGCTGGAAGAGCAAAACTTTAAGCTCGATATGGAATCAGCCGCAATCAAGCTTAAACAGCAAAAAAGCACGCTTAAGAAAGAGAGAGATCTTGCGCACCTTGAAGCATCCATCAAAATGCGAGAGATTGCCAAGCTTGATGACATCGACCAAGAAACAAGAGTAAGACGACTTCAGGCAACACAAACAGAACTCAATCAAAAACTTAAACAGATTGACCGGGCAAACTATGAGCGCATCAAAACAGCAAGAGCAGCACGCGCAAAAACAGAACTAGCAGAGCAAAAGAACCGGATAAACGCCCAAAGCGCTTTAGAGATGGCGCGTATCAATCAAAATCTCAAAGGTGAAGAGCACGCCACAAATAGAAAGATTGCACTTGCAGACCTAGCATTTAATCGAGCGTCTCAACTTCTAGATCTTGAGGCAGATAAGAACGCAAACAGTCAAGACCTTAGAGAAGCTCTCGAGATCAACCATCAAAACAGACTAGCAGAGATCAGGGACAAAGCCGCAGCTGATCGAGTCGCAAAAGAGCAGGCCGCAGCTCGTGAGCTAATCGCTAACGAGATGAGAGCAAGAGAAGACATACTAGAGATTGAAAGGCTTAGGGCTGAGGTAAACCTCAAGGGACAAGACAGGGAGCTAGAGCTTTTAAGGCTAGACTATGAGCAGAGATTCATGATGGCCATGGACAATCAAGAAAAGCTCACACTTCTTCAAGAGCAATATGCACAGCAAAGGATCGCGATTCAAGGGCAAGAGTCAGAAGCCCTAACGGATCAGATGAGTGGCTTCTTTGGTTCATACGGTCAAGGTCTGGCAGATGCTGCAGTTGGTGCGATAATGTTTGGTGAATCATTCAGCGACTCAGTCAAAGCGGTTCTAGATGGTTTAGCTAGAGAGGCAGGAGTTCAAGCTTTGATGGAGCTTGCCAAAGGCACAGCAGCACTTTTTACAAACCCAGCAGGATCAGGAGCGCACTTTAAAGCGGCCGGCATGTTTACAGCCGCGGCTCTACTCGCAAAGGGTGCCGGCGCTGGCCTAGGCGGTGGGTCATCTGCAAGCGCAGCAGGTGCAAGCGGTCAAGCATCGTCACCAAGTGGCGCACCTCAAACAGCAAGCGCACCAAGACGAGAACAAGCCGAAGAGAGTACCATGGTTTTTAACGTGAACTTCTCAAACAGTGTAATCTACGACACAAAACAAGCGGCTCAGGATGCAATGGTTGATCAGCTTGTACGCAATATCAACACACCTAGACGCGGCTCAAGACGAGTGAGGTTCGCCAATGCCTAGCAGTTCTCCTGCTCCAAACTTTGCACTATTAAGTGCTTTTGACGCTCGAACATGGTCAGCTGTCAATGTGTTTAGACGTGGGTCTAATACTGTGAGCTTGCCAACATTCGCGACCGGCGACGGCGTGTATGAAGACGCGATTAGTTTTCTCAATGGGCGCGGTCAAGTGGCTTCAAAGAGTCTGACTGATCTATGCCAAAGCTTAAAAACATTTGGGACGACTTGGACTGTACTTTTAAACAGTTCAGATCAAATTAATATCACATGTACAGACGCGGCTTTTACTGTGACTCTAGTGAGTGGCGTTGACTCGTTAGGCTTTGGATCGTCTGCCGTTTCCTCTGTATTTGGCGTTCTCAATGTGGCAACAGCTCCAAACGATTGGAGGCGTGAAAACATGGCCCCAATCGTTTACAAGATTGACGAGGTTGGTGGCGGTGGTGCCACGTTTAATTTAATTACTACTTTCAAGACTCAAGACCCGATCAACACGCTAAGATTGCAAAGCAGGTCTGATGATGATGGTGGCAACAGCACAGACAACTTGACATATTTAGACACTCAAGCTCAGAGCAGCAATGAGGCTTGCTGGCTTTTGTCAGATGATGGCCATGTAGAGTGCCATTATGCATCATCAATCGGTGACATCACTTGGGACTCAGACACCTTCAGGAATAGGCTTGGATTCTCAGGGAATGAGACACCAACAACAGACGCAGGCGTAAGCACTTTTAGAGCTGAGCACCCGTTACCCGGTGCACTATTTCCATCAAGACCATATCAAAGTCATCATTTAGAAGTTGAGACACCTGCACAGATTAGACGTAAGACCGGCGGCGGATACACGAGAAATCTAATCTCATCTAGGCCGTTTGTGACTTCAAGACTGAGCTTTGATCTTGATGCATTGCTGGATCAAAAAGATCTATATCAACACTTTATACATGAGTTTGCTCAATATGCCTTGAGTGGAGCCCGTGTTAACTTTTATCAATGTTGGGGTGATCCTAGAAGATCGCTACAAACTGCAAGCGTATCAGGTTCACAGAGTGCATATGATCTCTTATTTACAAGTCAAGACAATGGCGACTATGGAAGGATTAGAGCAAGCGCAACAAATAGCGCCGTTAATCTAGCTTATCCTGACTTAAGGCGTAAGGTCCCGGTAAATCTAGACTTGGAGCATGTTTAATGGCTAACTCTTTCACATCTCCGCCACTCTTGACAGACCCCGGCATGGTGGTCAGTGGTAAGCCAATCCGAGCGCAAGAAGTCAACAGACTGAGAGACTCTGTGAATTATGGTTTTGCTCATGCATGCACAAGCAACGCAATCTCTCAAAGCTTTCAAGACCAATCTTTGATCACTGATCAGACATCGCTCCAAACTATGTGCGAGTGGGCTATACCGACAGCAAGCGATCAACACAGATATTTAGACGTTTATCTGTTCGGCGTGGTTAATCCTGCAACGCTTGGAGGTGAGATTAAGGTCACTGTAGAGATCAATAGCGTAAGTCATAGCCAAAGCTTGACAAGCTCGCTAAGTGGCACATTTAGAGACTCTCTGACAGTGGATTTCTCAAGCCCAATCGGTGCCGAGATTGCTTACATAACTTTAGAGATGAAGGCAGCAACAGGTACACAGATCTATATCAATGATATTATGATGCGATGGAGGCCGTTATCGTCACCACTTGCAGCTGGTCAACTTAGCAGACAGTCATCAAAGTTTATCCCTGGCGGTGCAAACAGGACAACAGCACAGCAGGCTTTAAGCTCGAGATATGGCGTTGATCTGCTGAACAATCTTGACCACTTGAGAAGACGACCGAGGATATTAATCACTTGGTCAGGTGTTCAGAACGCAAGCCCAGCACCAACAGGCTCACATCCATATACAAGCTCACCACCACCGGCAAGCGGTGAGCAGTATCTAGGCGCAGGCCTGGCAAACTTTGAAGGCGGTTCACTCAGGACAAACGCGCCAATCTTTGAAGGTACCAGGGAAGATTCAAACCTTAAGTTTTTTGTAATATTTAAAGTGACCTCAGGTACTGTCAGGTTCTCATGTCTCAATAATGACGTGACCGCAACCGGCGCAGGCTGGCACACTCAGGAATTAAATATCACTGAAGAAAGCGTGACATGGTTTAATATCTTGCAAGAGATTGGTTTAGATGGTTGGAACGAGGTGAGCTCCTTGCCTGTGTTTAGTTTTGGAATGTCTCCACTTGGAACAAGCGCAGCAAATCAGATCACATCTCTTTCAATATTTGGAGCTTGATCATGTTAATACCTGCATCTTATCAGCCTCTTCCAAATGTCGCGACTTGCCACAATGAAAGCTTAGTCTTTGGAGGTGTGATCGCTCAGTGTGCTAACTCATCAGCAATGATTACACACGTTAAATGCAGAGCAAGAGCACACTATCCGGTAATGCATACGACTTATCTTAACGCAACGGCTCCAACAATTGGAGTTATGGGTGCTGATCTATTGGGATCAGTTGGATCATTTAAGCGAGATAAAGGATATACAGAATCAAACTCTTTCTTCTATGCGTCTTCTCCACTAAGCGAATATCTGGGCATAGATCTAAAAGTAAATGCCACACTCTTTGACTCAGCAGAGCCAAAGGTAACACTAGTTTTAAAACGCGAATCAACAGGCGCAACGATTGACCATGGCATAGAGTTTAATCACATAGACTTGAACGTACAAGCGATCAACCAACAGGCGCAATCAAGCAGAGCTTCAACGCTTTACGATATCAGCGCAAGCGCACCAACAAACACAACACCAGACAAACCGAGGCCCTTATATGTACCAAACTCAGACCGAGGTGAGGTGCTATATATAAGCGCAACAACTACAGCTTGCACACTAAGATCAATTACTATTTATGATCTGTATGACCCGGAGGTATCAGCATGATTTCAGATGATATCGGGTGTCGAGTATTTGCGCTAGAGATTGCCGGCCTAGGTGTTAGATATTACTCATCAATATCACCAGCAGGCTCAAATCTTAATACAGAGATTGCATCTGGAATTGATTATGTAAACTATGAGGCGATCATCGGTGTAGGAGCATATCAGAGCGATATTGATCCAAGTGGAGGCATTGCCAATTATTCACCTGTTAGCGTGACTCTAGCCATTAATCCCATGGGCACTAGTAACGATCCACATGTGGTTTTTGGTAGATGTGGTCAGCGTGCAACAGATGTTACATCTGCTCAGCTTATAGAGAATCTAGACTATGACGACGCCGGCGGTACGCTATACATTGACAGTGATTTAAGCGCATTAAGCACGCCTAGACTTTTGCATCTTGGCGCCGAGTCCTTAAGGATCTCAACAATCCTAAGCGATAGAGTTGTGATATCAGATCGAGCAGTTGCAAACAGTCAGAGACAAGGGCACTTAATCACGCTCCAAGGTTCATCAACTCCAAGGATCAGCACAGAGATTACAGTCTTTAGAGGTCGGAGAGCGATACTATATGCAGCGCACCAAAGGCCCGACGGTCAAACCTCTGACTATGTGCAAATCATAAATGGGTTTATCGAGTCATCACCTCGAATTGATGACGGCTCAAGCGTATCGTTAAGCATCATTCCATTGACTGCATTATTAGACACTGAACTAAGTGATATGGGTTCATCGTCTACACAATTACTTCAAGATTATCATTATTTTGACGGCGTGAACTGCTCGACGGTTGAGTGGGCCTGTGTGCTTACTGAAAGTGATCGATACTCTGTTAATACGGGCCAAGTAAATACAAACGGCACTTATCATATATTTGGGCCTCAAAACATTGAAGACACCTTCGACTTAAGCTTGATCGATACCACTCAGACATTTGATCAACACCCAAGATATCCAAAGTTAAGCGATAGAACAGAGACTGCATACAGTTATCCAACAGCAATAAGCGCAGATGATCCGGTTGCAGGTACTGACAAGATCACAGCCAATACATCACTCAATGAACAGATCCAAATAGCTGCAAATATCTTCTTATATTTGAGACCTCAGCCTGAGATTAAAAGGATTAAGATCTCAGCAGGTCTGCAACGATGGCCCGAAGTCATAAACACCGAGCTTGAATCAAGCGGCCCAACAGCTCACACAGGTCTAGATGGGGCTTGGGTTAAATGGTCAGTTGAAGATCACGCAACTTTAAGGGTTCAAAATCTATGTGATCCTGCTGGATGGAATCCTGCTCTCAGGTTTTGGTTTTCAAACGCTTATCTAATGGGCAAAAACTGGGCATATCCAACACGATCAAATCCAAGGATCGGATATACAAGCGACATAAACAAGGTAAGATTTCCCATTGATTTTAGCGGTGATGTGGAGCTTCCAAATGATACGAGGTTTAGGTCTGCCATTCCATTTGTGACCCATGGCGAAGAAGGTCTATTTAAAGATTATCACACGCCCAAACTTAGAAAGCTGAGCACGCGCACACATCCGATCAGAATAGCTCGAGCTTTTTTTCAACGTGGCGAGCGATCAATACTGACTGAAGACGGCTTAAATCTGCCACTTACAGCAACCTCTAGAACTTATGACATACAGGTAAAATATGAGGACCGTATAGACGGAGAATCATACACTTGGATTAAAGTGACTCATCAATCTGTTCAATCACCGGGCTACAGGATTCACTTAAGCGAAGACCAAGACTTTAAACAATTGGCTTCATTTGGAGACTTTGCAGGCGATCAAAGAGTCGAGATATTTACAGGTGTAAGATTAACGCGTGAACGCGTTGGTAGCCTCATGCTTAAGCTTCTTGCCAGCGGTGGCGGTGGATCCGTTAACGGATCTTATGACGTTTTCTCGATTGGTCTAGCGATCCCTGAGAGCATGATTGACGTTCAAAGCTTCTTAAAATATGACTCGTCAAACATCTCATACAGCGGCGATATCAGTTCAGAAGGTGTATCTTTATCAGACATTATAACGCCCATGTTGCAGCAGATAGGCGCAATTATAGCTATGAAGCGAGATCAAGCAACGGGCTTAAGTAAAATCACGCTTGTACCTCTAGGTGCTGAGCTTGGCGCGTTATCAGATGAAACAATCTCAAGCGGCGATTGGCTAACAGACCGACCGCCCACATATGATATTTATGCTGACACCGTGACCCAGATCCAAGTCAATTATGATTATAAAGGTGACAAGTTTCTGAGCAAACGGATCTTTAATAATCAGGCATCCATCAATGAATATGGCGGCGAAAAATCAAAGGTGTCTCTTGACCTTTATGGCCTGACTACTGACACAATCGGCGGTGGTGGTGGTGATGTGTTTAGCTACTTTGTGCCAGTGTTCTCAAGGATCTTTCAACTGTTGAGCGATCCGTGTAGGATGTGGCGCGGTTCAATTGGGACAGGTAAAAGCATCTATCTAGATGTCGGTTCATATGTTCAATGCTCAAGTGATAGACTTAAAAGTCATAGCGCATCGATGGGCATTAATGATGAAGTCGGTATGATCCGGTCAATGCGTCAAGAACTCATGGGCGAAGGCTGTGATTTAGAAATAATTCATACAGGGATTAAGCCTGTTTTATGGGCGCCTTCTGCAAAAGTCACAAGCTTTACAAGTACAAAAGTATCTTGTGAGACTAATCAATTCAGCGTCTCAGGAACTCGAGATACTGCTAGCTTTGAAGTTGGTGACGTTGTTGATTATCTGCCCATAGGTGATCAAGATAACGCGATCACGGGATTGATAATCTCATCTATTAATAATGATATAATTACATTTACAACATCACACGGGATAAGCGCAGCAGGTGGCACAATCGAACCGACTGTTTACAGCTCAGCGACTGCACATAATAAAGCAGATGCTTACTTGAGTGACAGCTCTACACCTCCTGTGATATCATCAGACAAAGCGAAAGAATATGCGTGACAAGATGACTAAAAAACAACTTGAGCAAGCCTTCAATGATCAGCTTGAAGAGATGAGACGCTTAAAGCGTTACGTCTTACAGAGTGAGCTTAATACTGAGAGTTATGATCTAACTGACAGAGTCAACGATCAAGCCACTACGCAAATCTTAGAAGCTCAAGCGGCCATTGAACGCGCAGAAGATCAATGGTCTTTGAATGTTACAGAGCCTCAATACAAAGGCAACTATCAACAGATTGATACATACATTAGAAGTGTTCAAGGTCTAGGTTGGAGCTGGGAAAAACCTTACACTAAAGATGGTCAGTTTGAGTGGTGTGGTGCAGCTTGCGCTTTTTTCTATCAAGCTTTAAGAGCAAACGTAAGGAAGAAAACTTTACCGAGTTGTTATCGGCTTTATCGCGATTGGGCCAACACTTCGAGACGTGTAAGCACACCTCAAAAAGGTGACATATGTGTTGTGTGGACCGGCAAAGATCGCAATAAATACGGCCATCACATAACGCTATGCGTTGACGTTAACGGCGATCACATAGACACGATTGAAGGCAACGCAAAGGGCCTTGGTTGTGAAGACAAAACAGTGATCGGCGTGATTAAGCGTTCAAGAAATATCGAAGACATCGCACACATTTACAGACCATTACGCGAGGACTTTTCATGAGCTTAATTAGAAAACTCGGCGGCCGTAAGGCTTGCGCGTTTTATGTCACTTTAGGCGTGATTACAACCTTGACCGCGCTAAACAAAGCAACAACTGAAGTTCTCGGCGTGATTGATGGCCTTTATCTAATTTATGCAGGTGCAAACGTATCAAGCAAAAAGAAAGCAGGTGATTCAAATGGCGAGAAGTAGCGCACAAAATCCAATATTTGCAGGCACTGTTCGAGCTGTATATGATGCGTCTGGTGTATCAGACACTGATTGGCATGATCTCAAAAGTGAAGACTTTATCGACACAACAACCGGATCAGCTTGCCCGGCTGGCTTATTGTTTCAAGTGATCATGATCGCGTCAAATTGTGAAGAAAACAGCTTCTTAAAATATCGAGCCAGGACCGGCGCCGGCGATTCAACAGCTAATGAGCTGCCATTTGGTCAAGTCTTCACTGATGACATTGGCACTTTAGAGAGTAAAGTATTAACTATCGCTTATAAGAAAAATGCAGCGGCTGACAAAACACAGTTTATTGCTGGCTTCATAAGGAATGTGTAAATGAGTATTGTAGTATTTCCACCACAAAGCGGAGGCTCTGCATCAATAGCAGACGCAACAGATACAACAGCTGGTAAGATCCGAATAGCCACATCGGGCGAATCTACAGCAGGCACAAACACCGTCACCGCTATGACTCCGGCACTAGTGCAAGCTAAGATTAATGCTGCAGTGTCTGGCGGCGTTGAGTACAAGGGGTCTTTTAACGCTACCACAGCAACTCCAAGCCTAGTTACAGCGTTAAAAGGCGACCTGTATTTAGTCAGTCACGCAGGCACTTTTGCAGGTATCTCGCTTAATGTGAATGATCATATCGTATTTAATCAAGACGCAGCTGATCCAGTAACCTCTTCAATGTTTGATGTAATCGATAATACAAGCGATACATCACTACAGAAGGCTGACAACCTAAGCGATCTTGACGACGCGGCCACAGCGAGAACAAATCTAGGACTTGGCACCGCTGCAACGTCTGCGAGCGCTGACTTCTTAGCAGTGTCAAGCAACTTAAG
>MDSY01108511.1_pt1 | contig 26199 bp, 24 predicted proteins | sample 811131 | NCBI WGS metagenome assembly MDSY01 (sample SAMN05326643, study PRJNA326480) | marine metagenome | isolation source: seawater | place: Atlantic Ocean: South West | collected 2010
AGACTTTATAAAATGTATGGAAAAAATACAATTTGGTACTAATGATAATGTCGTGGTTGATATTAAAGCTGGTGGAGACCAAGAAGGAAATGTTACTGAAGAAGCATTGATAAAATGTTTAGAGCCAATACCCCGAGAATCCCAAGAAGGCGGTAAAAGAAGAAGAAGCAGAAGAAAGAGAAAAGGAAAACGTTCTACTAAAAAAGCAAGAAGACAAAGTAGAAAACAAAAGAACAGTAGAAGATCAAAAAGATAGTTTTTTTATTTATTATCTCAAAATGCAAAAAAAATATATATCAACTTCTTACATTTTTATTACTTAGCAATCTCTACAATACTGCGAACACATAATTTGCCGAATTATTTGTTACTTTCTACTTTGTACACCACCAGGTTTGCACATGGTTTTCGATCCACGTCACCTTATCAATGTTTAATCCTACCTCATTAATTTCATCCGGAAAATGTTTAATATAGTCTAAGCAAAATGGTTCGCCAGATAGCATAACTTCTTTCGGAATATATGTTTGATGAATGTCTACCACCAACAACATAGCGTTTTCGTTTTCGTTTTCGTTTAATTTGTCACATACATTTTTCAAAATCGCCTCTCGCGCAATTTTGGGAAGTTCGTGAAATATAAACGAACATACATAAATATCCGCATCAGGTAGCTCTAGTCCCGCGTTACCTAAATATAAATCTATTTCCTTAGGCAGCCTATTACCACCGTGTTTTAACATGTTTGGAGATGCGTCCAGTCCAGCAACTTTTTTGAATCCTGCATTCCATAAACATTCCGTAAACATTCCGGTTGAGCAACCTACATCCAACACAGAAAGCTCCGCATCTCCTACCTTTTCAAATAAAGTCTCTGCAATTTCTTTTCGCACGTCACGATTATCATACGCCACATAATCGATCACTTTTGTCGCAAAAGGAACTCCTTGAGCATGAATATCCCCCCAAAATCCTATGTTAGAATAGCCATGAATTTTAGGATGATATGGTGACATTTCAATCGTGTCATATGGAAATTCAATCGGAGTCTTGCTAGTTTTGAAATTGATAAACGAAACCACGTTTTTCACATTTGCCAGAGACAAAATAAACATCAAAATTTTATAATGATTCATTTATATATCGCAATTTAAATTATTCTTGCTCACTGTTTAAACTCTTTTATAAAAAATACAATGTTTTTCAATTTTTTGCTACAGTTTGCAAACTTTCATTCTTTGTTATTGCGCAATTTGTTTATATCATGTATTAGTTTGTGAAAGTTACCTTTACCTGGTATTAAATTTTTGGCCGTGGACAGTAAAACAAAATCATCATCTGGTGAATTTCCTATTCTAAAAATGATTTTTTTAAATCCTTTTTCTAAAAAAACCTCATACACTGCTTTCAAATATGTTTTGGTTTTAACATAGTTTGGATTAAAATGTGAACCACAACACAACACAACTATTGTCTTTTCATTTACATCCATTTTCATGTTTCTATAATCCTCTGGACTATATTGGTAATCATTTAAACGATTACTTCTATTTCCATAAATATCACCTATTCGTAAACCTACATACAATATATCATCCCACGAATGATTATGTAGATATCTATTTGAAATAATTTCATTCAAAGCCACTAATTTTTTGTCACGATTCATTCCTTTACAGGTCTTTCTTAATTCATGCAAAATAGTATCAGGAAAATCACCTTCTACATGTATACCCTCAAATGCATCACCCAACCTATATAGCAACCAAAAACTGCCATTATGAAGGTGTATGTCATTTATGCTGTCAAAACAACTTACCTCTACACCTGGGATTTTATCGCAATCTGCTAACCAATTATTCACTACATAATACTTACCGGATGGTAACATATATAATAATATATGATAATATATAGTTATATATTATTATTTATTGTTATTTATTGTTATTTATTGTTATTTATTGTTATTTATTGTTATATAAATAAGATATAGGTTGTTCTAGAATTAGCAAAGACAAAACCAAAAAATTTGGTATATATCTGCATAACAGATGCAATGAATTGATTCAAAAATATACATTTTAATTTGCATATAAAAACAATTGTGTTACTTAGCAAGTAAAATGCCAGCAAATTTGGTATATACAAACTGTTTAAAACTGAAGGAAACGTTTTGCAAAACTACAAATTTACAAGATAATGATCACCATGAGCAATATGTTTGTTACATTCTAGGAATCACATCTGCTTGGGTATTATTACCTGCATGGTTAGGTCTCCAACTGGGAGATGTTCGTGATGGTTTGGGATACACTGTGTGTTTAGGGCACGTATTTGTTTATCTATGTTCAAATTGGCATTGGATAGAACATAATAAGAACTCAACAAGAGCATGGTTTGATACAATATTCAGTCTTATTACTATTCTACTTCTAATATGCAGAATGTTGCTCTTTAATTATTCCAAAACTATCTACGGGGCATCAACATGCCTAGTATTTATTTCTGGTATGTTTTACTGGATGAGTTATAAAATACGATACGACGGATCTAATGATCTTGGTATGTGGTGTCATGTATTGTTTCGTGTCTTTATCTTCTGGTTTTCTTTAATAGTGTTGGTTCCTTCAGCAATTTCCGCATCAAATGCATTATTTGTTGTACCTTTTTTGAATTCATGCTACTTTACACATATTGTTATCACACGATTTCTCACTAAAGATGATAATGATTTTTATATCAAACAACATATCATTCGTGGAAATGTACACATTTGCGTTTTCATTGCACTTTGTGGTACAACAATCATCTTACAAAATCACTATATGCCATTGCGAATAGATAAACATAAATAACCTTGCTCACATTATATGTGATTACATTTGTAACACTAATAAAATTGAATTGTTTTTTGTAAGCAATTTCTTGCACAAAAAAGAACTACACTTAATACCTACAATATTACATTCTCTCTTACTTATGTTCTGTATCAGGTCTATCGCACGTCTAAACATCGTGAAAAAAACGTTTCATCCTAATTTTAAGACGATGAATCCGATCCCCTGTAACGTAAACAGCATCAGGACGCTTGAAATTGCCACACTTGATGTAGGCGCAATCGAACCCGAGTATGAAAATAAAGATCACTATATTGCGCCGTTTGTGTTGATTGAAACCACACCACCATTTTGCAAAATTTGTCATGCACCTTTAACAAACATGTCTTGCAACCTTATAATAATGCCCGACGGATGTCCTCTCAATAAATAAACAAAAACAAACAAAACCAAGCAAAAACGAAAACAAACAAACAAACACAAAAACAAAAACAAACAAAACTAAGCAAAAACAAAAACAAATGTTTAGCTGGGAAGCTCGCGAATAACCGTACCTTTTGTTGATTTAGATTTTATCATGCGGCGATGCAGTTTGTGAATTTCTTCGTGACAAATTCCACACACATTTAACAAATTGGCCACATGATTTTTGTGAAAACTGTCATTTATATACCCTAGTTCGTTCGCATCTTCCTGATATTGCATATGATGAACCTCCTCCGCCTTCCTTTTATTACAAAATTCACATATTCCACCCTTTAATTTTTTTGCATTATACCTAGAAACATCGTAATCTAAAATGCTTTGCGACTTCTTATTATACTTATTACGTATTTCGTGTGCATCTATTAAAAAATCAGATGGCAGATGCAACGACTTACACACTTCTAATCCATACATGCTGTCGCCCGCACCAGCTTTTAGTTTTCTATCATATATTAACGCGTCTTCTTTTGCATTATATATGATTGACATATGTTTCACATGCAAATTTTTCTTTGCCGTTATTTCATCATAGTCCACAATTTCATGAAAGTGTGTTGCAAAAATAAATCCAGCCTGTTTTGCATACAAGTTGTTCAGTCCCGCCAAAATAATGCTTATTGCGCTGTCTGTTTCCGTACCAGAACACAGCTCGTCTCCCAATATCAACGAACTATCACAACAATTATCAATTATGTTCTTGAATTCTAACATTTCCACCGCAAATGTTGACAATCCTTTGAAAATATTATCATTTCCTATAATTCTTGTGAACAACTTCTTGTAAGGAAAAAATTCAAAACTTTTGCATGGAACATAAAACCCGGCCTGAGCCAATATCACGGCTATTCCTATAGATTTGATGAAGCTGCTTTTACCCACCGCATTTGTTCCATACAATAAATATCCCTGGTTGTTTGTGTCAAACGTCACATCATTTGTCACATATATTTCATCATTCAGAATGTTTTCAATCAGCGGATGTCTCAATCCGGTTACCATCAAGTGCGATTCGTTGCCATTGTTTTTAATACTAGGTCGACAATAATTATATTTCTTGGATATATAAGCCAAATTCATTAAATAATCCGCGGTTGTTACAAAATCACATATGTTTTTCACCTTATCATACCATTCCCCTATTTGGTGACAAAAATGCCCGAACAACCGATTCTGAGAAGCTATTACCAAACTTTTCCCATTAGTCATGTTTGTGCATAGCTGTTTTATTTGCTCACTTGTAATTATTTGATTCGCCGCCGCAGCCCCTTGCACGCTAATCAACTGTCCCACATCCAATAAACAATCCAAACTTTTCAAATACGGACATTCCGCCTTACTAGACTGGCTTGACTTGCTTGACTTTAAGCCATTCATCAAAATTACAGCACGTCGCTTAGTAGTGGTCAACGTGTAACCATATTTATCTGTCTTGTTCAAAACCACCAAATCCGATTTCTTGGCTTTACTGCCTTCACAACAATACACAATTCCTGAAAGATATTTGCGAACAGCTTCTAGATCTTCAGACGTGTCTTCACATTTTGTCACCAACAAGTCGTGGTCCTTGTCATAGTTCGGCTTAATATAATTCATCTCGGTTTCCACCTGATTCACTTCACTACATAAATCTACATCCATTATATCATTGATTTTGTCGTTCAAAAAAACCAAATCCTCGCTCACCGTGTCATAGCTCATCAGTGACAAGTTTTTAATTCCTTTCTTTAAACCCTGTTTTTTGTTTATTAATTTAAACATTTTTTGGATCATGCCCAAATCTCTCGAGAAATAATATATACTACATGGTACCAATTGATTCAATGTTTGTTGACGAATAAATTTGTCGATATCCTTGACGTTTGACATCATGCTGCGTGCTGTGCTGTAGTCAAAATGCTCCAATATATATGCTGTGATTGAATATAGATTATCCAGTGTTTGGTGACAAAAAGTTGGATGCACCAACGAATAATACGTTTTTCGTTTTCCCATTGCTGTTACACATTGATTTATCAAATTAGACACACACGAATATTTGCTGTTAGTTATTAGATTGCTATCATTAATTATATTCAGCTGTTTCAAAGAATGATTTCCCAGTAACACGTTGTTTGAATAATTCTCAAACAATGGTGGGCGAATGTTCTTCATCAGGTTCGGATTGTGTCTCCACACCCAATCCAATAAATATGTTGTTGCTTGTACAGCTAATGCATATTTCAATATTTCTTCAGTAAAATTAAAGCTCTTAAAAAATCGTTCAAATATTTCATATTGATAGGTTTGCTGATCACATTTACTCGCTCTAATCGAATTCACGTTTTGCATGTCATTTAAATCTATTAAGTGACATGTTCTATTTACAGAATTTGAAAACTGCTTCACCTTATTAATAAACTTGTTCGTATCTTCGTATATGAAAATCACTTCCTTCGGATTATGCACCGAAATAAATCTCTCCACCTGATCAAATGACGGCTGCAGTCCTACTTCTTCGTATTCATATATTACACTAGCCCCCATAACCACGTCAATATTACACATACCCACGATTTTACCATTTCTCGTATTTTGTATCCATACACATGACACGCAGTTTGTTAACTGAGCCATATCATTGTCACTACATATCCATGTGCCGGGTGAATAAATACCTTCTAAACTTCGCGAAGTTCCACTGATGTTTTCGTCTTGTTTATACACAGCTACCGTGTACTCCGCTATTTGCAGCTTTTTTAAAAACTTGTCAAGATTGTATTGTGGAAATCCAACCATAACAATCGCTTTTGACAAATCGTCTCCTCCTCTCTTGTTCGCTATCTTAAAATCACAAATGTTCGCTACATCAACTATGTTGCTTTTCTCATATGTTACATTTCCGTTTCCATTTTTATTACATTTTTCAGCTTCGTTTTTGATCGCGTATACCTCGTAGAAGCTACCTACTTGCATCAGCACAACACTCCTTTCCCCATATTCTTTTTTCAAATCCTCGGTTAATGTAAAATATTTATTAATCAACGACATATATTCTCTAGCAGGTTTTGTTTAAATTGATTTAATTTTACACTTTGAAAATTTCAAAATACAGCCAAACAAATTTATTTTATCACCCCTAAATTTACCGCAGCATTTTAGGTTACAACCACACAGCATCTCACATAACACCTAACCCCGCCCGCGCGCCCGAAGGGCGCGCCACGCACCGCTTCGCGGTGCGGCTTTGTTTGTCACCATCCTTGTCTTAGATCCGCATGCGTTTTCATCACAACTTTGTATAGGTTTGTATGCGAGGTTTGTATGCGAGGTTTGTATGCGTTTAAAATACTTTTTTATTGTTTTTTTTCTCTTATTACCTGTTATTTACCATAATAGGTAAGGTAAGCGCGCTCCCGCGCGCGTATAATATATTTTAGTAGTACCCCTCTTTTTTTTTGGTTTTTTTCACTAATTCTATTTTCAACTTTTCATTTTTGGACATTTTTAAAATGTCCAATTTTCATATGTCGCCACTTTTTTATGCAAAAATTTGTGTCCACCGTGTCCAGACCATAATGTAGGGAGCGTTTTTTTCACTTTTTTTCGGTCCTTACCATAAAATTTTTTCAACTTTTTTAAAAGGATTTTAAGCGAAAAAAAGTTATTAATAACTATGAGTAACCAAATCTTGCAATTTTCAAAACATAAATATTTTTGTGTTTTTTGTGACTTTTACAGTAACAACTTAACAAATTACCGAAAACATCTTGAGACCATGAAGCACAAAAGTTGCAAGATTAGTAACAAATCTTGCAATATGGTAACAAATCTTGCAATTTCTTGCAATTCAGTTTGTTACGAATGTTCTTGTGGAAAAAAATATAAATATAAATCCGGGCTCTCTACACACAAGAAAAAATGTGAGTTTTTACCAGAAAACAAAATCAAGAATTTGGAAGCTAAGCTTGATGTAGTGGAGCAGGAAAAAAACAGTTTGAAACAGGAAAACCAAGAATTACAACACGCTATAATAGATACTTTGCAGAAGCAATTGGATAAAAAAGACGAGCAAATAAATGAATTAATACCAAAAGTAGGTGGTAATATCACGTTTAATATAAATAATTTTTTGAATGATACATGCAAAAATGCGATTACTTTACAAGACTTTGTGAAAAATATCACAATAAGCATGGAAAATCTGCTATTGACACATGACAAGGGGCTTTCGGTCGGCATAAGCAATATAATAATTGAAAATATGAGTAAATTGGCATTTCACGAACGTCCGATACACTGCAGTGACAAAAAACGCGAAATACTATACGTTAAAAACGAAAAATGGGAAAAAGACCAGGATAAAAAGAACACAATCGATATGATTGACCGGGTGCATTCCAAACAAATGAAATCTATGTACAAAATGAAAGATCATGACAATATTGAATTTGATGTTTTAGTTAAAAACTGTGTGTCTGATGTAAACGACAAAAAAATAGTAAAGGATATTTGCGATGGTGTGTATGTAAAGGAAGAAACTAATCAATCAACCAGTTAAGCCATTACAATAAAGAATCAAAATGTGTCAGTAGTTATAATGCTTCGAACTCGCTCTCTTTATCTGGTTGCGAAAAGAAATTGTGTAACAGAACATCGCCGTTGGTGTTTGTCACCTTCCCCGTCAGTTTGGTGTTTTTGTAAATTTCTTTCAATATATCTGGTGGGGCAGAGCTACCGCATCGGATCAAGGAGTTATTATGCAGGTAGTTTTTGATGTCAGTAAGAGGCTCTCCCGAAAGTTCCTTTATGTACTTTTTTATTTTTCGTCTAGATTTTTTTCCAGCAATACACACCTTTGCTAGGGTTTTATTGGGGTGTAAACCCAACCTACTATGTCTGGTTGTTCGCATTGATTGATTTGAGACAGAGTTAGCGTTCGCGTTTTGTGTCGCCGGTTTATACAGCATTTTATATGTGGGTTTACTCCCATTTTTCAAATTTCCATAGACAGGTTCGTTGATGTTGTTATGTGTCTGATTTCCTGCGTGCGTTGATTTATTGGGGTTACCATTATCGGTATGAACCATGTTATTATTTTGCAGTTGTGCCAGCTGCTGTGTAAATACTGAATCAAACTTTTGTTGCGGTTGGTCAGACGGTTCCTTAGATGACTTTGTGCCAGACTTGCTCTTACGTGTTCTTTTGTTCATTTTCCATAGAGATGTATCAAAACTTATGGTTTTTTTGCTTGTCGCATTCATAAACAAATATTACATATAAAAATGTAAATAAAAACGCTTAAAATTGAAATTTTGTGTTTGAGTGTAAATAAAAGTAAATAAAGAGATAAACAGAGTTAAAAACATGTGTGAAGTAGAGCAAAGTAATGCTTGGTGCATTATTGAGTCTTATTTCAAGAATCATCACTTAGAGAGACTAGTTCGGCATCAAATAGATTCATACAATTATTTTACCAATGTGCAAATGCAAAACACATTAAACATGTTTAATCCAATCAAAAACATACATTCTGATGCGGATTACAACGCTGAACTGGAAAAATATGCCATGGATATAGAGATCAATTTGTGTAATTTAAAGTTGCATCGGCCACAAATTCACGAGAACAATGGAGCTACAAGCATAATGCTACCACAAGAGGCGCGCTTGCGTAATTTTACGTATAGCTCTGCAATGACAGTTGATGTAGACATAAATATCATAGTGCGCGAAGGCGAGTATCTAAACATGGAAAAGAAAATTAAGCAAATTATCAAGGATGTGCATATAGGAAAAATGCCTATTATGCTGAAGTCGTCCATATGTTGTTTGAAAAACATCAAAGAACTAAGCAATGAGCGTTCGGGTGAATGCAAATATGATGCCGGTGGTTATTTCATTATTAATGGTTCTGAAAAAACTGTTTTGGGTCAAGAACGTGTTGCTGAAAATACAGTGTTTTGTTTTGCAATGAAGCAAACGACGAAGTGGTCTTGGATAGCAGAAATCAAGTCTGTTCCAGATTACAAACAGATTTCTCCAAAACAAATCAACATTATGGTTAGTGCAAAAAACAACGGATCTGGATGCGGATTATATGTGCAGTTAGCTCGATTGAAGCATCCAATTCCGTTGTTTGTGTTGTTTCGTGCTCTGGGTGTTTTGACAGATAAAATGATTGCTACATTCATTACGCTTGATATGGAAGAAACACGCAAAATAGAAATATTGAAATTTCTGGAAGCATCTGTGGTAGATGCCAAAGACACGATGACAGAGAAAGACGCGATACATTACATTATGGGTTTATCTGTGTTTATGCCAATAAACATGACGCATGAGCAAGGCAAAAAGAAAAAGCAAGAGTTTACGGAAGATGTTTTGGAAAACGATCTTTATCCTCATTGTGTCACTAAGACCCGTAAAAAATATTTCTTAGGATACATGGCGAATCGTCTTATATGCACTGTTTTGGGTTGGAACGAATGTGATGATCGCGATAGTTTTCAAAACAAACGCATCGATACGGTTGGTGTTCTAATAAACAATTTGTTCAGAAATTATTTGAACAAAATGGTAAAGGACATTCAAAAAGCAACAATTAGAGAAATAAATACTGGCTCGTGGAAGTCGACCGAAGATTATAAGAACATTCTAAATAGCACAAATATTTACAAAATCGTGAAATCGGCGACTATAGAAAACGGTATTAAACGTGCCTTAGCGACCGGAGACTTTGGTATCAAACAAATAAATCAGAACAAAGTGGGAGTGGCGCAAGTTCTTAATAGAATGACGTATATTTCTACACTTAGCCATCTGCGACGTATAAATACGCCTATAGATAAAAGTGGTAAACTAATTCCTCCTAGAAAGTTGCATAACACTACTTTTGGATATTTGTGTCCGGCCGAAACCCCGGAAGGTCCTTCTGTAGGTATTGTCAAGAATCTATCGTATTTAACTCTTATTACTGTAAGCTCATATTCAGAGAGTATATACAATATTGTGAAACCGGATGTGATAGATTTGGAAGATCTGGATGTGATGAAAGATACGAAAGTATTCAACCTGGCAAAAGTACTGATTAACGGGTGTTTCATTGGGTTAGCTAGAGATGCGATAGGTCTGTATAAGTCGTTGAAAACTAAGAAACACTTGGGCATATTGAACATTTATACGTCTGTTGTCTTTGATTACAAGAAGAAAGAAATCTGTGTTTGCAATGATGGTGGTAGATTAGTAAGACCGGTTATGATAGTTCAAAACAACAAGCTATTGTTTAATGAAAACATAATGAGGAAATTAAAGGCACAAAAAATGGACTGGAACGGGTTGTTAAGAACGGATGATCAAAACCAAACCATATTGGAATATATTGATCCACGAGAACAAAACAATACACTGATTAGCATGAAGTGGAGTAATTTAGCGGAAGACAAGCTTATGCGATACGAGTACTGTGAAATCCACCCAAGTACAATATTTGGTATTTTAGCATCTTGTATTCCGTTTCCTGAACATAATCAGTCTCCAAGAAACACGTATCAATGTGCGATGGGTAAGCAAGCTATGGGTGTATACGTGACAAATTACCATAATCGGATGGATAAGTCCGCATTTGTCTTGACATACCCTATGCGTCCATTGGTAGATACGCGTGTGATGAATATTTTAAAATTAAACAATATTCCTTCTGGATGTAATGTGATTGTTGCGATTATGACTCATACAGGATACAATCAGGAAGACAGTATATTGTTTAATAAAGGTGCAATTGAGCGCGGATTATTTCAGGCAACTATTTATCACACTGAAAAAGACGAAGATAAAAAGATATATGGTGATGATGAAATACGCGGTATACCAGACAAAACAAAAACAAAAGGCGTCAAGTTTGGAAATTATGACAAAATCAACTCACAAGGTGTAATAGACGAAAATGAAATTGTGCGTCATCAGGACATAATCATGGGAAAGTATATACCTATTAAAGAGAACAAAAACGACAACACTAAAAAAATCAAATACGAGGATCAAAGCAGAATTTATAAAACAAATGAAGAATCTTATATTGATAACAATTATCTGAATAAAAACGGGGATGGCTATAATTTCTGCAAAGTGAAAGTTCGAACATTGCGTCAACCTGTTATTGGAGATAAATTTAGTTCGAGACACGGACAAAAAGGAACAATTGGTAACATTATTCCTGAGTGTGATATGCCATTTACAGCTGAAGGACTGCGACCAGACATAATTATAAATCCTCACGCAATTCCATCTCGCATGACGATTGCGCAACTGAAAGAAACTCTGCTTGGTAAAACATTAATAGAGCTTGGATTATTTGGTGATGGTACAAGCTTTGGTAATCTCACGATAAAAGACATGTGTAGCGAATTGGCAAACCTGGGATACGAGTCGAAGGGTAACGAAATATTGTATAATGGTATGACAGGAGAGCAGATCAGCAGCGAGATCTTTATTGGTCCATGTTTTTATCAAAGATTAAAACACATGGTTGCAGATAAGCAGCACAGTAGATCTATTGGTCCGATGGTGAGTCTTACACGACAACCGGCAGAAGGACGCAGCCGGGATGGTGGACTGCGATGTGGTGAAATGGAAAGAGATGGTCTTATTTGTCACGGAATGTCAAATATGACCAAAGACAGGCTTTACAATTGCTCAGATAAATACCATATTTATGTATGTAGTGATTGTGGTGTCCAAGCATGTGTAAACCTAGATAAAAACATCAAAATATGCAAAATGTGTGAAAACAGAACATCATTTAAACGGGTTGATATTCCTTATGCATTCAAGTTGCTAACACATGAGTTGCTTACAATGAATGTAGCACCAAGATTTATAACTAAATAAACCAAAATGATCGTGTTTAATAACCACGAACACGGGTGCTTACTGCATATTTTGTAAATATATGTTTTTGTGGGTCTTCATCAAGTATATCAAAGTGATTTTTAGTAGAGGCATGTAAATTATTTTCTTTTGTATTCATAGATATTTCTTGTAAGTATGTATGTACATTCGGTATTGTTGTAATTGTGTAGAAACTCTTACTAGATGTTACAGCATGTTCTGCATGGTTATTATCTTGCACGTTGTCTCGGTTCAAGCGACGTGTTTGTCCTAGTAGATCATGCTCAATGTTTAATGCGTTGTTTCTCAGATTCCCACCCCATTTTTGCAGTCTGATGTGTGGATCAACCACATATTCCGGGTGCGGACCTGTACCGGGTGTTAGAAATGTGTAATTGTGTGTGTTGGTTAATATCTTTAAATCGTTTTTTATTTTTTCATTTTTGTCTTTAGTTCGCGTGAACATGTATGTTTTATATATTAATATATATTATTATATTAGTAATATATTATTATATTGTAATATATTGTATTGATTGTGATGGCGGCAGCTTCTCTACAAATAGTCGGTTAGTTAATCTGTTAATTAGTTAGTTAGTTAGTTAGTTAAACATTGGCCGTTGATGTTGATCACTTGACACTAAGTCGGGTAAAAACATAGAAGGACGTGTATAAAATTTGAATGTGCTCATGGACTTTAGTTGTGGTTCTGCTTTGAATGGGTCATTGACTAAATCGCTTGAACGGATACCTCTTAATGTGGATTCAACATCAATCGGATTATTAGACAAATTGTGAGGATTAACTATTCGTGTTGGTTGGGTTGAGTCGGGTAATCTATATATTCCTAAAAATGAATGTGGTCTGCCTGTTTGCGAAGATTCGTAAGAATGATAATTATATGAGCTTTTATTGCTTTTTTGTTCTAAAGTATAATTTCCTCGTGTATTTATGTTTCTCGTAGAAGCCATAGCAATATATATTATATAGATAATAGATATTGTACCTGTACAATTAGTTCATTGATAATACAAACTCTGCGAAATCAGTTTATTCTTTTACTAAATCCCTTGTAGGCAATCCACCACGAACCCAGTTAGCATGTTTACTTTGTTCAACAAAGTTGGTTGGATTTGCCAAACTTTTTGAGACATTCGGCAGTAAAGGTACATCTTTATAGACCTTCGCAGGTTGCTCGTTTAATCGGGTAAAGTATTTCTTGTCTCTGTAAGTTTCACCTTTTTTTAATTGAGATTCTAGTAAAGAATCCACTTCACCCCGCCCTTTGTACGGTTTGTTATTAAATACCGGTTCTTGTATAGAATATCTACTGTGATCAATTGTGAGCCGTGACTTATCATGAAGCAGCTTTGAACTGACGTCGATGTTTTGTGATATGTGTGTATTTGTAAAATAATTTATGTCTGGTTGGCTAAGAGCCGTGTTATTGATCGTTTGCGTAGGAAAACTGTTCTTGTATAGATTATAATTTAATGTTTTAAGATTTACTGTATCGGTTTCTGTTACATTAACAGCATCAAAATGTGTTCTGGTATAGTTATGAAACATTTATTATATATATGGAAAATATTTACTTTTTTGCTAAATCCCCATAGCAAAATTGTGAAAATCCTTCTTGATCATTAGGAATTTGTGTATTGGCTGTTGAATAAAAACTTCTGGTGGAATCCGTAAATTTCACCTTATCTCCTAGTTCATAAAACAACTTTTCAATGTCTTTGTTGTCAGCGTTTTGGTCTATTATGTTTTGTTTAATTGTTTCGTCTATTTCTTTTTTTACTTTATTGTTATATGCAGGAGGAGCCGCTTTTTTCTCAACATCCGCTTCCAACATAACATTTGATAACGGGTTTTGTTTAGTAGGTGTGTCCAAGTTTGGTTTAAGTACATTGTACAAATCATTTGTCGCGTAACCCTCTGTTAAATCCAGCTTGCTATTTGTTTTTTTCTCATTCATGTTATTCAAATAAACAATTATACCTAAAGCTACAAAAGTAACAAAGAGTAACTGCACTGATTTTGAAGAGACAAATCCTATTATTGTTAATAGAATAATTATCCGTGTTATTGCATTATACTTTTCCACTGATGTCATATCATTTGTTGGCCAGAATTCTGTGCTATTTACCAATACATTGGGATTATCAAACCAAAATTGCACTTTATTAACTTTATTATTCATAGTATTTATATATATAATTTATTTATGTCTTTTTAATTTCAAACAGCATACTTTTATACTTTTTACGTAAATAAACGTTCCAAATTCCAATAAAATAATTTTATATAAAATATTTTATTAATACAAATATACAAAATATATTATTTTTATGATTATTGCCATGATTGCCATAGTGCAATAAAACTCCCTTTTCTAGTTTTCCAATCACCTTCTCTTTTTGTTTTTCTTTTTGGCGGGTGTTGAACGCCTAGGTGCATGAGTTTCTTGTGTAATAAAAGATTCCATGATTTCTTGTTGTGTTTTTTCTGTGGTTGGGTCACTAAATGTGTTTGTGTTGGTTAAATTTTCAACACCATCCTCGTTTTCAATTGTGTTTGCCGCATCATTTTTGCGTTGGTTTAGTTTATCCAACATCTTTTTGCGTTGCTTTGATGCGCTTAATTTTTGTTGTAAGTTGGCTTCGATTGTGTTCATTGATGGCGCTTTGCCTTTACCGCCCATTTGCTGCTTTGCCATTTTTTTCATCATGTCCTCCATACCAGGCACGTTTTTCATATTTTTTAGCAATTCGGCCGCTTCGGTCATCAACTCTTCTTGGTTTACTTCACCAGACTTTAGTTTAGTGTCAATCTTTTTGCTTATTTTTTGCATGACATTCATCAGCTTACTCGGGTTTTTTACCAAGTTCTCAAAGACTTTTTTGGGATCTGGATTGTTTGAAATATCATCTGCAGTAATACCCAATTCATCTATAGTATCATCTGCTATTTCTTTTGCCAACTTTCCAATATTGCCTTTCATCAAACCAGATATATGCTCATGCAAATCTTCTGGATTGAATGCATTATCACTGCTATCTTTCATATTAAAAAAATGTTCGTCCATTTTCCGAAAACTTTCTTTCATATCCGGTAAATGATCTTTCATTTTGCTAAAGGGATTTGTAGAGAGGTCAAAATCCATGAAATCAAAATCGTCGCAGCCAGATAAGTCTTTGTCATTATCATCGCGATTAAAAAACGGAAATTCACAATTCATTGAGTTATCATTGAAAATATTGTTAAAATTGGCGAACGTTTCTGCCAGTTTGTCTTTAAGGTTGTTTTCTTCCAGTAGGTCAAACAATTGCGAAGCATTACCAAAAAGATCCGGGTTGTCTATTTGTTTGACAACCGAAAAGAGCATTAACTGAAGATATTTCCATATTTTGCTTTTTGTTTCATCCGATATGTTTGATTTCCATATATTGCTAAAGTCCAAAAGTGGAAGCAAGTACAATTCGTCATCAAACACGCTTTGGTTTTCGTACAAAATATCAAAAAATTTTTCAGGAAATGATTTTTTGCAAAAATCGAATATTTCATCAATGTTTTCCTGTAGATGCATTTTGTCGTATGGATGTTTGGTGACTATTTTATATTCGGGAAAGACAACATCAACATCCGCTATAAAATCCTTAATTATGTTTTCAAATTTACTATCGACCTTATTGTTGGTTTCATCGGGTGGATTGCCATGCGTATTATTAACTTCGTCATCCATATCATCCATAAATTATAATTATATTGAACAGAATTGTTTATATTATTTATTACCATATATCTGGTTTTAATCCATTTGGTAATGTGGGCCAAGGCAAATTAATATCAACCCCACTTGCACCACCTAATCCGGTACAAATCCTGGCCCGTTTGCGCCACGGAGTTCCATAACCTAATTTACTCGCGCGCAGTCTTAATTTGTTTGCATAATTATTGTCCTGTATAGAATCATAAAACATCGATGCAGCTATTAATCCTTCCGGAATTTGTGATGCTTCAAACCATTCTGCGGCCAATTTTATGTTTTGTTTTCCAGTGTAACCGTACAAATGGGCTATTCCAAGATTGAACATTGCGTATAAGTGACCGCCTTGTGCTGATTTTTGCAATAAGTCTATTACTTCAGATAGAAATTCAAAAGTTGTTGGTTTCATTAGAATAAGTTGCACTATTTCGTATTGTGCATCCGGTTCTTGTGATGTTTCTATAGCTTTTCTATACAATTTATACGCTTTTTCTAAATCATATTGGACATAATCCGAGCCAAGGGTTTTCATATGGGCTCTAGCCAGTTTCACCATTGAGTTTGCATGACCTTGTTCTGCTGCCTTATTCAGCCAAAATATTCGATCCTTATCATTTAATGCATTTGCATATAATGATTGATATACTGGTATTCCCGCATGTGCTTTCTCCTTGTACCATTCTATATTATGATCTACATTCCTGATTGAGTCTTTGAACCAAATTATCCAGGACCATCTTTCTCCTCCATTATCATATACTTTTACTCCATGCAATAAATCGTGCTTGTGCACAACCGCGTCTCCTTTATGTAAAGGGACTATTTTTTTGTATCTTTCAGCACTAGCCACATAAATACCGCCTTTATAATCAGTTCCATAATCACTTAAACTGATAACCACAGTAGCATATGCATGTCCGTCACGATGTGTCAAATGCACTTTTCGCTCATCGTCTCTATATCTTCTTATAAGACATTGAGATGGTGTGCACAAACGGTCATTTTTTTGGGGATAGCGATATCTGACATATGGTGTTATACGAGAATCAATAATTTCTGTTATTTTTTTTTCTAATTCGCCCTCTGAATTATTCATATCAACATATATTTCATGTGTAGACATACCATCTACAGAGTCTGGGTCTGTTTTAAATTCTGCGTTTTTTTTCTTTACTAATTCTAAAATCGAGGCTATTTCATCTCGCGATACTATAGATAATAGCTTCGCAAAGGAAGATGTGCCTTTCGTACAACCAACATGTTCAATATTTCCTTCCAACATGTTGATCTTAAAATCATTGTAAACAGTTTGTTCGATCGGCGGATCCCAATTTGTAAAAACAGGAATTTCTTCTAGATCACTTGGAGCTAAATACTTTACATCATTCATATACATAAAAGCTGTTTGTATGTAGTTGTATTATATAAAAGGTTTTTATGTGATATTTTACTCACAATACAGTGTAGACAAATTAGACAAATTCTGAAAATATTTTACAACTTTTTTTTTGTTATCTTCCGAAAGATCTCCAGCAATAGTACGTACCTTCTCAACAATATCTGAGAAATATTTTTGATTTTCTTTGTCATCTTTATAAAATGTAGCTATGTCACTATTGTAGTTTTTGTTCAGGGCAAAATCAAAATTCCCATCTTCCACCTCTTTTTTGTATTTTACTGTTACACATTGATACCACGACGTTATAATCAGTTTTGGATTGCCTCTTTTTAGGGCGGAAAGATATGTTTGAGCCGCCAAGACATCAGTATCATTTGGAACTAAGAGTAAAATATCGTCAAGAAACTGAAAGACCTGATCAATGAAACTATTCAGGTAAAGCGATCTCATATCCATCGTTTTCGTCTTTTGCATGGGTAATATTGTATGAACAAAAATAACTTTAAGTAATATTATGAAATATTATGAAATATTATGTTCAAACATAAACAATATTTTAATTCATAATAAACAAACAGGTGTTATATAAAGAAGCGCAAAATTAATTCAATATGTCCCAATCACAGTTAAACGTTACGCCAGACATTTATGCACCAGTATTAAACGAAGTGGGCAATTATGTGGACACAAACAACCTAATGTTTCCAGTAAGATGCCCATGCACAAATAAAGAATTTGTCACCAAAAGTTCATTCAATGTTCACAAATGCAAAACAAAAAAGCACAAAGAATGGTTGTTAGAACTCAACACGAACAAAACAAATTTTTACAAAGATACGGTAAATTTAAATAAGCTTGTGAAACAGCAACAAGAAATGATAACCACCCGAGATAACATCATTGAAACTCAGAAGTTACACATATTGCATATTGAAAAGCAATTGCAAGAAAACATCCATTGTGTAGATCTTTTAGACATTGACAATTAGTCATGAAATTAATAAATATATAGTATAACTAGTTTAAATCCATAGTATAACTAGTTTAAATCCATAGTATAACTAGTTTAAAAATATTATGGTGGAAGGGAATGAGATACAAGAGTTAACAGACCCACTAAATAGTGAATCATTGGTGACAAATAAAGAAATATGTATGGACGAACCTTTGACGGAGACTTTTTTCAATAAATTTGTATATTGTGGGTTGGAGTGTGTTGAATGGCGTTCAGAAGTATTTCAAGACACCCCGCTGGCAATATTTTATAGATTATCCCCTTTCTTGTATTCACTTGTGGGATTATGTATAATTGTATTTTTTGAGCAACTACAAGAGTATGACGTAACTTTCTGGTGGATATCTTTTGGCTTCGCTCTTTTTTGTCAAGGCTTTATTTCATATATGGCCGATGTTTACACGTGGGGCGAAAAGTCAATGTGGAAAACCTTAGACACATACTACGCAGCAACCTTAACATTTATCTCTTGTCCAGTAATTATTTTTCGAGCCTTAGTTGGTTATTGCAATTATCCGCCCGCACTACCAATATTGTGGAGTATATTTGCAAGCTGGGCAATATTCTGTAAATTTATGTCAACGAGAGTCCTTAGATTAAAAATGGCGTGCAAAAACTATCTTTTGTGGCATGGACTTTGGCATTGTTTACCGGGTTATGCCACCGCACTGATATTGTGGTTGGTGATTCGCAAACTGTAATGTATTTGTCATTAATAATTAATTGTTTGCAATTGGGAGTCACGCTCTTTTTTAATGTCATCTATAGATTTACCATCGTTGGATATAGTGTTTGGAGTATATTCTTCTTTCGGTGTGGAAATTGTGTGAACATAGTCTAATGTAGAATAATTGTGTAATTGTTGCAGTCCCCCGTTACCGGAAGCCATCAAGTCATCTGCGTGTGTGTCTAGGAAACTAAATGTATCCGATGGTACCTGACTGGATGGTCCACCAGACATGTGGAATGCGGCAGGGTCGTCGATGGGTTCATCCATACCAGGATTGCCATTTTTGGTTAGCTGTTCTTGTTGTGCATTTGCATTTGATGTATTTGATGCAGTCGATTTAATATTGATTTTAAAGAATTCGTATATTTGGGAACCAACAATTAAGTTGTGTTTTTTGGTGTTGTCGTCTATCATTAGGAGAGAGGGTACTTGTTGAACATTCGGTGGTAAAACCACCTTTGATCCGTTTGATAGAATCAAATATGTCACATTGTTTATTGTTTCCCGGGAATCAACCGAAAAAAACATCGTGTTTTCGTGTTTTACATGTGCAAGTTCTGCCAATAGTTTTTGACAATTCTCACAATAGCTGCTATAATACAATATATTAGGCATATATATATTAATATGATTTTGCTTTATTTGAAAATTGAATATAATTATAATAAAGCAAAATCATAATATATTATATACAAAGCAAGCAATGAACCCGGTGATTAGCAATAAAAAAGAACGCGACGATGAGCTGTCATTCATGATAAGCAATATACATGTCTCATTTGTAAATGGCATCCGTCGCACAATATTGTCTGAAATTCCTACTGCTGTCTTCAAAACGTTCCCTTATGACGAAAGCAACTGCAAGATTGCTACTAACACATCACGTTTCAATAATGAAATCTTGAAGCAACGTTTGAGTTGCATACCAATTCATTTGCCTGACCTTAGCATTCCGTTAGGCAATTTGATTATGAAATTAAAACACAAAAACGAATCAGGAACAATTGAATATGTAACAACAGAAAAATTCCAAATATATGATGAGGGTATTGGTAAATTGTTGTCTGAGGAAACAGTCCGGCAAATATTCCCACCAAATAAAATCACCAATGATTACATTGATTTTGTAAAGTTGCGCCCAAGCTTTTTGAAAAACACTTCTGGATCTACAACCAACGGAGAAGAAATCGATATGAGTTGCAGAATGTCAATTGATATTGCTAAAACAAACAGTATGTTCAATGTGGTAAGCAAAGCAACTTACAGCAATGTGTTGATTTCAACCGAAGAATTAAACAAGAAATATGACGATTATTTATCCACGCTGAAAGACGCCGAAAAATTCAGTGACGAAGAACTCACCCTAAACAAAAATGATTGGTTTTCACTAAACGCAAAAAGATATTACATAACGAACAGTTTTAATTTTACAATTACAAGTTTGGGTGTTTTCAGTAATAAGAACATATTATTGAAGGCGTGTTCAATAATAGACGATAAGTTTAAGAGTTACATTAATGCCAGTGAAACAATTTCACTTGGGCAAGAAGCACCATTTGAGCTTGTTAGTAATACAAGTTTTGCAGAAAACTGTTATGATTTGGTTTTAAAAAACGAAGACTACACTGTTGGCAAAATTATTGAATTTGTATTGTACACTAATCTCTTAGAAGAGCCGGATGAAAAGTCGCTTAAGCTAATTTATGTTAGCTTCATCAAAAACCATCCACACGACACAGATAGCAGAGTCAGACTAATATTTAGTGATGAACAATCCGAAAGCGACGTTATGCAGCAAATACTCGATCAGTTTGTGAAGATTCAAGAAATAATTACCAATTTAACATATCAGATTACAAACAATCTATAAGATTTACATTCTATCAAAATTCATTTATGTTGTTTTTTTGCTTGGAATAATTATTTTGCTATAAACCAGCTTGTTTCTACGTATTAAACAGTGCCCTTTGCCTAATTTGTCTCTGATATTTTTGATTAAGACTTGCTTGCTTTTACCTTCAACTTGCATGTTTGTCTCATAGTTATATGCAATTAACACCTCATCTTTTTTATTTTTACGCACATGAAATCTGTAACTATCCATTATTGTCTTCTTATATTGTCTTCCTTTTAAATCATTGATGATAAATACATCGTAGGATCGTCCAAACATTTGTATAGTAGTGACGCGTTTTATGTTATGTATATTGAGCTCCTGTATTCATTTTTCCACGAAATTTTCTATCGCCTATATATAGATAAAAATGGATTTGTTTTTTTGGTTTTGTGATCGCACTACATATAAGCGACCACGACATTCACCCCCGCCATACGAGCGGTCGTCATCTCCGATAGTGGACTTACCCTATAGAAGCGCTAGGTCTTTGCAACGACGAGCAGCAAAACGTCTTGCTATAATGCGCGCGGCAAACAACCCCGAACAAGGTGTAGCAGAAACAATGTCGTCCAAATCGCAATTTTCGCTCCATATTCGTAGGGCACGTTCATGTCCAGAACTGGCGTTTGCAGCACATACGAAGTCTGACACACCTTCATTATACATATCATCACAGTCCTCATCTAATATCACACCAGTTACAGTTTGATTGTGATACTAGAAACAATGCTTACATACAAGATGCTCGTAAATAATGGTGTAGTGTGTACCTGGCTCGACGTGGTGATATTACTCTTGACATCGCGGTAACTTGCGCAAGAGCCAATTCGTTTTCTTTCTTGATGTTATTTCTCAATCGTATTGTACCTTGAATTGCAGCATGTCTAATAACATCGTATTTTCTTTCTTTAAAACAATGTTGCATTAGATGATTAGATTTGTTATATATAATTCTGTGACGTAGCTCTAATTTTGTTACATTTTTGGGAGTGCTGGTATAAGAATCTAAATAAATTATATTCATAGTTATATTCATATATTCATAGTTATATTCATATATTCATAATAAAGTTTAATTAATCTGTAAAGCGGCGGTAACATTTTCTACATTAGCGGATGTGATTTTTTGCAATTCCGCCAGTTTCGTTTTCATATATTCTTCGTAGGTAATGCAATTATTTATTTTGTTTATGTTTTGCATAATGTCATAAATTGTGTTGTTTTGTAGGAGCTGGGCAATAGTTGACTTATAAATGTTGGTGAGATCTTTGAAATGATAAAAAAAGGTGTTGTCTTCTTTTGAAAGTTTATTATCTACCTCGTGTAAATCATATATGGTTTTCTTGTAAATGAATATTTTTGCGTCGGAAACACCTAGTTTCAATATAGACTGAATGTCTGTTTTCGGTTTTTTCATTTGTTCAACAAATTCAAAAAAGTAAAATATGGTTTTTTCGCTATTTTGGCTTGCTAACATTATGTTTTTGGTTTTTAATAACAAAAAACAAAATATGTTGCTGAGTGCATAAAGGCCGGTTATCAAAATATCCGAATCGTATTGTATGTTTTTATCAGCAAACAAATCATTGTAATGTTTCAAGAACATATAAATCAGTTTTTTGTAGGTTTTAAAACATATGGTGTATGAAACATTTAGCGTACTTAGGTAGTTTTTCTTATTAGATATAGCATATTCGGTCATATATTTAGAAAAATATTAAAAAACTTGAAATAATATTCAAAAAGTGTTTAAAAATACCTCGTGTATACCAAGTAACATACCTACCACATATCTAGTATAGTAAACAAATATGTCAAATATGTTTTTTGTGCTAATGTGGTTGATCGTCAGTAAAGGCAGAGGATTTAAACAAGACGTCGGAGCATGGTTACCGGTAGCCAGCAAATCGGCGTTATCACATAACACACCGAACAAGGTTATGATTTTTAACAAAGATTGGGTTGTATGGAAATCGGATGATGGATTGAGCAACAATTGGGTTGTGCAATTAGACCAATGTATTCATAGAAAGGCTCCATTATCCCAAGGTAGACTTGTTGACAGGTGTATCGAATGTCCATATCACGGATGGCAATACGACAAAAATGGAAAAGTTAATAAAATACCCCAACATGTGGACGATTCTTCTGTGAACATAATTTCAAATACCGTGCCTACATATGTTTTGAATGATCTTGTTTGGGGATTTTTTCCGGAGAAGTTGTGTGGTGAAACATCAAACATTTTAGACACGCCAGAGAAAACATATGGTGACTTAATTAATCAAACAAACCCTTTTTTTGTTCGCGAGCTACCGTATAGTTTTGATATACTAATAGAGAATTTTATGGATCCAGCTCATATTCCATTTGCACATCACGGATTACAAGGCGTGCGAACAGACGGGTCACCTATACCTATGGAAAAATTAACATTCAACAACACTACGTTGGAGGTATCTTTTAATGATACTATTTTAAACAAATCGCGACAAGGAGTGTTGAGTTTCAATCGTCCGTGTGGGTATCATTTTAAGACGAAGTCTTTGGTGACAAATAAATGGAAAAAGAATTTACAAATTTACGCTGTTCCTGTGAAAAATGGGCGTAGTCGCGTGTTAATACAGTCCCCATTCAAATCAAAAATTCTGCCTTTGTGGCTATTGCATGCTCTAAACAATAGATTTCTCAATACTGACGCATGGCTGCATATTGCAGAAAAAAACATAGACTCAAAAGATGTGTTGTCGGACTACACGTTAATTGAATCAGACAAGGCAGTTTACTATTGGAGAAAATGGTGGCAAAAGTACGGGTTTGCCGATGCACCACAGGATTCATTTTCTAAAGCTATTTTTAGAAATAATGATAGATTATCGTGGTATCAGATGACAAACATTTGGGAAGACCACACCAAACATTGTGAATCATGCAAAAAAAGCCTGGTGTTTTTTAAGAGAATATTGTTTATTAGCAAGTATGTATTGAAAATTGGAGTATTCCTAAGATCTATAACAATTATAGTGATTTCATTTGTAGTAAATATAGTGTCATCCAAAATTATTAACATTATTAAAGGAGAACCACATGAGTCTGCGTCGGCAGGACGGAGTACATCTGCCATTAAATCATAAGATAAAATTCGTTGATTTAGCAAAAACGTCCGAAATTTTAAAATAACAACAGCGAGAAACTTTAGTGTAAAATAATTTTTTTAAATAAGTTTAATATAAAAATAAATATTTGAAACTGATAATATATGGCTGAGGTAGTAAATAAAGTAGAAGAATTAAAAATCCCATCACAGTTAGTTATGAATCATGCAGCGAAGTTGGCAATAAATGAAGACAAACCAATAATGATGGATTATTGGAATGATTCGGACAACGACAAGGTTTTTTTTGGAATTAAAGGTAGTGGCGAGAAGTTGCTTGTTAGGAGCGAAGACGAATATACAAGTCCAATAGGCAAGATATTCAAGGTAGACAAAGAATACATAGTGATGACGGAGAATTCAATATATATTGTTTCAGCATCATGTAATTCTAAGCGCATTGCATAAATCATAGCGATTGTTCATCATTTACTATTTTTATTGTATGGGTGTGCAAGTTATCTGCTGCATATTTCGTGATGTTCTATTTCGTGTTAAGTGATTTCATAAATATTTCAAGTGCCAATTTAGATTTAATTTGTAATATTGAATACAAATTAAAATGTGTATAAAAATCAAATATTTGTAATGATGATAAATATTTGTAATGATGATAAATATTTGTAATGATGATAAATATTTGTAATGATGATGTTTTAAAGAAAACAAAAACGTGGAAAACGATAAACGTTAGAAGCTGTTAAAAAATATTATTATAATAGTATAATGGGTAAGAAAGAGCCTTCTACACTAGACAAGATATTTTCAAGTTTACCCCAAGAATTTATGTTTAGTAGTTTCTTCAATGCTCTTGCGAAAAAAAAAAATCCTTACACAAAAGGAGAAAAAAAACAACTAGGATCACTATTTGACACATCAAAGTCGGCATCTGAAAAACGTAAGTTTTTTATAAAAGACTTGACATTTAGATTAAAATTTTTGTTGTTTAATCTCTGGATCGGATGCAGTATTATTTTGTTTCCTTTCATTAAAACACCTGATGTGAGAAAAGATTTCATGTCAACGATCCAGGCTGCACCGGACAACGCAATTAAACCGGGAGATCCTGTGGTAACATTTATAACAATGAACCAAATGGAACCAATACGTGTATTGAAAAGTCTAGGTATAATGTTTTGCATGTTTGTAGGATTTTACATAATGTTGAATTCTCCGGAGTATTTGTACTACAGTCCACCTACATGGATGAAAGTATTAGCTTACTTGTGGCTTTATTGCGTGCTATTGTTTTATACAATATATCAAATAGTGTTGGTTCATCCAGATTTTCACTCGGCGGATGTAGGGCAAGCGGTGAACGCTGCTTTATGGTATGGACAAGAAAATTTTAGTTTTTTGTTTGCAATGATAATAACATTATTTGTCACTCCTATGGCAGCAATGATAATAATGATTGGTATATTAGTTATTCCTACGACAATATTTATTATATCGGCGACAAAATTGCCGGAAAGATATGGCATAAATTTTGATGATTTGGTTTTCGCCACAACCGGCGATCCTAATCTAAAAATAGTAAGGAAATACATATTAATAGTGTTGGCAGTTTTAGCAGGGTTTGTTATATTAACAGAATTTGTAAAATGTGTTGAAGATCATTTTATAGGGAATATTGCTTTTAATTTGATGAAACGTTTATTTCAAACTAGTATTTATGTCACGGCTAGGTTGATCAGTGTATTTTTGTTGGTATACGCTTTTTATACGTATAGTGTCAAAGTTGATCAAATAAAGGTGCATACCGACTTGAATACGGACATATCTGATACCCCGTTCAAAGATAAGTGGGAACAAGTGATGGGCCTCATCGGTGGAATCGTTTCTGCACCAGTTAGTGCAGCTGTAGAAGTTGCAACGGGCAAGGTGACAACAGCTTTAGGTGAGGTGTTACCTACAATAAGCGACGCAGCAATACAATATGAATCACAAAAGCAAGCCTTGACGTCAGCAGGCACAAACGTAACTAACAATTTATCACAAGCTGTCACTGAAGCGACACCGGCTCCCGCAGCGGCTACCCCTG